>Ga0070682_100000005_pt1 | contig 386439 bp, 318 predicted proteins | sample KBSC63LmetaG_FD_64668 | JGI IMG/M metagenome (GOLD analysis project Ga0070682, IMG submission 64668) | Corn rhizosphere microbial communities from Kellogg Biological Station, Michigan, USA - KBS C6-3L metaG | ecosystem: Host-associated > Plants > Roots > Rhizosphere | place: USA: Michigan...
CGTTTCGTGCGTAAATACTGAACATAGGCTAGTGGTAATCCAAGAATTACTACAATTTTACTCAAGGCCTCTAAAATATCTAAAAATAGCTTGTTCATTAAAGAATAATAATTAGTTATCCTTTGTTAAATATATTAATATTTCAAATAATAACCACGGCCACGACCGCTATTCCTTGGAAACATACTCGACAAACTCATTCTAACGGTGTTATTTTTGTCACCGGATGGATCTCCCAACATGTTTTTCTCCAAACATTGCCACAACTTTGACAAGTATTAACTGTATTGCCTTTGTGGTCAAAATCGAATAGCAGCAAGCCTTCCACTCGCACCTTTTTATTCTTGACTAAGGCCTCTGCATAATCGGGATGCACTTTCTTATAAGCGGGTGTTATTTCTACGATAATACATTTCTTATTCACTGCATTAGGAGCTAATCCCAAATAAATATGGACATCGCCATTTTTCTTGGCTTTTATGGCCTTATTGCAATTGCATGATTCGGGCCCTTCTTCTTCAGCGGAAATAAGATAGCCGTCCGTATAAACATATGCTCCATTTTGGTATAGGTTTGCATCATTTTTCTTGGTAGAGTTTATAAGCATATTAAGGGGAAGTGGTTGAATTGTCCATGTCTCGGGAATCTTGACGCTTTTGTTCTTTCCTTTATTTAGTGCTTGATAATCAGGATCAGTAGCGGATCCATAATTGGGACACTGGGCCATGGATACTTTGATCACACTTGATAGGAGCAATATCAACACGGCTGGGAATATTAACGTTGTCTTCATGATCGTCTGTGGTTTTGTTTTCCTTACGAAAGATGGGAATTTAGCGGCACACCTTTATACGTAGTAGTACCTTTTTTTCTGCGTAAGTCATGTAATTGGCAAAAGTCTTTATCATTGCACTGGTTTGAAAACAGTCAAGCATTTTCAAATGCACGTAGATGTTCGCTGTGCATTTTTGCACATGAAGCAAATAAGCCTCCACATTCTTGTACCATCGCACATCGGGAACATTCATCTAAAAAAATATTCTTCCAATCGGAAATGGATTTCTTGTTAAATTTCCAGAGGTCTTTTGGCATTAAGCAAAGTTGTGAATTGTAAATTGAAACGTTCATTCCTCTACTTGAGAGATATTCCGTTGCTTCACCAAGTTCATCCATGTAATCCACCGGATCAATCCACAGCTTTTGAATATTGTGCGGGGTATAGCCTTGATATTCGAGTCCCATAAAGGCCACGTGTTCAACGAAGGGGAGATTTTTATATATAAACTTCGCTAGCCTCGTCAGTCGAGGAATCGATTGTTTATGCAGTACAACTCGAATTTCAATTCGTTGTGCGAATGAGGCCAAATTATATAACCCTTGCACGGTTTGATTGAATGCATCTTTTGCCTGTACAATGTAATCGTGTACCTGATAATAGTCGGCGTACAAAGGAATACCCAACATTAACCTTTGATAATCCATTGACTCCAATTTTCTTGCAATATTTGGCCAGGCAAAGGATCTGCCATTAGTCAGGCAGTGAATCTCTGTCTCTGGCAACTCGGCTTTTATCAATTCAAGTAGTTCAAAGAAAAGATTGCCCATCAAGGTTGGTTCTCCACCGGTAATGCCAAGCTCAGGACAATTTTTGGGAATTAAAGGAATAAGCTGCTTATGGATATTGAATAAATGGGGAATGTCGTCTCTGTCGCGTGGTGGTTGCGAACACATGAGGCAGTTGCTATTACACCGTTCTGTGGCAAGCAGGAAGTTTTGATATGAATTGACACGGAACAACGTATTTATGATACCATCGGTGTTAACACAAACTATATCTCCGTCAGCAAGGTGATCGAATGTCTGAACAGAATGAACATGCGGTATAGAATCGTCGTATGATGTACTGTCCTGCGTGGTAAGTATAGCTTTAAAGGCGGATTCCGTAACCGATTTAAATGCATCTTCAACAATCAATACTTGATGAGGTTCATTTGATACAGTATCTCTCGTAACTCTCGCTACGATTGGTTCGGTAATGTGATGCGCTATGCCTCGTGTTTTAAGGAGCATTTAATTTCTTCCGATTATCCAACTTTCAAAAATGTTTGCTATCTGTTTGTCGCTATCCATGAGTTCTATCAGATATCGAATGGTTTCCATGTTTCGTTGACAGAACGTGTTTGTTGGCCGATAGCCAACCATATCGCCCTGGGTCGCATGATTCATAACCGGATCAGCGCCACAATACGTTTGAAATGCACATTCGGAACACCCGGGCAACGATTCATTTGACCAGACCTCCGAGAATTGATAGGCCTTATCCCCATAGAATATTTCTTCATACGAGCTCTTATCTAAATCCCCGAGTTGAAATGTATAATCACCCATTTCTGCAAGCATTCGAGATTCGTCTGTAGCATATACCTTGCCATCGTAGTTAAATACAATGACGTTATTTATCATGCCGGCCGGAGACTGCAGATCGACATATCCAACAGGAAATGGAGTGAGAACTTTCTTAAGAATAATGGTCGCATAGTCCTCTCTGAAAAATTGACCCGTAAGGTTATAGTCAATTATCCTTTGAAGCGCGGTTTTGTAAAACTCAAGAAATCGGGCTGTGTCATATTTATTTTTCTTGTCGTTTTTTGTCGCAAAGCCATACGGACTGATTGGTCGCAGGAATATATTTCTAAACCCTTGGGAGAAATATTCATCAACTATTTCATTCGGATAATCAAGCGAGAGATTGGTGGTGGTAAGTAATGCAGAGACCCTATCGTTTCCTAATATTTCACGACTCCTGTGTATCCCTTGTATAGCAAGTTCATAGCTATTCTTTTCAGGTCTGTGCCGATTTTTATTATGAATATAATCGGGACCATCCAAAGAGGTAGAGATTAAAATATTGTTTTCCTTGCAATACTGCAACATGTCGTCGGTGACGGGAGCAAGGTTGGTACAAATAACATACGTGACGTTTTTATTCTTCTTCACAGCCTCTTCCTTGGTTTTTTCAACAGCATACATAATATTTTCAAAGGCCAGCAGTGCTTCGCCACCCTGAAATTCCATCGTGACATTTGGATTGGGAGATCGCATCATAAATTCAATGCCTCTATCAATATGATGCCTCGCCATATCAAAGGCATTCTTATCTTGGCTTACTCTTGAAACCTGGCAATAATGGCAGGTATGCTCGCACCGCAGACTGATGACGAATATGTGCAATGAGGTGAAGTGATCTAAAAAAGATTTCTTGGTTCTATAGCGGGTTGCTAACACATCTAAAAGCGGAGGCACCTTGTCTTCCGTGATAAAGAAGTTGGAGATCAAATCTCCATACAATTCTCCCTGATCAATTTTTGATACTTTCCGGGTTATGATTTTTTCGGCAGTACCATTCGGAACGATAAGAAAGTCACCAACGTCATTAACGAGAATTTCCCTCTGATTATTTAAATGATGAAAACGGAATGGCAAAAGAAAATAACTCTCATCTCTATGTTGATCATAGAAATTAAGATCCTTAAATTTTCTCGTTGTACGTTCGTTAAGTGTTTGCATAAATCTTAGGATTGTATGCTTTCCGGGGTAAAGCCAACCGGATCAGAAATCACCGAAGTGGGGTTAGCATCCGTATCATAATAGGCAAAAGCCTTGGCGGTGATTAATTCGCGAACGGTTTGAGTTTCTTTGGTAACAATGTCCCGCAGTTTGAAATCAATTAAATCAAGCTTTATTTTTTCACAAAGGTCATCGAAGGATTCCTCAATTGATTGCTTTCCAGTTGGTGCCAAACGCACCAAATATCCATCAGTAGTTGATGAAATATCAACCGAGAAATTTCCGCCGTACCAATAAAAACATTTATGCAAGACGTCTATATCGTATATACTGGCGTCAACATTCACTTGCAATTGACTATCGACAATTCTAAATTCCATGTTACTGGCTTTGGATTAAAGACAATGTCGTTGAACCTACCCTGCCATCGGCTTTTAAACCGTGTAGTTTTTGAAATTTCTTTACTGCTGCGTCAGTCTTTGCTTCAAAGAAACCTGAAAGAGGAATATCATAGTTGAGATTGAACAATAATTCCTGCAGATCCTTTACATCAGTTCCTTCACACCCTTTGAACAGAACTCGTGAGCCGAGTTGATAATATGTCAATGTCACCCAAGTCCCAGTTTCTACTGGAACCCGTGGCTTTATCGTTGGAGTTGTCGACGGTTTGAGTACAGGAGTGCTTGAGCTACTCGAAGGTTTTGGCGGAGTATATGATGGAGAACTACTGCTGGGTGTGTACGTTGGATAGCCCGAACTATGAGAGGGTTTTACCGGAGTATATGAAGGAGAACTACTACTAGGTGTATAGGAAGGTGAAGACGAATAGTGAGAAGAATGGGACGTGTGAGAAGAATGAGAATAATGCCCCGAACTACCACTTGATGAATAATGCGAACTGTGTGAACTATGAGATGTGTGCATCGACACCAAACTATTTTCTGGATTGAATACATTCAGCTTTAAAACAAGCTGGGGCCTTAATACCCTTTTTTTCAAATGCTCGGTGTTCAGATCCCTATCTCCAAAATCTGCCATAGCTGGTGGAAGAGCCTTGCTTTGATTGCCTAGTAAGGTGCCTAGAGATGCCGTTAATACGGCAAAAGACTTTTTAGCAAGATTTAAGAAACCAAGTTTTTCCTTCTTTTCCATTTGCAAATAATTTGGTGAAAAAGTTCCAATCTTTGGCAAGTCCCCACAATTTAAATTCAGTTTGGGTTAAATGTACTAATAAAGATTTCAAATTTTCAAAACAAATGGCACTGGCCGCACAGGTAGTAGTACGGTATTTTAATACGTAGTATCCGCAATGGTCCTTGATTCGCAGAACCGCCACCTGACATTTTCACATTTCTCAATGCCATTAGTACAGAAAAAATCGGCTTAAACGTCACTTAAGTCAGTGATAGGCCGATTTTTCTGTAGTTTCCGCTATTTATATACTGTGGCATTAAAATCGCGGCATTTTTCTAAAACTGCTTATGACTTATTACGAAATACTCGGAGTCAATCGAGACGCAAGTGATTCAGTAATCAAAACGGCGTATAGGGAATTAATGAAAAAGTATCATCCTGACAAGAACTCGACAACAGAAGCGGAAGGATATGCCAAAGAAATCAATAAAGCGTATGAAGTCCTTATTGATCGTGAGAAAAGGGCTCAGTATGATTTACTATTGCAACCAAAAACAAGTGACAGTCAACCCAATAATTGGAATGTTGTTGCAGTCTTTATACTAATCGCTGCGGCAGTGATGCTCTTAATTAACATGCTCTCTTCACCGAAAAAGAATCAGTTTGCATACAAATAACCCAACGTAGCATAAAGATCGTTTACAAAGCATGAGACCTGTGCATAGCAGGAATTGAAAAAGTAATTCTTAAAATGCCTTCAGGAATCACAAATCGATAAAATATGAATTTTAAAGCTTACGATATACTTTCTTCACTTGTACCGGGTTTTCTATTATTAATAGCAGTATTAATCACTCTAGGAATTCCCTTCGATAAAGATTTGGTAGTCCCTTATACTGCATTGGCATTTTTGCTAGGCTATATGAATAACACAATTTCCAGCTGGTTGGAAGACATATACTTCTGGACATGGGGCGGAAAACCATCGAACTGCTTGTTAAACGGAAAAGACATTTGGAAAGTAAAGTTTTACCATAGTGCTAAAGTAAAATCGTTATTACTTGCGCAAACAAGTAGTGATAGCCCATCAAACGATGAGCTATTTGCTATTGCTATGCGAAAGGCAAACGGGCAGAAAGATTCGCGGGTTGAAGATTTTAATACAATGTATGCTTTTTCTAGAGTACTGTTAACCGCAGTTTTGATTTCCGGCTTACCACTAATAATAACGAATTATGATAACTGGCGGTATTATGTAATAATATTTCCAACTTTATTTGTTCTTTGGCTCCGATGCAAACAACGAGGGTATTACTATTGCAGAGAGGTGTTAAACGTATATCTAAAAGACAATTCAAATAATTAAAACACGCGACCATGGCAAACGTAGATATGATAATTTGGGACGTCCAACACGGCAATGCGATCTACATTAAAACACCGAATGATAAACATCTCGTTTTCGATTTGGGTATTGGAGACTACTCCGGTCACAATGAGACCTTTAGTCCATTGGCTACGCTATGGCATACATACGGAGTTCGAAAATTAAATTTTGTCATGATCACTCACCCGCATCTCGATCATATAGATGACATATTAAATTTCGAGGCCTTTAATCCTAGCGTTTTACACAGGCCTCGCCATTTGACAAAAGAAGATGTCCTAAAAAATGCAAGAACTCAGGACAAGCCAAAATTTGATAAATATTTCGAAGTTAATGAGAGATTTATCGGTGATACTACTGGGACACCAAATGATACAAGCGTTCCGGAAAATTATGGAGGGCTTACTTTTAATTTCTTCAGTACTCCAAATCTTCCAACAGACAATATCAATAATCACAGTATAATCACGGTGCTTGAATATTCAGGTATAAAAGTTATAATTCCCGGGGATAATGAAATAGCCTCGCTTGATCTTTTAATGCAACGCTCCGATTTCAAAGACGCAATAAAAAATTGTGACATTCTACTGGCACCCCATCATGGAAGGGAATCCGCGTATCATAGCGATTTTGTTACTCATGCGAATCCAAGAATAACGATAATTTCAGACGGTTCCATTTGCGACACAAGCGCAAACCCAAAGTATTCGGCAAATAGTAGAGGGTGGAAAGTATGGAAAAAGGGTACTAGTGATTCAACGGACCGACGCCTTCTCACAACAAATTCTGATGGCGAAGTTTATATACAGTTTGGACCTTCCACTGGGGAGCATTCGAGATTTCTGAGCGTACAGGTCATGTGATCCAACAAAGGGATAGTTTTACCGGCTATACCAGCTGATTCAATGGGTGCTTGACCATTTGCCCCCTTAGATGTTCTACACTTGCATTTAGGTAGATCGTCGTTGTTTTGATATCACTATGGCCCATCATTTTGGATAGACTATAGATGTCGCATCCTCCTTCAAGCATTAGCGTTGCAAAGGTGTGCCTTAACCGATGGATGGTGAACTTGACATCAGATATTTTTTTAAGTAATAACACCAAATGTTTTAGACCGTCTTCTGTGAAGCCAGTATTACTTATCGAAGAGACAAAGAATTCAGGGCAAGTCTTTTTCAGTCGGTTACGTTCTTCAACGTACTTCCTTAGTACTTGTGCCAATGTATAGCTCATTGGGATTACACGGTCCTTACTCCATTTCCCTTGATTAATAAAAATCGAAAGATTCTCTATGTCCACATCAATACATCGGAGTTTAAGAAGTTCAGATCTTCGAAGTCCAGCAAAAATAAACATCGAAAACATGGCGTGATTTCTATAACGCAGAAACTTACTCGAGTACGGATAGTTGTTGACAATTTCCAACAACCGCATTGCTTCCTGTTTGGTAAGCTTTGGACGTAAGCGCTTTTCAAGTTTCGGAACCTCGATTGCTTCCGCATAATTTACAGGTAAATATTTTTTTGCAACACAAAATCGAAGAAAGACAACAATTGTAGCCCTATAAGATATGAAACTAGCGGTGTTCCAATTTCGATTCATTCGGCCATAGAAGAAAAAGGCTCGGACATTTTCCTCATTTATTTCCTCTATACTTTCGATCTTCGAATACTTTAGAAAGTATTTAAGTATGATTCGGTATCTTTTAATGGTGAATTTGGAATATCCCTTTATAAAAGTAGAATAATCAAAAAATTCCTGGGCAATTTGTTGGATATACATGTTTGTTGAATGTATATCTGCTTCCCCATTCCTAGGAGCCGTTGATCGGGATTGAACCGATGACATCGCCCTTCGCTTATACCTCTATTTCGCTCCATATGAGCTTATAAGAGGGCTAGACTGTATCTTTCTCCCAAAAGGAGACCCTTGTCAGTCTTTCGGGCGCATGATGCGCCACGGTCTTGTCCTTTGCAGGATATTAACCGTTATTCGGGATTCATTAAAGTGTTGCCACTCTAATGGGCAGAATCTCGCGATCCACCATGGGCGTGCTCTACCAACTGAGCTACAACGGCACAAATTTTTAATGATCGGTGGACCTGTTTCATTCCTGAACCACCCCTACAAACAACCTTTTTACCATTATAGCTTATATTCTAAGGATTTTCTAGAATAGTGGTCACACCTGTTTCTTACCATTAACTCGACTAATACTATTTCTTAGAAAAACCTTTATATAGCAAGCTAAAAAAGTGTTTTGATCATTATAATCTATACCACCGCAGCGACCTGTTTTGTGTTGATAAAACTCAAAGAAGATAGGTAGCAGATATATTTATTTATAATTAACAGGACTGATTCAAGTATACATGAATTCAGTCAAAGAGAAAATTTGGTGAGAGTCTAAACACAATATTTGTAAAGTGCAATAGAAATAAACTGATAAAAGAAATTTGACTAATCCTGCTTAAATAAAGCCCAAGTTAACAGAAGTTTTAGTTGTTGAAGTGAAATTCAAAAATATTATTCGTGTAACGTACTGATTTAATAAATTTATTGCGTTTCGAATTTACGTTAGGTTTAACCTTTAATTCAGCATTGTTTATCTTTAAAATGCGGCTCAAGAAATTTAAGCCAATCCCATCTCCATTCTTTTTTAAAAATTGAGCATTGCGACCACAATAGCCCTCGTTAAAGATTAGATTTACTTCGTCAAGATCAATTTCAATGCTTAGCATATCAACTTTCATATAAAAAGAATAGTCCGAGTAATCAAAAGTGATAATAATATTTTCGCCGGGAGCACAGTATTTCACTGCATTGTCGAAGAAATGATAAAATGCGACTTGAAGCGACTCGTAATCAACCGAAACTTGAGCTTGAGTGTCAGCTATAACTATTCTTACATCCAGATCTGTGAAATCCTGAAAAAAGATATGCAGTAAGTTTAAGAGAACCTTGTGAATAAAATGCTTTTTGATTTGTAAATTAGGCTCAATTTCAAAGAGCTTTTTAAACACTGAGAATTCAACTTTTAGTGCGGCATTGTTTTTTGCGATTCTTAAGAAAGTTCTAGCGGCCTCTTTGGTATCATTAAATATCTCTTTTTCTATGATTCCTAATTGTGATTGTAAATTTTGTGTTAGCGTTTCTTGTGGAACTAGTGCATAAAGTTCTTGAATATTATGAGCGTTTAGAGTGGTTACATTATGAAGTAATCGTTTTGTATTTTGATTGACACTTTCTTTTACTTTTTCTGAAACATCGTAAAGATGAATCGAAATATCTTTCAGGACATTTATCCTGTCTTTAAAAATGCGATTACTATTAATTTCCGAGATTTCACCACTACAGCAGTAAATTTCCCCTAAATCGAAATTGCCTTTATAGGCTTTATGCGTTTTTTTTGTTTTGTCGCAGATTCTTTTAACAATCTTATCAAAAGGACAATTTTGTTTGCAAAGACGACACTCATTACATAAGTTTGAAGCCATGATCTCTCCCCATGGCGATTGTATTTCATAATTCATAAGTCGGAACTATATTGTTCAACAAGTTGTTGGAATTCATAAGGTTCTGCATTTTTAGCTAAAAAGGAATCAGCTTTCCTTAATGCCTCATGAAAACGATCTCCTTTTGTTTCGGCGGAATAAATAACAACTTTTTTATTCGGATATTTATTTTTCAAAGCTAAGGCAAGACCTAACCCTTCCTCATTGAATTGTAATGCCAATCCGACACCTTGAACGTCTACAAAAAAGATGTCTGTGTTTTTTACAATTTGGTCATCTAAACTTTTAATATCGCGCACCGAGGAGGTGTTTATCCATCCAGCAGTTTTTAAGATTTTTACAACTTTAAATTTTGTGTCATCATCTATGAATAAAATAGATACTCGCTTTTTTTTATTTTCAAACATTGTATTTCCTAAGGGAATACTCTGAGGAAGTGAAGTTGAATTAGCTAATGCACGTCTCTTTTTTAAAATGCTACTTCGCCAGGGTATTGCTATTAAAACGGGAACGAGAATAGAACCAAGAACAAATTGCCAGTTTGATGCTAACCAATTCATAAGTCAAGCTTTAGCACTAAGATATACTAATGTGGGTTTGAATGCAAAAAGAAATTTTTAATCAACGTGTGTATCTAAACTAAAATATAATAGACATCTAAAAGAACCAAATAACTACAGATCATCGAGTTAAACATATTGATCAAAAAATTCGATAACCTATGGTACCGCAAATACAATCATATTTTATTGAGATCAATGACCTGACTATTTCGCTAAATTCTTATAAGCTATTATGGAGATTAAAGTGACGGTGGGTGGTGATTGGGTCGTGAAGCCAAGTTGAGGAGCCGGTTGATTGACACTGGTCAGAACAAACTATCAATGCTCATACATTCAATGTCTCCTCTTATCTCGCTTGCTGGTAAACAGCGTAAGTACACCATTGTCATGCGTATATCTTTATGACCCATTAACTGCTTTAGCTTAGCGATGTTATTACTACTCTTTAGAAAATTAACGGCAAAGGTGTGACGGAATTGATGCAAATGGAACTTTACGCCTGATAAACTATTTAACTTAAGCACCAAATGCTTTAGCCCATCGTAGCTAAGTCCTTTATCATTCTTACTGGAAACGAGAAGATACGGAGTAGTGAGATGTTTTCGTTCTTTTAAATAGTCTTTCAAATACAATATGACCTGAGAATGCAGGGGTAAATACCTGGTTCGAGGTATTTTGGATGTTTCGGCCCGTACTGTCAAAAGTTTTCTTTCTAAATCAATGTCCCGTACTTGTAAAAGGAGTAATTCTTCTCTGCGTAACCCACAAAACAACAATAGATAAAAAATGACAAGATTTCTTTTCAGAATGAATAGACTGTCCGAATGATTATGGATAGCGGTAATGATTTTTTCTACGGCCTCTTTTCGGAGGAATTTTCTGTCTTCATAGTCAGGTGATGGGTATTTCATTTCACTAAACGGATTCAGCGAGATGTACTTTTTTATCCGAAGCCATTCAAAGAAATTGTTGAGTTTGCTCCAATAAGTTGCAGCAGTTGATTTTTTGATTCCATTTCTGGCTAATCCCTTCCCGACAATCCTTTTCCGCTCTTGCAGAATTTTAAAAAACCGTGTAATTGTTGATGAGGAGAGATCGTCGAGAGCAACATCGGGAAGCAGTTTTACAAAAGTTTCGAATGTTCTCTGATACCCACGCAGGGTTTCTGGTCTCGATTTCCTCGAAAATTCACACTCATACATGAATTCCTGAAAAAGTTGTTGCAACGATTGTCTCATAGGATTTTACAAACCATTATCGCAAACATTTGCTGGGGATATAATGAGGTGCTATTAATATTTAACAAACATTTGCAGCGCGTTACAACACTTAATCGAAGACAGTACAATGCGCGAATGTATGAATACACCCCCATCGGCGTCACAGACTTTCGAAACACTGGCAAACCCTTCTATATCAAAGACAGGGATCGTTTAGGTCACATATACTGCATAGGAAAGACAGGTGTAGGCAAATCAACCTTGTTGCTTAATATGGCTATCTCTGATATCCAAAAAGGAAAGGGATTGTGTGTTATCGATCCACACGGCGACATTGCCGAAACGATTTTGAATTATATCCCTCAGGTACGCATAAATGACGTTATATACTTCAGTCCCAAGGATATCGACTATCCCATCGGCTTTAACCCGTTGCATGCTGTACAGGCCAATTTTCACCATTTGGCGGCCTCTGGGCTCATCTCGACGTTCAAGAAGATTTGGGCAGATTCTTGGGGACCCCGGCTTGAATATATCCTGCGATTCTGTCTTTTGACGCTGCTCGCATATCCTAAAGCCACACTTTTGGATATCCAGCCATTGCTAACCGATTCCTTGTTCCGGAACAGCATACTCAGTGGCGTCAAGAATATGCATGTACTCTCCTTTTGGAGAAATGAATTTGATAAATACAGCCCAGCGCTGCGATCAGAAGCTATAACTCCCATACTCAACAAGACAGGCGTATTCCTCACTAGCACACCTCTTCGAAATATAGTTGGACAAAAAGAAAATAGCTTCAATATGCAAGAAGTTCTTGATACAGGAAAAATACTGATCGTCAACCTATCAAAAGGAGAGTTGGGGGAAGATACTTCATCCATATTAGGAAGCATGCTCATCACGTCTATCCAGCTTGCCGCTTTACACCGATCTACACAACTGGAAGAGAAGCGTAGACCCTTTTATCTTTATGTGGATGAAATGCATTCCTTCGTATCACTATCTCTAGCGGATATTTTAGCGGAGGCAAGAAAGTATAGACTTTCTCTGTTCCTCGCCCATCAGTATATAGACCAGGTACATGAGAAAATACGATCTGCCATATTCGGAAATGTAGGTACAATCATTTCTTTCCGCATTGGTTCAGAAGATGCGGAATACTTGGCTAATGAGTTTTATCCGGTATTTGATAAGAGTGACCTGATGAACTTGCCGCGGTACTCCATGTATCTCAAATTGATGATTGACGGGGCAACATCAAAACCCTTCAGTGCGCTCACATTATCCATTTCCGAACCAAAACAATCATTTAAAAACGATGTTATTTCACTTTCAAGGAACCGTTTTGGAAAGAAAAGAGAAGAGGTCGAACAACAAGTATTTGACCGGTATCGACCTTCCGAAGAAAGAGACAAAACCCCAAGCTTGTTTTCTATACGGTGATGATTTGCTTTTACTATGCTGATTCGCAAGCAACACATAAAAAGCGGACTAATCCGTATAAAAAAGCAGTAGTAATACGGTATAAAATATCACTTGTCGGATTTAGTTTTAGCCGATAAAAACCGAATAATTTCAAATCAAAATCTAAATGAACGATCCTGCTCCAATAGTTATAGGTATCGCCGTGATTCTTGCCATTGTCTTGGTTGTGGCTAATTCAAACAAGCCACGACATGTTCTTTCTCACTGGTCGCACTTTTTCGAATTCTTTTCGATGTCATCAAACACGTTTTATACTGAACTAGAAAAAGTTCTGGTTAAACATGAAATGCCCAATTCAACAATAAAACGGCCAACACTCAAAGAAGGAGGGATACTTTCCGCGTCACGAGAATATCTTCGGATAAAACACGAGGATACCATATTTGACGTGTGTGCGGCCCCCTTTGGAAAAGATTTCTTCATATCGTGGTGGCTATATCGTTTGTCAGGGAAAGAATCAGAACGAACATTCTATCAAATTGACGAGGAGGATATGTTCCGTTCTTGTGTTCACAACTGTATCCTAGAGTGTATAGATGAACTGACTAAAGATAAAGGAACACTACACCTTACCGAAGCTCAAAAAACATTCAAGATGATGGATCGTAAATAACCATCATGACTCCCGCCGAATTTTATACCGCTCAATTCTATTCATGGGAATGCCGTGGGCGTGGATGGTTTATATCCGACACTCCCGTACAGTTGGAACCCCCCTTTATTCCGTTTTTTCGACATGGTTATCCAGGTACCGAAGAATATATTGACGATGGCAAGCGTCACACATTCATTAGCAAATTGATTGAGATTCTTAAAGGAAAGGATAAGAAAAATGTATCGAACACTCAACAGGTATTGGACTATGAAACCGTTGAGCCCTATGTATATGAAGCCGAAATAACGCTGAAAGCAACGCAAGTTAAACTTCCGAAGGACAGAAGGGTTTCACCAGATAAAATGAAAGCATTGCTCATCATGCTTTCATATATACCTACACCTATCTCATTTGAAATTATTGCCACTGAAAAAGAAATAATCGTCCAATTTGTCTGTGATGAGAATCACGCTGATACACTCGAAACATATATCAAGGCTTATTTTCCTCACTGCTCATGTATCCGAACAGACAAATACCTTGATGGCATTTTACGACCCGATCTTCCGACAGGCGTCATAGATTTCGGATTGGAACAAGAGTTTGTCAGGCCCATACAAACAGCGAAGAATTTCTCACTCGATCCGCTCTTAAGTCTTTTTGCCATATTTGACAGCTTGGCGCCTAATGAACAAGCAGGCATCCAAATCCTTTTTCAGCCCGCGATCAACTCATGGAGCGAAAGCATACTGCGATCTGTGACGCTTGGTGACGGAACCTCGTTCTTCATGGATGCGCCCCTCATGCCGCAATTGGCCAAGGAAAAAGTTCAAAGCCCTCTGTACGGTGTCTCAATTCGTGCCTTTGCACAAGCCACAGAACTTGCCCACGCTTTCGAGATTCTTGGAAGAGCCAGCGATGTAATCGTGAATGCGAGTAAAGGACCATTCAATGAATTGGCACTGATCGCGACACAGTGGTACGCATTTGAAACAAGGGTGAATGATATTTTTTTCCGCGAGTCACATCGGTTGGGCATCTTGCTCAATGTAGATGAATTGCTCACATTCGTACACTTTCCATCAGAACATATCGAATCAAGAAAATTGTACGCATCATCGAGAAAGACAAAGGAACTGCCGGGAATCGCACGGAACAAGGAATTCATATTAGGAGAGAATGAGCATACTGGAACGCGTGCTATGGTATCGGTGGGTTTACAAGACCGGTTTAAGCACTTGCACATCATCGGAGCGACGGGTACGGGCAAATCCACCCTTATTGCGAACCTCGTTTTACAAGATATTGCAAAGGGATACGGCTCGATACTGTTTGATCCACATGGAGATCTGATTGACGACATTATAGCGAGAATTCCAAAGAATCAACTCGACGACGTTGTCTTGATAGACCCGTCAGATACTGAATATCCCATAGGCCTGAACATACTGGAAGCACACAATGATATCGAGAAAGAAGTATTGGCATCTGATCTAGTATCATCATTTAGACGCTATGCCACGTCATGGGGAGACCAAATAAATGCCGTATTGGGAAATGCCATCCAAGCAATGCTTGAGCATCCCGACGGTGGCACCCTCATTGACTTGCGAAGATTCTTGATCGAAAAAGACTTTCGGCAATCGTTTTTAAAAAGGGTGTCCGATCCTTCTATCCGCTATTATTGGGAAAAGCAATATCCGATACTCAAGACAAATTCTATCGGCCCAATCTTAACGAGGCTTGATACGTTTCTACGACCCAAAAGTATCAGGAATATGGTGATTCAAAAGAGGGGAATCGATTTTGAAGCACTGCTTAATTCCAATAAGACCATACTCATAAAACTTTCGCAAGGATTAATCGGTACGGAAAACAGTTATCTCTTAGGCTCGCTCATACTTTCAAAGATACATCAAGCTATACTGAGCAGACAACAGGAGAGCAATCGGAATCCGGTCATGTTGTATCTCGATGAATTCCAAAATTTCATAACCCCATCACTGAAGGAAATGATAACCGGTGTGCGGAAATACAATGTCGGCTTGATACTTTCACACCAGGACTTGCAGCAACTGCAACGTGAGGATACGGAACTAGTGCATAGTGTGATTGGCAATATCAGTACAAGAATCGTATTCCGTGTTGGTGAACCTGATTCCAGGAAATTACACGATAGCTTTTCGAGTTTTGATAGTATCGACCTTCAAAATTTAGGAACCGGAGAAGCAATCATTCGCATAGAGCAACCGCAGTATGATTGTTCATTGGACACGGTCCCACTTACGCAATTATCTGATGAGGAAAGAGAAGAAAATAGAAAGATAGCTTCTGCCCATTCCAGGCAGCAGTATGCAACACCCAAAGCAGACGTTGAAAAAGTGTTGTTTGAATCATTCAACCTCGAAGTTGTAGCAACACATACACAAATTACAACGCGAGAACCGGAAACCCAGAAAGTAATACACGTTCAACCAAGGCCGGTACAGATTAAAGTCACACCTGCCAAGGTGACCACTGATCCTGATAGTGGAACTGAAGGAAGAGATACATCGACACATCGATATTTGCAAACGCTGGTTAAGAAAATGGCAGAAGCGAGAGGATATATCGCTGTTCTTGAAGCACAACTTCCTAACGGCAGTGGTCAGGTTGATGTGCTTCTTACAAAAGAGGGAAAGACCATAGCTGTTGAAATTTGTAACACCACCGATGCAGAGTGGGAAATGCATAATATATCAAAGTGTTTAGCCGCAAATTACGACATGGTAGTATCTCTTTCTGGCGATGCAAAACAGCTTGAGAAGATTAAAAAGAAATGCATTACAACCATTCCCGAATTTGAGGAGAACGACATATTATTTTTTACTCCCGATGCACTCTTCGATTATTTGGACACGTCATCTAACGGGAAAATGCCGAAGGAGAATGTAATGAAAGGATATCGGGTGAATGTATCGTATGATGCGATATCTCAGACTGAAATTGGCCGAAAAAGAGCGTCCATAGCTCAGATTGTAATGAATGCGTTAGGCAGAAAGAAAAAAGACTAAAAATACCCAAACTCGAATGCTATCCAAAAAGTAGATCCGATAACATGGATTGCAAGGAAGTTTTTTGAAAGATACCGTAATACTACGGTAGTTATTTTATATACGAGTTGTTACATTTATCCCACCATCGAATGGCGCGTAAGCTGAAATGAATAAATTTCATTCTTAAGTCATATCAAAACTCTGCCTCATGAGAATACTTATTACGTCAATAATTTTTGTATTCTTGAGCAATATCGGCAACGCTCAGACGAATACCGAAGTCCCCAAGGATCCAAAACCTGCTGCTAAAAAAAAGCAGACAGAACAAAAGATTTCTTATTTGAGCAGAGAAGGAATAAACCGGCTAGCGAACAACAAATTTGGAGGGCTGGTCACCGGCCAGACCAATTCAACTAACCTTATTAATTACGCGTCTTTTAGTCCAGCTGCAGGATCATTTACTTTCAACGGATCAATTCCAATTGGCAAAGACAATGATGAATCTCAGTTTTCTTTTTTAAGTTTTAAAATAACAGGAGATCTGATCTCAGATAGTTATGCCGCGCTTTTCCAAAATGCCAAGTTGAATACCGGCGTAACAATAAGCAGCCAGTGGGACTTCCGGTTAAAAAAAGGTTTCAAAATAAATTACTTGCTTTCAGACAAATTTAATGTGGATATGAAGCGAAAGCTATTGGATTTTCAAAAGGCCGAAAACAATAATCAGTTAGGTAGTCAGAAGACATTGAATCCGGATAAACTAGCCTTGTTAAAGATACACTTGACTTTAAACGAAGCAAATTTAAAAAAAGAAAAAGAAACTCTAGCATCACTTGAAACGGAACTTAATGATTTAGTCGCTAATCATCCTGAGAAAACTAAAGAAATTCAAGATTTATATGAATCCGTCTTAAAACAAAAGGGCAAAATTGAGGAAATCGAAAAGGATGATGTTATGAGTAAGTGGAAGCGGGATTCCCTAAGTTACATAATACTTAATCCAGAGGATTTCACAACAGCTATGCAAAACAAGATGGATAATGAATATAAGACTAAGAAACGTCTGCTAGAAGATAGCGCAACAATTACGGGAATTAGATTCCATTGGTTTTCGATCCTTGCAGGAGCAGGCAAGAAAAATTATTATTTCTTCAATCCTTTGGAGCCATTTAGCACTCAAATGCATAAAGACCATCTAAATACCTGGCGGGTGGGTTTGATGTGGAATTACTATTCTGAAAGATCCTTTCCCAAAAGAATTGTTTTGATAAATGTTGGTGTCTTTAGATATGAAGATAACAATACCGCTTTGCTCAGTACTCAAGACATTGCTCAGGAAAAGGTCATAAAAAATACACTTGGGGACACAACAAGAAAAATTTCAAAAACGTATAAAGCATACACCGATAGTATCATAGGCTCAAAAGTTGTGAATTTTATTTCTAATTTTTACTTGTTATATTCTTCAAAAAAATCTGGCATTCATCTATTCCCATCCATTGATATATATGATCATGCGAAAACCCTGCTAAATGTAGGGATAGGATACTTAATCTCGTTTAAGAATACCGAAAAGGAAAAAACGATTATCAACGCAGAAGGGTACATTCAATTTCAGGATCTATCTAATGAACTGGATAAGGAAAAGGGGTTTTTTAGGCGCAATGAGATGGGAGTACGATTCACTCTTCCTTTTAACTTTTTTTAATTTAATAATCTCTAGAGATGCAAAAGAAAGCAAAACCAACTAAAAAAAAACCATCGAAAAAGGCTGCTGTCAAAAAAAAGACAGCCCCTAAAAAGAAAGCTGCTCCAAAAAAGAAAGCTACTCCCAAAAGGAAGGCGGCGAGCACTTTTAATCTAACGGGAGCTTTAACGGTTACTTGGCGACCGGTCTGTAAAGATGGCCATGGGCGGTTATCCTCAAAATGTATGAGTAAAGAAGATGCATTTATCATTGCTCAAAATCATAGAGACTCTACCGGTCATCAAGTCGATTTGGAAAGTTGTTAGTCCCCGGAGGTAATCAAAAACTCAGATCTATCCAATTACCGAATTTGAGACAGTATCCTGCGATCTTGAGTCACTTCAAATTTCATACTCATGCCAAACGTTCGAATAGCAATACCTCATCTTATTTCCGGATTACTTATTCCATCCGAAAGAGCCAAAACTGTTTGTTCACTTAACTTCTGTGGAGATATTAACAATAGCAATGTATGGGAGGTATACCTGGATTTTGTATTCAGGGTTGTAAATTATAGTATAGTAAGCAAAAGGAAAAAGTATTATATCGGCTGTCAAGGGGCAATATTCAAGATGCTAGTAATGAATGCCGAAATAAAAAATCATGTAAGTGCTGGTCCTATCCTTGTTGCGTATAGTAATTCTATGGAAATCAAAGACGAAAGCGGAGCAAGTTTTAATCCTACTTTGGAAGCGAAAGGTAATAAAGTTTCAATAGGTAAAGTTTCTTCGTCTTCAGGCAAAACAAAAACTGGCGGAAATAGTTTTAACTATAACGCATATCCAGCCGTTGTAACTGTAGATACTAATGAGATAGAATGGCGATATGATTTACCGCGTGTGATGAATCCAGTTCGTGACTATTTAATAGGAAATTCTGGCCTTGGGGTTTCAGTTCAGTGGAATGATAAAATAAAACAAGGCTCTTTTAATATGGAACCGGCAAGAATTCATTTTTTTAACAGAGAAAATAAAAAAATTGATGGAATAAGATCAACATTGATGTTTTTAGCTCTAAGTCTCTTCGAGAAAAAAAAGATTCGCTATCCGAGAGGTTTGAAATTTAATTTTGAAATAGAAAATTGAAATAATGAAGGACATAATACTTGAAAGTTCCACCTTCGGCGTTCTTGAACAAATCGAGAAGGCAAAGGAAATCAATGGAGATTTTTTGAGATCTCTCTTTCCAAATTTGACGGTGGAAGAATTTCAAAATTTTCTTAGAGAGAATGAAATTAGAGAAGATGAAGACACCAACAAGATTATAGGATACCTCAGAGATTCACAGGGTTTTTCGGTAGAGACACATAAAATCCGCGGAAATCGGGCATCTATAATCGAAGCAATTGCAATAAGTGCGGGCCTTTCAACGGTTATGGCAGGACGTGCGTTACAGGTAATTACATCTACAATCAGTAGGATATTACGGGATGAACAAAAAATAACACTACCTGGACTTGGTACATTCTCTGTATCAAAAAGATCTGCTCGTAGCGGACGTAATCCACAAACTGGAGCTGTTATTAAAATCAAAGCCAAAAAGGTAGCAAAATTTAAACCTGCCAAAAAGCTTTCCGAAAAAATAAAGTAATTGTATAGAAAAATGCGAAAATTTTCCTCCCGCCCAATAATCTAATCAAAATCTACATCAAGAAGCACTTTCGGATGCACCTCCAACCCTTCGGCCAATTCAATCAAAGTGGTTAGAGTTAAATTAGCCTTGTTATTTTCAAGTTTGCTGATCTTGCCATAGTCAACGTCACAGCGAGAAGATAGCTCTCGCTGACTAAGTCCTTTTTTCTTGCGCAATTTTACCAGCTGCGCTGCAAACTTCTTCAGCCTTTTTTTATCCTTTTCTTTCATGCTCGTGCAGGTGCAGCACAATGTCAAGGAATTTGTCAAAATAAGTGTTGGTAGAACTACCAGCATTGCTTATATTTGAAACAGAAAGAAGTCCTTTGGTACACGTTCCATGCGTTCTAAGCAGCCACAGAGAATAAGCGCGCCAGCTTGTTGATTCAACTCGGCACATGTCAATTTAATTAGCTAATCTTAAAATCTATTTTATGAAATCGATGTATTTCATTTGTTTAACGCTTTTAACATCAATTGCATTCGCCCAGAAAAAGCTACCTACCGACGAAGAAACGTTACGCATTGTTCAAAAAGGGCTTGGCTATCCTGGGAAAGTAAACAGCATGCCGTCGATGAACTTTTTGACATTTGAGTCAAACCAAATTCTCGAGACACAGATTTTTAAACTCAAGACAAATATTTATTACAAGGGACTGATTGATAATAATGTTTTGAAAGTTATCTCGCAAGATGGCAATATTTATACGTACGAGATTACTGATCAGTACAAGGGAAACATCATAAGCCTAGATAAAAAGAGTTTTACCGCAAAAGTGAAAACGGTAACGACAGACAATATTAACATATTGGGGCCACCAATTTATTCTGGTAGCAATGAAGCCGCATTTGGCTTAGAAATTAATCTTTTCTATTCCCCCTTTTACAATGCCGAAAAATATCCAACAGGAATACAACAACCTATACTAATTACGAAAATAAAACTTGCTTTTTCTAATGGTGTTTGGAAATTGAAAGATCCTGTTTCCTTGAGAGAACAGATTAAAACACACAAAAACGGAATTGAAAGATTTTGATCTAACACCAATAATAAACCCCATTTATGAGAAAGTATCTTTTACTTATTGCCCTCCCAATCTTGTTAATTAGTTGTAGCAGTAACCTTTCAAGGGAAAAAGCAGCGGATATTATCAAAGCCCAGTATCATTTTCCAATGCCTATTGTAGGTGCAGTTCCGAAAGTTCTTAAAGTTGAGACGATTTATACAAGCCACATCTCAGATGCAAAACGTAAAATGGAGCAAAATTTAGAGGAATGGTTTTCCAAAGGATTGATTTTTCCTAGTAATTCAATGGAAGCGGCTTTTATGGAAACCTATCGGAGATATGATATTTCATTAGAAAAAGAAGGGCAGAAATATTTGATATCGAGTGATCATGATAATTACTATGTAAAATTATTCGATGTCGATTTTGACCACATTACGGGAATAGTTGAGTATGAACAACCTAAAAAATACGCACAGGTTACTTTTACTTTAAAGAAGATCAACCAAACACCTTTCGATGAGTATAGATTGGAAAAAAGTTATGACATCGAACGTCTGTATAAAAATCAAAACCGGTTTTTAGATTCTACGGTATCGGTAAATATTGTGAAATACGACGATAGATGGAGATTTTCACCTGAATAGGTAATTACCGTAATGTCCTTAGTACTTCCCGTATTGGATGCGTTGAATAAAATGTTTAGATTTAACTCAGTTTTCATAGGGTACGGATTAAAAACGAGCTGGGGTTTCCACCCCGGTTCTTTTTTTAGGCTCGTACACAATAGGAAATCGGTTAAAACAGAAAGAGATACTTACTGGCGGTGTTTTTCTGCTCAGGTTTTGTTGTTTTTCTTCTTTGATTACACAAAAAGAGGTAGCATTGTGTCGAGTCAGGGATTTTAAGCTTGGGTGTTACTTAACTTGAGTAGCATGGGTTGCCGGTGTTTTTCTCCCGGTTTTATGTTGTTTTTCTTCTCCGTTGTTAAGTAATACAACATACTATTGCAAAAAAAATCTTTTAGGTGAAATTTTAGCTAATGTTAACAAAATATTTTTTTGAAAGCCATTGCATAATCCAACTTTAGTGGTTAGATTTACTTAAGGAAGGTATTGAATTCGTTGACCCTTAATTTTAATCCGATTTCCCTCGTAAAGCCAACCGATTCTAGCATTGAGACAATCTACACTTATTTCACACTAATTGTGAAGGGTTCATATGCATGGTCCGTACTTGTATAAGCCCGGTTTTTATTTATTTAACATCTTTGAGACAATGTAACCATAGCTATATTTTCATCAGGTTATGGAAGGGGCATATTGAAACCAATCATTGCAAATTATTAACCCGAGCTAACTGTATTGTGGTAAATTTTCTACTATGTCACTCGAGGAATTGGCGATTTAGCAATAGAGGCAATAGAATTATCTCGCGATGACTTAAACTATTTATGCCAATTGTTATTTGGGGGATGATAGATCGAATCAATAGATTCCAGATTGGGCCTAACATAAATTTGCTCAATAATAATTTATTCATATTAATAATGATTAATTTTTTTCCCAAATCTGCAAAAAAGCATGTACATCTGTTGCTCTTATTTGTGTTTTTGATTTTACAGTCTTCAAATGCTCAATTTAGAGTTACTGGTATTGTAAGCAAAAAAGATTTGAATACTCCATTGGAGTTTGTGACAGTAGGGCTTTTTCAAAACAATAAACTTTTACAAACCTCGATTGCAGATAGTCTGGGAAGATTTAGCTTTTCCAATGTAACTCCTGAAACCTATCGTATTCACGTTTCTTTTATTGGATATAAAACCCTGGACAGTACAATAGATATTAGAAAAAACATCTCCTTGAATATCTTGCTATTAGCGGACAAAACACAGTTAAAAGAAATAACGGTTTTGGCTAAAAAGCCACTGATAGAACGAAAGGTTGATCGACTCGTATTCAACTTGGAAAATACCATTAACACCACGGGTTTGAATACGATAGAATTATTAGCAAAAGCGCCGTTATTGCAAGTTAAGAACGAAGGGATTTCAATGTTTGGTAGATCCGATGTGGTAATTATGATAAATGAGAGGATTATTCATTTAACTGGCCCCGCTTTAGATGAATTCCTAAAATCAATACCAGTAGAGACTATCACGCGAATTGAAATTATTACAAACCCTTCTGCAAAGTATGAAGCAGCAGGTAATAGCGGCATGGTGAACATTGTAACAAAACGAACTAGGCAGCCAGGTTATTCCGGCACTGCCAATCTTTCATTGTCTCAATCGAGCAGTTTTAGCATTAGGCCTTCGGTCACGTTGAACTATAATACCAAAAGGATACAATTTTTCGGGACGATTAGCACAGGATTTGGTTCCAATCCTTCATTTTACACGAACCAAATTAAATACCCTACATACACCTGGGATAGCTATGCCTCAGATAAGGAATTTTCGAATGTATTGCAAACGAGTTTTGGCTTCGAAATTCCAGTTACACCGAAAACTTCGGTAGGGGCTTCATATAATAGAATGCATTCAGAGCCCGATAAAAACACGGAACGGACAACCAATATTATTGATGGTCTAACTGAAAAAATTGATTCTATAATTTATATTCCCTCAAAGGAAAAAAAACTTTTCGTTAATCAATCAATAAATATTCATTTTACCCATCTTTTTGATTCAACGAATAAAAAAATAACCATTGATGCCGACTGGTATCAAAATAAATATGATCTCCAGACTGATATTAGTAAAACTAGTTATTTCTCTGATGGTCAATTGATTCCTAATTCTACGTTCATGAATACCTCGTATAATAATCATGACGCGAGTGTTTACAGCATAAATTCCATCTTGGATATTCCACTTAAGGAAATGAAGATCTCTGTTGGATCGAAAGCGAGTTTTTTTAAGAATGCTAATGACGTTCAGCTCTATAATTTAATAAATAATACATGGCAACTAGACAGCGCAAATTCAAATTCGTTCAAGTATAATGAAAATATTCAGGCGTTATTCTTAAACATCAATTGGCCGTACAAAAAATTCGAATTCCAAGCCGGATTGAGGGGCGAATTTACACAAACTAAAGGCTTTTCGTCAACTTTAGTCCAGACAAACACAAATTCTTATTTTGATTTGTTTCCCACTTTTTACCTTACCTATCAAGCAAATAAAAAAAATGTCTTTTCATTTAGTTATGGTCGGCGATTAAAAAGGCCTTCTTTTGCCGCGCTGAATCCTTTTCGCGTTTATCGTGAATATTACAATTATATAGAGGGCAATCCATATCTTAAGCCCTATTTTTCCAATAATTTTGAAGTAACTCACACATACAAAAACTTCATTACTTCTACTCTTCAATTCAGTAAAGAGAAAAATGCTATTTATTATTTGACACTACCGGAAGCTGGATCCAATCTTATTAAAACACAACCATCTAATAGCATTACCACGATTTTTATTAATTACGATTGTAATATTCTCTATCCGAGGCTAAAATGGCTTGAATCCTCTAATGAGTTTTCTGTATTTTATACAGACGTTAATTCGAAGCTCGCTGCTACGGGAGATCACGTATTCGGATGGGGGGGCGATTTAAAATCTATCAATACTTTTTACTTCAACAAGAAGAGAAATTTTACTGGCGAATTGGATATTATATATGAATTTCCAGGAATTAGTTCCCTAAGCCACAATGAATCTCGCTTTTACACAGATGTTTCTTTTCGTTATTTATTAAATAAGAAGATACAATTTGGCCTTGGCTTCAGGGATATATTCAAAAGCAAAACTTTGAAATGGAGTCAAACAGTAGCTGGCATATTAAATTCTGGCTCTGTAAACAATGGAACGAGAAGAATAGCAGTTACCGCAAGATATAACTTCGGAAATACGAAGCTTAAAAAAGGTAGCGCGCACTCTCAACTTGGCGGAGATTCTGGGAGAGTAAATTAGAATTCCAATTTTACATGATATCTGAAGCACTAATGAAAACACAAGAGATTTTTGAAAACCAATTTGTAAACTAAAATTAAAAAAATGAAAAAAAATCTCGAAACTTTTGTAAAAAAAGTGAAGCAAAACCATGATGGTTCATTAGCCGGAGGTTTTGGTTCTGTCAAAGGTGGGCACTCTTCTCTTTATTACCCAACCAATGACAAATGTAATAACACAGATTGTCACAACACCAATTCCGGATGTACAAACAGCTGGCAATGTTCATCCACTTCAAACTCCGCCGGCTGTACGAATTCATGGTCCTGCCGTTCATAAGGTAGTACAATGAGCTGTTCGGACATGCTTGTCTAGGCGACCTCATGCCTACATATCTTATCCGTTCAGGTTTTTTTGATTGGAATTACTTAGTCACAATTTAAAATTAGGAAAATGAAAAAAACACTCAAGGGTCTTGTATCCAAAATCCAGACGGAGGGCTCAGGTCAACTCAAAGGAGGTTTCGGTAAAATAAAAGGCGGTACAGCGCTGTACTATTCTACCAATGACACCTGCACAAACTCCGCGAACTGTACTGGAACAAATACAGTTCAGTGCACTAATAGCGGCACTTGCGATGCGACCAACAAAGCGACCTGCACTAATAATGGTCAGGGTGGTTGCGCGTAGTTAAAAATGAGTCATGTAAAATAATTACCCTATGAAAAATCATGTTTACTATATACAATCAAACTAAATTAAAAAACATGAAAAAAACACTCACCAGTCTGGTCAACAAAATGAAAGTTAACCAAGACCAAACCATTTCGGGAGGCTTCGGAAAAATAAAAGGAGGCACCGCACTCTATGTAGCACAAAATGATGGCGAATGCACTAATTCTACCAGGTGCGATGGAACCAATACACACACCTGTACGAATTCCGGAGATTGCCATCTTTCTACCAACAGTAATCCTGGGGGATGTACCAATTCTTCCTGTTTTAACTAGTTGAAAATTTAACTGTCCTCAAAATATTTTGAGGACAGTTTTTCTGATTTAAAGAATTCTTCTAAAACACTAAACCTGCATTTATGAAACTAAGTAAATTTAACCTGTTTTTCCCTCATGATGGCTATCAAGTGGGCTACAATAGCTTTTCCAATGAATTCATAATACTCGAACCAATGTTGTTTGATATGTATGAAGCGTCTGCAAAAAGAAAGGACTTCGAGGAACTCCGCGAAGTTCATGCCGAGTTCTATGATTACTTATGTGAAAAAGCATTTTTAATCGAAGACGAAATCGATGAAATCGAAAGGGTGAAAGAAGTTTCTCATCAGATCGATAATGATGAAACAAAATATGAATTGCATATAAACCCAACGATGAATTGTAACTTTAAATGTTGGTACTGCTATGAGACCCACATCAAGGATTCAAAGATGGACGAGGCAACGATTGAAAAAACAGAAAGGTTCATAGCAACTGTTTTCAATGAACAAAAAAACTTGAAGGAATTTTCCCTATCTTGGTTTGGCGGAGAACCTCTTCTTTATTTTGACAAAGTGATGATGCCTATCCTAAAGTTTACGTATGACCTGGCGCAAGAAAAAAAGATAGCATTTTCATCCGGAATGACAACAAACGGTCTCCTAATAAATCAAAATGTAATAGCTAACTGCAAGAAATATGGTTTGAATTTCTTCCAAATAACACTTGACGGCAATAGAGAACGTCACAATAAAGTACGATTCATTACGGAAGAGCGGGGGTCTTATGACGCGATTGTAAATAACATTATTGAACTCGCCAAAAATAAAATGACTGTTGTAGTTCGTATCAATGTGTCGGTCGAAACTCTTGAAGGTGTAAATGACATTGCTGCAGATTTCTATCATGTCGATGCAGAAGCAAAAAAATATCTGACGTTTGATCTACATAAAGTATGGCAGGTTGATGTAGATATTGATGACGAAATCAATGAGAAAAGATTATATTTCAGAGAAAAAGGATACCGGGTTTCTAGTGGGACACATGAAACAGTAATTAATTCATGTTATGGCGATAAGCGGAATCACGCCACGTTAAATTACAATGGTGAAGCATTTAAATGTACTGCAAGGGACTTTACGACAAATAACAGCGAGGGAAAACTCGGTGATAATGGGCACATAGCATGGAACGAAAAATATGAAAAACGCCTTGCGAGCAAGTTTAAGAATAAGCCCTGTCTCGAATGTGCAATTCTCCCGATTTGCGGCGGCGGCTGTTCACAACAAGCCCTTGAGCATGAGGGCGTTGATTATTGCGTAAATGATTTTGATGAGAACAAAAAATTACAGTTAGTAAAAAATAAATTTTTTGAAATTATAGTTGAAACGGAACTTGAAACTGCATAAATACCCCTTTCAGAAGCAATATGATACTGCAGACTGCGGCCCCGCGTGTTTAAAGATGCTGGCAGCTTTTTATGGTAAAAATTATTCATTAGAGTATTTGCGTGAGCAATGTTTTCTAACACGTGAAGGCGTCAGTTTGCTAAGTATCAATGACGCTGCTGAGCAAATAGGCTTTAGGACATTCATGACGAAATTGAATTTTGATGTTCTCGTAAATGATTGCCCGTTACCGTGTATTATACATTGGAACCAAGATCACTTTGTGGTTTTATATAAGGTCAGATCGTCAGGCAAGAAAATTTCCTTTACATTGGCTGACCCGGCTCATGGTATTGTTACAATTGATCAGGTCACATTTAAAAGAAGCTGGGTTTCTACCCCAGAAGAGTCTGGCGTTGCATTAGTCCTGGAGCCAACTCCCGTCTTTCACGATACAAAACATACAAGCATTTCCAAAAGCGGGTATGGCTTCTTATTTCGTTATTTGCGATCTTTTAAAGGATATATACTCCAGCTGGCAATAGGTATGATAGCTGCTAGTCTTATCACGATGATATTCCCGATTCTGGCGCAACTTCTAATAGATAAAGGAGTAAATGAAAAAAATAGTTCTATTGTATTTTTAATATTAATATCTCAATTATTTCTTTTTCTTGGTAATACGATAATCACAGTAGTAAGGAGCTGGCTGCTTCTACACGTAAATACAAGGATAAGTCTTAATATAATTTCAGATTTTTTAATCAAGTTATTGAAACTGCCCATTAAGTATTTTGATTCCAAAACCGTGGGTGACCTCTCTCAACGCATCAATGATCACCACAGAATTGAAAACTTTCTTACGGGCGAGTCGTTAAGCACATTTTTTTCATTGATAAATATCGCCGTTTTTATGTGTTTATTGGCCTACTATAATTTCAAAATACTAATTGTCTTCCTGACTTTAAGTGTCTTTGGAATTTTGTGGATACTATTATTTCAAAACAAAAGAATGCATCTCGATTACAAAAGATTCGCGCGTGGCAGGGAAAATCAAGATAAACTATTTGAGATGATAACAGGCATGCAAGAAATAAAGTTGTATGGAAGCGAATCTGCTAAACGTTTTGAGTGGGAGCAAATGCAGGTTAAATATTTTAAATTAAATATGAGCAGTCTCGCGCTCGAGCAATATCAACAGGTAGGTTTTGTTTTTTTTTCTCATCTGAAAAATATTATCATTTCGTTCATTGCGGCAAATGCCGTTATTTCAAACCAAATGACAATTGGCGGCTTGTTGAGTATATCCTTTATCGTCGGGCAAACAAATGGCCCTCTTGATCAGCTAGTGACTTTTTTTAAAAGCGCTCAAGATGCTCGCCTAAGTATGAATAGATTACAAGAAATTCACAATAAAACAAATGAAGAAGATGCCGGAAAAATTCAAACTTCTATTTATGAGGACATTAACTTGAATAATTTGTCATTTCAGTATGAGGGGCCAAATTCGCCTTTTGTTTTAAAGGATATTGATGTGCAAATACCCAAGGGCAAAATTACAGCCATAGTGGGAACAAGTGGCAGTGGCAAGACTACGCTAATGAAATTGCTCTTGCAATTCTACGATCCCGTAAATGGAGCGATTAGGGTTGGTGATACTAATTTGAGCGATATGTCGCCAAGGCACTGGAGAACTCAATGTGGCTCTGTAATGCAGGAAGGCTATATCTTTCACGATACTATCGTAAGAAATATAGCTCTGGACGGCAATGAAATAGATGAAACAAGACTACAGAACGCCTTGAATGTTGCCAATTTGAACGAATTTATAAGTGGCTTGCCACTTGGCTATACAACAAAGATCGGAAGTTCAGGAGTCGGGATAAGCGGAGGTCAAAAGCAAAGAATTTTGATTGCTAGGGCTATATATAAAAATCCCAATTACTTGTTTTTTGATGAAGCGACAAGCAGCCTGGATGCAAATAATGAAAAAATTATCATGGAAAATCTTAACCGATTTTTCAAAGGTAAAACGGTATTAATTATTGCTCATAGGTTGAGCACGGTAAAAAATGCGGATCAAATAATAGTTTTGGAAAATGGTAACGTGGCTGAAGTTGGCAATCACGAAACTTTAGTAAATGCCAGAAGCAAATATTTTGAGTTGGTAAAAAACCAGCTCGAATTAGGGGAATAAATACGATGTAGCCGGTAATATTATGTCGCAAGAGAATAAATATGAATTGAGAAGTGCTGAAGTTCAAGGGGTGCTTAGTTCTAGGCCCCGCGCCATTATTATGTACGGGAATACCATATTGCTGTTATTAGTATTGGCGGGCTTCTTTTTTTTGAACAGAATAAAAATACCCAGTTATAAATTACTGCCTGTTCAGGTAAAACTAGTAAAAGACAACACAATAAAAGGCGCTGCTCTGAAAATAATACCACTTACAAAGTGGCCGGAAAACATCGATACTTTTCAAAATGCAGCGATTTCATTCTTCAATTCAGATTACGCTGTTCAAATAAAAATCGAGAATAAATCAAGTCTTGATAATAGTTTCACAGCCAGCCTTCTAGATCAAGCAGACTCATCATATTCTTTATTTAAGAATAGAGATTTTTTGTATGGTGAATTAAAAATCGAGACTTCAACTGGTGGCGTTTTTAGATAATTCTGGAGCAACTTAAACAGGAAAAGATGACTTAATCTGCACCAGCATCATTAAAAAGCGATAGTTTAATAATCGTTTAAAAGTTCCAATTAAAATTCGGTAAAAAGGTCTCACGCCGGAAGGCTTGGCAAAGACTTCGCCAAACCAAAAGAATAATTGCGATATCCTTGATAATCCTTTGATGGTATCGCAATACTTCTTTTGCCCTTCGGGCTGCTTCGCACGTTTGTCATAGTCTTTGCAGCCTCACCTTCCTCTGTTCGGGGAGCTCTCGTGTCCCCAGCAGACACTTCACTCATACGCTACCATTCCGCTTTGCTCCATTGCGCTATTTCATTTCAGTGACTGCCAGGTCCACCCGCTCCCAATGTTTGTGCTCGCCGGCGCTACCCACTGCGACTGCAGAATCGTGCGCAAGCCTTTTATGGCTCATAATTCGCCTAAAAAGGCTACTGCACGCTCCCTTGCATAGTTCAGGCATCCAACACACCACAAAGCTGATCTTTGCCTTCCTATGGTGCTATACCATCATTTCATTCCTTGGTATAGCCTCTTGTTGGGTGCTCGCGGCCTGCTTTCGTCATTCTTCCTTCAGCAGTCATGAACGGCTCGCTCGGGCCACAGTTTGAAACCTTTCAAACTTCTTGGCTTCTTTTGGCTGAAGGCTCTTTTACCTAATTGTATTTACAGAGGAATTGTATGTTGCTAGCTTGCATTTCTAAGTGTAATTTTAAAAAAAATATTAGATCATGGCGGACTTGAGTTATTCAAAAATTGGATCCCGTGTCCTTTCGGAGCAATCTGAGGAAAAGCAAATAACTGAATATAAACAGTTCTATAAAAATCACTTTAGTAAGATAAAATACCAAAAGAAGATTTTACAGGAATTCCATCCGATTTGTATTGATTTTTTTGCTTACACAGTTCCCTCAAGCAGTCTGATTGTTAATAAAGAGAAATTAGCTCTTGAAATGAAAGCAGAAAAATTCTTGAGCACTTATTTTTCGGCAGAAATATTAAATATTTTCAAGAAAAAACTACATCGACAAAGCCCTAGTGTAAATACCTTACCTAATATGCCAACATGGGCCCAACTTTTAATGGGCCTCTTAAACGTTCCCGATGAGTTAAATAAGCATGAAAAAAAAGAATGGCAGTATAAAGTCAATTTTTTATTCTTTTTATACAATTGCCTAAATGATACGGGGCTTCATTCATTAATTTTAAAAAGGAAATCTGAGGTTTATAAACGATACAATTTAGTAATCGAGCATGATTTTAAATCCAAAACCAAACAACTTGAACACAAAACTCTTATTGTTTTAGATAAATTACAAGAAGACTACCTGACTCCGTATGGAAAGAAGTCTCCAATTTTAATTAATGGTAAACTAATTCCTCTAAAAAATATCTGCAAATTAACAGTAACATCAACACTTCTCTTAAATGATGAGATTGAGCTTTTTGCTATAAGAAATAATTTTTCTTGGAACCATTCACTAAAAGATGAGTTATCATTTGCAAATTCTTGCGCTGATGAAACTGACGCAATTTTAAAAAATCCATTTTTATCGGCTAGAGATTCACTTTTTAGAAACAAGACGTTTTATTTTGTAGACCCCGATAGGATAAAAGAACTCGCAAACATCAGATCGAGCAAATTTGATACAGTCAAATTGGTTCAATTATGTAAAGAATTAAATGACGTATCTGCTGGAGGTAATATTTTAAGTTCATCACTGCTAGTAAGGGCTATTATAGATCACGTTCCTCCAATTTTTGAATGCAAAATCTTTGCTGAGGTGGCGAATAATTACAATGGTGGTACGAAAAGTTTCAAAAAATCAATGGTTAACTTACATAACTCACTTCGAAATATTGCTGATAATAATATTCATTCCCAGATAAGAAATAAGGAAGTTCTGCCAACTACTCTTCAAAGTGATTTCACTCCGGAAGTTGATCTGTTGTTAAGTGAGATTGTTCGTGTATTAAAATGAACTTTTTTGATTTTTTTCGACTACATCTGGTTGTAAATCGTTTCAATATGATGCATTATAGAGAGCTTTTTTGGAACCCCAAGCCCTGGAAAATTACCAGCCCTATGAATCACTCGATATTCATCGATGCCATCTGATGTTAATGTCGGCACCGCTCTTAAATGCCGCATCATAGCCGCCAACGCAAATCTAAATTTTCCACCCGGATCAGCCTGCGTTAAGGGCGGTGTTAAATCAGATTTAAAATGCCTAACTATTATATCATTTCTATCATTTAGGTCTGTTAAGTGTATCGCTACCACATACGCGGGGCCACCTCCAGAAATAAAATCTTTTCCTATAACTGTAAAATCTCCAAATCCGTTGTAGCCTATCTCTTCATAGTTTTTATGTAAATCATCAAAGAAATCCTGCGCTGGGTACAGTTCATTTTTAGCGCGCCTATTAAATCCGTCGCGAATCAATATATCTGAAGTGCTCACATCGAGAAAGTCATTAACATAATCCAAGCTCACCTCACCATCAATGAAAATGTTAAACTCTTTATTGTCGTCATCTTCTATTAATTCTGCTAATGCCTCACTGTTGGGGAACTGTGCAAAATGAATAAATGAATGCTTAAGGGTAGGAAAACTATTAATAAAATTAGTTACCTGAGGTAAAGTTGTTGTTGGATGGATAATAAATCCCACTCTAATATTGGCGTATCCTGCAAAGGTAGTCCTTAGTAAATTGACTATTTGTGCATGAGGCGTTAAGGAGTATAGCGGGCCGACAATTGGATTAACCACTAAGATAAACGGAATGTCCCTCTCTCTCAATCTTCTATATTGAGTCGCATTTATTTGGGTAACAGGCTCAATGATGGGGAGTACGGTATTGCTATTATATATTTCGGCACTTATACTCTGTATGGCTCCTAAGTCATACTGCTTTGCTCGGATGTAAGGGAGATACATTCTGGGTAATTTTTTGATTCAAGGCAAAGCTAATTCTTTTACATTCTTTTTCTGAATAATATTTGTCTGATACCAAGCCTTTCAGGCCTAAATTAACATTATGGATAAGTTCAATTTGAGTGTCATTAAACTTTCTGCTCTTAAGAACTTGTAAGAAGTATGAATGGGCCTTTTTTGGATCTAAAGTGCAAAATAATTTTTTACAGCGAGCATGAATTAATGTTCCCGCTACTTTAGGCACTTCACCAAAAGCAGCTTTTATCATCGATAAATATTCGGGTTTTCGTAAGGAGTCAAACATATATGACTGATCGAGCTGTTTAATATGCGAAGCAGATTCCCGTTTGAAATCAATAGTCAAATCATCATTTAATACCGCAATACCAACACCTTTTGGAATTATTTTTTTTACAGTAAGGAGATTTTTTGAATTAGAAACGACATATACTCTATCAAACATTTTTTGATAGATCGATACTTGATTAAGAAGGCGAGCAAAATTATCTATATCTGATTTTATTTCATAAACAGTTGAAGTGCCGTTAAGAATTATTATGTCGGCCTTAGCGTTAAAGGCCCTAAACTCAGTTAAATAAGCAGATTCGATTAAGTCATGCCTCTTCAATAACAACTCATTTAGTATAGCTGTTTTGAAAACATATTCGCAGCGATAATTCTCATTTAAGAAATTGAAGACTTCATGCAATGCACTACCTAAGGGAATAGATTTTTTTAGTTCCTTTTCAAAATTTGTTTGCCGTAAAATACCATGAAAGTATAATTGATGCTCGTTATTTATAACCTGTTTGATAAAGGTTGATGAAAACAAGTTGGCTAACAAAGACGGATATCGAACCATGTTGAATTTAACCTTTTTTGTTTCCTCAAAGTTACCAAAAAAAAATTAGCCATACGATATTTGTGTCTATTCTACATACATACGATCTTTTATCGTATTTGGCCAGCATGGCAAAGATATTTGCCTTTCACAATCGTCAGTAAAGGTCGGCGTAAAACTTCGTTTTACTTGCCTTCGGTTTTATCAAAAAAATCTCCACCCGAAATAATTAAATGCTATCTGTGATGGGTAGTATTTTTTATGCCAAAAACCTTGACTTCCTCCCCACGCTTCCATTATGGGTTGCCTAAGCTGGCCAAATTTTCATTTTGTGCCGAAATCCATTTTTTAACCATAAAAGCAAAACAAAATGTACACATTAAAAAACAAAGTTCAACTAATTGGCAGTCTGGGCAACGCTCTAGAAGTAAAAAACACCGAAAGTGGGAAAAAGCTTGCCCGTTTCAGTATCGCCACCAATGAGATTTATCGTAATGTCAAAGGCGAAAAGGTTAAGGAAACGACCTGGCACAATCTGATAGCCTGGGGCAAGATAGCGGACATTGTAGAAAAATACTTAAACAAGGGCTCTGAAGTAGCTATTTGAAGGTAAACTCATTAGTCGTTCTTATACTGATACAAACGGAGTGAAGCGATATATCACAGAAGTACAAGCCAATGAGTTACTGATGATCGGTAGCAAAGCGTCTTAAGTTCAGTTATTTTTTTTTCACCAAAATCAAAAGCTATGAATCAGCAAATTAAAGAGGATGCATATCAGAAGGAGCGAGTAGATAATCTATCTTTTTGAAATTGTTAACCCTAAAAAAGCCGCCGATCCAAAAGATCGGCGGCTTCGTGTAGAGATTTTCAGAATGAAGTAAAAGCTAAAATATTTTAATGAGCAAAATAAAAAGCCGGAGTTCATCCCCCGGCTTCAACCCTATGCATCGAGTCTATGAGTATCTCACTGCTCTAAAGATAAATTTGAACAGCCGCTTAGCCAAGAGAAAAACAACAGTAGTTGATGTTTTTTTTCTTCTAGAATCTTTGCAAAAAAATATTAAACTCGTTCTAAAATAATACTAATTAAGTTAGTATCTCTCATTGCAAAATAGTATCTTTAAGTAAACAATTCTTCATGGCAGAAGTGAAAAATATTGGTGTCTGGATACGGGTTTCAACCGATATGCAGGTACAAGATGAAAGTCCCGAGCATCATGAAAAAAGAGCTCGATTGTATGCCGAAGCAAAAGGATGGAATGTAGTTACCGTATATCGACTTGATGCCCTCTCTGGGAAATCCATTATGGAATATCCTGAAACACGGCGAATGCTCAAAGACATCAAACAAGGAACCATTACCGGAATCATCTTTTCCAAGCTAGCACGTCTTGCGCGTAACACGAAGGAGCTACTTGAAATATCTGAGATATTCAGAGAATGTCATGCCGATCTCATATCATTGGCGGAAGCAATCGATACTTCAACTCCGGCAGGTAGGCTATTCTTCACCGTTATCGCCGCCATGGCTCAATGGGAACGAGAAGAAATAGCCGATCGAGTCAGTAAATCAGTTCCCATACGAGCAATGATGAATAAGCCACTAGGAGGTCAATCATCGTTAGGATATAAATGGGAAAATAATCAACTTGTTATTGATGAGTCTGAGGCGCCGGCGCGTAGAATGGTATATGAGCTTTTTAAGAAGCTAAAGCGGATTAAAGCAACTGCAACTGAATTAAACAATTTAGGATTCCGCACAAGAACAGGCGGAAAATTCACGGGCACCACTGTTGAGCGCCTACTCAAAGACCCAAATGCAAAAGGAATACGTAGAGCAAACTATACGAAATCAATGGGAGAAGGAAAGGGTTGGAAACTCAAGCCCGAATCCGAATGGATAGAACAACCCTGCCCCGCAATAGTTGACGCTGAACTTTGGGATGAATGTAATGCGCTCTTGGAATCAAAACAAAAAAAACGTGAACCGTTGGGCCGAAGAGCAGTCCATTTATTTGCCGGATATGTTTCTTGTAGCTGCGGCAGCAAAATGTATATCTATGCTTCGAACCCTGTCTATAAGTGCAAACAATGCAAACGCAAGATTCCTGGAAGTGATTTGGAGGAAATATATCACGAACAATTAAAGCCCTTCCTTTTGATTGATGCCGATATGCAAACAATACTTGACAAGTCCAGGCATAATATTGTAGAGAAAGAAGACCAGTTAAAATCCCTCGCTGCGGAGTACGATAAGCTGAAAAAGAAGGTCCAAGGACAGTTAGACCTCTATTCGGAGGGAATCCTCTCCAAAAACGATTTTACAGCTTTCTATAGCCCTTTGAAAGAGCAGTTAAGCCAATTGGAAGATCAATTACCAGTATTGGAAGCCGAACTTGATTTCTTCAGGATTCAACAAGTTTCATCTGACACAATATTGGATGACGTCAAGAGCATTTACGATAACTGGACCAGATTACCATTTGATGAAAAACGTACTATTGTAGAAACAATCACCGAACGTATTGAAATAGATACCGATAGCATCAATATAAGCCTTGCTTACCTCCCTGAACCCCACCTTTCTTCAGAAACGTTAGAAAAAGGTACCGCAACAATGTCCCTGCGGATTTTTTAATCATCCGGAAAAAGAATGTTCTTGTCCACCAGGTACCGTGCAAAAATACCTGAACAAAATATCCGGCCCCCTACTCGACAGGATCGATCTTCATGTAGAAGTAACTCCTGTTGCTTTTAATGAACTCGCTTCCTCCCGCCAGTTTGAAAAAAGTATTTGCATTCGCGAAAGGGTGATCAGGGCGAGAGCGATACAGGAGGAGCGTTACACAAACAATGAAGGTGTTTACGCCAATGCACAGATGAGTAGCAAACAACTGAAGGAGATCTGTGCCATCGGACCAGCTGCGCAAAGCTTGTTGAAGACTGCCATGGAAAAATTGAATCTTTCGGCGAGGGCCTACGATCGTATCTTAAAGGTAAGTCGAACCATTGCCGACCTTGCAGCAAGTGAGGATATACAACCTGAGCACTTGGCAGAGGCGATACAGTACAGGAGTTTGGATAGGGAGGGCTGGGCGGGAAGGTGAAAATTTATAATTAAAAATTAGTAATTGATAATTCCTCCGATTCGGGACTGCTGGCTGGATAGCTGATTTGAGTTGAGAAAATTATTAATTGTTAATTATTAATTCTTAATTTAGCCTCTGAACTCGCTATAATAATTTTTTCTTCAAAATCTACACTATTATTCTAGCACGCATTCTTCTATAAACATTGATTCTTAAACCCTAGGTCATGAGAAAATTTCTGTTGATAGACGACCATGTAGTCGTGCGTTCAGGCATTAAAATATTATTGTCTGAATTATTCAAGCCATGTGAGATATTTGAAGCCGCCGATGGCGTAAGTGCCGTTGAACAATTGAAGTTACGGCCCTACGACCTGGTTATCATGGATGTGCAGATGCCATCCACCGATGCTTTTGGCTTGATGGAATACATGCGTGTTAGCCATCCCGACGCCAAAGTGCTTATTTTTTCCATGAGTGCAGAGAATATTTACGCCAAACGATTCTTAAAGGCCGGTGCCAAAGGATTTGTTTCCAAGCAATCTTCGCTGGATGAGATCAAAAAAGCCATCACCTTGGTGTTGAATAATAAAAGGTATGTCAGCGACAATATGATCGATATTTTGGCAGAGGGCTCCGCCGCTGGTATCGCAAAAAATCCATTTCAGAGTTTGTCTGCACGCGAGCTGGAGATCACGTCCCTACTCTTATCCGGCCACACTTTGAGCGAGATCGCCAGGTCGCTCAATATCCAGGTGTCCACCGCTGGCACGCATAAGTCCCGCCTGTTTGATAAATTGGGCGTGACGAATGTTTTGGAGTTGAAGGAGCTAGCTGATGTTTATAAGTTGTAGTTTTTAGGTTTAGAAAGTTTAGGAGGTTTAGAATGTTTAGTGCGTCCTACTTTCAAACCTAAACCCTCTAAACCCTCTAAACCACCTAAACCTTCCTCTCTGTTATTTTGTCATTTTTCACGAACTTGTACGATATTTGATACATTGAAATTTTTCGATGCATTTAATAATCTCAATCAACTGCGATGAAGATCTTATTGAAATATCTGAAGCCGTATAAGTGGCTCGTAATACTTGTGCTTTTCCTGGCTGCAATCAACATTGGTTTTTCACTCATCGATCCTATACTATTGGGAAAGCTGGTTAACCTCGCGAGCGATCACCAGGCTGGCGGAAAAGTTGGCGAGGTACGTCAAAATCTTTCGGACCACCAGTTCTATTGGGATTATAGCAGGATCACCAGGAAGGACAACAAGAATTATCTGCAGTTGGGCGTATTCTTTATCCTCATATTTTCGATCAGTGTAGCCATGGTAAGCCGTATCGCCAAGGCCTTCCAGGATTATTTTTTAAACGTGGTTATCCAAAAATTCGGAGCTAAGGTTTTCACAGACGGATTACAACACGCCATGAAATTGCCCTATCAGCAATTTGAAGATCAGCGAAGTGGTGAAACACTTTCCGTGCTCACTAAGGTGCGTTCTGATGTAGAACGATTCATGACCAACTTCATCAATATACTTTTTGGGGTCATCGTGGGAGTAGTATTTGTTTTTGTGTATGCCAGCATAAATATCAGTTGGATGGTTCCCGTGGCATATCTTGTTGGTATTACAGTATTAACACTGATCACCAACCTGCTCAGTAAAAAGATAAAGATCATTCAGAAAAACATTGTGGGGCAAACAACCGCATTGGCGGGCTCAACAACGGAATCTTTACGCAATATAGAATTAGTAAAGAGCCTTGGCCTGACAAAACAGGAAGTGGCGCGGCTGAATAAAAATACTTATAAAATACTTGGACTTGAACTTACCAAGGTGAAAAGCATACGGAGCATCAGTTTCATACAAGGCACCTTCGTAAATACATTGAGACAAGTGATCCTGTTCATCTTAATGTGGTTGATATTTCACAATAAAATGGATGCAGGGGGATTGATCACCATGCAGATATATTCCTTTTTTATTTTTGGCCCTTTGCAAGAGATCGGCAATATTTTGCTCTCTTACCGGGAGGCGGAAGCGTCGCTGAATAACTTTGATAACCTGATGAAAAAGGCGCCGGAACAAGAGCCTGCGAGGCCGAAGCCATTGGGAAGCATTGAAACACTATCCTTCAATCACGTTTCTTTCAAACATCAAACAGCATCACATAAAGCGATCGATGATATTAGCTTTAATGTGAAGATCGGCGAGACGATCGCATTCGTTGGCCCAAGCGGTAGTGGTAAGTCTACCCTTATGAAATTATTGGTAGGATTGTATCGTCCACAGGAAGGGAAGATATTGTACAATAATCTCGATGAGACAGAGATACATTTTGATGACCTGCGCAACCAGATCGGTTTTGTTACACAGGATACGAATTTGTTCAGTGGTACGATTAGGGAGAACTTAATGTTTGTAAATCCAAGTGCTTCCGAAGCCGACGTAAATGATGTGCTGGCAAAAGCAAGCTGCACGGGTTTATTGGCAAGGGCCGAAAAAGGATTGGATACAATGATCGGCGAGGGCGGATTGAAATTATCAGGCGGAGAAAAGCAACGCATATCGATCGCACGGGCATTGTTGCGCAGGCCGCACCTGCTGATATTTGATGAAGCAACCTCTGCATTGGATTCACTTACAGAAGAAGAAATTACCAATACCATCAGGGATATCTCTTCTCAAAAAGGACAGATAACGATCCTTATCGCACATCGCTTAAGTACCATCATGCACGCCGATCGCATCTATGTGTTGGAGAAGGGAGATGTGGTGGAAACCGGAGATCACGATAGCCTGCTCAATGAAAAGGGATTGTATTATGCTATGTGGAGACAGCAGATCGGCGAAAGGAAGAAAGAAGTTGGCACAATAAAATAATGCTTATGACAGGTATTGATACGCTGGGGATGATAGCGGGCACCATTTCCGCAATAACTTTTTTACCCCAGGTGATAAAGACATGGAAATCCAAATCGGCGAAAGATATTTCTGTGCTGATGTTTTCTTTTGCAACCATTAGTGTTGTCCTCTGGCTCATTTACGGCATACTGATCAACAACTGGCCGGTTATTTATACCAACGGTTGCGTGTTGATACTTTCATTGATCATGGTGTATTTTAAGTTGAAGTTTACTAAGTAGTTGATAGTGGATAATTGAGAATTGATAATGTTTCAATTTAAAGCAGTTCAATGAAACCGTTAACTACAGCGGTTAGAACATTATCAATTATCCATTTTCAATTATCAATTTATTCCGAGTTATCTTTGCGGCATGAATGAATCCCGCCGTCCGCGGCCAAATTACTTCTGGAGTATCCTTACAATGAAATGTCCTCGTTGCAGGCGCGGGCCGATGTTCAAAGATCCAAACCCCTATCGCAAGTTTAAGCTTTCCCACATTTTTGATATGTATGATAATTGTCCGGAGTGCGGGCAGAAATACGATATGGAACAGGGTTTCTGGTATGGAACGGGCTATGTGAGCTATGCATTAGCTGTTGCTGTTTCTGTCGCTACATTCCTTGCCTGGCTTGTGTTGATCGGGGTATCAACCGATGACAACCGTATCTTCTGGTGGTTGGGATTCAATGCATTTTTATTGGTGCTACTTCAACCTTGGCTCATGCGGCTCAGCCGGGTGATATATATTCGATTCTTTGTGAGGTATGATGAGAATTATGAGAAGACGAAGCCAAAAGAATTTGATTACTAAAGAATTCCACTAAGTTGCACAAAGGGCGCACAAAGTTGCACGAAGAATATGTATTTCCTTTGTGAATCTCTGTGAAATACTTTGTGAGTCTTTGTGAAACTAATCTTCAGTCTTGAAGATATCCGTAAAAATATTCCCCTTACTCAATTCTTCAATATCGCTCAATACCAGTTCCAGCGCCTTTGTACTCTTATTGATCTCTATCAACGAAAGCACGATCGATGCCAGTAAAAAGATCAGGCTTGCGGCAAATATCCAATGCGCCAGTTCCATCCATCCACGGAAGATCACGTACATGCACAACACGCAACACAAAAAACTCATGATGCCAAGGCCCTGCATATAACGAATGAGGTTGATCCTGGAGCGGAGGTTTTTTAGTTGAGCTAAAATATTTTTTTCTTTTTCACCATGCTGGTATTCGTCGTGCAACTTTCTTACCAATGTTGCCAGGGAAAGAAAACGATTGGTATAAGCCAGCATCAACAAAGTGATGGCGGGAAAAAGCAGTGCGGGAGTGTTGATGTTTATTTCTAGCATGATACAAAAATAGGATCTGATGTGAAGGTAGAATATTTGGTTTAGAAAGTTTAGGGCGTTTAGGATGTTTAGTTTAGCCGCCGAAGTGACTAAAAACATTAATATTGCAGAAACGCGGCCATGAAGAAAGGAGCCTTCTTTACCATCCATTCCATAGCAGGACTATTGTCCGGGCTTTTTATTTTATTGCTCTCTTTATCGGGATCGATGTTGGTTTTTCATGATGAATTGGACAAGATATCTTTTCCCTCAATTCAAAGTTCGGGCAATGAGATTTTACCGGTTGACAGTTGTTATAGATCCATACAAAAACAATATCCTCACGCACAGATCGGCAGTTGCATGCTGCCTGGCAGTGTAGCAGAGCCTTTTCTTTTTACCATTTACGATTCTTCCTATAAAAGCGGTACCGCGGCAATGCAGGTATTTCTTCATCCGCAAACCGCAGCAATTTTAAAAACGAGGGGTAGCGGTGAAATGAAAAGCAATTTCATGAGCTGGCTAAGCGGTTTTCATAGCTCGTTCCATTTGGGCAAAACAGGAGAGTGGTTGCTGGGATTTTTTTCTTTGATCTTTCTATTAAGTATCATCACGGGTTTGATCCTGTACCGAAAAAATATTGGAGCCGTGCTCTTATTTAGAAGAAGCGTGTTTAAGAAAGGCAATCTGCATCAATTGGTCGGGGTGTATGCATTTTTATTTAATTTGATGATCGCTGTCACCGGCTTTTGGATGCAGCGCTATGTTTTTAAAAAAGAATTTTATTCAAGCGAAAGTTATACGCCGATCTTAAAAACTTCGCCAAACCTGTTCTATAATATTGATAGTTCGTTTGGAAAAGTGCACGAACATTTTCCTGCCTTCAACGCGGCTGTTATTTATTTTCCTCAATCAAAAAAAAGCAAGACCGCTATTTATGGAAGTCTGAGTACAAACTCCTTCATTCATTCAAAGAAATATGCCGACGTTGTTTTTTTAGACAGCGTAGGAAACATTGCCAAGACGGCTTTTGTAAATGATATCGATCCTTCGAGTCGCTACGACATCATCAATGCGCAGGTACACTACGGAAAATATGGAGGCTTGCCAATCAAGATCCTTTATTGTCTGTTCGGATTATCCGGAGGCTTGCTGAGTATCACCGGCTCCATTCTTTGGATAAGGAGAAGAAAACGCCAGCTCCAATAAAGACGATCTTCCTCAGCCATAACCCACTTCTCCTCAGTCCGTTAACAACCGCTTATCAAAATATTTTGAGGCGTTTGATTTTAAACAATATATTTGCAACAACGTTACAAAATTTAAATAATCCAACGCCAGACTTTGCAAAGAACAAGAATAATAGTGTTGCTGACCCTGATGGTTCTTGTGGGTTTTTACTCCCAAGCCCAGGTTTCAAAAGACAGTACTGCAGCGGATTCTGTATTATTAAAGCAGATCGAAGAACAGATGGCGGCTAGTACGGTACAGCCTGCGCCGGCCCAAACTCGTTCCAGCCTTTCGGCAAACCCCGACATCGGTGTTATTGGCGATTTCCAGGGCTCCTATATCAGCAGGGGTAAGAAAAATGTGGACGCCTATCTTCACGAAACCGAGGTTTCTTTCCAGGCTGTTGTTGACCCTTATATCCGCGCCGATTTCTTTGTTTCGTTTGGAAGAGATGAGCAGACGGGTAAATATGGAGTGAATGTTGAGGAAGCTTATCTCACCTCTTTATCGTTGCCTTATCGCCTGCAGTTAAAGGCGGGTAAATTCAAAGAAGCGGTGGGAAGGATCAACCCTGTTCATGCGCATGCACTACCTTTTATCGACCTGCCGAATGCCTATGTAAATTATTTTGGGGAAGAAGGACTCAATGATGAAGGCGTTTCACTAAGCTGGTTATTGCCGAATAAAAAATTCTATCAGGAGTTGATCTTCCAGGCCACTTCAGGAAAATCAGAATCTCCAAGTTTCATGGAGAGTGAAGGCAATCGTTTTCTTTACCTGGCGCACCTGAAGAATTTTTTTACGCTGAATGAAAACTCAACACTCGAATTTGGATTAACAGGTATTTCCGGTCCCAACGATTCGGCACGTGTTACAAATATTGCAGCCGGAGATATTACTTATAAATGGAAGCCGGTTAAAATGAATACCTACAAATCGCTGACCTGGCAGAGTGAAGTGTTTTATAGCAGCAAGTCTTATAGCAGTGTTGAGTCGCGGCAATCGATGGGCTTGTATTCTTTCCTGCAATATCAAATTGCCAAGCGCTGGTTTCTTACGGGGCGTTACGATTATGCCCAGCAACCATTTGATCGCTCCATCGTACAACAGGCTTATTCACTCACCGCAGGATGGAACGCCACTGAATTTTCAAAGATCGAATTTGAAGCAAAAACCACCGATGATAATATTCAATCAAGATATTACCAGGGATGGTTGCGTTGGATCTTTGTAATAGGCGCACATGGCGCACATCAATATTAATGATCAAAAAAATACAACATCGAAATATGAAAAATAAAATCTTTCTTTTCCTCGCCTTGCTAACCGGAACCTTCAGCGCAAGTTTTGCAGGCAATATCAAGGTAGTGACCACAACAACCGATCTTAAAAGCATAACGGAATTGATCGGTGGCAATAAAGTATCCGTTACTTCCATTGCAACCGGTTATCAAAATCCACACTTCGTTGATCCGAAGCCAAGCTATATCATCAACTTGTCGAATGCCAATATGTTTGTTACAGTTGGACTTGATCTTGAAACGGGCTGGTCCCCTTCACTATTATCCAGTTCAAGAAATTCAAAGATCCAAAAGGGTTCACCCGGATACGTGGATGCTTCTGAAGGCGTGACCCTTCAACAGGTGCCAAGCTCACTCAACAGGGGTGAAGGCGATATTCATATTTATGGCAACCCACACTACTGGCTTGATCCGCTGAACGGCAAGGTGATCGCACGTAATATCGCAGATGGATTGGAGCGTGTAGATCCCGCTGATAAGGCTTATTTTGAAGCCAACCTCCAGGCGTTCTATAAAAAGATCAATGATAAGATGGCGGAATGGGCGGCGAAGATGGCGCCATACAAAGGCAGCAAGATCATCGCCTATCACAACGAGTGGTGTTATTTTGAAAAACGCTTCGGATTAGAGATCGTTGATTTTATGGAACCAAAGCCGGGCATTCCTCCTTCACCATCACAATTGGTGAAAGTGATCAAAGAAATTTCGGCTAATCATATCAAAGTGATCATTTCATCACCTTATTTTACCACGTCTTCGTCGGATGTTGTGGCAAAACAAACCGGCGTCAAAGAATTAACTTTGGCAACTTCCACCAATGCTTTCGATGGCGTGACTGATTATTTTGCTCTGTTTGATTATGATATCGATCATTTAGTGGCGATATTGAAATAAACTCCGTGTTTCTGTCATTTCGACGAAGGAGAAATCTGAGTATACTCCTTGTTTAGATTTCTCCTTCGTCGAAATGACAAGAGCAGAGATTGCAATGACAAGAGCAGCGATAGAAATGACAAAACAAAATGAACGTATAAATTTAATGAACTAAAACTGCCAAATTATGTTTGAGATGTTCCATTTGGATTTCATGGTGCAGGCTTTCAAGGTAGCTGTAATAACAGGTGTGTTATTGTCCTTTCTTGGTGTGCATGTAGTGGGAAGAGGTATCGTTTTTGTTGACCTTGCACTGGGGCAAATATCTTCACTTGGTGTTGCCTTTGCGGCATTCATTGGCACGGGCGCCACTTCCATTCCATTGATCTTTACTTTGTCGGGAGCATTATTGATGTCATTCATCAATATCCGCGACAAGCGTCTTAAACAAGAAGCGATCATCGGTATATTTTACGCTTTTGCTTCTGCGGTAACAGTGCTGCTAATATCTAAAACAGCGCACGGAGATTCGGATATACAGGAAGTATTGTTTGGAAATATCTTGTCGATAACCAACCAACAGATCCAAAACGCAGGTATCGTATTCGCAGCCATTATGTTAGTACAGCTCGTGTTCGCTAAAAAGTTCTTTAAATTGACCGAATCATTTGAGAATGGAGAGAATCATCTCATCGGTATTTTCAATATCTGGAATTTTTTGTTTTATATCTCCATCGGCCTCGCTATTGTATATGCGGTGAAGATGAATGGCGTGATACCGGTGTTCTCTTACCTCATCATCCCAGCAGTATCTGCTATCATGCTTACCAAGAATAAATTGGCGGTGATCATTATAGCAATACTCATCAGCTTGATGGGTGGCTTTTTTGGGCTCAACCTTTCTTTTCAAAAAGATTTTCCGGCCGGCTCATCAATTGTAGCGGTGCTTGGAGGAATTTTTATGTTGTGTGCCGCGTTTAAAATAGTAAAGGATGCGGTGATGCGGAAGCCAAAAGCGGAATGACGTTTTCAAAATGAACTGTCAGGTTGAGCTCGTCGAAGGCGGGTGAACTCAATCCAGCCCCGGCTTCGACGAGCTCAGCCTGACAGTTTTTCAAATCAATGCTCTATACAAGCTGCCTTTCTAAAAACTAAACTCACCTACCAGCACTTCTCCATTTTCTCCTTTTTCCATTTGCAGGGTTATCATTTTTCGCTGCTCGAAGCGACTGCCGTAGTTGGTGAATATCTCTGCCATTACTGTAGTTGGGCCTGCAATCTTTTGCTGACTATCACCATAATAATTGAGCTTCACCGTATATTTTCCTTTCATCGCCTTTTTTAACATGAATTGCTCGGGGCCGTATCCTTGCGTAAAATCTCTTGATATCCTTCCGCCGATGGCTGTGAGGGTGTGGCTGTAAAAACATTTTTCATAATTGGGGTCAATTACCCAAAGATCAATATCGGTTGCATTCATATTCCAATTGAGTACTACGCGAACATCTACCGGCATTTCTTTGATGAGAGATTTATTTATTTTGGAAATATTCAGTACCTCTCCATGCTGTGCGATGAGTTCATTTATCTCCGTAACGATGATCTCTTCGATGCCGGGATAAAGATTCTTTAATTGCTGATCATAGTCTTTGGTGAGCGCAAGGTATAAAGTGTCCAACGCTTGCTGGTATTTGCCGGCATCTGCCAATGCCAACGCGTAATCACGATAGCTTTGCGGATCCTGCGGACGCAATTTCATTACTTTTTTAAACGCCATCATTTCGTCATCAAACCTGCCAATTGTCTTTAAACGATAGCCGAGCATTTTGTACAATTCATGATCGTCTAAATTCAGCTCGGCGATATTGCTTAGTATTTTGTAGCCGGTTGCGGTGTCGCCATCTTTAAAGAATTGAGTAGCGATATCTGAATAGAAAGTGGGTAGGTTATTTGTCTTGCGTATCTCCAAATACTTTTTATACCTGTCTTCTTTATTTACCTTCTTTAATTCTTCGAGGTAGGGTTTTTCTACGCTCACATCTTTCATAACGATACTCATCAATGCAGTATCGGAAATATTATCACGGGCATAAATTCCACCTGTTTTGTTCTCAAGGCCGGCAACTCCATCATGCTCGACGCTCCGGTACTCATATTGAACCACATTGCCAATATTGTCAGCCACGACTGGATTTGAAAAAGTAGTGCTAGATGAACTTACTGAATACGACATCGATGTATTGCCCAAACTATCATACACTGGCACCATCAACGGGGATGACGATCCGGCCCATGCTCCAACGCCCTGGTTAAAGACAACACTATCGGTATGAATTACATAGCGGCCGCTATCAACGGTGGTCACTTCTGTATACGTATTGAGCGAACGCTCCATGAGACCCGTATCGATGTTGTCGCTCGGCCTTAGTGATTTTTTTACTCCATCGCCTTCGGCGCGTGACGGGTTGAAATCGGTATTCCACCAGCTTTGTACAGAATTAAAATAGGTTTCTGCTTCCGTCTGCGCATCTTTTTCATTTGCAACTGCATTGGATCTTTTTTCGTTCGTTAACCTTGTGTATTCTCCCATCAATTCGGCCGGTGGCTCGATCTCATAGCGTACATAATCTGTTATCGAGTCCAGCACGATGAGTGATGTGCCACGGGTGATGATAGAATATTTTTTCCCGATGGCGGTCAATTCATCTTTGTTCTTTTCGTATTGGATATCGAGCTCGCTTATCTTTTTCTGTGCCCATATTTTTTCAATATTGATAAAATTGGTTTTCTGTAAAATGAAATTCATGTCAACACTCTGCTCAAACGCAACGGTAGAGCCATAGCCGAATTGCAGTTTTATTGTTTGATTGGCCGAGTTACTGATACCGGCTATCGTACAATTATTTCCAACAGGCGTTGCAACAGAAGGGTATACATCGCTGATATTGCTGTTGGATTTGATGCCGAGGAACTGCAAGGTTTGCTCCGTCAAATATTTTTGCGCAGCCGCAATATCGAGATCATTGAGATTGATAAAAGCACCACCTGTTTTTGCGGCTACATATTTTAATAGAGAGTAGTCGGCCGTGGGCGCAGCACAGATGGTGTACACTGGAATTATCGGCAGGGTCATGTTATCGATATTTCCGAAAGTGTTCAATCCGTCGGTGAAGACAAGGTATTCCTTACCGGGCGGAAAATACCTGATGGTGCTGAAATCAGTTGCACCGTCATAAGTAATATTCTCCAGTGTTTTTCTCATCTCGTTCCAATTGCCGCCGGAGATCGTATAAGTATCTATCTTTTTAAAATCGAGCGCTACCTGGTAGAGATGAATGGTGAGTTGCCCTTTTGTCTTGATATAACTATCCAGCAGGTCCAGTTCTTTTTTATGGTCACGCTTCATTCCGCTCAGGGATGCGTCCCAGATCACGGTGATCACGTCCGGTATTTTCTTTTCGATCTTTTTGATCGTCGGAAATGTATTGATCAGAAAATAATATTGCCCCTTTACTTCCTGCATACTTACTTCCGCAGCGTCGGCTGTTTTTGGAATGATGATATTGAAAGAGCCATTGGGAGTGTAATTTTTTTCAGATACCGAAGAAGTGAATACCTTATTGAGTTCTTCAAATTTCAAATGAGTATTACAATCGGAACCAACTTCGGGAATATAGTTAGAGGCAACAGTGATCGAAAAATCGAATTCCTTTAATGGCCGCTTAAAATGTAGCGGCAGTGAATACAGAAAAGAGGAATTGTCTTTTACCCCAAGCAATTGCTCATACCCTATGATCACCTTGCGGCATCCGTTGGCTGGTATTGGGTAAATGCGAGTTCGGAAATTATTGCCTGCTACTTTTTCTAAAAGTCCCGGGTCAACTCTCCTGCGTTCGATATTTTCAAACACCACCTGGCCCTTTTCTTTTTCCACCGGCACAGCTTCACGCATCTTGCCATTGATGTCGATGGCATAACGCGACACGCTCACGCCTTCGGGCATCGGAAAAACAAGTTCCCCTTCGAGCACACGGGGCGCACGGTTGCAAAATTCCATTTCCATGGTGGTGATGGCGTAGTTGCCGATCACTTTTACCTCGGTTTTGAGTTTAGTGAGCGAAACATAGAGGGAATCTTTTGAGCCGATCTTTAAAATGGGTTGCTGGGCATTTAGGTTGAGACAAAGAAGCAGCATTACGGATAATAGCAGTTTTGCGGGGAGCGTGTTCATAAACGGGTATTTTATGATTAAATAAGAGTGTACGGGTGTAGGATTGCATAAGCTTCAACAAAATAATGAACGAGAATTATAGAATTTGTTAAAGTGAGGGGCGTTCTGTCATTTCGACGATAGGAGAAATCTAACTTGAATAATCTACCAGATTTCTCCTGTCGTCGAAATGACAGAACCCTCCTCCGTAATCAAAGCTCAGCATAGATATACCGTCGAATGGAGCGTCGCCACTGCAGCTCAATCAGGGCCTAAAAGCTTGTCCCCAAAAAATCCCACTCAAATTTCAAATTCTAGCCCTCAACCCTTACCTTTGCGGCTCGAAATCAGACCTCATTACAATAAAGCAATATTTATGGCCAATACGGGTAAAGTAAAATCAGTTATCGGGGCGGTAGTTGACGTTCAATTTGACAGTGACAGCAAGCTCCCAGAGATCCTCAATTCATTAGAAATCAAACGCGAAAACGGAGATACCCTGGTATTGGAAGTGCAGCAGCACCTGGGTGAAGACAGTGTTCGTACCATTGCGATGGATGGAACAGAAGGCCTGGTTCGTGGAGCCGTGGTTACGGATACCGGCAAACCAATTGCAATGCCAGTTGGAGACGCCATCAAGGGCCGCCTGTTCAACGTAACTGGTGATGCTATCGACGGTTTGCCACAGGTGAGCAAAGAAGGTGGCCGTGCTATTCACGCTAAGCCTCCATTGTTTGAAGATCTGAGTACAGCTAACGAAATTTTATATACCGGTATTAAAGTTATTGACTTGATCGAACCTTATGCAAAGGGTGGTAAGATCGGGTTGTTTGGCGGTGCCGGTGTGGGTAAAACGGTATTGATCCAGGAGTTGATCAATAATATCGCAAAAGCATATAGTGGCGTTTCGGTATTTGCAGGTGTGGGTGAGCGTACCAGGGAAGGAAATGACCTGATGCGTGAGATGATCGAAGCAGGTATCATGAATTACGGTGATAAGTTCAAGCATAGTATGGAAGAAGGTGGATGGGATCTGAGCGCTGTGAATATGGACGACCTGAAAGAATCAAAGGCAACATTCGTGTTCGGACAAATGAACGAACCGCCGGGAGCAAGGGCTCGTGTGGCTTTGAGCGGATTGACGATCGCTGAATATTTCCGTGATGGAGATGGTAAAGGACAGGGAAAAGACATTTTGTTTTTCGTAGATAATATCTTCCGTTTCACACAGGCAGGTTCTGAGGTATCAGCGTTGTTGGGTCGTATGCCTTCTGCGGTGGGATATCAACCAACGCTTGCAACGGAGATGGGATTGATGCAAGAGCGTATCACTTCAACAAAGAATGGTTCGATCACCTCTGTGCAGGCGGTATATGTGCCTGCGGATGATCTGACCGATCCGGCTCCTGCAACAACATTTGCCCACCTGGATGCGACAACGGTATTGAGCCGTAAGATCGCCGATCTTGGTATCTATCCAGCGGTTGATCCGTTGGATTCTACTTCAAGGATCCTTACTCCATTGATCGTGGGTGACGAACATTATAACACAGCAAATCGCGTAAAATTAATTTTACAACGTTATAAAGAATTGCAGGATATCATCGCCATTCTTGGTTTGGATGAATTGAGTGATGAAGATAAATTAGTAGTATCAAGAGCTCGTAAAGTACAGCGTTTCTTGTCACAGCCGTTCTTTGTGGCTGAGCAGTTCACTGGTTTGAAAGGTGTATTGGTTCCAATTGAAGATACGATCCGTGGTTTCAATGCCATCATGGATGGAGAAGTGGATGAGTATCCTGAAGCAGCGTTCAACCTGGTTGGTACATTGGAGGATGCAATTGAAAAAGGTAAAAAACTTATGGAGGCAGCTAAAGCCTAAAATCTTGCTACATGATTCTTGAAATTTTAACACCCGAACAAAAAATTTTCAGCGGCGATGTGTACGGCGTTCAATTGCCAGGCATTGGCGGTTTGTTTGAAGTACTTGAAAAGCATGCTCCATTGGTAAGCGCTTTGAAAGAAGGCAAGCTGAAAATATTGAAGGATAAACACGCGACCACTTTATACAACATCAAAAGTGGGTTTGTGGAAGTGTTGAATAATAAGACAACAGTGTTGGTAGAAGGAGCGGAAGAAGCTTAATACAAATTTTTGTTAAATAGAAAAGATCTTCATGTATGGAGATCTTTTTTTATGCCTCACATGCAGCCTTTTTTATATTTTATGTGTCGTAAGGGTAAATATGCTGTATGAAAAAGATTCTACCCTTTTTCTTTTTGTTCGCAGTTTTGACTCTATTTATTATAAGCTGCAATAAACAAAATTCCACTGGTTCGTTTACCTACACCATGTTGAAGGGCCAATGCATATCGTCAGCAAACGGCAACAATTTTTCTATTTGTTTGGATTCCGTCGGTACCGATAGCAGGTGCCCAACCGGCGCAGTATGTTTTAGAGCGGGTGACGTGTTTTGTATGTTTTCTTTTCATCAAAATGGCATAGTAATTCCATTTGCGCTATCAATAGGCGAGCCGTATAGCAGGCACGACACTTTAATTAATCAAATAACAATTTCATTGAAAGACGTATTGCCTTATCCTAGTGCGACCACTCCACCTTCAATGCCTACACAGGCGATCATTGAGGTCACGGAATAGCACGATCAAAACTGTTTCTTCACCTGCACGTAACTCCATGCACAAAACGGCAGTGCAACAAACACAAGCGCCGCATACCAACCAATGAACCAGCCCATCAATAAACTAATTAACAAGAGGTAGATCGGGTACAGCAAGAATAGGAGTCCTACTGTCACTGAATCATAATGATCATACGGAGCAGCTTTTTTCCATGCAAATCTTTTTATAGGATAGTATAAGGGAGCATGTATCAGCCAGCCTAATATCGCCGGGATAAATAAAAAGATCTTTTTTATTGTCGGTTGCGAAACTTCAAATCTTTCTTTGATAATTGCTTTGTCTTTCTTATCCACTTCAACAACCAATTGATCTAACTGCGACTTTAATTTCTCATTGAAATCAGTAACATTCTTTCCGAAAGCCTCATTAGTATCGATATCTTTTTCTGTGATGAACTCGCCAAAATTCAATTGAATATTTTTTCCAAAACTGTAAAAGGAATTGTAATTGAGTCCTGTGGGCAATACTTTCAGCGGTATACCATTTTGCCAGGCGCTGATGGCCAATCGTGCCGTTCCTTTTTTTAGCGGCCGCAAATGCCATTCGTTGATACAGCGCCCTTCGCTGAAAATAAGTACGATGCCATTCCTGGCAAAGAGGTCCTCGCATTGTTTAAAAGTACTATAGTTATGCTCCAGGTTTTCTACACCTTCGCTGATGCGATAAACGGGAAACATGTTTAAAGACTTCAATAATTTGCTGTAAAAATTATTTGCAAAAGCATCTCCACGTGCAAGAGAATAGATGGGCCTTTTAAAAAGTGTTGCCAGTATGATGGCGTCGAAAAAAGAATTTGGATGGTTGGCAGCGATCAACAATGGCCCCTTACTTTCAAACAATGCCTTATTGTTGACTGAGAGTTTCCTGCAATAGATCCAGAATGCAAATTTGGCTGGTATTTTTAAAAGGCGATAGAGCAAGCTGATTTTTTGGGGAAGATAATTCTTTATGGGTAAAGCTTCAAGCCTCAAGCTGCAAGGGAGAAGCATGCGAAGGCAAATCTCTTTATTATATTGAAATGCTACGATCTAAAATCTCGCCCCCTTGCGCCTTGTAGCTTGCAGCGCTCTTAATTCAGCTGTGGATCGATCGGAAAATTGATCATCATTTCGTATTCGCCGCCAAGTCGCTGCAGGCTTCCTTTCCATACCTCTGTATGCTGTGTGGTAAACACCAGCTTTCGCGTGGCTGAAACTGTTAGCCAGCTTTTTTCTTTGAGCTCATTATCCAACTGGCCATCTCCCCAGCCGCTGTAGCCGATGAAGAATTTGATCTTTTCGGGATCGATACTTTTTGTTTTGATCAATGCCGTCACGGTCTCAAAATTCCCTCCCCAATAAATTCCTTCTCCTACAGGGTATGCTTCAGGAATAAGGTCGGGATATTGATGCAAAAAATGGATCGTGTCTTGCTGTACCGGCCCGCCATAATACACTGGCAGTTGATGCCCTTCAAGATCGGTGATGAGTTCGCCAAGTGTTTTATCAAATCGTTTGTTCAATACAAATCCAAAGCTGCCTTCGTCCTGGTGTTCGCAGAGAAACACAACGGTGCGGATAAAATTCGGATCTTTTAAAAACGGATCCGCTATTAATAATATTCCCGGCGCCGGCTGAATCATATTCCTAAAGTAAGATTAATTGTAAAAAGAATAAAAAAAACCACAGATTATATGATTGCACTGATTTCACTGATTTTTCCGTTTACAAACGATTTTCCGAAGGAAAATCCAATCTGTGCAATCTGTGTACTGAGCGGAGCCGAAGTATCGATTAATCTGTGATTTATCATATTCTAAACCTTAGTTAAATTTACAGTTAAACACATTTAGATTATTTTACAGGCAGATACTCATTTACCTTTACACGAATGAAGCGGATCTTCCCCATAATTACTGTCCTGATATTGCTTTCCTTACTGGGGCTTATCTTTTTCCAGATATTATGGATAACGAGCGCCAGGGACGCCAAAGACAAGCAGGTAGGGGAAAATATCACAAGGGCTACCGGCGATATTGCTCTTATCCTTACGCAGGAGAATACGAGCATCATTCCCCAATCCCGCAGAAGTGACCTGTTGTTTCCGGGCGATAGGTTGCAACTGCAGTACTTCAAACCCTCCGTGTTGCAACGTTTTTCACGGGAGGAGATATCAAATATCATTCGCAAAGCATTTAATAAAAATAACCTGAAGGACTTCCCTTTTGAGTTTGCAATAATGTCGAATTCAATAACGGGAGAGCAATTATTGTCTGACAACTATTATAAATTGGCAAGTGATTCTGCCAATAATAAAAATTACGTTATTGCATTGGAACCGCCAAGCGGGACGAGTTATGAAAACCTCGTAAATGAAGAGATACTCTCCATCATCGTTCCACATCAAACAGCTATTGTATGGAAAGAAATGATCTGGTTCATCATTGGTGCGATATTGTTTACCATTATCATCACCACCGCATTCTTTATTACCATTCGAACATTGTTGAAACAAAAGAAGCTAAGCGAGATAAAATCGGACTTCATCAACAACATGACGCACGAATTTAAGACGCCATTGGCAACCATTTCTTTGGCTGTGGATGCGTTGAAGAATGAAAAAGTGAAGTCGGATGCGGACAAGACAAGTTATTTTACCGGTATCATCAAGGATGAGAACAAGCGCATGAACAAACAGGTAGAAACCATACTGCAAGCGGCTTTGCTGGATAAGCAAGAAGTGCAGCTCAACCTGAAGAGATTACACGCACACGACCTGATCACGAGCGCATTGAATAATATTCATCTACAGGTGGAAGAGAAGCTGGGAGAACTGGAAGTGAATCTTGACGCAGATAAAGATATCATTATGGCTGATGAAGTTCACTTCACCAATCTTATCAACAATTTACTGGACAACGCCGTAAAATATTCCAAAGACAGTCTGCAGATAAAATTAAGTACGCAAAATTCCGGCAACCTGCTAAAGATAAAGATCGAAGACAATGGCATTGGCATGAATAAAGAAACCCTTCACCGGATATTTGAAAAATTTTATCGGGCACATACAGGCAATGTACACAACGTAAAGGGTTTTGGATTGGGATTAAGTTATGTGAAGACAATGGTGAATGCACATCACGGAAATATCAAGGCAGAAAGTGTTTTGGGAAAAGGAAGTTGCTTTATCATTACCATCCCTCTTGCAAAGTGATCCTATCTTTTTGAAACCCGCATTACCAATTTCAATCCGCTCCACAACTCACTCACAGCGCAAACCTTTACATCTACCAGGTCGTTTGCCAAAGCAAAATTTCTTATGGTATCCTCTGTGATATCTGAATTCATCCCCGAACTTTTCTTATACCAGCAAACCCAGGTCACCATTGAGGGATTCTTTTTGTTCAAAGGCAGCACCTTCTTCATCCCCTGTATAAAAGCCGCATTATTTTTTGCAAAAAGATTTACGAGATCGGGCACGCTTTTGCGGGTGATAAGCTGTTGGCTGATGTCTGTTTCAAGGAGTTCGGCATAATTCTCCGGCGCGTTTATCAGCATGAGTTTGGTGCTCGGGCCGATGCCTAATTTCTTAATTAAGGGCGTTCCTGAATATCCTGCTGGCATGATCTATTTCGAATAAAAGTTTAAAGAAGAGTAATCAACATCAATCCACAGCTTTCCACATTCCATTCACATCTTCATTTTGAAAAAACAACATCAAAGCTTTAACCTGTCTACCACGGGGCTTTGGGGATAAAAAAGTTTACCCAAAAATTGTTCATAAAGTGGGAAAAAGTGTTATTTTGTGGAGATTCTAGATCAAAATAGTGCTAAATCATTGAAAATGATAGGTTTCCTTGGTGAATATGAGGCCACTCTCGATGCGAAAGGCCGCTTTCTTCTACCTGCAGGCTTTAAAAAGCAACTGCCGGAGGAAGGGGCTGCGCATTTTGTGATCAACCGGGGGTTCGAAAAATGCCTCACATTATACCCGCAACAAAGCTGGGATCCTATTTTTTCTGAGATCAGCAAACTGAATGATTTTGATCCTAAGGTACGAGAATTCCGTCGTTATTTTTTGAACGGAGCGACACAAGTGGAGATGGATACGGCGGGTCGCTTACTGCTGCCAAAAAACCTGGCGGAGTATGCCGGGTTGGATAGAGATATCGTACTGGTTACGGCACTTAACAAAATTGAGATCTGGGATAAGATCAAACATAAAGAGTTCTTTGAATCTTTTACACCGCAAGCTTTTAGTGATCTCGCAAATGAGGTCATGAACAAAGCGATGGGCAATCCGCCTATCGGCTGGTCGAAAAGTTGAGCACATGGAAAATTCTGAAAAAATACCAACCGACTATCACGTTCCGGTATTATTGAAAGAATGCATTGAAGGGCTGAACATCAAGCCTGCTGGGCTTTACGTTGATTGCACATTTGGTGGTGGCGGACATAGCCGCGCCATTTTGCAACAGTTGAACGAAAACGGAAAGTTGGTAGTATTTGACCAGGACGCAGCAGCAGCGAAAAATCTTCCGGACGACAAACGAGTAACATTTGTTCCGCAAAATTTTCGCCACCTGCAACGTTTCCTGCGCCTGCACAAGATCTCGGAAGTTGATGGCATACTTGCTGACCTCGGCGTTTCGAGTCACCAGTTTGATGAAGCCGATCGCGGTTTTTCTATTCGCTTCGATGCTGCACTCGACATGCGCATGGATCAACGCCAAAGCGTTACCGCGGCCGACGTGATCAAAGAGCGCACTGAGCAACAGTTACACAAGATGCTGGAACAGTACGGCGAAGTGACTAATTCGAAGACCCTTGCGAAAACCATTGTGCACCAAAGATCGCTTGCTCCGATCCGCACCATCAATGAATTCAAGAACGCAGTGCAGCACGTGGTGAAGGGCAACCCACAGAAATATTTTGCGCAGGTTTTCCAGGCCCTGCGCATCGAAGTGAATGATGAACTGGGCGCATTAAGAGAATTATTACAACAGTCAGTACCCCTAATGAAGACGGGAGGAAGATTAGCAATGATCACCTTCCATTCGCTTGAAGACAGGATCGTTAAGAATTTTTTCCGTAACGGAACTTTTGAGGACACAGAGATCGATGAAGTTTACGGAACCCGCTTTAAAAATCCACTAACAGCAGTCACCAAAAAACCAGTGACCGCAACAGCAGAAGAATTGAAAAAAAATCCAAGATCCAGAAGTGCCAAACTAAGAGTGGCGGAAAAAAAGTAAAAGTTTCGAGAACATTACTATTCAACGGTTCAGCAAGAAAAATGCCTGAGGAAACAAAAATACCTGAACAATCTACCAGCCTCAAACCTGACTGGAAAAAATTCTTGACCCATACCTGGGTCGCCAGGAACATTCCTTTCTTCCTTTTTTTGGCCCTGCTTGCGGTGATCTACATCTACAACGGACATTATGCCGACAAATTAGTGAGAAGGATAAGCGCATCAGAAAAGCATATAAAGGAGTTGGAGTTTGAATATAAAACGGTTAAGAGCGATGTGATATTCAGGAGCAAGGCCAGCGAACTGTCGAAAGCAGTGGCATCGTTGGGATTAAAAGAATTAATAGTGCCACCGATTTTGCTGGTGGACAGCACAGTAAAAAATTAAAATTCAAAAGTAAAAATTCAAAAACGAAAACTGTGGCCGCACGCTTTTGGGTTTTGACTTTTAACTTTTGACTTATCATAAAATGGACGTAAAAAAAGACATACTGTGGAGGGTTTATCTCTGTTTCCTGGGGGTGATCGTACTTGGCGTAGTCGTTGTTGGCAGGGCATTTTACATTCAGCAGGTTGAAGGCAAATATTGGAGGAACAAGGGAGATAGCCTACACATAAAATACCTGCCCGTGGAAGCGCTACGTGGCACTATCTATAGCGAAGATGGAAACATGTTGAGCACATCTGTGCCGGTATTTGATGTGTTCATTGATTTTGGCGCCGACGGATTGAGAGAAAAGAAAGGAAAGAATTTCTGGAACAACTTAGACTCTTTGTCTATTAGTCTTGCTGATCTGTTCAAGGATAAACCTGCAGCAAGTTATAAAAATGAATTAAAGCTCGCTTACGATAATGAGGACCGTTATTATACATTGAAAAAGAAAATTTCTTTTCTACAATACCAGCAACTCCGCGATTTTCCATTAGTAAAACTCGGCCGCAATAAAAGCGGCTTTATCATAGATCCAAGAGATAAACGCATCAATCCTTATGTGCTGTTGGCCAACCGCACGATCGGCTTGTCGAGAGACAACGCAACAAAGAATGTTGGATTGGAGCAACGCTATGATAGTCTGTTGAAAGGCAAAACGGGCCAACGTCTTGTAAAATACATCGCCGGAGCTTATATGCCGGTTGATGGCGCCGAAGTAGAACCTGAAAACGGAAAAGACATTATTTCCACCCTCGATACCTACATGCAGGACGTAACAGAAACCGCGTTGATGAAAATGTTGGTGACCAATAATTCTTTGCATGGCACGGCGATCGTAATGGAAACCAACACGGGTAAAATAAAAGCGATCGCTAATCTTGGTAAACAGGCTGATGGTACCTACACCGAAGACCTGAACTATGGCATTGGCAAAAGAACAGAGCCCGGATCTATTTTCAAACTGGCTACACTGCTGAGTTTACTGGAAGATAAATATATCGACATCCATAGCATCGTTGATTGTGAAGGCGGTTCCAAAGATTTTTACGGATTGAAAATAAAAGATTCGCATCTCGGTACCGGCGCCATCACAGTAAAAGATGCTTTTGCAAGAAGTAGCAATGTTGCTTTTGCAAAACTCGCCGATCAATATTATCACGATCAGCCTTCAAAGTTTATTAACCACCTCCATCAGCTTCGGTTGGATACATTGACCGGCGTTGACATCACCGCCGCTTCAGGTTTTCCGGTGATCAAAAAAGCGACGGCTCGCAGCTGGAGTGCAACAACAATTCCATTCATGGCCCATGGTTATGAAGAATTGGTTACACCCCTGCACATGCTGATGCTCTACAATGCCGTTGCTAACGACGGAAAGATGATGCAACCTTATCTCGTGAGCGCAATAAAGGACCGGGGAGTTGAAATAAAAACCATACAACCAAAAGTGTTGGTAGAAAAAATATGCAGTGACGAAACTCTCGCTCAACTGAAAGAATGTTTAATAGCAGTGGTGGATAGTGTGCACGGCACAGCGCATAAAATAATGGATACAACTTATCACATCGCCGGAAAAACGGGTACCGCGGTAACTGCGCTTGATAACAAAGGATACAATAAAGGCAATAAGATCTACCAGGCTTCCTTCATTGGTTATTTTCCTGTGGCCAAGCCAAAATATACGATCGCGGTGGTGATACAAAATAGTAAAGAATCAAAACTGATCTACGGAGCAGATGTGTCGGGTACAGTATTCAAAGAGATAAGCGACAAGATCTACGGCCGTTTTCTCAATACGAGAACATACGCTGCATCAAATAAGGTTGATAGTACTCTTTATAATTATTATGGTTTAAAGAACGACTGGAATTCCATATTCGGACTGCTTAAACTGCCTTACTCTGATCCGTCGGTATCGGGGTATTGGCGACAACTGCAGATGAAAAATGATTCCAGGGTTCTGAATACACCGCTCGATTCAATGTCAAAATCCGATTCTGTAACCCCTAACGTTGTCGGACTGGGATTGAAGGACGCGGTGTATTTATTGGAAACAAAAGGAATGAAGGTAACTGCTTCGGGAAGAGGCAGGGTAGTGAACCAATCACTTGCGGCGGGAACAAATTTTAAAAAAGCACAAAACATTTCACTGATCCTGAATTGATGTTAAAAGACATTCTATATAAAGTAAGCATTCGCTCTGTACAGGGTAACACAGATATCGCGATAAACGGATTGGCCATCGATTCACGTAAAGTGAATGCAGGCTCCTGTTTTATTGCAGTGAAAGGATCTGCGACAGATGGCCATGCTTTTATTGAAAATGCCATCGAACGCGGAGCTGTTGCTATCGTTTGCGAAATTTTACCTGCATCCATCAACGAAAACATCACTTACGTGCAGGTGGAGAACAGCGCTGCTGCTGCAGGTTATATGAGCCATAATTTTTATGGGGAGCCATCTTTAAAAATGAAACTGGTGGGTGTTACCGGAACGAATGGCAAAACAACCATCGCTACACTATTGTGGAAGCTGTTCAGTGCGCTTGGATATAAATGTGGTTTGATCAGCACCATTCAAAACCAAATTGGAAATGAAATTATTACAGCGACACATACTACACCGGATGCGGTAGGACTAAATGCTTTACTTAAGAATATGGTGGATGCTGGTTGCGATCATGTTTTCATGGAATGTAGCAGTCATGCCATTCATCAACATCGTATCACGGGTTTGCAATTTGCGGGCGCTTTGTTCAGCAATATCACACACGATCACCTGGACTACCATCAAACCTTTGACGAATATATCCGCGTAAAAAAATCATGGTTCGATCAACTGCCTTCTTCTGCATTTGCCATCAGCAATGCCGACGATAAAAGAGGGGGCGTGATGTTGCAAAACACTTCGGCGAAGAAATATTTCTACAGCTTAAAGACAATGGCTGATTTCAAAGGAAAGATATTGGACAATAGTCTGGGTGGATTGCACATGACCGTGAATGAAACAGAAGTGTATTTCAAACTCATTGGTGAATTCAATGCTTATAATTTATTGGCAGTTTATGGCGCCGCGGTTTGCCTTGGGGAAAATAAAGACACGGTGCTGCAGGTGCTGAGCAGTCTCGATGGCGCAGAAGGAAGATTCGACTATTCGATAAGCGCAAAAGATAAAGTGATGGGCATTGTTGACTATGCCCACACACCGGATGCCTTGCTCAATGTGCTGGCAACCATAAAAAAATTACGCCAGGGAAATGAAAAGGTGATCACTGTGGTTGGATGCGGCGGTGATCGTGACAGAACAAAGCGTCCCATAATGGCTGAAGTGGCCTGTGAGTATAGTGATAAGGTCATTCTCACCTCGGATAATCCGCGTAGCGAAGATCCGCTGGAGATACTCAACGAAATGCAGGCCGGTGTAAATGCCGTAACAAAAAAAAAAGTCATTTCCATTGCCGACAGGAAGGAGGCTATTAAAACAGCAGTGAGCCTGGCACAAAAGTCAGACATCGTGTTGATCGCCGGCAAGGGACATGAAAAATACCAGGAGATAAAAGGAGTGAGATATGATTTTGATGACAAGAAGGTTCTTGAAGAAATGTTTGAATTGTTAGAAAAATAAAGAAAGTTGCCAGTTACCAGTTGGCAGTTTGCAATCGCAGACTGCAAGCCAACTGCCCACTGCCAACTGCAAACTGTATTTATGCTGTATCACTTATTCGATTGGCTAACTAATCACTGGGCGGTGTCAAAATTCCCGGGCAGCAGCCTGTTCCAGTTCGTCACGTTTCGCGTGCTGATGGCCATGATATTGAGTTTGGTGATTACAACCGTATTTGGAAAAAAACTGATAAAGTACCTCCAAAGAAAACAATTGGGCGAATCAGTAAGAGAGCTTGGTCTTGCGGGAGAAAAAGAAAAAAGAGGAACGCCAACGATGGGTGGCATCATCATCATCCTGGCGATCCTCATTCCAACATTATTGTTGGCAAACCTTGATAAAGTGTACATACGCCTGATGATGCTGTGCACGGTTTGGCTAGGAGGAATTGGTTTTATTGATGACTATCTAAAACTCAGGGCAAAAAGAATTGCCAAAGAAAAAGGTATTGAATACAAGAAGAGTGATAGTGATGGTTTGGCAGGAAGATTTAAAATATTCGGACAAGTGATGCTGGGGATAATTGTTGGAGCAACATTATATTTTAATCAAAGCGTGGTAGTAAAACGAGAAGTTGTTTCAGGGATTATTCAAACTGGTCCTAAAGAAAAAACGACGGGAGCCAAGATGGATACGGTGATGATAGAAGGCAAGCCACACATTTTTGCATCGGTTAAAACGCCTATAACAACTATACCATTTTTAAAAACACACGAATTCAATTATGCCAAATTACTGCCGGAGAGCTGGCGGGACTATACATATATATTATACATCCTCATCGTGATATTTATTGTAACAGCGGTGAGTAACGGAGCGAATATCACGGATGGCTTGGATGGATTGGCAACGGGAGTGAGTGCAGTCATCGGTATTGGGCTTGGTGTTTTTGCTTATGTGAGCGGCAATATTAAATTGGCCGAGTATCTCAATATCATGTACATACCCAACCTAAGTGAGCTGTCGATTTTCATTGCGGCATTTGTTGGGGCATGCATAGGGTTCTTGTGGTACAACGCTTACCCGGCACAGGTTTTCATGGGCGATACGGGAAGCCTTGCGCTCGGCGGTATCATCGCTGCATTGGCGATCATTGTTAGAAAGGAATTATTGATACCGATCTTTTGTTTTGTGTTTTTGGTAGAGAATCTAAGCGTGATGATACAGGTTGGCTATTTCAAGTATACCAAGCGAAAGTATGGCGAAGGGCGCCGCGTATTCTTAATGAGTCCGCTGCATCACCACTACCAGAAGCTGGGTTATCATGAAAGTAAGATCGCGGTGCGTTTCTGGATCATAACAATTTTGAGTGTGGTGCTGGCGATCGTGACATTTAAATTAAGGTAGAATCGGTTCAACTGAGAAAGATATATTGGAAAACCACAAACTAGCGTCAAATGAAAATTTGATTCAAAGTTTTTCAATCGTTAAAACCAATATAAGGCCAATGACTAACCAACGAACCTGTTAAATTCTATGCTGTTGAAGAACCATTTTAGTCTGTAGTCTATAGTCTGCAGTCCGCAGTCGGTGACTCCCGACTATTGACTAAGACTGAGCTACTAAAAGAAATAAATGAAAGAAAGACTAGTCATATTGGGTGCGGGCGAAAGCGGAATAGGCGCGGCTGTGCTTGCTAAGCAGCAGGGCTATGAAGTGTTTGTAAGCGATGGGGGACAGATAAAAGATGGCTACCGGTCAGAATTACAATTGAATCACATTGAATTTGAAGAAGCACAACACAGTACCGAAAAAATATTGAATGCATCGATCGTGATGAAAAGTCCCGGCATACCTGAAAAGAACGAACTGGTGAAAAGCATCAGGGCAAAAGGTATTCCAGTGATCAGCGAAATAGAATTTGCTTATCGCTATAAAGGCAATAGTAAGATCATCGCGATAACCGGAAGCAACGGTAAGACGACAACAACTGCGCTCACCTATCACATGTGTAAGACCGGCGGCGCCGATTGCGCAATGGTGGGAAACATAGGCTACTCTTTTGCAAGGCAAATAGCGATGGATCCAAAACCATTGTATATAGCAGAAGTAAGTTCTTTTCAATTGGATGATATTGATACGTTCCGTCCCGATGTGGCCGTGCTTACAAATATCACAGAAGATCACCTCGACCGATACGACTACAAGATCGAGAACTACATCAACAGCAAGTACAGGATCGTGTTGAACCAACAACCTGGCGATGTTTTTATCTACAATCTCGATGATGAAGTAACTGCGAAAACCATAACTAACTATCCCATTAAATCAACACTAGCCCCATTTACCATGAGTAAACAACTGCCACAGGGAGCATACCTGGCGAACGCGAAGATGCACCTGAAATGGAAGAATGAAGAAATGCAAATGAGTATTGAGGACTTTGCTATCAAGGGCAAACACAATCAATACAATAGCATGGCTGCAAGCCTCGCGGCCTCGGCAGTGGACATACGAAAGGAGAAGATAAGAGAAGCGCTCCAAACATTCGAAAGCCTGGAGCACAGGATGGAAACGGTGGCTACTATTAAGAATGTTGAATTCATCAATGATAGCAAAGCCACGAATGTAAACAGCACCTGGTTTGCGCTCGAGAGCATGGAAAAGCCCGTGGTGCTGATCCTTGGCGGAGTTGACAAGGGTAATGATTACACTATGTTAAAAGAGCTGGTTCGCGAAAAAGTGAAAGCGATCGTGTGCATGGGAACCGATAACAGGAAGATACATGAAGCATTCGGTGATATCGTATCGCTGATGGTGAGCACCGACAATGCCAAAGATGCAGTGCGTTCAGCATTTCATTTTGCGAGCAAGGGCGATGTGGTATTGCTGAGCCCGGCATGTGCAAGCTTCGACCTTTTCAATAATTATGAGGATAGGGGAAAACAATTTAAACAAGCGGTGAAGGAACTGTGATGTCGCCTCACCCCAACCCCTCTCCTGGAGGAGAGGGAACTGGGAGATCGAAGCGAAGAATGACTGTAAATTAAAAGTGTTATGAAATAAACAAAATACTACTTCCTCCATCACTCCCCTCGCCCTTGGGAGAGGGGCCGGGGGTGAGGCTCAAAAAACAAATGGCCGAACAAATAAACATAAGACAATTTTTCACGCCACCGTCTCTAACCGGGATGAGCCAGAACCTTGTTACCAAAACAAAGGGTGACAAAGTGATCTGGGGCATTGTGGTACTATTGACATTGGTGAGCCTGCTTGTAGTGTACAGCAGCACGGGCTCGCTTGCCTATAAGTATAGCAAGAGCACAGAAAGTTATTTGTTCAAACAATTTGCGTTCATCATCCTGGGTGTGATGCTGATCTATTTTGCGCACAGAGTTAATTACACGATCTACTCAAGGGTGGCGAAGTTGCTTTTTGTGATATCGATACCATTGTTGATCTACACTTATTTCTTCGGAACGAAATTTAATGAAGGCAGTCGCTGGATAACATTGCCGGTCATCAACATGACCTTCCAAACATCCGACATGGCCAAGCTGGCGCTCTTCATGTACCTGAGCAGACAATTGAGCCGCAAGCAAAATGTGATCAAGGATTTCAAAAAAGGTTTCTTACCTGTGATCATTCCGGTTGCGATCATTTGTTTGTTGATCGCTCCGGCTAATCTTTCTACAGCAATGCTGATCGCTGGTACAAGTTTTATGTTGATGTTCATCGGGAGGGTGAGTACAAAGCATATCCTGCTAACGTTGGGCATTGCCTTGTTGCCGGTATTGATATTAGTTTCAGTTGCTTTAAAATATTATGATAAGCCTAGCCACAAATCAAAGGACCTCCCTGCTTTTCTTTCCGTGGGAAGGATACCGACATGGATCGGCCGCATTCAGGCTTTTATATACAGTGCCAAAGATGATAATAATGAAAAGCAATACCAGGTAGAACAGGCAAAGATCGCGATCGCAAGTGGCGGATGGCTTGGCCGTGGCCCGGGCAATAGCCAGGCGAGAAATTTTTTACCGCATTCGTACAGCGATTTTATTTATGCGATCATACTCGAGGAATATGGACTGGCGGGAGGCGTGTTCATGGTATTTATTTACCTGTTGTTCCTGTATCGGTGCATCCGGTTGTATCGAAAATGCCCGTTTGCATTTGGCGCCTTCCTTGCGCTGGCGTTGAGTTTCATGCTGGTGATACAAGCGATCGCGAATATGGGGGTGAATGTAAATGTGTTCCCGAATACGGGTGTTACGTTGCCCTTGGTAAGCATGGGTGGAAGTAGTTTTCTATTCACCTGTTTGTCTATCGGCATCATATTGAGTGTGGCGAGAAACGTGGAGCAAACCGAAGGAAGTAAAGAAGTTGTTGTCACTGAATAAAGCGAAATGACCAAGAAGATAATAATCGCAGGTGGCGGAACAGGCGGACATATTTTTCCGGCAATTGCAATTGCAAACGCCATAAAAAAACTGGAGCCATCAACAGAAATACTTTTTGTTGGGGCGATAGGGAAAATGGAAATGGAAAAAGTGCCGCAGGCGGGATACGAAATTAAAGGAATAGATATCGTAGGGTTCAATAGAAGTTCTTTGATAAAAAATGTTGGCTTACCATTTAAAGTTTTAAAAAGCTTTATGCAGGTGCGGAAGATATTTGGTGCCTTTCATCCCACTGCAGTGATCGGGGTAGGAGGTTATTCAAGTTTCCCTGTGCTGAAGTATGCACAGGCCCGGAATATTCCTTCCTTCATTCACGAGAGCAATTCATTTGCAGGAAAGAGCAATAAGATGTTGGGTAAAAAGGCAAATAAAATATTTGTTGCCAGTGAAGGAATGGAAAAATTCTTTCCGGCGAGCAGGATCATGATCAGTGGCAACCCGGTAAGGAAAAGCATTTCCGAAAGCAATGTTAGCAGAGAAGAAGGAATCAAATTCTTTGGATTGGATCCGGCAAAGAAAACGATCCTTTCCATTGGTGGGAGCCTGGGAGCGAAGAACATCAACGAGGCCTTGCATAAAAACCTGGAGGAATTTGAAAAGAATGGACTTCAACTCATCTGGCAAACGGGTAAACCATTTGCCGAAAGAGCAAGCGAAAGAGCGGGTGGTAAAAGCAATATCTGGAACGGCGATTTTATAACGAAAATGGAGTATGCCTTTGCCGCAGCGGACCTGGTGATCAGCAGGGCCGGCGCCATGGCCATCGCAGAACTCTGCGTGATGAAAAAGCCGGTGGTCTTTGTGCCTTATCCTTTTGCGGCCGAAGATCATCAAACGGTGAATGCACAAAGTTTAGTTAATAAAAATGCGGGGATATTGATAAAAGATAGTGAGGCGTTAGATAAACTGGTTCCCGCGATCATCGCACTGGCAAAGGACGAACAAAGGCAAACGGAATTAAAAAATAATATAGCGAAACTGGCAGTAACCAATGCAGATGAAATTATTGCGAAAGAAATATTAAGAACAATCGCTGAGTGACAGATGAAAAAAGATCTTAGACAAATAGTAGAGTCGTTGAATAACTCCCCTTCAGGTGATGGGGGTGGGGTTTATTTCCTCGGCATCGGCGGAATAGGAATGAGCGCTCTTGCAAGATATTTTAATGAAAAGGGTATTGCAGTAAGTGGCTATGATAAAACAGAAACGCCTTTAACAACACAATTGATCAGCGAAGGTATCGCTGTTCATTTTGAAGATAATGTTGAGCTCATTGACAAGGCAGCGAAACTGGTAGTATATACACCAGCCGTGCCAAAGGATCACAAAGAATTGAATTACTATCAGCAAAATGATTATGCGATAGTAAAAAGAAGCGATGTGTTGGGTGCGGTCACCAATAGTTCTTTTAATATCTGTATTGCCGGCACGCATGGCAAAACAACGACGAGCACGATGGTGGCGCATATCCTGCGGCATAGTGGTTATGGTTGCACGGCATTTCTTGGTGGAATTGCGGTGAACTATAATAGTAATTATTGGTCACAGGGAAATGATAAAAATGTTTGCGTGGCAGAAGCCGATGAATACGACCGGAGTTTTTTGAAATTGAATCCTGATATCGCGATCATCAGTTCCATGGATCCCGATCACCTGGATATTTACGGCACGGCGGAAAATATGGAACAGGCATTTATCGAGTTTGCAGGAAAAATAAAACCAGGTGGTTTATTGCTCAGCAAATTCGGATTGAAAAGAAATGCAGATCTGAAAGCAGAGCGGCATCTCACTTACCATCTGGACAATGTACGTTCGGATGTGTACGCAGCGGATATAAAGATGGAAAATGGAAGTTACCGGTTCGATGTGTGGAAAGAAGATCCGATAGCTATCGGATGGAAACTGAACAATGTTGTGCTGAACATGGGCGGCTTGCACAATATTGAAAATGCGATAGCTGCCATAACTGTTGCGTATCAACTAGGCATTGAAGATGAAAAAATAATAAAAGCGGTAGAAGATTTCAGGGGAGTGAAGCGGAGGTTTGAATATATCGTGAAGAATGATGACCAGGTGTTCATTGATGATTATGCGCATCACCCGGAAGAACTGAGGGCATTAATAAAAGGTGCAAAGGCTTTGTTTGCCGGCAAGAAATGTACGGTGGTATTTCAACCGCATCTTTTCAGCCGCACGCGAGACCTCGCTGATGGTTTTGCTGAAGTGCTTGACCTTGCCGATGAACTGATCTTGCTGCCAATTTACCCGGCAAGAGAATTACCGGTGGAAGGCGTGAACAGCGAGATGATATTGAATAAAATGAAGAATAAGAAAAAGCAGGTGTTGGATAAAGTGGAATTGCTGGAATGGATAAAAAATAATGAAACGGAATTGTTGATCACGGCAGGAGCAGGAGATATTGACACACTGGTTGAGCCGATAAAAAATATACTTAGTTAACCCTGTCGGCGGTCAAAGACCCCAACAGCGGTCAAAAAATGAAATGTCAGAAAAAAAACGATACAGCATTAAGAACATTCTCCTGACCACGCTATGGATCACTATTGGCGCAGGTATCGGAGTGTTGCTGGTTGCGGCCATCAAGAAAAAGGATGCACAACATTGCAAGGGCATTGCGATAGATATAAAAGGAGCAGATCATAATAAATTTTTGGATGAAACAGATATACTCAATTCAATCACCCAGATCGCGAAGGGGAATCCGGTGGGTAAAACTGTTAGTTCATTCAACCTGAGGATGATGGAAAAGGAGTTGCAGAAAAATGTTTGGGTCAAAACCGCCGAACTGTTCTTTGATAATAATGAGATGCTGCAAGTGGTGGTGAACGAACGTGAACCTGTTGCAAGGATATTTACCACAACCGGTACAAGTTTTTATATCGACGAGGATGATGCGATGTTGCCGCTGAGCGATAAATTTTCTGCACGGCTGCCGGTGTTCACCGGTTTCCCTTCGGATAGGATCGTATTATCAAAGGCCGATAGTAGTTTAATAAAAGATATAAAAGCCATAAGTCTTGAGATACAAAAAGATTCGTTTCGGATGGCGATGATCGAACAGGTGGACATAACGCCACAACGGAATTTTGAAATGATGCCTAAGATCGGAAACCAGACAATCGTTTTTGGGGATGCGTCTGCGGCAGAACAAAAATTTGAGAAGCTGGAGTTGTTTTATAAACAAATCATGACGAAGGCAGGCTGGAATTATTATAGCGTCATCAACCTTCAATACAAGGACCAGGTGGTGGCTAAGAGAAGGGGTGCGGAAGATGTTTCTGCAGATTCGCTGCGAACATTGCAGGTGATGCAGATGGTTGCGACAAATGCCGAGAAGCAAGCCAGCGACTCATTGCAGACGATGCAGCAGGATAACGAAAGGAATACTGTGGATAGCAATATGATCCAACATTCCATTCAAAGAGATGAAGGTGGAGGAGGAAGAGTAGATTCTGTGCAATCGCCAAAGCCGGTTGCCGTGAATAGGAATAGAAGGACAATAAGAAATTAAGAATTTAGAATTAAGAGTTAAGAGTTCTTCAAAATCGCATCAACTCATAACTCATAATTCTTAACTCATAACTAAAATCAAACACAAACACAAAAAATACAATTATGAATCACGAACAACCCATCATCGTAGGTCTGGATATCGGCACTACTAAGATCGCTGCCATTGCCGGACGCAAAAATGAATACGGCAAGCTGGAGATACTTGGCTTTGGCCGTGCTAATAGTAACGGTGTGCAACACGGCATGGTGTTGAACATCGATCAAACCATTAAAGCGATCGAACTGGCGCTGAAGAATTGCTACGATTCCAATCCTAACCTGCAGATCGGGGAAGTGTACGTAGGCATCGCCGGCCATCACATTAAAAGTCTGCAAACCCGTGGTGACATTGTTCGCCAGAGCATCGAAGAAGAGATCAGGCAGGAAGAGATCGACAGGCTCGTGGCAGATCAATATCGAACCTATATCCCCGCGGGTGATCAGATCATCGACGTGATACCGCAGGAATTTACGGTAGATAATTTTCAAAACATTCCGAACCCGATCGGTTATAGCGGCGTAAAAGTTGGTGCCAACTTTCATATCATCACTGGTGATAAGAATGCGATACGCAATATCAACCGCAGTGTGGAGAAAGCGGGATTGCAAACAAAGGACCTGGTGCTGCAACCATTAGCATCTGCTGCTGCTGTTATGTGCGACCAGGACCTTGAAGCTGGTGTTGCGATCGTTGATATCGGTGGTGGTACAACTGACCTTGCTGTTTTTTATGAAGGCATATTAAAACATACAGCGGTGATTCCTTTCGGTGGAGAGAATATCACGAATGATATTAAAACAGGGTTGGGTGTTTTGAAAACGCAGGCCGAACAAATGAAAGTACAGTTTGGAAGTGCGTTGAGCGATGAAGCAAAATCAAATGCGTTCATCACCATCCCGGGCTTGCGTGGAATGGCGCCAAAAGAGATCTCTGTAAAAAATCTTGCTGCCATCATCCAGGCCCGCATGAGCGAGATCATGGACTTTGTTACTTATCATTTGAAACAGGTTGGATTGGATACGCGTATGTTGAACGGCGGTGTAATACTCACTGGTGGCGGATCACAGCTGAAGCACCTGATACAGCTGACAGAATATGTTACCGGTCTCAATGCAAGGATCGGCTACCCAAATGAGCACCTTGCCGGCGGACATATCGACGAATTGGCCAAACCGATGTACAGCACTTGTATCGGTTTGATATTGAAAGGCTATAATGATTATGAGAACAATATCAAACAATTTGAAGAGAGCTTTAAGCATATCGCAGTGCCGGATAGTTTGCAGGAACAGCCGGTAGATGAAACATTGGATATTGCTGATGAGAACAAACCGGTGAAGATGAGGCAGCGTAAAACATTGAAAGGGTTTATGGATGGATTTAAGAATGGATTGATCGATCTGTTCAAGGAAGAAGAAGACGCGAAGCTGTAAGGCGCCTCACCCCAACCCCTCTCCTCCAGAGAGGGAACTGGGAGATTGAAGCGAAGGCAAAAACGAAAGCATTGGATTTATAAAAGCGTCTTTGAATTAGTTAACTGCCCATTCGAGTTCCCTCTCCTTCAGCAGAGGGGTTGGGGTGAGGCAAAGCTGAGCAAAGAAACAATAGTACAAGAGGGCGACGCAACGATGATGCCGTGAAAAACAAAAGCACGGACCAAATCTTTTTAACAACAGTTCTTTAAATAAAAACACAAACCCATTAAACAGGATAGCAATTTTTTTCTGTCTTACTAACCGAAAAAATTATACTGTCCAAATTCTAACGACTCTTCAAAGTCCCCTTTAGGGGATTTAGGGGTCCTAAACTAACCATTATGATACATTTTGATTTGCCTAAAGAACAATCCTCCATCATCAAGGTAATTGGAGTAGGTGGTGGCGGAAGCAACGCGGTAAACCACATGTTTTCGCAACACATCGAAGGCGTGAACTTCATCATCTGTAACACCGATGCACAGGCGATTGCGCAGAGTAAGGTGCCCAACAAGATACAGTTAGGGCCACACCTCACGCAAGGCTTGGGTGCCGGAGCCAACCCGGTTATCGGCCGCCAGGCTACAGAAGAAAGCCTGGAAGAAATAAAACGGATATTGGAAGTGAATACTAAGATGGCGTTCATCACCGCGGGCATGGGTGGTGGCACGGGCACCGGTGGCGCACCGATCCTCGCGAAGATCTGTAAGGACCTGGGCATACTTACTGTGGGCATCGTTACCACACCATTTGCTTATGAAGGAAAGAAAAGAATTGCGCAGGCAGAAGAAGGTATCATGTTGCTGAAAAGCCATGTTGATACTTTGCTCGTGATCAGCAATGATAAATTGCGTCACCAGTTTGGCAATTTGAAAATGAAGGAAGCATTTGCAAAAGCAGATAACGTATTGGCAACCGCAGCAAAATGTATCACTGATGTGATCAACAGCACCGGCCAGATCAATGTCGATTTTGCCGATGTGTGCACGGTGATGAGCAATGGTGGCGTTGCGATCTTAGGAAGCGCATCTGCAGAAGGCGAGAACAGGGCACAAACTGCTATCGAAAACGCAATGAACTCACCGTTACTGAATGATAATGATATCCGCGGAGCAAAATGGATATTGATCAATATCAATTCTGCCGAAGGCGAACACGAATTCACGATGGATGAAGTGGAAGTGATACAAAATTATTTATTGAGCCAGGCGGGAGACAATACAGACGTGATATTGGGATTGGGCTATGATAATAATCTCGGCAGCGAGATCGGTATCACTCTTATCGCAACAGGTTTTGAACACAAGGATCCATTTGAAAAGAAGCCGGTTGTTGAAAAGAAAGCTGATGATAAGATCGTGATGACATTGGAGATGCCGGCAAAAGAAGACCTGGCGGCAAAGGCTGCAAAGCAACCCACACTACACCCGATAGCTATCGGGTTTGAGGAAAAGGAAGCATTGGCGATCGACGAGGAAAAAGCTATTGCCGAGATCACCGAAGTGCCTGCTGTGCAAGCTGTTGAAGATGAATTGATGCCCAGATTGGTCGAGCGCCAGGAAGAAGAAATAAAAGTAGAATTACCAAGTAAAACTACTGTGGAAAAAATCGAAAACGCTCCTGTGTTTTTTGAAATATCTTCGGCCGCCGATCAGATTCCCACGGTTGAATTTGATATGACTGCAGATGCTGCAGTTGAAGAGAAACCGGCACCAACCCCCGTAGCTAAAGTAACCGAACAAATCGTAAATAAAGAAGCTAGCAACACCCCATCGTCTGGGGGATATTTGGCGAAGCCTTCACAAATTTATGTGGAGGAACAGCCAGAGCCAAAATCCAATTCGACCGAGGAACTACTGCCGTTGCAGAAATCAGTACAGGAAGACGAGCCTGTTATTGAAATGCAGCTGGTGGTTAAATCCCAGAAAGCGGCGGAGGAGGAGCAACTTGTACAACAAACTCAGCCCATCATGATGTCCAATGTTGAGGATCCTGCAGTGCAGGACGAAACAGAGGAACTTAGGCGCCGGGCTACGGAACGCATTGCGAAGCTGCGTAATTTGTCATTCAACATCAACGCAGCCGATCCTAACAATGAGTTTGAAACGGTGCCAGCTTACCTTCGCCGCAATATGGAACTCCACAATTCGATCGCCGATGTGGAGAGCTTTTACAGCAACTACACGGTTAAGTCAGACGAGAACAACCAGGCCGAGATCAGCACTATCAACACTTTTTTAGACGGTAAAAAACCTGATTAAAATAATTCGGGCCTGTTAACCATTCGATAATGAGCCCTGGCAAAAAGTTTGTGTTTGGTGATTATTACAGGTGGCCCCGCCTTTTGGCGGGGCCTTGTATTTTGGTGCCACAAAGATCCACAAAGAGTTTTCACAGAGCTACACAAAGAGAGCTTAGTGAAGCTTTGTGGCTCCTTTGAGTATCTCTGTGGAAGTCAACAAAATATTTCTCCCTGTTTATCCGTTTTCATTCTACCTTTGTGCCTGCTTTTAAACGCAGTCCCTAAACGCGTCCTTCGAATAAAAGCAGAACGTACAGTAAACTGATTTTTTGTGTCAAAACATATTGATGTTAATAAAGTAACAGGTGCAGGTTTAATTGTTGCTCTCGGAATTATTTACGGCGATATCGGTACTTCCCCGCTTTACGTTTTCAGTGAAATCATCAATGGTAAAAAGATCGAAGATCTCCTGATCATCGGCGGACTTTCGTGCATTATATGGACCCTTACCTTACAAACCACCCTCAAATACGTTATCCTCACATTGAAGGCAGACAACAGGGGGGAAGGCGGCATATTTTCACTGTACACATTAGTAAGGCGACAAAAAAAATGGTTGGTGATACCGGCGATGCTTGGGGGAGCGGCGTTGTTGGCCGATGGAATGATCACACCACCTATCACCGTAACAGCCGCGGTAGAAGGGCTTGACAATATCCCGCTTTTACACGGAATTGAATTACGCACTATAATCATCATTGTATTGGGCATCCTGGCTGTATTGTTTTTCATGCAACAATTTGGCACAGCTTCTATCGGCAAAATGTTTGGGCCCATCATGGTGATCTGGTTCACGATGCTGGGTGTACTTGGCTTTTCGCATATTACAGACGACTGGGATATCTTCAAAGCATTTAACCCCTACTATGCCATCAAATTATTAACGCAATATCCCAAAGGATTTTTGCTACTGGGCGCAGTTTTTTTATGTACAACGGGTGCTGAGGCTTTGTATAGCGATCTTGGTCATTGCGGCCGGGGAAACATCAGGCGTAGCTGGATCTTTGTGAAGTCGTGCCTGATATTAAATTATCTCGGACAAGGTTCCTATCTTCTGCATAATTACAAGGGGGTGACCTTTGTGAATAAGGACGCCCTGGCAAGCCATCCCGGCGCATTGGAAATGGTAAACCCATTTTATGGCCTGATGCCCGAATGGTTCTTAACGGCGGGGATCATTATCGCAACTGCGGCGGCCATTATCGCCAGCCAGGCATTGATCAGCGGTTCGTTTACATTGATCAGTGAGGCTATCCGGTTGAATCTTTGGCCGAAGATGAAGATCAATTATCCTACAGAAGCCCGTGGACAATTGTTTGTACCGGGCATCAATGCGTTGTTGTTCGTTGGCTGTTGTGGTATCGTACTGTTCTTCCAAACATCAAGTGCGATGGGCGCTGCTTATGGATTGGCGATAACGCTTTGTATGCTGGCCACAACGATACTGTTCTCCAATTTCATGGTGTCGCGGCGGATAACACCAGCGTTGATCTACCTGTTCCTTGCAGTATTCCTTACCATCGAAATAAGTTTCCTTATCGCCAATCTTGATAAGTTTCCGCATGGTGGTTATGTGACCTTGATAGTTGGTGGCGGTTTATTTGCAGTAATGTATATCTGGTATAGGGCAAGAAAGATCAAGAACAGGTATGTTGAATTTGTGCGGTTGGAAGAGTATGTGCCCAAACTGGAAGAGTTGAGCAACGATATCACCGTTCCAAAATATGCAACCCACCTGGTATATTTAACCAGTGCAAATAATCCAAAGGAGATCGAACACAAGATCATTTATTCCGTGCTTAGCGGCAAGCCAAAACGAGCGGATATTTATTGGTTCGTGCACGTGGATACATTAGATGATCCTTATACTTCGGAATATTCGGTGGAACACATCATACCCAATGATATCATCCGCGTTGAGTTCCGCCTTGGTTTCCGCGTGGCGCCCAGGCTGAACCTAATGTTCAAAAAAGTAGTAGAAGATATGGTGGCCAACCGGGAAGTGAATGTTACCAGTCGTTACGAAAGTCAGCAACGTAATAATATAGTCGGCGATTTCCAATTTGTGGTAATGGAAAAATTCCTTTCGCAGGATAATGAACTGCCTTTCTTCGAAAGGGTGATCATGAAATTGTATTTCTGGGTAAAAGAAATGTCGCTTAGCGAAGAAAAGGGCTTTGGGCTCGAACAAAGCAAGGTGCAGGTTGAAAAATTCCCGTTGATAGTGGCGCCTTTAAGTAAGATCAAGCTGAAGAGGGTGTATTATGATGAGGACGAGGAGTAGTCTCCAGTCCACAGTCTCCAGTCGGCAGTCCACAGTCTCCAGTCGGCAGTCCACAGTTTGCCGTTTGGCAGAGACGTCTTATCTTATGGAGCGGGCTAAGGAATATAGACTAAAAACTCCCGGCTAACTTTGCTTCACATCATCCTATATATCATCGGCGGCATCGCCCTTCTCTCCATCATTGTTTATTTCATCCAGGACAAATTTATCTTCAAGCCCGAGAAGCTCCGCCAGGATTTTCAATATAAATACGATGTTCCTTTTAGAGAACTATTTTTCGATATAGAAGAAGGGGTGCGTATCAACGGACTTCATTTTCATGTAGAGAAGCCGCTTGGGCTGATACTTTATTTTCACGGCAATTCGCGAAGTATAAAGGGCTGGGCCAAATATGCAAAGGATTTTTATCGCTATGGTTATGATGTGGTGCTGGTTGACTATCGCGGCTTCGGAAAGAGCACCGGCAAGCGCAATGAAAAAGACATGCTGAAGGATATGCAGTTTGTGTACGATACACTTACCGTTACTTGCCATGAGAACCACATGATCGTTTATGGAAGAAGTTTGGGCAGCGGCTTTGCCACCAAACTGGCCGCAGATAACAAACCAAGATATTTAATACTCGATGCGCCGTATTTCAGTTTTAAGAAAACGATCGAACGCTTTTTGCCGATACTGCCCGTGAAATATATTTTACGCTACCACTTGCGTACAGATAAGTGGATACCTAAAGTAAACTGTCATACTTATATATTACATGGTACGAAGGATTGGCTGATCCCCATCAGCAACAGCGAAAAATTACAGGCCCTGAATCCACGTATGATCACCCTCATACGCATACATGGTGGAAGGCATAATAACCTGCCGACTTTTCCGGAGTATCATAATTTTATACGAGACATTCTGAAGTACTGAGAAAAAGTTAAAAGTCAAAACCCAAAACTGTCAGGCTGCACTTTTGAATTTTGATTTTTTGATTTAACCTATCTTGCACTCCCAATGAAAAGAAAACTCCTCTTCCGCTGGATAAAGATCATTATCTTCCTCTATTCCGCGATCGGCATCGCTTTGTACTACCTTCAACAAAAATTCTTATTTCATCCTGAAAAATTATCCGCAGCGTTTGTTTATCACTTTGACGTTCCGTTTGAAGAAGTAAATATTCCAATCAACAAAACGGATACCATAAACATGATCAAGTTCTTTCCGAAAGATTCGGTAAGAAAAGGGGTGGTGTTGTACTTTCATGGCAATAAGGATAATATCCTGCGCTACGCAAAATTTGCAGATAATTTTACCAAGAATGGATATGAGGTATGGATGGAAGACTATCCCGGTTTTGGTAAAAGCGTGGGAGAAAGAACGGAGAAAAAAATGTATCAGCAAGCTATTCAAATACAAAAAATGGCGCTGAGCAGGTATGGAAAGGATAGTATTATTTTGTACGGAAAGTCTTTCGGGACGGGCATTGCAGCTTATACCGCTTCGGTAACCAATTGCAAGAGGCTGATACTGGAAACACCTTATTACAGCATTCCTTCACTCTTCAGTTCTTATGCGCCGATCTATCCAACCACGGCGATGGCCGACTATAAAATACCAACAAATGAATACCTGGAAGAAGTGAAATACCCGATCAGCATTTTTCACGGAACGGATGACGGCGTGATCCCTTATCGTTGCGCAGCAAAATTGAAGAAGGTATTAAAGCCAACCGATGAATTCATCACGATAGAAAAAGGAACGCATCATAATTTGAATGATTTTCCCTTGTTCCATCATAAATTAGACAGCCTGTTATCCCTCTGATAACTGCACATTCTTTTTTCCAACTTTTAGAGTATAGTGTACGCCAACTTTTAATGCATAGTTTTCTTTGTCATGGCTTACGGGAAACCCATAGCACACAGGATAATGATATTCCGCTACAATATCCCTGATCACTTCTTCAACCGTTTTTCCAAAAGGACGTTCGGTATCTTTCATTTCAGTAAAGCCACCTACGATCAGTCCGGCCAGTTTATCCAACTTACCCGCACGCTTTAACTGGTACAACATGCGATCGGTATTGTAAATGTATTCACCGGTATCCTCAATGAATAATATCTTGTGTTTTGTAACCAATTCAGACGCTGTTCCGCAAAGATGCGCCAGCAAGGAAAGATTGCCGCCAACCAGTTCGCCTGTTGCTGACCCTATTTTATTAAGAGGATGAAGTGAATGATGATATTTTGCTTTTTTGCCAGTGATCGCATTATGCAAGGATCGGATGAATTCATTTTCCCCATTATTAAATGCTGCGGCCATTGGTGCATGTAACGCAGCGATATTCAAACGACGATTAAGATGGCAATGCAATACTGTGATATCGCTAAAACCGATCAGCCATTTGGGTCGCTTTTTGAATTTCTTAAAATCCAGCTGATCAATGATGCGCCCCATGCCGTAGCCTCCTCTTCCAAAAAGAATGGCATTGATATTCTCATCGTCCAGCATGGCCTGGAGTTCATCGCGGCGTTCTTCGTCCGATCCGCTGAAATAGTTGGTGGAACTGCTACCCAGCGTTTTGCCCAGCATTACGTCAAAGCCCCATTTTTGTAAAGTGTCGATACAGGTTTGGGCTTTTTCCCTGGCCATATAACCGGCAGGACAAGTGATGCCGATGGTATCGCCTTTTTTTAAGTATGGAGGAATTTTTATCATGATATCTTAGCAAGTCGGCTGTTATGTAAATGGTGCCCTGTCTTCGGGTATTTTAGTTAAATTTACTGCTAATAAAACTGGCTTATGCGCTTACTGTGGTTTTTTTTATTGGTATTGCCCTTAACCAATATTGCGCAGAAGACAAGGCCTTTTAGTGAACCCCAGGGTCCAACTGCAGTTTGCTTTAATATCCCGGGAATGTGGCCCACTACAGCGATTCCTGTTTGCGGCGCCACTGTCTTTCATCAATCAAATGTTTCATCATGCACGGGATGGTCGATCACTAACCCTACCTGCGGCGTATTCAAGAGCGATAATTCTTTCTGGTATAAATTTCATTGCTACTCCGCGGGGAGCTCCGGCCTGGGATTTCTTATCACTCCTGATTCTGGAACCGATGACTTTGATTGGGCGTTGTTTGACATAACAGGGCATCCCGATGTTCAGGATCTGTTTGTAACACCCAGCATGCAGGTATCTGTAAATTCCAGTGGCGAGTTAATTGGAGGCGGAGTCACAGGATGCGCAGCATCGGGTTCAGGTAACGTAAATTGCGCTGGCAACACACCACAATACAACAAGCTTGCCCCGATGATCGCCGGGCATGACTACATGCTGATGGTATCCAATTGGTCAAATTCGGGCTTGGGTTACGGACTTAGTTTTACAGGAGGAGATGCGGTGATCACCGACAACACGCTTCCAGTCATCACCAGTGTGGCACCGATCGGGTGCAGTAGCACAAAGTTAAAAGTCGTTTTTTCGACGGATATCCGTTGCAGCAGCGTGACCCCATCGGGTTCAGAATTTTCTATTACACCTGCGGTACCAACCGTTCTAATTACAAGTGTGACATCACAATGTACTGTTGGGTTCAATTCAATAACTGAACTCACGATCAATTTTTCATCAGCCATACCTGGCGGGAGTTATACATTGAACGTGAACCCCGGTACTGATGGTAATACTTTTAAAGATGCCTGTGACCAGGACATGCTCACGGGCTTCGCGATACCGTTTGCTTTGGGATCCCATCCGCCACCTACCATCACTAACATCAGCTACATCGATTGTGCGCCGACAGTACTCGACCTTACGATGTCAAATCCGATAATGTGCAGCAGCATCACTGCTTCAGGAAGCGATTTTGTTATTTTGCCGGGTAATCTTCCTATCGCATCGGTACAGTCGTCATGTGGTCCAACTACGTATACTAGCAATATCCGGATCAATTTGCAAAATCCACTTCCTCCTGGAAATTATCAATTGCGGGTCACAAATGGAACTGATGGGAATCCTTTGGTCGACACCTGCGGAACCTGGACGGTTACATTTGTTCCCTACCCATTTACGGTCAACCAGGTTGGCGTTGGCCCCATCATTCAATCAATAGTAGTTGATCCATGCAAACCCGACCAGGTGATCGTGGATTTTGATAAACCAGTAAGGTGTGGCAGCTTAACTGCTGCGGGTTCTGAATTCAACATCAGTCCCGGTATTTGGAATATCGCTTCTGTAACTTCAAATTGTTCAACACAATCTTATACCAGCCAGGTGATCCTCAACCTTCAAAATCCTTTATCAACTGGTACTTACTTCGTTAACATCAATTCCGGTACCGACCTAAATACGATAGCGGATTCTTGCCTGGCATTTACCACGCCGGGCTATTCAAAGCAATTCTCCTTTACGGCACCACCAGCACCGATATTCGATTCGGTGCAATTCGACCGATGTGCACCTTCAAGCGCAAAATTGTTTTACGATCATGCGATCAAATGCAGCAGCATCAGCGTTGATGGTACCGATTTTACAATTACCGGCCCGTCAGGAGTAAATATCATATCTGCAACAACAGATGTAACCTGTGTATCGGGGTATACCAATTGGGTGTTATTGCAATTTGCCTCCCCGGTTAACGCAGGCAACTTTACAATTCATACTGGTGTGGGAACTGATGGAAATGGTATCATCGACACCTGCAACGTAAGTCAGAATGTTACTCAAACAATTGCGATGAACGTGCTCGGAAAACCTCTGCCAACATTTAATAGCCAGGTTAATTGGGGTTGTTCGGGTAGCGATACTATTGTGCTTTCTCACCCGGGTGGTAATGGAATTAATTCCTGGACATGGAATTTCAGTGATGGAACTTCTGCCTCAGGTCAATCGGTTGCACATGTGTTCCCCTCTGCTACGCCAACCGTGGATATACAGTTGATCGTTTCAAATGGTTTCTGTAGCGACTCAGTTACCACCACCATTACACTTGGCAATGTTTTTAACGCAAGCTTCAGCAATAACGGATCCGATACTTCATGTATCAGTACGCCAGTTACATTTACCAACACATCTACCGGTAATAATATTGTAAGTTATTTATGGGATTTTGGCGACAACTCGCAGTTCAACGGACAAAACCCGCCTCCGCACTTTTTTACCTCGGGCAATCTTTATACAACGCAATTGATAGTATCAGATATTCACGGCTGCAAGGACTCGGCAAGCAAACAAATACTGGTAACGGCTTTGCCATTGATAGATTTTACAGGAATGCCGGCCCAAACCTGTACAGGCGTAGAAATAAATCTGACGCGAAAGATCTCCCATAATATCACTTCCTATTTATGGGATAATGGGGATGGGAAAACATTTTTGGATAAACCGAAAGTGGAATTCTTTTATCCAAACCATGGAGTATATACAATAACCCTTACAGCAACCGACAGGTATTGTGCTCCCGTGACAGTGAGTAAAAATATTCCTGTTTACACGCTGCCAACGGTTAGTTTAGGACCTGACACTGTTTTATGTCCCGGTACAAGTATATTGATCGGAACGCCTTCTGTGAGCGGATATACTTATTCATGGAATACCGGCGCCAATAGCTCGCAAATACTCACCGATCCCTTTACAAGAAAATATTCCTTGCGTGCCGATAATAACGGATGCTGGAAAAGCGATGAAATACTTGTCAAAGTATTGTCGGCCTGCCTGATCAGGGTTCCCGGTGCATTTACACCAAATAGGGATGGATTTAATGATAAACTAGGCGCTTTAAATGCTGATCTTGCAAAAAGTTTCTCCTTTAAAGTCTTTAATCGGCTCGGACAATTGTTATTCGCAACAAATGACCCGATGGCAGGCTGGGATGGTTATTATAAGGGAGAGAAGGCGGATATAGGCACGTATGTTTGGATGCTCAGTTATATCGATCCATGGACAGGAAAATTCGTGGAAGAAAAAGGTACCAGCATCTTGTTACGTTGACCTGCTGCCAACTGGCGACTGCCCACTGCCCACTTTCTACCTCGCTTCCGTCAGCCTACACTCATTCAAATGCACACCCAACTGATGCATGGCCCCGCACTTCAACGCTAAATTATTTTTTTGATGTCCAACAGGAAAATCGAAACAAACCGGGTAATTGTATTCAGATACTTTTTCGAGCACGATATCATAAATAGTTTTTCCGAACTCTTCGCCTTCATCATCTTTCTTTTCTTTAAAACCACCGATGATCAATCCGGCAAGATGCGATAGTTTTCCTGTGCGCTTTAAATTCCAAAACATGCGGTCGATGCTGTAGAGATACTCTCCGGTATCTTCCACAAACAAGATCTTATCCCTTGTGCTGATATCCGACTTCGTGCCCGACATCGACTCCAATGTTTTTAAATTACCTCCAACCAATTCTCCATTTGCCAGTCCTGTTTTGTTATTTGTATTAGGTGTAAAAAGATAATTCATCTTTTCGCCCAGCAAACATTTTCTTATCGACTCAATGGAATCTACCTGGGTTTGTTCGGCCTTGCTCCAATCGTCGGGAAAACTGTTGCACATTTTGGAATGAATGGAAGCCACGCGGAGATTGCGATTCAGGTCAGAATGAATAACTGTTATATCGCTAAAGCCAATGATCCACTTCGGATGTTTGCTCATTTTTTTTAGATCAAGCGCATCAATGATCCTGATGGAGCCATAGCCGCCGCGTGCGCAGAGAATGGCTTTAACGCTGCTATCGTCGATCATCTCTTGAAAATCTTTTCGCCGCTCTTCATCCGTTCCGCCAAACGTAAAATCTTTTTTACCAACAGTGGTACCCACTTTAACCTGGAATCCCCATTCTTTTAATTTTGCCACAGCCGATTGAATATCCTTTTCCGTGATAAACCCGGCAGGACAAGTGATGCCGATGATATCACCTGCTTTCAGGTATGGCGGAATGGTAACGGATTTGTCTTCATCGCCAATGATCAATTCTTTTAACGGCTTGTTTATTTTTGAGAACGCCAGGAACGGTGCCGTGGCTGCGGTAACAGAAGCAATGAATTTTTTGCGGTTCATGAATTTGAGTTTAGAGTTAACAGTTAAAAGTTAAGAGTTGGAAAACTCCTGACTCTTAACTCTAAACTCTTAATTTTTAACTAAACAATAGTTTGACACAATTCTATCAGCACACTATTTGTTCCCTTCGGATGTAAAAAGCAAACCAGTTTGTTGTCGGCGCCATGTTTCGGTTTATCATTCAATATCGTAAATCCTTCGTTTCGCAACCTTTCCATTTCGGCAATGATATCGGCCACTTCAAATGCAATATGATGCATGCCTTCTCCTTTTCGCTCAATGAATTTCGCGATCACGCCATCGGGGTCAACACTTTCCAACAGTTCGATCTTGGTATCGCCGGATCTGAAAAAAGCCGTGTGCACCATCTCGCTTTCCACCAGCTCGGTTTTGTAGCAATCGGTTTGAAGCAATTTCTCAAATAGGGGGATAGATGTCGCCAGGCTTTTCACCGCGATGCCAATATGTTCTGTTTTAAGCATATACAATTCTTTATCGCCTTGAGGGTTTACGAAATTGGTAAAATGGGAGTTAAGCCCCGTATTATAAGCTAAAAATAGAACCTTTTGCAGTAAATTTGCGTTATTACGGACAGAAACTAAATGAATTGAATTTATGTTGAAATTACCTATCTACCTGGATAACAATGCCACAACGCCGATGGACCCGAGGGTTTTGGAAGCAATGACCCCTTATTTCCTTGAGCATTTTGGCAATGCAGCGAGCCGCAACCATCCTTTTGGCTGGGAGGCGGAAGAAGCGGTAGATTATGCACGCGAGCAGGTGGCTAAATTGATCGGCGCTGATCCGAAAGAGATCATCTTCACATCAGGTGCTACTGAAGGCGACAATCTTGCCATCAAAGGTGTTTTTGAAATGTATGCCAGCAAAGGCAATCATGTTATCACAGTCACTACCGAACATAAAGCAGTGTTGGATACCTGTAAGCATATCGAAAAGGCCGGAGGAGAAGTGACTTACCTGCAGGTAAAAGCTGATGGCCTGGTAGACCTGAAAGAACTGGAAGCGGCAATAAAACCTACAACGATCCTGATCGCTATCATGTATGCCAACAATGAAATTGGCACCATCATGCCGATCAAAGAAATAAGTGCAATCGCCCGCAAGAATGGTGTTCTATTGTTTACAGATGGAACGCAAGCAGTGGGAAAGATACCTGTTGATGTAAATAAAGATGGTATCGACCTCATGGCTTTCAGTGCACATAAAATGTATGGTCCCAAAGGTGTGGGCGCATTGTATGTTCGCCGTAAGAACCCAAGGGTAAAAGTTACGGCGCAAATGGATGGCGGCGGACATGAAAGAGGCATGCGCAGCGGTACATTGAATGTGCCAGGTATCGTTGGTTTCGGAAAAGCCTGCGAATTGTGCATGTTGGATATGGAAGAAGATACAAAGCGAATCTCAAAGTTGAGAGATAAGTTGGAAATCGAATTGCTGAAGCTGGAAGAAGCTTATGTGAATGGCAGTACTGAACATCGCTTACCACATGTTACCAATATTTCGTTCAAGCACGTGGAAGGAGAAGGTTTGTTGATGGGCTTCAATAAAAATATTGCACTGAGCAGCGGATCGGCCTGTACATCTGCCTCTTTAGAACCGAGCTACGTGTTAAAAGCGCTTGGTTTGGGAGACGATCTGGCACACTCTTCGCTTCGTTTTGGATTAGGAAGATTTACAACAGAGGAGCAAATTGATTATACGATAAAGGCAATAAGCGACACGGTTTTGAAGTTAAGAGAAATGAGCCCGCTTTGGGAAATGTATAAAGAAGGAATCGATCTGAGCACAATAGAGTGGGCAGCCCACTAAATTATTTTGAATTTTAAATGCTGAATTTTAAATTAAGCAGTAAAAATTCAAAATATATAATTCAAAATTTAAAATAATAATACCATGGCATATTCAGAAAAAGTAATCGACCATTACCAGAATCCAAAAAATGTTGGAACGCTGGACAAGGCAAAGAAAAATGTTGGTACGGGTCTCGTAGGTGCGCCTGAATGTGGTGACGTGATGCGCCTGCAGATCGAAGTGGATGATGCTACCGGTATGATCACCGATGCAAAATTCAAAACCTTTGGATGCGGTTCGGCCATTGCATCTTCTTCTTTAGCTACAGAGTGGCTGAAAGGAAAAAGTGTTGACGAAGCTTTGAAGATCGATAATATGGACATCGTGGAAGAGCTTAGCCTTCCGCCGGTGAAGATCCATTGCAGTGTATTGGCAGAAGATGCGATTAAGGCTGCGATCAACGATTACCGCGTGAAGAACGGACTGGAAGCGATCAAGTTTGAAGAGAGTGTAGTACACTAAAGCCAATGGGAAGTGGGGATTAGCTAGTAGGAACGAACCCTCCCACTTGCCACTTACCAATCCCTACTAGCCAAATATTATGACAGCAACAGACAATTCAATATTTATCAGCGATAAGGCAAAGGCAAAGGTCATCAACCTGATGAAAGATGCGGGAGTTGCCGACGATCCTTCTTATTTTCTTCGGGTAGGAGTAGTGGGTGGTGGATGCAGCGGACTAAGTTATAAACTTGATTTTGATAATGAGGTCAAGCCGATGGACCAGGTATTTGAAGACAAGGGCCTCAAGATCGTTACCGACCTGAAAAGTTTTTTGTATCTCGTTAATACAGAACTGGAATTCAGTGATGGGCTGAATGGCAAAGGTTTTTATTTCAACAATCCTAATGCCAGCCGGAGCTGCGGTTGCGGAGAAAGCTTCGCAGTGTAATCCTTCTAACTGAATAAAAATATTAAGCCCACCGATTTATCGGTGGGCTTTTTCTTAGGGCCTATGGGTTGATCAAATACTATCTTTTACGATCACAGGCGGTGCGAATTTCGCTGCTGCCTTTGGCGCCTTGGGTGCTTTTGGTGGTGGAGGAGGTGGTGGCGGAGCGACAGGTTTTTCGCTCACCATTTTTACTTCTACTACTTCTCCTAGTGGAGCAGGAGGCGGTGGTGGGGTAACAGGTTTTTCGCTCACCATCTTTACTTCTACTACTTCTTCTGGTGGAGCGGGGGGAGGAGGGGGAGGTGGCGGCGCTACCATCTCAATTACTGGCGGCAGTGGAGGTGGGGGCGGAATTTGTTTTGCTTTTTTTTGTGCTATCAACTGCGTAGCGGCCAGGCATACAGCAAGCACCAGGATAATTTTTTTCATGATGGTTATATTTTAACCTTTGATGCATAGCATAATATTATCCATAAAAAAACTCCCCCGTTTTAAACAGGGGAGCTTTTATTTCTTTAATAAGAAAATATCATTATCCTTTTTTTGCGGGAGCGGCCTTCACAGCTTTCAACTGCTTTTCTGTCATCGGAGCAACCATTGGTTCTGCTACCTGAGTACCTTTTACTTCATTCACTGGAACAACTTTTTGCTCGGTTGCCGGAACAGCTTTTACCTCAACTGTCGGAGCAATTTTTGCATCGGCTGCGGGAACAAGTTTCGCATCCGTAGCTTGTTTCAAAGACATACTGCTTACTTCTTTTTGTTTCTGAGCTTCAATTTGCTCTTTGGTCTTGGCTTCTGCAGGTTGAGGCTTAGCAGCACTAGTTTGGGCAAATAACTGACCTGATACCAGGCACACGATCGATAGTGTAATTATTTTTTTCATTGTTTGTGTTTTAGATTGAACCACTAATATACAAATTAGTTTGAAAAAACAACGAATGGATATTGTTTTGGAAGGGATAGTGCAAAAAAATGCCCCCGGGCGAACCGGGGGCGAGCAGTTGGTTTTGGGTAAACAACTTATTGCTACATGTATCTTTGAACGATGTTTGTCAATTCCCGGGTCAAGCACAACCCGTTGTTCAAAAATATTTATTATATAAGTCCTGGTAAGCCGGATTGCCCAGTTGTCGGGCCATCCTATGCAGGTTAGACAAAGGCCTGTTTGCAAATGCTGCGTGCCATTGCATTATTTTTTTTGTTTTTTTTGGCTGGGGAGGCTGCCGGGAAAGGGAAAAAAAGGTTAAACCTGGCTCGCTTGGCGAGATATCAGGGCTCAATAGCCTGTTAATTAGTAAATTGCATTAATTATACCCGCATGTGGAGCATTTGTAAAAAGGAACTTAAACAGTTTTTCAGCAGCCTGACCGGTTACATTGCGATCATCTTGTTCCTGCTTGTTAACGGAATTTTTTTATTCATCCTGCCCGACAGCAACATATTTGACTTCGGTTACGCTACCCTCGATAAATTCTTTGACCTGGCTCCATGGATATTACTCTTTTTGATTCCTGCCATTACCATGCGTACCCTTTCTGATGAATTCAAAGGTGGCACTTTTGAAATATTGCAAACCAAACCGCTGAGCAGCTGGCAGATCGTTGGTGGAAAATATCTATCAGTTCTCATCGTGTCGCTCTTTGCCATCCTTCCTACATTTATTTATGTGGTTACGATACACAGCTTAAGTGCGCAAGGCGGAATTGATACCGGAGCTGTCATCGGCAGTTATGTCGGCCTGTTTTTTCTTGCCGCTGTATTTGCAGCTATTGGCATCTGTTGCAGCGGGTTCACTAATAATGCGGTTGTAGCTTTTTTGATCAGCGCATTTGCATGCGTGCTCATTTATTTTGGTTTCAATGCGATCAGCAGGCTACCGGTTTTCCAGGGAAGCGCCGATTACTATATCGAAATGGCAGGGATAGATTTTCACTATCGCAGTATCAGTAGGGGTGTGCTGGATAGTCGCGACATCATTTATTTTGCCAGCATCATTTTTCTTTTCTTATTGATCACCGTTAAAAATCTACGCAAAAAATAATGAAGATCATCAATAAAATATGGAAGAGCAAGGGCTGGTTGCCCATCACCATTATTTTATTGGCTGTGCTCAATTGGGCTGCATCGATCTATCATAACCGAATCGATCTCACTGATGAAAAAAGATTCACACTTTCATCGGCTACAAAAAAAATATTGAAGAAACTGGACGATGTGGTGGAGGTAGATGTTTTTTTAAAAGGGGAATTTCCAAGCGGATTCAAAAAACTGGCAAACAGCACCGGTGAGATGCTCCAGGAATTCAAAGAAATGGCAGGTAATAATTTTCAATACAATTTCGTGTCGCCGGAAGATGAGATAGAAGGAACAAATGTGAAATGGGGCGATACACTTTCCTCTCTCGGCCTATATCCTCTCAATCTAAAATCGCAGTTGAAGGCGGGTGAACAACAGCAGTTGGTATATCCTATCGCACTGGTACATTATAAGGGAAAAACATTTCCGCTGAGAGTGTATAATGGAAGTCCGATCGTTAGTCGCACGGAGATCAACAGCGCAGAAGCCTTGCTGGAGTTCGGTTTCGCAGATGCGATACACAAGATATCACAAAACGATAAACAGCTTGTCGCTTACGCTATTGGCAATGGTGAACCCACCTTGTATGACGAAAATGACTCTATATCCGGCAACCCGTACACCTATGACCTTACCTATACTTTACGAAAAGATTACACGGTATTTAATTTTAACCTAAATACGCAGGCGCTGATCCCCGATACATTTAAATTATTGATGATCGTTAAACCCACAACAGTATTCAGCCCCGAAGAGAAATTAAAGATCGATCAATTCGTAATGCGGGGTGGAAAACTGTTGATGTTCATCGACAAGCTGAATGCCGAAATGGACAGTCTTAAGATCAAGAACGAAGTGATCGCTTATGATAGAAATCTTCAACTGGAGGATCTTCTTTTTAAATATGGAGTAAGGGTCAACTCTGATCTCGTCATGGATATCCAGAGTGATCGCCTGCCATTTGACGTGAACGGCAATGGCCAGTTCGAATTTTTAAAGTGGAATTATTTCCCTTTTTTCAATGGAAATTCTGATAACCCGGTAAGCAAAAATGTTGGATTTGTGTCGGGAAGGTTTGTAAACTCCCTTGATACCGTTGCTGCTGAAGGCATAAAGAAAACAACACTGCTCAGCACTTCCCCGAATGGGAAAAAAATTGCAACGCCGGCACTCATAAGCGGGAGAGAGAACCAGGTGGCGCCGGACGATAGCAGTTTTCACATTCCTAATATCCCTGTTGCGGTTTTGTTGGAAGGAAAATTTCAATCTCTTTTTAGTAATCGGCTTTCGCAGGAGATGAGCGATTCGCTTGCTGCGCATGGAGCGGTCTACATGCAGCAAAACATTAAGGACAACAAACTGATCGTCGTAGCCGATGGCGATATGGTTTTGAACGGGATGCACAAGGGCCAGCCGATCCCCATGGGTTTGAACGAATACACGGTTGGCTCGCAATATGAATTCCAGGTTGCCAACCGGGATTTTTTGCAAAGCTGTCTCGATTACCTGGTTAACCCCGGCGGACTCACCGAAGCGCGGGCAAAGGACTATACTTTGCGTCTCCTTGATAAAAAGAAGACCGACGAACAACGAACCATGTGGCAGTTCATCAATATTGCGGTACCGGTTTTGCTGTTTACTTTGTTTGCGCTCATCTACCAGTTGTTGCGGAGGAGAAAATATACCAAACCTTATCATGAATAAAGAACAGGTGATATACCTTGTTTTCGGTGCCGTGATCATTGCCGCGCTGGCATTTGACCTTGGATTGTTGAGTAAAAAAAACAAAGTGGTAAGTCTGAAAGCGGCACTTGTACAAACCACATTTTGGGTATTACTATCCCTTGCATTTTGCGGTTTCATCTGGATAGAAAATGAAGGCGGCAATGGCCATTCGGATGCGATCTCCTATATCTCGGCCTATCTACTGGAATGGTCGCTATCCATCGACAATATCTTCGTCTTCATCATCATCTTTGCTTTTTTTAAAGTAAAAGAAAATAATTTTTCCCGGGTATTGTTGCTGGGGATTTTAATGGCGATAATCTTCCGTATCATCTTTATTGCCGCAGGCACTACGCTGGTGGCACAGTTTTCCTGGATCATGTACATTTTCGGCGCATTCCTGGTGTTTACCGGTATTAAATTATTCCTGCAAAGCGATGAAGCAGAGTTTGATCCTGAAAAAAATTGGGCATTCCGGCTGATGAAAAAATTTATGCGCTCCACCGACGAGGAACCCCGTGGAAGGTTTATCATTGTGAAGAATAAAAAAGCATATTTCACCAGGCTATCCATGGTGGTGGTGATGCTGGGCTTGATTGATATTGTTTTTGCAGTGGATTCCATTCCGGCGGTATTCTCCATCATTCCCGATCCGTCGAAAAAAATGTTGATCTACTCATCAAATATTTTCGCGGTACTGGGACTAAGAAGTTTGTTTTTTTTATTGCAGGGCGCAGCAACTAAGTTTGATTACCTGCAGCAGGGCATCGCAATCGTGCTTCTATTTATCGGCGTAAAAATGCTGGTGGAAGAGTGGGTGCATATTCCGGTTTGGGTATCATTACTAGTGATCGTTTTTTGCATAACCGGATCCATCATTTACTCGATCCATCACAAACGAGTGGGCATCCCGGATGTTAGCGATCTGAGTGATGAGTGGAAGCCGGGGGAGAAGGAGTATGATGACCTTCCTTAACAGGTGCCTCAGCGCTTTAACTTGATACATTCGCCTCCACAGCCGGCGGGGCTGCGTACCTTTTTCGGCGCTGCATTTAGTTCTTTGGAAAAATATGCTTCGCATTTTTCCAATCCCGCCTGCGGCGTGACCGAACTAAATGAGGCGCCTCCAAAGGTACTGGTGATTGCTCCAAAAGAGAGTTCATTAGTTTTATTGTGAATTTCCATTGTTAGAACTAAGGCTCGCTTCGGTCTTCGCTCCGATGTAGTATTACTGAAGCTGAGTTTACAGCAGTACAAAAGCTAAATCAGGGTACAGCCCGAAAAAAGGGTGTAATTTTTTTCGGGCGCCTTTTTTGTTTCTTTTTTGGGCGTAGCAAAAAAGAAAAAGCATAATATTGAAAGCTATTGAGAATATCTATTATCGACAGATATTCAATAACACATACGTTAATACACTTATAACCAGTTTCAGTGACTTATACGACCTCGCAAATATCAACCATCATCAAAGCAAGCACCTTGCAACAAGGCGCTGATGCAGTGATCGAGCATATCTTGCTGGATAGCAGAAAGCTTTTATTTCCTGCAACATCAGTTTTTTTTGCGTTAGGCGGACCAAGACGAAAAGGCAATTTGTTCATCCCGGAACTCTACGACAAAGGCATTCGTTTTTTTGTAGTGGATGAAAGTTTTGACAAGCAATCTGTCGATCAATTTCCCGAAGCAAGTTTTGTGCAGGTTGCAAATGTGCTCGATGCCTTGCACCTGCTTACTGCATACCATCGCCGGCAATTCAACATCCCGGTTATCGGTATAACAGGAAGTAATGGTAAAACGATCGTGAAGGAATGGTTGTTTCAATTATTGCAGAGTGATCTTAACATTGTCCGCAGTCCTAAAAGTTACAATTCCCAGGTAGGCGTTCCACTCAGTGTTTGGCAAATGAGTGCAGAAGATGAGCTGGCCATTTTTGAAGCCGGAATTTCGCAGCCGGGAGAAATGCAGAAGCTCGAAAAGATCATCGCTCCCAGCATCGGCGTATTCACATCCATCGGCGAAGCACATGCCGAAGGGTTTCTGAACGTTCGACAAAAGATCAATGAAAAACTGAAACTGTTTGTGAAGGCTGATATGCTGATCTATAATTGCGATGATCCGGATATCAATGAAGCCGTGAACAATTTTAAAAATAATGTGCGACCGGAAGATGACTTTCGCCTTTTTTCCTGGGGAAGAAAAGAAGAGGCTACGGTTCAAATAATTTCCATAGAAAAAAGCGATGATCGAACAATAATCACTCTGAATTCAAAATTCATCCCGCAATCGGCGGGACAAAATTCAAAATTTAGCATTCCGTTTACCGATAACGCGTCGATCGAAAATGCAATAACCTGTTGTTGCGTGCTATTGGAATTGAAAAAAACTCCGGAGCTGATCGCGGAGCGAATGCTGCAGCTTCGTGCCGTGGAAATGAGGCTGGAACTGAAACAGGGCATCAACAATTGTTCGGTGATCAATGATAGCTACAGCGCCGACATCAACTCACTCACCATCGCACTGGATTTTTTGCAACAGCAACAGCAACATAGCAAGCGCACCTTGATATTGAGCGATATATTGCAGTCGGGTAAGAACAGCGCGGAATTATATGAAGACGTAGCGCATATCGTGCTGCAAAAAAATATCAGTCGCTTCATTGGCATCGGCCCGGAAATACTCCGGCAAAAAAATGCATTCGCTTCCATTCCCGAAACCATTTTCTTTTCTTCTACGGCGGAATTCAAACAACAATTTCATTCCATTCATTTTCACAATGAAACTATTTTGTTGAAGGGTGCAAGAATGTTTGAGTTTGAACAGATCAGTCATTTGCTCGAACAGAAAGTGCATCAAACAGTGTTGGAAATAAATCTAAACGCGATCACCCATAACCTAAAAGCATATCAAACACAACTGAGGCCAGGCGTACAATTGATGGCAATGGTAAAGGCATTCAGTTATGGCAGCGGGAGTTTTGAGATCGCCAATTTATTGCAGTTCCATAAAGTAGATTACCTGGCCGTGGCGTATGCCGATGAAGGAGTGGAGTTGCGAAAAGCGGGCATCAGCTTACCCATCATGGTAATGAATGCAGCTTCAACAAGTTTTGATGTGATCGTGCAATACCAGCTCGAGCCGGAATTGTTTTCTTTTGGGATCTTAAATGAATTTGAAGTTTATTTAAAAACATCGGGCATCAGCCATTATCCGGTTCACATCAAACTGGATACAGGCATGCACCGCCTCGGCTTTGAATTGAATGATATGGATGAACTGGGCAGCCGGCTTCGTTCTTCTTCTTCATTCAAGATACAAACTGTTTTCTCTCATCTTGCCGCCAGTGATGCGGCTACTCATGATGATTTTACAAAGCACCAGGCTGTAATATTTATGCGGGGTTGTGAACAGTTGCAATCGGCATTGGGTTATCCGTTCCGCAAACACCTGGCCAATACTTCCGCCATCCACCGGCATCGCGATCTGCAACTCGACATGGTGCGATTGGGTATCGGTTTGTATGGCGTTGATTCGGATCCGGTGATGCAGGAGCAATTGCGCAACGTTACCACTTTGAAAACAACCATTTCCCAAATAAAAAAAGTAAGTGCAGGCGAGAGCGTAGGATATAGCCGCAAGGGAATCGCCATAAAGGATTCCGTCATTGCCACCGTGCGGATCGGTTATGCTGACGGTTATCCGAGGTCGCTCAGCAATGGCGCCGGCAAAATGTGGGTGAATGGCCAACTGGCTCCCGTGATCGGAAATGTGTGCATGGACATGACGATGCTCGACATCTCCGGACTTGAAGCAAGCGAGGGCGACGAGGTGATTGTTTTTGGCGAACAATTGCCCGTGAGCAACATCGCCTCCTGGGCCCAAACGATCGCCTACGAAATACTAACAGGGATATCTCAAAGAGTGAAGAGGGTTTATTACGAAGAGTAGTCTCTAGTCCTTAGTCTGGAGTCCTTAGTCGCAGTAATCGGTTTCCGACTCCCGACTAATGACTATCGGCTGCGGACTACCACCTACCCACTGCCAACTACCAACTTTCCCTATCTTTGCCGCCTATTATGAAAGCAAGAAAAGTAGCATTGATCATCATACTGATCGTTATTGCGGACCAGGTGCTGAAAATATGGGTGAAAACCCATTTTACATTGAGCGATAGCCATAAGGTGATCGGCAACTGGTTTGAACTGCAATTTGTTGAAAATCCGGGTATGGCCTATGGCTGGAAATTTGGGGGCGACTGGGGTAAATTGGCCCTTACGATCTTCCGCATGGCAGCCGTCGTTTTTGGAACCTGGTATCTCGCCAGGATCATCAGGGAAAAATATCACCGGGGCTTTATCATTTGTGCCGCCCTCGTCTATGCCGGCGCCCTGGGCAATCTCATCGATTCTTCTTTTTACGGCCTTATTTTTGATAAAGGACTTACAGTTGACCCCGAAACACATAGATATCTTGAATATGGTGGACTGGCCACGTTTTCAAAGCATGGATATTCCTCTTTTTTACATGGCAATGTTGTGGATATGTTGCATTTCAATTTCTTTGAATGGCAGCTCCCAAAGAGCTTCCCATCCTGGCTTGGCGACGAAAATGGCAAGTTCAAATTCTTCGCACCGGTGTTCAATATTGCCGATGCGTCAATATCTACCGGGGTGATCACGATATTAGTGTTCCAAAAGCGGTTTTTCAAGCAGCGAAAAGCCAATGAAACCCATCATACAGTGGAAACCGGTGCTTTGGTCAATGACGAGTCGCAGGTTTCATAAAAAACTTATCTTTATCTGATAAAATTATATCCCGGTCATGAAAATTTTCAAGCGCTTAATTGTTATTGCTCTTTCGGTTGTTTTTTTTGGAGGATGTCAGAAAGAATTGAATTTTGATGGAGAACCAGCTCATGGTTCCTTAAAAAGCGCCATTACCGGCGACTGTAACCCGATCACTGTAAACGGTTTTTACCAGGAGGATAGCACATTAAATGCCGACAATTGGGTGGAAGTGCAGGTGAATACAAATTTTGCCGGAAATTTCGATATTAGGTCGGATACGGTAAATGGATTTTCCTTTTACCGGGTTGGTTATCTACCGCTGGGATTGAGTACCGTTCGCCTGCCTGCCACCGGTAAGCCAGACACCGCCATCAACACCACTTTTACCATCCGTTTTGATACGAGTTTTTGCACCTTTACCATAAATGTGCTGGCATCAACTGTGGGTATCGCCCATTATGTTTTGGGAGGTTCGCCCGGGGCCTGTGCCACTTTTACGCCGCATGGTACATATGCCGTTGGCACACCGCTCGACGCTTCAGACAGCGTCACCTTTTTAGTGAATGTAACTACTCCGGGAACGTATAATATCTCAACCGCCACGGTCAATGGAATGAAATTCTCAGGGGTCGGATCGTTCCCTAATTTGGGAATAACCCAGGTTACATTGTATGGTTCAGGTACACCAACAAGCAATGCTACCGCTAACTTTTCTCCAACCGGAGATGGAACTACCTGTACATTCAGTATTACGCCAGGCGGCGGTGCTGGTTCGGCTTCATTTACATTTGATGGTGGTCCTGCACCAGGAACCTGTTCGGGAGCGATCTTGAACGGTACTTATACCGTTGGTACGGCAATGAATGCTAACAATTACGTTGACTTAGCTGTAACAGTTACCGCAGTAGGCACATATGGCATCACTACCACAGCAAATGGTATCACTTTTAGCAAGACCGGTACCTTTACGAGTACAACACCTAGTCCTCAAACGGTGAGGTTACAGGCATCAGGTACTCCAACAAATAGCGGAAGTTTCAATTTTACACCAACAGGAACTCCGGGATCAAGTAGCTGCGTTTTTTCAGTGACATTCACTGGCGGAGCGCCGATCAACCCTGACTATATTCCACAAACTGTGGGTAGCAGTTGGACCGACAGTTTGAAAGGAGGCACAGCCGCAGATACTTCCAATATCACCGTAAGCTCAAATACCAAATCAGTGGGCGGTAATACCTACCAGGTATTTCAAATGCTGGACACGGGCACCCCGATCGATTCATTCTATCACCGCAAGGCTTTAGGTAAATATTACGAGTATTATTATTCAGACTTTGGCATCTTCGATAATCCACTTAATACCGATGTGCTGTTGCTGGATTCTACACTGTCGGCTGGAGGCACCTGGACCGTCACTTTCCCTCCGAACTCGATATTCGGCACTCCCGTAAACTTTAAGATCGATGCATCGATCCTCGCAAAAGGAGCGACTGCAACGCCGGTAAGCACCACATACAATAATGTGATAAAAGTTTTATTTATTTATAAAGCTGACATTGGAGCCGGGTACATGGAGCAAGCAAGGGAAGAGTTTTGGTACGCAAAAGGGTTTGGGTTGATATATGATAAACAAACAGATACGCAGGGTGGAGGTACGGTCACCGAATATCTTACTAAGCGTATTCAAATATTTTAATAGGATACCCGGTTAGTGCACATCAGCTTTTGCTAAAATTTTGCTAACGCATAATGTAACCCGGAAATAATCGTTAAGGATATACCGAAAAATAAAAATGTTTCAATGAAAAGAATTAGCTGGATAACAGGAATACTCCTCTCATTTGTTGTTATTTCCTGTACCAAGGAATTCAGTTTGGAGAATGGCGGCAGCACCGGAAATGGCAGTGATGAGATCGTTGGCGTGGATTGCCGCATGAGCAAGATAGCATTTTACGATAGCGCTTCAGCCATCCCCTTGGGCTCTATGGCTGCAACGATCGACGCAAAGGATACTGTAAGAGACGTAACGCTTTTTGATAGCCTGGGTAACGTGATCGTTATGAACTCGATGCCTTTTTATTCCGGCGACACTGCGTATTTGAACCCTGATGAATATTTTATCACGGCTCCCAGCACGCGTTTGGTAACACATCTTCATGGAGTAATAAACAGTGTTTTTCCTTCGATCCCTTTCGAGTGCGATTATATTTATAATTCCGATGGAACCCTGTTTCAAAAAAGATATGATATACCCGGCGCCGGAGTTTCACCAGCGGTTGTGGTTGGATATGAATACTTCGGTGGCAATCTTGTGAGGATGACTTCCATGGACTACACTGCGGCAACGCCCGAGCTGATCCAGGATGCTGAACTTGATTATTACACTACGATAAAGCCAAGAAATTACCTGAACCTGATGCCGGATGAAACGATCAGCGACGATCTTAATCATTTTGCTCCCTTTACACAATTCTTCAACTTCGGTACGAAGCCGCTCAATGCGATCAAATCTTTGAAAGTGAGATACTATGATCCCGGAAATGTGGTGAGGGATTCTACCGTGTCTGGTTTCTTCACTTATATCACCAGCCGTGATAACTATGTGCTGAGTGTTTACATGTTGGGCGACGACCAGGAAAGTATTCCTGCTGCGATGGGAAGGTTGGCGTTCTCTTATAAGTGTAAACCTTAAATAAGTCAAAAGTTAAAAGTCAAAATCCAAAAGTTTTGGAGCACTAGTAAGCTTCTTACTTTTGGGTTTTGACTTTTAACTTTGGCTTTATATTTTTCCCACCATATTAGCAGGTACCACCCATTCATCAAATTCTTCCGGTGTCACATAGCCAAGCTTAACCGCCATTTCTTTTAACGTGGTTCCTTCCTTATGTGCTTTCTGTGCTATTTCGGCAGCTTTGTAATAACCGATCTTGGTATTGAGTGCTGTTACGAGCATCAAAGAATTATCGACGTGCTTTTTGATATTCGCTTCGATCGGTTCCAACCCAATTGCACATTTATCATTGAATGATACACAACCATCGCCGATCAGTCTTGCGCTATGCAGGAAATTATAGATCATCACCGGTTTAAAAACATTCAATTCAAAATGTCCATTGCTGCCTCCGATACTGATGGCAACATCATTGCCCATTACCTGTGCGGCGATCATGGTTAACGCCTCGCATTGTGTTGGATTCACTTTGCCCGGCATAATGGAAGAACCTGGCTCATTGTCGGGGATGAAGAGCTCGCCAATGCCGCTCCTGGGGCCGGATGAAAGCATCCTGATATCATTGGCGATCTTCATCAGGCTCACTGCCACCATTTTCAATGCGCCATGTGCTTCCACGATCGCATCGTGTGCAGCCAATGCTTCAAATTTATTTTCAGCGGTGATGAAAGGAAGCCCGGTGAGATCTGCGATATGCTTCGCCACATTCTCCGAATAATTTTCCGGGGTATTGATGCCGGTGCCAACGGCCGTGCCGCCAAGCGCCAGTTCACTCAAATGCGCCAATGAATTCTTTATCGCTTTCAATCCATGGTCAAGTTGAGAAGTGTAGCCGCTGAACTCCTGTCCAACTGTAAGCGGCGTTGCATCCATAAAATGTGTTCTGCCGATCTTCACCACGTGCATGAAAGCGGCGCTCTTTGCTTTCAACGTGTCTCTCAGTTTTTCAATTCCGGGGATCGTTGTTTCGATCAATATTTTGTATGCCGCAATATGCATGGCTGTCGGAAAAGTATCATTGCTGGATTGCGATTTATTAACGTCGTCATTGGGGTGCAGGAATTTTTCTTTGTCAGACAAATTGCCACCGTTCAACACATGCCCGCGATAAGCCACTACCTCATTTACATTCATATTGCTTTGTGTACCGCTGCCGGTTTGCCATACTACCAAGGGGAAATAGGCATCCAGTTTTCCTTCCAGTATTTCGTCGCAAACCTTGCCGATCATGTCGCATTTCTCCTGCGATAAAACACCTGCGTCAAGATTGGTCAGTGCAGCCGCTTTCTTCAAATAAGCAAATGCTTTAATGATCTCTTTGGGCATCTTATTGATATCTTCCGCGATCCTGAAATTGTCGATACTGCGCTGGGTTTGTGCGCCATAGTAGGCGTCAATAGGAACTTTTACTTCACCCATTGTGTCTTTTTCTATCCTGAACTCCATAAATTTTTGGTTTAATCCGATGCAAAATTAAAGCAAAAGCGCCACTAAATTGGATTGGGTTTAAGCTGTATTAGTTTGAAACGCTGCGCATAATTAGACTGTCAGCCTGAGCTTGTCGACGGCGGGTTTAATACGAATAGGACCGCCTTCGACAAGCTCAGGCTGACAGTTTTTCGAACCGATGTATTACTTAATGAAGCTTCAATAGTATATTTAGTTTCATTTTAATAAACACCAGGATAAATGAGGGTAACATCAAATATTGCGATCTCCATGCTGTTGCTACTTTTTGTTTGCGCAAATGAAAACAGCAATGCTCAATCCCAGCAGTATTTTCCCGATCCCGATCCCGCCATCCAACAGCGCCTGGAAGAATGGCAGGATCTTAAATTTGGTTTGCTGATGCACTGGGGAACCTACAGCCAGTGGGGCATTGTGGAAAGTTGGAGCATTTGTCCGGAGGACCTGAGTTGGGCGTCCGGAGCAAGGAAGAAAGGAGTAGCTGATAATTATGCAGATTATGTGAAGGCCTATGAAGGCCTCAAAACAACATTTAACCCCGTAAAATTCGATCCACAAAAATGGGCAGCAGCCGCAAAAGACGCCGGCATGAAATACATGGTGTTCACCACAAAACATCATGATGGATTTTGCATGTTTGATAGCAAGTACACCGACTATAAGATCACGGATGCTAATTGTCCGTTCTCGAAAAATTCAAGAAGCAATATCGCCAAAGAAATATTTTCTGCGTTTCGCAAGGAGAAGTTTTGGATCGGCGCTTATTTCTCCAAACCCGATTGGCACAGTGATGCGTATTGGTGGAAACAATTTCCGGCGAGCGACCGCAACGCCAACTACGCTATTTCTAAATATCCGGAACAATGGAAAAAATTTACTGATTTCACGCATAACCAGATCAACGAATTGGTGAGCGACTATGGAAAAGTTGATATACTATGGCTAGATGGTGGCTGGGTACGTAAAAAAACGGATGAGGAAATAAAGAATGAATTATTCGAAACCTATGAGGGAAGCCGTTGGACACGTAACCCGCAGAGCCAGGATATTGATATGCCGCGTTTGGTAAAGGAAGTAAGAGCCAAGCAACCAAAGTTGATCGTTGTTGACAGGGCTGTTCCAGGTGAGCAGCAAAACTATCTCACTCCCGAGCAGCATATCCCTGAATCGGGATTACCCTATCCCTGGGAAACTTGTATGACCATGGCTACCAGTTGGAGCTATGTTCCCAACGATGTATATAAACCAACCGATGAGTTGATCAAAAAGCTGGTTGATATCGTAAGCAAGGGCGGCAATTTCTTGTTGAATATCGGCCCGGGTCCGGATGGAGAGCTGGACCCAGTGGCGTATCAACGTATGCACGAGATCGGGACCTGGATGAAAATAAACGGTGAAGCGATTTATAATACCCGGATGTTTACTGTTTATGGCGAAGGCGACAATATCAGGTTCACAAGATCCAAAGATGGCAAGACCAGATACATCTTTCTTTTCGGCTTTCCATTGATCCAGGTAACGCTCAAAAAAATTCCTTTTATGAAGGATGATAAAGTTCAATTGTTGGGAACCGATCGTAGATTGAATTGGAAACAAACTGCAGATGGGGTGGATATAACAATTCCCGTTGCGGGCAGATCAGCAAGTGAACATGTTTGGGTTTTGAAAGTTACCAGCAATTAGGAGATATCCCACAAAGCCTCAAAGCCCACAAAGTATTTCTTTGTGCCTTTTGTGTCTTTGTAAAATTCGAATTCCGTGGTCGGTGTCCTCACCGACCACAGTTAAATCGTCTATCGAATCTGGTCGGTGAGGACACCGACCACGGAGACAAAAGCCTCAAAGCCCACAAAGTATTTCTTTGTGCTCTTTGTGTCTTTGTGAGAAAATTTATTACGGCCTAAGGAAATTGACCTAACACTACTATTTTGAAAAAGAATTTTCTTTTTTCTTGTTTATTATTTTTTCCGGTCAGCCTCCTGGCGCAAACTCCCCTTTATCTTGATCCAACACAACCATTGGAACTCCGTGTGCGTGACCTATTGAGCCGCATGACACTCGAAGAAAAAGCATCTCAAATAAACAATACTTCACCCGCAATAGACCGGCTAAAAATTCCTGCTTATAATTGGTGGAACGAAGCCTTGCATGGCGTGGCACGTGCAGGATTGGCCACATCTTTTCCGCAACCGATCGGGCTGGCGGCAACATTCAATGACTCCGCTATTTATAAAATGGGCGTGATCATCAGTGATGAAGCAAGAGCAAAGTATCAGCAATTTGTTCGGGAAGGAAAACATGACCTGTACGAAGGGCTCACCTTCTATTCCCCCAATATTAATATTTTTCGCGATCCGCGCTGGGGGCGTGGGCATGAGACTTATGGCGAAGATCCTTATCTCACCGGAACAATGGGCGTCGCATTTGTGAAAGGCATGCAGGGAGATGATCCGAATTATTTTAAGACCATTTGTACCGCTAAGCATTTTGCCGTGCATAGCGGACCCGAACCAACTCGGCATGTGTTCGATGCTGAGCCTTCCAAGGAAGATCTGTGGGAAACTTATTTGCCTGCCTTTAAAATGCTGGCGCAGCAAGGCAAGGTTTATTCGTTTATGTGCGCCTACAATAAGCTGTATGGCGAACCTTGCTGCAGTAACCCTTTTTTGCTGAGCGATATTTTGCGGAAGCAATGGGGATTCAAAGGATTTATTGCAACAGATTGCGGTGCGGTGTACGATATGTTTGTGTTGCAACATACCGCAAAGGATTCTGTTGAAGGGATGGCGAAGGCAATAAGGGCGGGAGTTGATAATCATTGCCTGGGTTATGTGAGCGCTGTTATACCGGCCATACAAAAAGGGTTATTAAAAGAATCGGAACTGGATACGGCTGTAGCAAGATGCTTGCGAGCGAGGTTTAAGCTCGGCATGTTTGATTCGGATAAAACAAATCCGTATGCTTCGATTCCGTACAGCGTCGTTAATAATAAAGCGCATCAGCAATATGCATTGGAACTGGCGCGGCAATCGATAGTGTTGTTGAAGAATAAAAATAATATTCTACCTCTATCTAAAAATATTAAGATAATCGCCGTTATAGGTCCGAACGCAGACGACGCGGAAGTACCCCTGGGAAATTATAATGGCGAACCGGCTCATGTAGTTACCGTTTTAGAAGGGATAAAAAATGTTTTGGGTGCTCAGGCAAAAGTAGTTTATCAAAAAGGTTGTTATGTTATCGATACGGCAAATTATAACCGCGAAACGGATTTCAAACCAGCAATAACAGCTGCCGCAGGTGCCGATGCCATCGTTTTTGTTGGCGGCATTTCGCCAAGGCTTGAAGGTGAACAACTGGGCGTGAACATCGCCGGATTCAATGGGGGCGATAAAACCGATCTCGAACTTCCGGCGGTACAGACTGCTTTACTCAAAGAATTGAAAAAAATGGGTAAGCCCATTATCATGGTGTTGATGAACGGGAGTGCACTTTCTATCAATTGGGAAAATGAGAACATAGATGCGATAGTTGAAGGTTGGTATGGCGGAGAGGCAGCAGGGCAGGCGATCGCTGATGTTTTGTTTGGTAACTATGACCCCTCGGGAAGATTGCCGGTAACTTTTTATAAGTCTATCAATGACATTCCTGCTTTTGATGATTATTCGATGAAGGGAAAAACATATCGTTATTGCGATAAGCCCGTTTTGTATCCATTTGGTTACGGGCTGAGCTATACAAAATTCAAATACAGTAATTTGAAATTATCGTCGCCGATATTGGACGACCAGCTAAAACTATCGGTTATCGTCACCAACACCGGCGGTGGAGATGGAGATGAAGTGCTGCAATTATACATTCACCAGGAAGGACAAAGAGCGATAAAGGAGTTAAAGAGCTATCAAAGAGTGCACATAAAAAACGGCGAATCAAAACGAGTAACTTTTATTCTGAAGCGGGATGATCTTTTGCATTATAATGCGGAAAAAAATGGACTGGCGGTTTTGCCCGGCAAAGTAACGTTGATGATCGGTGCTTCGTCGAAGGATATCAAATTAGGTTCTTACTTTTTAATAAAAAAGAAATGATGTGTAGCAGTAAACGGCTGGCGATTCTGATAATGTTGATCTGTCCTTTTCTTGCAATGGGGCAACCCAAACCGACGCCAGTACAATTGCAATGGCATAATATGGAGTTTTATCTCTTTATGCACTTTGGCCCCAATACATTTACGGATAAAGAATGGGGCGAAGGAAACGAACGCGAAGAAATTTTCAATCCAACCAGCCTGGATTGCCAACAATGGTGTCGCATCGCAAAAGCCGCAGGCGCAAAGGGAATCATCATCACGGCCAAACATCATGATGGATTTTGCTTGTGGCCGAGCAAATTTTCCAAACACACGGTTAGGGAAAGCAAATGGAAAAATGGCAAAGGCGATGTGTTGAAAGAATTATCTCTTGCTTGTAAAAAATATGGATTAAAATTTGGCGTGTACATTTCGCCATGGGACCGCAATCATCCTGACTACGGTACAGAAAAGTACAATGATGTATTTGTGAACATGATGAAGGAACTCTTCACCAACTATGGCCCGATCTGGGAACTCTGGTGGGATGGCGCCAATGGAGAAGGGCCTAATGGGAAGAAGCAAGTGTACGACTGGCATCGCTTTGAACAAACCGTGCGTGAATTGTCTCCCAAAACAATTGTGTTCAGTGATATTGGTCCCGATATCCGCTGGTGTGGAAATGAAGATGGCATTGCGGGAAAGACAAACTGGAATACATTGGACACTGCAGGATTTAAAAGAGGAGCAGGTGCCCCGCCACAGGATACATTGAATGCCGGAAACGCAAATGGCAAAAACTGGATTCCTGCCGAATGTGACGTGAGCATCAGGCCGGGCTGGTTTTATCACAAAGAACAAGATGAGAAAGTAAAAACACCCGAGCAGTTGTTTGATCTGTATTTAAAAAGTGTTGGGAGAGGTGCGAATTTATTATTGAATGTGCCACCGGATAGGAGCGGATTGATCGATGGAAATGATTCGACGGCGTTGGCAGAGTTCAATAAAATGCGTTCTCGAAGTTTTTCCAATAATTTATTTAGGGATGCTGCCACTTACCACTTGTTCCATGGTATTTTGAAGAAGGCTCCGGCCTTAAGTGATGAAAATTACAAAACAACGGAACGGATCACTGAATCTGTGCTGCAGTCGGTGGGAGTTGAGTTGGGATCCAAACAAACCAAAAAGGTCAATTGCATTGTACTGAATGAAGATATGTCAAGGGGACAACATTGCAGTAAGTTCAAATTATTATTGTTTGATAGCAAAGATGTACTGATCAAAGAGATCTACGGAACCACGATCGGGAGAAAGCGCACCATAAGTTTTTCCGCAGTAACGATCAATACAATTGAACTTACCATAGAAGAACAAAATGGCGTAACATCAATAAGTGAAATAGAAGCTTATCTTATTGATGAAAAACTGATCGAAAAATAAATTAGTTATTTTCCTGTGAACTCAGCCTTTCTCTTTTCCAAAAATGCACCAACGCCTTCTTTCATATCCTCCGTTCCAAAGCATTCACCAAAAGCTTCGATCTCTTTGTCGAAACCACTTTTGCCATTGGTGTAGGAACTATCGCTTACCACAGCCACATTCACACATTCGATGATCTTGCCAACAGCGATGGGTGCTTTGGATTGAATGGTCGTCAATATCTCTTTTGTGCGGACCAATAAATTTTCTGCTGTGGTAATATAATTAACGAGGCCCAATCGAAGTGCTTCATTGGCGTCGATCATTTGTGCACTCATCTGCAGCTCCATGCTTTTTCCTTTTCCGATAAGATGCGTTAACCGTTGTGTGCCACCATAACCCGGTATCAATCCAAGGTTCACTTCCGGCTGCCCAAACTTTGCATTTTCGCTGCATAGCCGGAAATGGCATGCCATGGCCAGTTCGCAACCGCCGCCCAGGGCAAATCCATTTACTGCGGCAACAATTGGTTTCTTACTGTTCTCGATCTTAAAGAATGTATCCTGTCCTTTTTTGGCAAGCGCCATCCCGGCATTTTTATCAAGGCCATTGAACTCCGATATATCAGCGCCGGCAACAAATGCCTTTGGTCCTGCGCCGGTGATGATCGCAGATCTTATGTCCGCATTAGCCGCAACCTCGTCCATCACCTGGTCCAATTCATTGAGCACGTCCTTGTTCAATGCATTCAATTTATCCGGACGGTTGATGGTAATGGTGAAGATGCCGTTATCCAAAGAAGTGAGCAAGGTTGTATAGTTCATGCTTGTTTATTTTCGGGAGTTTAAAAATTTCGATTGGCTTTCACCCAATCTTTTATGTAGCCGGATATCTCTGAAGTAGTGGCACCGGGAGCAAAGAGTTTTCCTACACCGAGCTCGTTTAATTTTTTCATATCATCCTCAGGTATGATGCCGCCGCCGGTAAGCAATACATCATTCATGCCTTTTTCTTTCATCAAAGCGATGATCTTTGGAAAAACGGTATTGTGTGCGCCACTTAATATGCTGATGCCGATGGCATCCACATCTTCCTGCAATGCGGCATTGACCACCATTTCGGGGGTTTGGCGCAAGCCGGTATAGATCACTTCCATACCTGCATCCCGCAACGCAGTTGCGATAACTTTGGCGCCGCGGTCATGGCCATCTAAACCTACTTTGGCAACCAACACTCTGATGGGTCTGTTCGTCATAAATATTTATTAGGCAAATGTACTAATTGTGTTACTGTATTTGCCTGCGGCAAAATAGACTGACACAAAGATACACTAAGGAGGCACGGAGTTCGCAGAGGCGCTCTGTGCTCTTTGCGCATTCTTTGAGCAACTTTGTGGAATTCTTCTTAACTACAAACATTGTGTATTCAAAAACTTCAATGATAGTTTGGCAAAATCACTATAAAACTGGTGATCGGTGATACAGCAACTCAATTGTTCTTCCACGAATAGGAGTTGGCTCACTGTCAACCCGGCTAATACCGGAAATTGCAAAGGGTTGGTTTGAAAAGCAGCGACCAGCGTTGAAGTATATCCTATGAAATAATTCTTAGCATCGAGATAGCCTTTGCTTTTTAATTCATTGAAAATGGCTGCGGAAGTGGACAAACTGATATCAGTTCTCCGGGCAAATCTTTGTGGATATACCGGCGACCGGTCATTGATCAGGTACTTACTGCAAATGCCCCGCGACATTAGTGTTTGTGAATTGGATAAAGCATCGGCATTTCCCTGCGGCCCTACATCGGGGTTATTGTCATTGCGCTGCATGCAAAATTCAAAAGGTACAGTAGAGATAGCCGCCACAACAGACCCGCCAGGTGCACAATAGCTAATGCCCGCTTTATAATGATAGATGTAACTCAGCGCCGAAGAATAAGCTCCGCCGTTGCTCATACCAAGCGAATAACGAAATTTACTGCGATTGGTTGTACCACGGTTATAAAAAGTATCGGTGATGTTCCTGATGTTCACATAATCGACATTGGTCAATGTATCAGCCGGAGTAAGTGCCCATCGCAATTTGCCATCGCCGTTTGCATCGATACCTGTTGTGGCTTCTTCTGCTTCAGTGATGATCACGCCGAAGCCATCGTTCACGAGTTCTTTGATGATCTGTTGTGCTTCAAAACTGCTGGAGAGTTGCAGGGCCGAACCACCGGTGCCATGCAATAGAAAAACAAATCCTTTATGTCCGGCGGGGAAATAGGAGTACACCGGCTTCAATCGGTCCCTTCCCCTGATCTGTTCATAATTCAATGCAAAAGAAACACATGGTTTTACTGCAGCCGTAAATGCAACACTGCGTGCAGGCATGATGAACCAGGCATGCCAGTCATTATTATTGAGCAATGAAAAATCGCCTGCCCAGGTATCGAATAATTGTGTTGATGTGACTGCGTTACTCCAGATGTGCACGGTGTCGCCCACTTTATATTTACCGGTACCATAGCCCCCGGTTACTGATACCGTGAAGCTATCTACAACCACGGGCGCCGATGATGAAGTATCGGCTTTATTGCAGGAGATCGTTGCCGAAAGCAATAGGCAGGACAGGGGAAAGAAAAATAATTTCATTCGATAAATTTTTGGAGAACGGTCTGACGCCCTCGTCTGACCGTGCTCTTCGACTATAACCGATCATTTTGGTTTAAACTCAGCTTATACTATTTCGATGAAGCGCTTGATGCGGCTGACGGTTTCGTCTTTGCCGATGGCTTCTGAGATCACAAAAACGCCGGGGCCCATCTTGCTTCCCACAAGCGATACACGGAATATCATCTGCAATTCACCCAGCTTAATATTTTTTGTGGTTGCCAATTCCTTGAACGTATTTTCAATTAAAGCAATGTCCCAACTTTCCTTGTCAACAAAGCTGTTTGAAAGGGCGGTGAAGAAATCTTTTTTTGCACCATCCCATTTCGGTTTTACAGAAGCTTCGTCAAAAGCTTGTGGCGCCACAAAAAAGAAATGCGCCTGGTCATAAAAATCAGGAAGCAATATGCATCGTTCCTTCACCAGTTCCAATACCTTTTCAAAATAAGCATCGTCATTAATGGTTATACCCTTCCCTTCGAAGATCTCTTTAACTCTTAACCCATAACTCTTAACTCCTAACTTCTTTATCCATTCATGATTGAACCACTTCGCTTTTTCAAAATCGAATTTGGCGCCACCTTTATGCACACGCGTGATCGAGAATTTTTCGATCAGCTCCTCTTTGGAAAAGATCTCCTGTTCTGTTCCATCGTTCCAGCCCAGCACGGCAAGCAGGTTAATAAATGCTTCAGGTAAAAATCCGATCTCCTTAAATCCCTTGGTGATCTCGCTTGTTTTTGGATCGGTCCAATCCATTGCATAAACCGGGAAACCCAAACGATCTCCATCTCTCTTGCTCAGCTTGCCATTTCCATCGGGTTTTAAGATCAAGGGAAGATGTGCCCATTGGGGCATTTTATCCAGGCCGAATAAATATTTCCATAATAGTATGTGCACGGGTGCGCTCGGCATCCATTCTTCCCCGCGAAAGGCGTGCGTGATCTGCATCAAATGATCATCTACCACCACTGCAAGATGATAAGTAGGCATGCCGTCGGCCTTCAACAATACTTTATCGTCAACGGTGTTGCTGTCAAACTGCATTTCGCCGCGTATCATGTCGGTGAATTGAACGAACTCACCTGCATCAACCTTGATACGGATCACGTGAGGAGTTCCGGCATCCAATAGTTTTTGTGTTTCTTCGGGCAACAGGCGCAATGAATTGTTCATATTACCGCGACTGTGATGATCGTATTGAAGGCTATGACTTCCGACCGCTTTCAATTTTTCCCGCATGGCCTCCAACTCGTCGGTCGTATCAAAAGCATAATAGGCGTGTCCGTCTTTAACCAATTGTTCGGCATATTGTCGGTAAATTTCCTTGCGCTCGCTTTGGCGGTAGGGGGCAAAGGGGCCGCCTGCTACCACGCTTTCGTCGGCTTCAAGTCCGCACCATTTCAGGCACTCAAAGATGTATTCCTCGGCACCGTCTACAAATCTCGCCTGGTCGGTATCCTCGATTCGCACGATGAAATCTCCAGCATGCTGGCGGGCAAAAAGATAGTTGTATAAAACCGTTCGCACTCCCCCAAGGTGCAGTCCCCCGGTGGGACTTGGAGCGAAACGTACTCTAACCTTGTTCTTCATGCCGCAAAGATAAGCGCAAATGGCAGGGAACAGGGTTGAAGCCCTATTTTTGCCTTAATAAAGAATAAAATATAGATAAAAACGTTTGAAACTGGTCATCCCGAAAAAAGGATAAAAAAAATCCCGTCTTCATTAAACCATCGGTACAATAGACTGTCTATAACCAATCGTTAACTTAAAAAAATCAAAAAATCACAGTTATGAAAAAAAGAATTCAATTCCTGTTGGCTGCCGTCCTCGCGATATCAGTCACGTTTATAGGTTGCAAAAAAACCGATAATTCCTCTACCACAAATGACGACAGCGCTTTAACCCAGCACTCTGAAGACCAAAACAGCTTTTCCCAGAACACTGACGATATGGCCAACGACTTTAATCTTGCCGTCGATGGAAATGCCGCTTTCGAAGGAAAGGAGACTGGCACTACCACAGTTCTTCCGTGTAACGCAGATGCGATTTGGGACTCTTCCGGAGGCGTAAGAAGGCTTACGATCACTTATCATGGCCTTAACTGCGCAGGCAACCGCAACCGTGCAGGTGTGGTAGTATTCTCAATGCCTTTGGCTCAGCATTGGAAAGATGTGGGAGCTGTATTGACCATCAATGTTCAAAACCTCGTAATAACCAGGGTTAGCGATAATAAGAGCATAACAATTGCTGGAACCGCTACAGTTACCAATGTTACCGGTGGCCGTATCAGGGACCTGGCGACTTTGGGTACTATCACTCATAGTATTGCCAGCTCAGGCATGACCGTGACTTTTGACAATGGAACTTCACGTTCATGGCAGATAGCTAAGCAAAGGGTGTTTACTTACAATAATGGTGTTGTGATCACTACTACCGGTACACATACCGATGGCACTATCACTGGAATCTCTGAATGGGGTACCAATCGCTTCGGTAACGCATTCGTAACAGCTATTACACAACCAATGATCATTCGCCAGGATTGCAGCTTTAGGATTACAAGCGGACAAATAACGCACTATAAGCTCTCTGCAACGATCGTGGCTACATTTGGACTTGATCAAGCGGGCAATCCAACAACCTGCCCGGGAGCAGCTCCTTTTTATTTCAAGATCGTTTGGACAGGTAATAATGGTGTTGTAAGAACATTTATACTACCATATTAATATCGATAAACAGCTTATGAAGGGTCGGGCCATTTGGTCCGACCCTTTTGCTTATAGACCGGGGCTGCCGGCTTTTATTAAACTGATCTGACTTTAACGAACCTTCAACCTCTAACCCCAAACCTTCAACCATTTATATTAATTTGCCCCATGTTTTACCTGGTAAGATCGCCCTGGTGGCTAAAGCGCTTATATCCCGGCCGTGTTTGGGATATGAGATCCAGCGTCAATACCATTTACCTGAGTTTTGACGATGGTCCTGAGCCAACGATCACTCCCTTTGTGTTGGATGAGCTGGCTAAGTACGGCGCCAAGGCTACCTTCTTCTGTATTGGTAACAACGTGGTTCAGCACCCGGAGCTGTTTAGCAGGATCCTGGATGAAGGTCATGCCGTGGGCAATCACAGTTTTGACCACCTAAATGGTTGGAAAACCAAGGATGCGATCTATGTAGATAATGTGCTGAAAGCAAAACGATATATCAACTCCATTATGTTCAGGCCACCTTATGGAAAGATGACCCACAGTCAACAAAAGAAGCTGGCAAAGTTGGGCTTCAAGACAATTATGTGGAATGTATTGAGTGGCGACTTTGATGAATCCATCTCACCCGAACAGTGTTGCAGTAATGTGATCGACAATGCTGCAAGTGGTGCTGTTGTTGTCTTTCACGACAGCAAGAAGGCAAGTGAAAGGCTGAGCTATTCTTTGCCGTTAGTGTTAAAACATTTTACTGAGAAAGGCTATCGGTTCGATAAGATCTCATTTTAATGAATGTTAGTGATTGCTAATTATGCATTTAGAAATGAAAAAAAAGGGAGCCGGGGAATTAGGAAATGATCACCCTTAAGTAACTATGAATGGCTACTAAAAAAATTGGGCCGGGGTAGAAACCCTGGCCCGTTTTTAATCCGTACCCTATGAAAACTAGGATAAAAGTACAGTGTTGTTATTAAAAAAGCAACATTTTTTTCATTTATTCTTAAAGAGTTATGATGTGCGGTACCCCGTTTATGTAAAGAATCGCCAGGTTATCGCAATTCCCGTTTCCATAGTCCAATAATGCGTATCTGCCATCACGCATTAACCGCACGGTTCCCTTCACTATCCAGCGACAGGTGAATTTTTTGATGAGCGGAGTAGAGATATTCGATGACCAGAAATGGCCCCCGGAATTCGAACCCGTAGCCCCGCCGGTGATCGCATATACATCATCCAATGGGAAATGGGCCGTGCCATTGCCTTCGATCTGCAGAACGTCTTTAACGCTATCCCACTTCCTCCATTTACCGGTGTTGGTGTTGGTTACCTTTCCGTTGATGACGGTCACTTTCCAGCCCTGCATATTGGAGGTGCTGGTGTTTTCGGTGATGTGCGTGCCTTCGATCTTGAAGCTATCAACGAAATAGTCGATGAAAGTGGTAGATACTTTGGCGCCCGGCACCACCATTGGGTTAGTGTAAATGGATACGATCTTACCCTTCCTGTACTTTCCATCGCGGCCCAGACAACCAGTACCGAAATCGATCGTAACAGTCTTTGGAAAAACATGAGGAATGTTGGGCGCAACTGTAACTGTAAAGCATGGGGCAGCAGTATCGGGCCTGCCACCAAGGTCGTACAGCCCGGATACATTTGCTCCAAGGCCAAGGTCTTCGCCTACCTGGTTGCTGTTCATGCTGGCGGTGATGTTGAATACATCGTCGAATTGTGCTTCTGTTTGTGCATCTTCCTGGGAGGCTTCAATGGTGGCTGCTGTTTCGCTGGGATCTTCTGTTGTGATGGTAGTGTCGGTGGTAACGGAGCTGCTTTCTTTTTTACAGCTGCTGATGGCGAGGGCTAAGATGAAGGCAATAGCCGTCAGCCCCCGCATGGGGTGAATCGTTGTTTTCATAAATGTATTTTTAAAGGTGAATAGTTAACCTTTTTAAGACATGTCGTGCGTTTTAAAGTTTAAAGAAGCGTTAAATTATTTTTAAGCATTTTTGTGTTTTAAACTTATGACACTAATAGATTCACATTGCCATATTTATCTTGATGACTTCAAAGAAGACATCGATAGCATCATGCAAAGAGCAGAAGCGCAAGGCGTAAAAAAATTTTACATGCCGGCGATCGATAGCAATGAGACCAATAATATTTTGTTGATGGAAAAAAAATTTCCAGGCAAATGTTTCGCGATGATGGGCTTGCATCCTTGTTCGGTAAAAGAAAATTATAAAACAGAATTAAAGTTGGTAGAAGATTGGCTGGCAAAACGAAAATTCGCTGCCATTGGCGAAACCGGTTTGGATTTTTATTGGGATAAAACATTTATCAAAGAACAATACGAAGCTTTGCGGATGCAGATAGAGTGGGGCATCCAGTACAACCTGCCTGTAGTGCTCCATACAAGGAATGCCATGCAGGAAACCATAAACGTGGTGAAAGAATATGTGGCAAAAGGAACGAGGGGCATCTTCCATTGTTTTGGCGGCACTTATGAAGAAGCAATGGAGATCATTGATGCGGGATTTTACCTCGGCATTGGCGGCGTACTTACTTATAAGAATGCCGGCCTTGGCGAAGTGATCTCTAAAATAGATATGCAATATCTCGTTCTCGAAACAGATGCGCCATATTTAACTCCTGTTCCGCATCGTGGAAAAAGAAATGAAAGCAGTTACTTAAAATATATTGTTGAAAAATTAGCAGAGGTAAAAAATATTTCTGCGAAAGAAGTTGCGGAGATCACCACGGCGAACGCTGAAAAAATATTCGGACCTAAATAAAAGATCCTCCAGGTTTTGGAGGACAATTAGCGGAGACGAAGGGATTCGAACCCTTGATAGAGTTTCCCCTATACACACTTTCCAGGCGTGCTCCTTCGACCACTCGGACACGTCTCCATTTTGGATTGCAAATGTACGGTCAAAAAGCTTTATTCCAATATCTTCTCCATTGCCATACTCCTGCTTCCTTTTATCAGGAATTGTGTATTCTCAAAATTTTGTTTCCGGAACCAATCCTGTGCCTGTAATGCACTTTCAAAATTGATGTACGGGTGTTTTGTTTTATGATAATCACCACCAACCAGCACAACAGCTTCCCATGGATGATCATTAATGACCGAGATGATCGATTGATGTTCTGCAATACTACTGGCACCCAACTCCATCATGCCACCAAGCAATAATATCTTATGATCGCCTTCCATCTTTGCAAAATTTTCTATTGCAGCTTTCATGCTGGTGGGATTGGCATTATAAGCGTCTAAAATAATACTGTTCGTTTCTTTTTTTATCAACTGCGAGCGGCTGTTGGAAGGCGTGTAGTTTTCAAGGGATGATCTTATTTTTTCTTCGGTTACTTTAAAATATTTCCCCACTGCAACGGCGGCCAATACATTGGGTAAATTATATTCTCCTACCAATTTTGTTTTGATGCTGCCGCTGTTTGCACCGCCTGTGATCGCTACTTCTAAAAAGCCGGAACTATTTTCCACCACACCAGTAACATCCGCATCATGAGTACCGTAGGTGGTAATAGCGGCGATGCCTTCGCTCATTTCTCTCAGGTAGTCATAATCCCACATCACAAAAGCCGTTCCTCCATTCGCCCTTAAATGATCATAGAGTTCGCCTTTTGCCTTTCGTATTGCGGCTTCGCTCCCAAAGCCCTCCAGGTGAGCCTTTCCGCAGTTGGTGATGATACCATGCGTAGGCAATGCGTATTGGCAATATCCTTCTATCTCTTTAAGATGGTTGGCGCCCATTTCGATTATCGCCATTTGTGCATCCGATCTTATTTTTAAAATAGTAAGCGGAATGCCGATATGGTTATTGAGATTCCCCTGTGTTGTATAGGTTATATAGGAAGAAGAGAGCACCTCGTGCAATAATTCTTTTGTTGTTGTTTTTCCATTGCTACCGGTTATTGCAATGAACGGGATACCCGAGAACTGTAGCCGATGATGCTTGCTTAATTCCTGCAGGCAGGTCAATACATCATCCACAACAATTATTTTTTCGTTTGCAGCATCACTGTATTCATCCACAATGGCATAGGCTGCACCTGCATCTAATGCCTTTTGTGCAAACTGGTTGCCATTAAAATTTGGCCCCTTTAGTGCAAAGAAAAGATCTCCTTGTTTTAATTTCCTGGTATCCGTTTCGATGGAAGGATGTGCCAGGAACAATCTATATAATTCCGGTATTTGCATATTTCAAAATTAGCGCAGAAGATGGGAAATCAAGGCATAAAAAAACCTTCCGCCATTTGGGGAAGGTTTTTAATATTGTTGCTGTTATTATTTTTTCTTTCCGAAGAGGCCTTTTTTACCGCCACTTGATTTTGCCCCAGCTTTACGTGGGTTCTGTTTACGCTTTGCAAAGTTATTGCCTTCTTTGAAGCCTGGTCCTTCTGGTGGTCCAAGATAGGTTTGAGCACAACGGAATCCAACCGTGCTTGCACCCATATCTTCGTCCATGAAGCGGCGTGTGCCCGGAGACAACCAATAAGGCCTGTCGTTCCAGCTTCCACCTTTGATCACCCTTGACTTATCGCTGATCAATGAAGATATTCCAGAACCATAAAACACCTGGCTGGCAGAATCGCCATCAAGATAATTGATCACATTATTGTGCTGGTAGTTGGTACGGTTCTTTACCTCATCATCAGAGATATCTGTTTTTTTCAAACGACCCATACTGTCTCTTTCATATTCGCCTGAACCGTTCTTGAAATATTTCTGGAATTTATTACCACGGAAATAATTGAAATCCTGCGCATCCAGTGGTGTGGCAGGCCTATACACGTCACCAACCCACTCGCTCACGTTACCACTCATATTATATAAGCCAAATGCATTAGGATAAAATGATTTTACATTTCCAGGAATTGCAGCACGGTCATTCAAACCACCCGCAACACCCATGTTATCACCGCTCCCGCGTTTGAAGTTGGCCAGGAACTTACCCTGCCAGCTACCACGGCGATTATCTCTTAATCCATTAGGATTATTGCTCCAGGAATAGATCTGTTGATTAGAGAATAATTCTTCACCGGTTTTAGTTTCTTTCCTGCGTGGAGAGGGGTTTTGTGCAAGCATACCATATGCAGCATACTCCCACTCAGCTTCAGTAGGCAGGCGATATCCCATGTTTAGGATACCATCTTCCATTCTTACCACACCTCTCGGCTTATTGTTCACATCTTTCAATGTAGATTTCTTTGGCTTGTTCTTGCCCTGGATCAGATCAGGCGCCATCAAATAAGTTTCGGTATTGAAAGAGCCATCAGCACCTGCACCTTTCATTTCTTTCTTTATTTGATCCTTTTTAAGGAATCCTTTTTTCTCCAGGTTCAATTCATTCACCCTATCGGTTCTCCAGATACAAAAATCATGTGCCTGTTGCCAGGTAACACCTACAACCGGATAATAATTATAAGAAGGATAGCGGAAATAATATTCAACGTAAGGTTCGTTATAAGCCAATTCTTCGCGCCAAACCAATGTGTCGGGCAGCGCTTTCTTCATAATATTTGAATCGCCTGAAAAAGTATTTTCGAGCCAGTACAGGTATTCACGGTAGTGAACATTGGCTACTTCGGTTTCATCGATAAAGAATGAAGGAACTGTTACACGGCGGGGAACATTGTTCCAATCGCCCATCACATCCTCATCTTTGGCGCCCATCACAAAAGATCCACCCTGAACAAATACCAACCCGGGACCAGCCTTGGGGTATTTAACTTTTGCCACATGGAAATTACCCATGTTCTTGTCGTCATAATTCCAACCAGTGGCTGAAGATTTCGATGGTTTTTTACCGAATATGCTACCCAGTTTTTTACAAGAACTTAGGGAGAGGGCAGCTACCACGATGATCAGCAGACTTTTACCAGAAAATTGATTTTGCATGTGCATCCGTTTAATCGAATTGTTTTAACGAAAGGTTTTCTTAATTATTGTACTTGAGGTTATACCGGCTGCGAATATAAATACTTTAACCGACATAGGAATATTTACGAGCTTTTTTTTATGCGCAGAATTAGTATTTCCGGCACAGTGTGCGCAACCCTTATCCAGTATCGGTTTTTAAGCATTTATATTGTGTATGAAAATGCAAAGAAATTGTTAAAGCGCCTTGGTTTGAGGCCCGTTTGCCCGCAGTTTTATCTTTCCGGCAAAACGAGTCAAAAAACGGCGGTTGATCTTAGATAGATCGTGGCTGGTAATGCATTCAAAACTCTTTCAGAACGGAGAAATAAAAGTCATTTTTTGAAATTCAGAATTCAGCTCGGAAAAGGCTGGATAAATGCAGCATTCAAGCGCTAATTTTCATTATCTCGCCCGATCCCGAACGGGCTGTAAAAAAGTGAATTCTAAAAGACTGAATATTTTTTAATAATTCTATGCAACGTATTTTACATGTTGTTTGTCTTTATGTCCGGCTGGCTGCTTCCGACCTCATGTAAATGAGCCTGAAATGCAGGAATAGCAATAGCCACAGTTCTTTGATCCGGATGTTTTTAAACGAAGTCCCTATTTGGTTTGAATGAGGGAGGAAAAAAAATATTTCCCGTATAAAAACAATATTGTATCATTGCTGTCCGATTAACCAATAGCCCTTACGTATTCCTGTTCTTTGTGGTTGACAGCGATGATCTTACGAGTTCAAATAGTGTTACCAAACTGTCCGGGAAGGCAATAAAAAATAATTCATTCCGTTTTTTGTTGCAGAGAATTTTGAAATTGGCGTACCGGGCAACAAATTCCGCTTTTTTTTCTGCCTTACCACTTTGCGGTATTGTTTGAAGAGAAAAACCGGCTATCTTTGAAAAGAATAAGAATTTTTAGTTTTTTTTAACAAGATTTTATAATTTAGTTGTTCATTTCACAAAAACTATTATTTTTACAACTGATTACAACCATAAAACTTAACGCTTATAGAGGTAAGTCTACCTAACCAAGACAAAACAAAACGCATGAAAAAAGTAACTTTGAAACTAACTGCCTTAGTTATGTTACTGGGAGGAGCAATCACTGTATCTAATGCCCAGACGCAACCAATCAACGTAGTAACAACCGCCGTTCCGTTTTTACGTATAACACCAGATGCCCGCACAGGCGGTATGGGAGATGTAGGTATCGCAACAGCGCCTGATGCTAACTCAGGATTTGTGAATTTAGCCAAGACACCTTATAATACCGCTAAGTATTCTATTGGTGTTAACTATGTTCCTTGGTTAAGGGATCTATCAGTAAATGACGTTTATTTGGCTTCTTTGGCCGGATACTATAAATTAGATGACAACCAGGCTATCTCTGCTTCATTGAGGTATTTCAGCCTTGGTAACATCCAATTCACTGATAACTTAGGAAATGATCTTCAGACTTTCCGTCCGCGTGAATTCGCATTCGACGCTGGATACTCAAGGAAACTATCTAAAAAGAATAGCCTTGCTATCGCTATAAGGTATATCAACTCAAACCTTGCTAGTGGAACACTGAACGGTGTTAACTATAAGAAAGGTTCTTCAGTTGCTGGTGACCTTCACTTTTATCACAACGGTGCTAAAGACAATGGTTCTGGATTCAACTGGGGTGCTACTTTAAGCAACCTTGGATCTAAGATCTCTTATACAAGTGATGCTTCTCAAAAAGATTTCATCCCTGCTAACTTAGGCTTGGGTGCTGCTTATACTAAAGTATTTGATGAGAACAACAAGATCACTTTCGCTCTTGATCTGCACAAATTGCTTGTTCCAACTCCTCCAGCAGTAGGTGACTCTGCAGGCCTTGCTGATTATCGCAAGAAAGGTGTTGTAAGCAGCTGGTTCAGCTCTTTCGGAGATGCTCCAGGTAAAGGTTCAGAAGAAATCAAAGAAATCAATGGTTCGATCGGTGCTGAATACTGGTACAACAATCAGTTCGCTTTCAGGGCTGGATATTTCTACGAGAATCCTGCAAAAGGAAACAGGAAATATTTCACAGTAGGTGCTGGTTTGAAATACAATTCAATTGGTTTGAACTTCGCTTATCTGTTCCCAACAGGCGCTGGTGTTAATCGTAACCCACTGTCTAATACATGGCGTTTTGGTTTGATCTTCAATGCAAAATAATAAATAAGTTATTTTTATAGAGAGTGCGTCCCGGTTTTACCGGGACGCATTTTTGTTTTCGGTCTGGGTCAAATTGCGGATATTTGCAGAATAAAAAATAAGATGTTGTATAGAATAGGTTCAGGAACTGATTTTCACAGATTGATAGCCGGAAGAGATCTTTGGATAGGAGGGGTGAAGATACCTCATACAAAGGGAGCGATGGGCCATAGCGACGCAGACGTGCTTTTACACGCAATATGCGATGCTTTGCTTGGCGCGCTATCGCTCGGTGATATCGGGGTTCATTTTCCTGACACAGATGACAGTTATAAGAACATAGATAGTAAGATATTACTGGAGAAAACTTTCGCTCTCGTAAAAGATAAGGGATATACGGTTGTTAATATTGATAGTACACTTTGTTTGCAAGCGCCAAAGATCAGATCCTATGTACCACAGATGCAGCAGGCCATAGCCAATGTGTTGTCTATTCCTTTGGATGCGATATCCATTAAAGCTACTACAACCGAAGAACTTGGTTTTGTTGGCCGAGAAGAGGGCCTCATGGCCAATGCAACAGTTTTGCTTTGTAAGGAATCTCTTAGCTAAATCCTTGAAAAAAATAATTCTCACATATTGTTTCCTGGCTGTTACACTATTCGCAGCAGCACAAAAGCAAGCTAATACCTGGTATTTTGGAAATAAGATAGGGCTCGATTTTAACCAATCACCACCGAAGGTATTGGCCAATGGTTTCGTTGCATCCTTAGAAGGCTGTGCGGCGATCTCTGATATAAACGGAAAATTGCTTTTTTATACAAATGGGTTAAAACTGGCAAATCGAAAACATACGCTGATGATGAATGGCGATAGCCTGATGGGTTCTCTTACAAGTACCAATAATGCAGTGGTGGTTCCGTTACCTTTAAATGATAGCATTTATTATGTTTTCACTGTAGGGGCACAAAATGAAAATGCCAAAGGATTCCGGTATAGCGTCATTAACATGCATGGAGATGGAGGCTATGGTGCAGTGATCCAAAAAAATATTTTGATCGAGGATCAAACTTTTGAAAAGCTTGCGGCAGTAAAACATTGCAACAAAAGAGATGTATGGATAACCATTCACAAAGCGGCTTCCGATGAGTACCATACTTATCTTATCACTCCATCAGGAATAAGTGCCACACCGGTTATCAGCCATACCGGCTATACTCCGGTCAATCCTATTGGCGTGTTGAAATTTGCGCCAGATGGAAGCAGGCTGGCTTCGGTATATTCTTTTGAAACGAATACAGTGGAGTTGATGCAATTCGATAACACAACCGGTGTGCTATCTGGGGCCGTGAATTTTCAACCCGAGTTCATACCGATCACAGATGAACTATACATCGAAGCATATGGTGCCGAATTCTCATCCAATAGCCGCTTGCTGTATATATCTTCTAATGTATCCGACGTGGCGCCCAGCAAACTTTTTCAGTTTGATATTTCAACGAACAATGCAGCAACGATAATTGCATCTAAACAATTGATCTCGCAAAATGATCCGTTTTATGCGGGTGCGTTGCAGATGGGGCCGGATCATAAGATATATATGTCGATGTACAAAGACAGTTATATTTCGGTGATAGAAAATCCTGATGTATCCGGACCGGGTTGCAATTTTATGTACGACAAGATATTCATGGGTGCAGGCGGACCGGTACAATTTGGCTTGCCAAGTTTCATACAAAGCTATTTCAACCCTGCTTCCAATCCGTACGATTTCCAGCGGTCGGGAGATTGTTCGGACCTTGATGTGCCCTTTACTATCAACAGGCTAACAGGCATTGATTCGGTGAAATGGGATTTCGGTGATCTGCAAAATTCAACATCCCTTTCGCCGGTTCATCACTATGCAGCTCCTGGATATTACGATGTCAATCTCACGGTTTATAAAGTAGATTGCTCGGGATTAAATGATGTCATTACAAGAAAAATATGGGTAGCACCCCTTGGAGGTTTTCTTGGTAAGGACACCGGTACTTGTGCAAATCCTTCCATTAAGATCGGTGTAGCTCCGGTAACTGAGGCTAATTATTTATGGAATAATGGAGCTGAAACAGATTCGATCACGGCCAATAGTTTTGGTAAATACTGGCTCACGATCGATCAAAATGGTTGCACCATAACTGATACCATTGAAATAATTGAAAAGGCTAAATCCCCAGTGAACCTTGGTAAAGACACAACAGTCTGCATGGTCAAACCTATAACGCTCAAAACAGGAAATCTTACGGCCACTTCTTATTTATGGAGTACAGGTGAGACCAGCCCAACAATAAAAGTCAATACAGCAGGCATATACAGCGTAGAAGTTACTGCTAATTCATGTACGGTTTCCGACACCATAAAATTATTCTGGGGTGATTGTGGCGTATATATCCCCAATGCGTTTGCGCCTTCCGGAAAAAATAATCTTTTCGGTGTTGTAGGTGGTTTTGCATCTTACGGATTTTATATGCAGATATTTGACCGCTGGGGAAATATTGTTTTTATTTCCGGTGACCCCCTTAAAAAATGGGATGGAACTTATAAAGGCAAAGCTGTACCGCAGGGGGCATATACCTGGACATTAGCCTATGTAGATAATAACCGCCACAAAGAATTCCTCCAAGGTTCAGTGATGCTTATCCGTTAAGCCATTTTGTTAAAAAAATCTTTCCCAGCCCATTTCTTTTTTACATTATTACCTTTGCCTGCATGCAAGCCATAGCCATCAACATCATCAATACTTCCACCAATCCGTTGCCATCTTATGCAACTGATGGATCGGCAGGTATGGATATCAGGGCCAGTCTTGAGGCGCCAATAGTCCTAAAGCCCATGCAACGCTATCTCGTCCCTACTGGCCTATTTATTGAGCTACCTGCTGGCCATGAAGCTCAAATAAGACCCCGCAGTGGAATGGCGATCAAACAAGGCATTACCTGCCTGAACTCACCCGGCACCATCGACAGTGACTATCGTGGCGAATTGAAAGTGATCCTGATCAACCTGAGCGATTCGGAACAGGAGATCCACCACGGCGACCGCATTGCGCAAATGATCATCGCCAAAACAGAACGTGCCGAGCTGGTTTTGGTACAACAATTGAATGGTTCACTGAGAGGAGAAGGGGGATTCGGACATACGGGGGTAAAATAAATTATCTAAAACAGCAATAAAAAATGACAAAGCGTTTAACCTGGGCCGGTATTTCAGCTCTTTTGATAATTATTCTTTTTAGTTGTCATACTACCAAGAAGATCATTAATAAGGCCATTGCTCCTAAGGACAGCACGGCAACTGTTGTGATCACCACTCATTCTTCCTCCGATTCTTTAATGATGGTCAACCGTTCCATAACAAGCTTGCGTGCACATTACATTGATTTCAAAACCTTCAGCGCTAAAATAAAAGTAGAGTACGAAGATAATAAAGGCAAGAAGCCTGAACTTACAGCAAACGTTCGTATCATTAAGGATAGCGCTATCTGGATATCTATCAGCGCCAGTTTCCTCAACATCGAAGTATTTCGCGTCTTCATTACCAAAGACAGCGTTATCCTGCTCAACAAACAGGATAAGGAAGTGCAGTACAGGTCGCTCGATTATTTACAGGACGTAACAGAGATACCATTTGATTATAGCACACTGCAGGACATGTTGGTTGGTAATCCTATTTACATGGACTCAACAATTGTATCTTATAAAAAATTGGATGATAAGATACTCGTGTCAACAGTGGGGAAATATTTTAAGAACTTACTGACGCTTTCTACTGACAATTTTGTTTTACTGCATAGCAAACTGGATGATGTAGACGTAACCCGTAACCGCACTGCTGACATTACTTACAGCGATTTTGAAACCAGGAACGGGATCATTTTTTCCACGTACCGCGAGATCAGTGTGTCGGAAAAAAATAAATTGGACATGAGGCTCAACTTCAAACAATATGAGTTTAACAAAGAATTATCAGTTTCTTTCAACGTGCCAAAAAATTATAAACGCAAGTAAGCGTTCTTTGTAATTATGCACAGATGTTGGTGTTTGTGATGCACAAATATCCCTTTTGAATTGTATTTTTGATCAACCTCAAACTCAGCCGATGGTAAGGATCCTATTCACCGCCGTTACATTCTTTTTTTTCAGCGCCTTCGCCGCTGCGCAACAACCTACACGTGAGGAATTGGAAAAACAGCGCCAGCAACTGAAAAATGAGATCGAGCAAATGGAGCATACGATAACGGATGTGAAGGGCAGGACAAAAACCACTACCAGCGAATGGAGGGTGATCAACAATAAGGTAAATCTACAAGAGCGGGTTATCGACAATATCAACAGGGATATAGACCTGCTGGATAATAATATTTATGGCATCCAGAAAGACATACGTCGTTATGATCGTTTGCTCGACACCTTAAAGCAGGAATATGCAAAAAGCATGGTGTATTCTTATAAGAACCGGAGCAATTATGATTTCCTCAGCTTTATTTTTTCTTCAGCGAGTTTTAATGATGCGATCAAGCGGGTAGCCTACCTGAAAAGCTATCGTAACTACCGCGAGATGCAGGGCGAGAATATCCTACGTACACAGGATCTGCGCAAACAGCGCATTGAAGCGCTCGGGGGTGTAAAGGAAAAGAAAAGTGTGGTACTCGAAGATAAGAGCAAGGAAATGGATAAGCTGGAAAAGCAAAAGCAGGAAAAAGACAGGATATTGGCAGATCTGAAAAAGCAGGGCAAGCAACTCAATGCGCAATATGCCGCAAAGAAAAAGCAATTGAGTAAGGTTAGCAATGCCATTACAGCCGCGATAAACAAAGCCAGGGCAGATGCTATTGCAAAAGCTGCAAGAGAGGCGGCGGACGAAAAAGCTCGCTTAGCGAATGCTGCGAAAACAAATCCTACTACAACATCTAATCCAAGGACCGTCACCGCTACAGCGAAACGCCCGGTTAAGGAGCAAGCAAGTATTCTTTTGAACCAGGATAATGCCAGTTTAAATGAGAAATTTGAAAATAACCGCGGAAACCTGCCATGGCCCGTTCAAAAAGGATATATCCTAATGACATTTGGACGGAATTTTTTACCAAGTAAAGCAGAAGTTGAGAACCCGGGGTTGAACATCGGAACGGATATTGGAACACCTGTAAAAGCTGTTTTTAGCGGAACTGTTTCAAGTGTTGTTAATATAGATGAGATGCAGGTTGTAATTCTCCAACATGGCCGTTACTTCACTTCGTATAGTAACTTGAGCGGTGTAACCGTTTCAAGAGGCCAAACGGTTACGTCGGGACAGGTTCTGGGAAAAGCAATGTCGAATGACGATGGTATCGGCGAAGTTGATTTTATTATGAGCAACGAAAAAAGCAATTTAGATCCGGAACGCTGGTTGAGACCGAGATAATTTAAAAGTAAAAAGTCAAAATTAAAGATCCAAAAGTCGAGCAACTTCTCACTTTTGGATTTTTAATTTTAACTTTTGAATTTCTCAAACTACCCTCTCATATAAAGCTTCATACTGCGGAACAATATTTTCAATATCAAATTTCTTTGCTTGCGCCAATGCGTTGGCCTTAAACTGAAGTAAGGTCGCGTCATCCTGGAGTATCGATAGTGCGTTCTTACTCATATCAGCAACATCTCCCACATTACTCATGTATCCACTAAAACCATTGATATTTATTTCAGGTAATCCACCTGCATTGGTAGAGATCACCGGAACCTCGGCCGCCATTGCTTCTAAGGCAGCAAGTCCAAAGCTTTCGTAATCACTTGTAAGCAGGAACAGGTCGGCGATGGGAAGAATATCCTCCATTTGTTCCTGCTTGCCTAAGAATTTTATATGGCTATGTACACCACGTTCTCTTGCATCTGCTTCTATATGGGGACGTTCAGGGCCATCACCCAATAACAATAATGTTGATGGTAGTTTTTCATTGATCAATAAAAATGTAGAAACAACATCCTCCACCCGTTTCACCTTTCTGAAATTTGAAGCATGCACGATTATTCTTTCACCATTTGGCGCCACTAATTTTTTGAATGCATCAACGGGCTTCCGGTGAAAACGTTTTACATCAACAAAGTTGTGGATGACTTCTATATCTTTCTCGATCGTAAAATTTTTGAAAGTCTCTTCTTTCAGGTTTTCAGATACCGCGGTGAGCACATCGCTCTCATTCATGGAAAAAGTTACAACCGGGCTATAGGTCTTGTCTTTGCCCACCAGCGTAATGTCCGTTCCGTGCAAGGTAGTGATGACGGGGATCTTCTTCCCCTGCTTAGCCAGTATCTGCTTGGCCATATAAGCAGCAGCAGCATGTGGTATTGCGTAATGCACGTGAAGCAGGTCAACGTCGTTATTGATGATCACGTCTACCATCGTGCTGGCAAGCGCTGTTTCGTAAGGCGGGTAATCAAACAGGGGATAAGTAGGCACCCTTACTTCGTGATAAAAAATATTGGTATGAAAACCACTCAGCCTTACCGGCTGTTGGTAAGTGATGAAGTGTATATTATGACCCTTATCTGCCAGCGCCTTGCCCAATTCTGTCGCCAGCACACCACTTCCGCCGAAGGTGGGATAACAAACAATGCCGATATTCATATGCAGATCGTTTTATTTTGCTACAATGTAAAGTAGTATACTGCAATTTACCTATTTATTTTTCACAACTACTCCCACTCATGTATTGGGAAATCGTTAAGTTTGCTTCCTCAATATACCATATGCTCAAAACACTTTTTCTGACGATCATCACGGTATTTAGTATTGCTGTTCCGGCCTTTTCGCAAGACCAGGATTCTATAACGGTTAAAAAAATAACCGACGAAATATTATTGAACGGCAAAGCTTATAGCAACCTTTTTACCCTTTGTAAGTCGGTCGGGCAACGCCTAAGTGGCAGTGCGGGCATGTATAAGGGGGAGGCGTGGGGACTGCAGACCTTAAAAGATGCTGGTGCGGAGAAGGTTTACCTACAGGAGTGCATGGTGCCGCATTGGGTCCGGGGCGCAAAGGAACAAGCAGGGTTTAAAACAAAAAAGCGTGGAGCTGATCCGCAATTCCATGTATTGGCGATCGGTAATTCGGTGGGCACAGGCGATAAGGGAGTATTGGCCCAGGTTATCGAGGTGAAGGACTTTAATGAATTGGAGCGAAGGAAAGCAGAGGTAAAAGGAAAGATCGTTTTCTACAATTATCCTTTTAATAAAACATTGCTGAGAGGTGCTTATGGAGACGCAGTGCGTTACAGGGGCAGGGGTGCTTCTGCGGCAGCTAAATATGGTGCGTTGGCAGTTATCGTGCGTTCAGTAACTGCTGCTTATGATGATAACCCTCATACCGGCGCACTCAACTATAATGATTCATTTCCGAAAATTCCGGCGGTAACGATCAGCACGAAAGATGCAGATAACCTGAGTAATGATCTAAAAGGTAATTATGCCGCTGATAATTTTTTCCTGCGAACAAATGCCGTGATGCTGGCTGATACGATCGGTCATAATGTGATCGGTGAAATAAGAGGCACGGAATTTCCCAACGAAATAATCACTATTGGCGGGCATATGGATAGCTGGGATCCGGCAGAAGGCGCTAGTGATGACGGCACCGGGATGGTACAAAGCATTGAAGTATTGAGAGCGCTTAAGGCAATCGGGTATAAACCAAAAAAAACGATAAGGATCGTTTTGTTTGCCAATGAAGAAAATGGTGGAAAAGGTGCCGCTAAGTACGCCGAAATGGCCCTTGCCAATAAGGAAAATCACATTATGGCCATGGAAAGTGATGGTGGCGCAGAATATCCGCGTGGCTTTAGCTGTGGTATGACGAAGGCGCAATATGCGAAGGTAGAGCAGTGGAAAAAATATTTCGAACCTTTGGACGCTGACAAATTTCCCTTTACCGAGGGCGGTGGTGGCGGTGCAGATATTGGCCCGCTTCAAAAAAACTTTAAAACAGCACAGTTTGGATTGAGCACAACAGGGCAGCGTTATTTCGATATGCATCACTCGGCATTGGATGTTTTTGAAAAAGTGAATGCACAGGAGCTGCACCTGGGAGCCACTGTAATGACAGTAATGGTTTACCTTGTAGATAAATACGGATTGTAAATAGCCGTTTAAAATGTTATCATGGAAGATGTAAGAAAAGTTGAGGTAGAGCAACCTAAAAAGAAAGGCGGACGCTTTATGAAAAAGGTCGCCTGGTTTCTTGTTATAGTACTGGTGGGGTATTTCGGTATCATGTACCTCTTAGGATCTGTATTGGTGTACAGCAAGGGCGACCGCATCGGGTATATTTATAAATTCTCACACAAAGGTTATTTGTTTAAGACGGATGAGGGCATATTAAAAACAGGTTTCGTAAATATCGGCAACACATCTACCCCAAATGAAGAGTGGGCCTTTTCTGTAGATAATGATAGTGTTGCAAAACAGATCACGGCTCTTGATCAACGCATTGCCGTGAAATTGTATTACAAAGAATTCTACACCCGCTTGTTTTTTAAAGGCGACACAAAATATTTTGTTTATAAGATGGAAGCGATGCCGAACAGGTAGACATTATCCCTGCAATAAAAATATCGCCGGCTTTTTGTGAAGATCAACTTTTTCTTTTTTCCACTCCGCTATAGTTTTCGTTTTAACGGATTCATTGATCCCTGTTAATTCAGCGGCGATGCACAATCTTGTGGAAGGCTTGCAGGTTTTCAAAAGTGTTTCTATCAGTTGGTTATTTCGGTACGGTGTTTCAATGAATATCTGTGTGCTCTGTTTTTTTTGTGAGGCAAGTTCCAGCGCACTGATCGTTTTCATACGTTCCGCATTGTCGATCGGTAAATAACCGAGGAACTCAAACTGCTGACCATTCATGCCGCTGGCCATCAGGGCCAAAAGGATAGAACTTGGTCCCACCAATGGTTTTACCGTTGCACCCATTTCCTGCGCTGCCGCTACTAAGATCTGCCCGGGATCTGCAATGCCGGGACAACCGGCTTCACTGATGATCGCGATATTTTTATTCTCTTTTATTTTTTGCCTGAAAATGGTCAACTGCTCTTCCTCAACCTTATGGATCGCATGCCATTCATAATCGTCGATCACAATTTCTTTGCAGATACTCTTTAAAAAGCGACGTGCGGTTCTCTCGTTCTCCGCAAATATTACCGCAGAATTTTTCACCGCATCTATGATATAGGAAGGGATCGTTTGGATCGCCGTTTCATCCAAAACGGAAGGTATAAGGTAAACGATAGATTGCATGCTCATTAGTTGATCTCCTTTCCGGCGATGGGGTTATCTGTTTTTGTATTATATAAACTGATGGTTGCAGCTATCACGGCATAGCTTGGTGCCAGCACCCATCCAAGGAATGGGATAATATGCATTAATAAGAACATCATTCCATTGCCGATCGCAAGGCCCTTGTGCCGCCCGATAAAAGCGATGCTTTGTGAAGGCGATAATTTATTTCTTTCGCAACTATAGTCGATCATGGAGAATCCCAGGTAATAACATTCTACGATCAGTGCTATCAACGGCGTGATCCATCCAACGAGAGGGATAAATGACAGGATCAAAATACTGATGGTGTACACCGTTTGCCATAGTGCATTTCGGAATGCCAGCTTTATGCCTCGTTTGATATCTTTTATCAGCTGTTTGAAATTGAAAGGATATTCCTTGCCTTCAATAATGGCTTCCGTTTTTTCACTTAGGTAGGCAAAGAGGGGTGAACCAATGATCAGGAACAGGTATTTGAACAGGGAGAAATAAAACAACATCAGGACCAGGAATAATATGAACTGGCCGAATATGAGGAGAAAGCTGAGCCAACTGTTTTGCATTTGCTGCATCCAGGCTTTAACGCCCGTTTTCACCAACATGAATTCAATAGCACTGCTGCTCGACTTCGCGAACAAATAGATACCCAAAGAGAATAGGATCATGTAGATCAGGCCCGGGATCAGTATCCACTTCCATAAGCGGTGTTTTATGATAAAACGATGCGTATGAAAATAGGCCTGTATGGAAATGATGATCTCTTTAAGCATGTCTTGTTAAAATGACGGTTTATCTGCCGCCGGCTTTACGTATTTTAGCTTTAAAGTTAAAGATATAATGAAGAAATTAGGGATTCAATTTTACGACCGGGAAGATGTGGTTGCCATTGCGAAGGAATTGATCGGTAAGATCATCGTTACAAAATTCGATGGAGTAATGACGTCGGGACGGATCGTAGAAACAGAAGCTTATATAGCAATAACAGACAAGGCGTCGCATACATTCGGGGGAAGACGTACAGCAAGAAATGAACACATGTATGGAGAGCCCGCAACGTCTTACGTGTATATCTGTTACGGCATGCATCATTTGTTCAATGTGGTAACAAACAAAAAAAATATTCCGGATGCGGTATTGATAAGAGCGGTTGAACCACTAGAAGGCATACCAACTATGCTGCTACGAACCAATAAAAAGACATTGGATAATACACTCACCAAAGGTCCAGGCAATGCCGGAAAGGCACTGGGAATAAATAAGCAGCATTCTGGATTGAATGTGTTGGGAGATGAGCTCTTCATTACCGCAGACAAAGCTGCAGGATATATTGCTATTGATGAAAAACAGATCGGCAGCAGCAAACGTATTGGCGTGGAAAGCGCCGGCGCTGCAGCGTTATACCCTTATCGGTTTTATTTGAAAGGAAATAAGTATGTGAGTGGATATCCCAATAAATAAAATATCTACTTAAAAAAGATCCCGCTTCTTTTACGAAGCGGGATCTTTTATATTCTTTTAAGAATGATCTATCTTATCACAACTGTTCCTGTTTTCTTCACACCATTCTTAACCTTAAGCACTACATAGTAAATACCAGCAGAGTTACGGCTCATGTCAACCTTTAATAGCTGGTACGCCTGGCTCACAGGGAAATCTTTGTAACCAAATACTTTTCCACCCTTGCTATCATAGATCGTGATGTCCTCAACAGTTGCCGCACCACCTGGATTATAATAAGAGATGGTAAATATTCCGTTAGGTGTTGGGCTCGGCCAGATAAACAGTTTATCACTTGCTGAATCAGCTATTGTGATCACTGCTGAAGTATTGTTGCAACCGTTGCTGATATCAGTTACAGTTACTTGATAGTTACCAAGATTATTTACATTAACAACATAGGTCGGACCGGTATTGGATATTCCAATATTATTCCAAGTCCAGGCATACGATGCGTTGCTGGCCGGAGTAATGGAAGTGTTAGCTGTGATCGTTGTGCTATAGCCTGGCAACAGGTTATAGTAAGGCGACGCTGTTAACGATATCGTTGGCCTTGCACTTACTGTCAATGTGATCGCAGCGCTATTCACCACACCACAAGGAGCAGTTCCGACAACCGCTACACGGTATTGATACCCGTTCATCGAAGTAGTTACTGCTGTCAATGTCAATGTGCTGGTTGTTGCACCACTGTACACACCAGCATTGCTGATATTGTTCCAGGTAGCTCCACCATCAGTGCTCAATTGCCATTGATAGGTCGGAGAAGTTCCTGTGGCCGTCACACTAAGACTGGTTGTGCCGGTAGAACAGATCGTTGTATTTACCGGCTGTGCCGTGATCGAGATCGGGGTGTAAACCGTCAACGAAGAGTTGGTTGTTGTTGCCGATGGTGCACAGGTTCCGCCGATCACCACATGATATAAATATCCGTTCATGGCAACAGTTGCGCCGGTGATCGTTAAGGTTGCGGTTGTTGCATTTGAATAAACGCCACCGTTTGCGATATTGCTGAAAGTAGCTCCGCCATCTGTACTTACCTGCCATTGATAGGTTAACGCTGTACCGTTTGCACTAACGCTATAAGTCGTATTCTGGCCGGCGCAAATTGTTCTGTTTGCAATCGGCTGCGCAGTTATTGCCGGAGCTGTATTCACTGTTAATGAAGCGCTGCCTGAGTTCACGAAACCACATGGTGCCGCGCCGGTAACTACGTTGCGATACAGGTAACCAGTCATACCGGCAGTAACACCAGTAAGCGTTAATGTATTTGTAGTAGCGCCGCTATAAACACCTCCATTAGAAACATTATTCCATGAACCACCGCCATCAGTACTTACCTGCCATTGATAGGCTGGTGTTGTACCTGATGCACCTACGCTAAATGAGGTTGTTGCTCCCGCACAAACCGTACTATTGGATGGTTGGGATGTAATGGTGACTGCGGTATTAACGGTAAGCGTTACGCACGATGATGTTGCTGCAGGCGCACAGGTTCCATTGACCACCAGGTGATATGCATAGCCGTTCATTGCAGCAGTAGCATTTGTGATGCTCAATGTAGATGTAGTTACGCCTGAATATGGAGCGCCATTTACCAGGTTAGTAAATGGTCCTCCGCAACCTGCTGTGCTCACCTGCCATTGATATGTAATTGCTGTTCCATTCGCTGCCGCGCTGAAGGAAGTATTCTGTGTTGCACAAACCGTACTGCTTGATGGCTGCGCTGTGATGTTAGGCGCTGTATTTACTGTGAGCACTGCCGCATTGGAATTGATAGACGGACAAGCGCCTGTAACCACTGCACGGTATTGGTAGCTGTTCATCGATGCCAATACACCGGTAAGCGTTAATGTGTTTGTTGTGGCTCCGCCATATACACCACCGTTTGTGATATTATTCCATGATCCTCCGCCGTTGGTGCTTTCCTGCCATTGGTAACTGATCACTGTTCCGCTTGTGCTTACGGCAAAACTTGTATTGGTGCCGGCACACACTGTTGAATTGGAAGGTTGTGATGTAATGCTCATTGCAGTACCTACCGTCAATGTACCTCCGCTTGAAGTAGCCGCTGGTGCACAAGCACCGTTGACTATCACACGATACATATAATTGTTCATCGCAAGCGTTGTTGGCGATATCGATAGCGTGGCAGTAGTAACACCTGAATAAGGTGCACCGTTCGCCAGGTTATTATAGTTAGCACCTCCATCAGTACTTTCCTGCCATTGATAGGTAAGACTTCCACCTCCTGCAGTAACATTGAAAGTAGCGGTATTACCTGCACACACTGCTGTATTAGCAGGTTGGCCGGATATAGATGGTGGAGAATTTACTGTTAACACTGCTGCATTAGAATTCAAAGGACTACATGCACTGTTCACAACGGCCCTGTATTGATAACCATTGAGTCCTGCAGGTGTGTTGGTGATATTCAGTGTGGTAGTAGTGACGTTTGAATACGGCGCTACGTTGGTTAGATTACTCCAGTTGACACCACCATCGGTACTTACCTGCCATTGATAACTCAATGTACTTCCGGTAGCGGCAACAGTAAAGCTGGTGCTTGTACCTGCACACAAAGTGCTGTTAGACGGCTGGCCGGTTATATTCGTGGCGGGGTTAACTGTTAAGGTCACGCAGTTGGAAGTAGCTGTCACTGGCGCACAGTTACCCGTAACGATCACCTGGTATGCATATCCGTTCATACCTGCAGCAGCTCCTGTAATATTAAGTGTTGGAGTAGTAGCACCGCTGTAAACACCAGCATTGGTTACGTTATTCCATGGGCCACCACAACCTGCGATACTCACCTGCCATTGATAAGTAAGTGGCCCTGTGCCGCCAGCAGTCATGCTGAAACTAGCGCTATTGCCCGCACAGGTAGTTGCATTTGTTGGCTGGCTGTTTACTGTAGCTGCCGTGCAACCCGGAGGTGGAAGGATGGCTGTCCATACGCCACGTCCATGTGTACCTGCAGCAAGAGTGCGGTCGCTGGTTCTATACCTGAGCATATCCGTTCTAACATTCGGAAAGGTTGGATTAGCGGTCCATATTGTGCTTCCGCCGTTGATCAGGTCTGTTTCCCAAACACCCGTTTCAGTAGCTATGTAAGCTTTGGTATTATCTCCGGGATAGAACACGGCGCATCTTACCGGCATATCAGGAAGATTTCCATCAATTGCGGTCCATGAAGTACCACCATTGGTTGTCACCCAAACATTAGTAATACCATAGTTTGAAAAAGTAGCGATGAGGTTTTGATCATTCGTTCCATGGGCTACCCAGCTCGCAGAGCCGGTCATGCCCGCCTGTGTGATATTTGTCTCTAAAGGCGTTGCTGCATTTGCATTGTCTACCTGTACGATCCTGCCATTGCTGGTTCCGAAATAAACCCTGTTTGCTGTATATGGAGACACGTTTACGCTCAGCGCGGCACCACCGCCAAAAGCGGCGATATTAATGATGCTGGTTGAGTTTCCGGTATGTGGATCATTCCAACGGAGATATTGTCCGCCGGCATATCCTGCATAAAAAATATTTGCAGTATTATCCAGGTCGAATGGGTTGATGAACTGGCCTATCGAGCCTGAGAAATTTACACTACTCCAGCTATTGCCTCCATCAGTACTTCTCCTGTATTGGTTATAAACGTACGACCCATATTGAAACTGGGGTTCATCCTGGTCGATGCCAACAATACCTCCATCGCCCCCGGTTACTTCAACCGAAGCACCCAGGCCCGGATTGGTCAATTTATGCGTACCATTATCTTGCGCTCCGGCCAGGAAATAATCCGTTGTGGTTGGGTGCACAGCTATTGAATAAAATTGTTTTAGTCTTAATCCAACGTTTCTGTCGCGGATCGTAACAGCTCCATCGGAAGAATAGAAAATACCGCCGTCAGAACAAAACAACAATTTGTTTCCTCCATCATACCAAATGATCTTGTGTTGATCGGCATGAACATATTGATAGCCTGCTGTGGTACCAACCCAATGTGAGATAATTGTCCAGGTAGCGCCACCATCCAATGTTTCATGACAATCCAATCCACCCACTATACATTGATTAGGATTTGCAGGATTAAAATCTACAGATAAAGAATACCAACCTTGCCCACTTGCCCAGTTAGTAGCTGGTTGGCCAGTGGTCGCTGTCCAGTTTGCGCCTCCATCTGTCGATTTCCAAATTGTTGGAACCTGGTAACTCGCATTACATGGCAATGCATATAAATTATTTCCTTTGCAGGCTATCTCTGTTCTGTTGGCAAATGCAGTGAATGGAGTTGTTGGACTATTCCACCCGGCGCCAGATGTAACGGTTGCCGGGATATCAGTATAGAAATAAGCAGAAGTACTGAAGATACCTGTTGTGATATGTAATCTCCCGGCAGCAGCAGTGGTACTTATTTCCATATCAGATATATCCGAATTTGGCGCACCGGAAGGGGTGATAACGCTCCACGCCGCGCCACCACTTGCTTTGGTAGAACGCAACAGGCCGGTAGTTCTCGTTGCTAAATAAATATTTCCCTGGAAATCGCACAAGATGCGTGTGCAACGGGTATAAGAACTGGTGCTCGGAAGCCAGGTCCAGGTAACACCATGGTCAATACTTTTGAAAACTCCTACACCACGAACGGCTTCAAAATTGCCATAAGATTCCCCAGTACAGAAATACATGATATTAGGATCAGTTGGATCCTGGCATATCGCCGATATCGCAAGGTTGCTTAGGAAGTCGTTTACCAATGTCCAGCTTGCAGGAGAAGCAGTGATATCATTTGTTTTCCACAAGCCACCGTCAACACCACCGATCCATAAGGTCTTATGGGTCGCATCAGCAGAGTCAACCATCATGGCTCTAACTCTTCCTGAAGTAACACCGTTGTTGGCCCTGGTATTACCGTTTGATGGGCCGACGGCATCTGAATTCGGACCTCTTTCTATCCAATTCAACGAAGCAGTAAATGAAGAAGCATTGGCCTTCGACTGCTCGGTTTGATACATGGCAGTCAAGAGGCGACCTTCAGGGATCGTTCCTGTTGCCGGATCTTTAGTGCGGTTGAATTCAAACTCATTGGCCTTATCCGGGCCATCATACATATCATTTTCTTCCTCAGGGCCGGGATTCATTTTTTCCAGGCAGCCTGTAGAAAAAAGAAATGTTGCCGCCATTGCGAGCAATATGGCAGCAGATCTGTTGTACATTTTTTTCACTAACATAATTTTAGACATGATTATTGGTATTGGGAGATGGGGTAATTATTTCTTTATTTATATATATGAAAAGATAGCCGATCTGGCTAATAAATAACGGCAGTAAAAAAGATATAATTGCGGCTCTTTTCAACGGTTTTGTTGCGGTCGACAAATCTACAAAAAAAACCTACCCGCCCGACTCTCGTCTGTCAATATTTTGTCCTAATGACAAAAAAACTCCCGTGAACAACACGGGAGCTTTTATAAGTTGGTAAAAATCAGTCATCACCTGATCACAACCTTGCCTGTCTTTAGTCTTTTGCCATTGGAATCCCTGAGCACCACAATATATACACCAGCACTGTTTCTCCTCATGTTAACCTGGGTCAACTGGTAAGCCTGGCTTACAGCGAAAGTTGTATTGTAAACTCTTCTGCCAAGGTAGTCATATACAGAAATTCCTTCCGTTGTTGCTCCACCTGAATTATAATACGTAACGGTGAAAATACCGTTGGGGGTTGGGCTCGGGAAGATGAACAGGTTATCGCTTGGCAACGCGGAAACACTAACTTTCGTTGAGTAGTTGACACAAGTACCTGTAGCAACATCAACAACCCTTACGCGGTAATCTCCAAGGTTGTTTACATTAACCGTGTAGCTGGTAGTTGTTGCTCCCGGCACATCGGCCCAGGTAACTCCACCATCCGTGCTTCGCTGCCATTGAATGTTGAGGCCGCTAGTAGGTGTTGTAGTTGCAGTCAATACTGCAATGTTGCCTGCGAGTATTGCTGATGCAGAGGTTACCACCGAAGCAGTTGGTAATACATTCACCGTTAAAGTTGATGTATTAGATACTGTAGGTGAAGTACAAGTTGCATTCGATAATAACACCCGATACTTATTGCCATTGAATGAAGTTGGTACATTGGCGATGGTTAATGTTGATGTTGTTGCACCTGAATAAGGGGCCACATTGGTAACATTGTTCCATGTTGTTCCGCCGTCCACGCTCACCTGCCATTGATAGATGATCGTAACCGTGCTGCTTCCCGTTACACTGAATTGTGTGTTGCCTGTGCTGCAAATAGCAGTCGTTGCTAAAGGTTGTGTTGTTATAGCAACAGGGCTGATAACGGTGAGTGTAGCCGCACCTGAATTGGCTGAAGGCGCACAGCTTCCGCTTACCACCGCTCTGAATTGATAACCATTCATTGCAGCAGTGAGAGGGTTCACTGTCAACGAAGCAGTCGATACTCCTGAATAAGGAGCGCCATTGGCCAGGTTAGTGAAAGTGTTTCCACCGTCGGTACTCACCTGCCATTGATAGGTAAGATTACTGCCTGCTGCAGTTACCGTAAATGTATTGGAAGCGCCTACGCACAAAGTGTTATTTGAAGGCGAGCTGCTGATCGAAGGTGCAGTTTGTACTGTCAATATAGCTCCGTTCGAATTCGCAGAACCACAAGGTGCTGCTCCGTTCACCACGAGGCGATATTGATATCCTGTCATGCCTGCCGTTGCTCCGGTGATGTTTAATGTAGATGTTGTTGCATTGGAATATACTCCGCCGTTGTTAACGTTGTTCCAACTTGTTCCACCATCTGTGCTCAGTTGCCATTGGTAACTAGCAACCGTTCCGGAAGCTGTTGCACTGAAGCTTGTATTCGATCCTGCGCAAACAGTTGAGTTAGCAGGTTGTGCTGTAACGGCCACCGGTGTATTTACAGTCAAAGTGATACAACTGTTTGATGTTGCAGAAGGCGAACATGTTCCGCTAACAACAACACGGTATGCCCAACCGCTCATTGCAGGAGTAGTTGGATTGATGGTTAACGTTGCTGTTGTTGCACCTGAATAAGGGGCGGTATTCGTCACATTATTCCAAGTAGCGCAAGCATTGGTACTCACCTGCCATTGATAAGAAAGACCCGCTCCAGAAGCTCCAACGGTGAAACTCGCAGTTCCTCCACCGCAAACTGTAGATGCGGTAGGCTGACTGGTGATCGATGGTGCTGTTTGTACCGTAAGCGTTGCAGGATTGCTATTGGTTACGTTACACTGTCCGGTTGTCACATTGCGATAAAGCGCAGCGTCAGATGGCTGAACGTTTACGATGGTATACGATGTGCCCGTAGCACCCGCAATATTTGACCAATTGGTTCCACCATCGGTACTCTTTTGCCATTGATAAGTAAGTGCACCGGTAGCGGCAACTGTAAAAGTAACGGTACCACTTTGACACAATGACTGTGATGAAGGCTGCTGTGTGAACGTTGGGCCAGCGCCGGGTTGAACGATGTAAGTAAGGTCCACTGTATGCACGGTTGCACCTGCAGTTGCTGTAACAGTAATAGTATAGCTGCCATAAGAAAGCGTGTTGGCATTATTTAGCGTAACGGAAGTACTGCTGCCTGGCGCTACCGTAGGCGGTGTAAAAGTTACTGTTGTGCCTGCAGGAACACCTGCTGTTGCGGTGAATGTAATTGGTGTTACGAATCCATTAACTGCTGCGGTTCCCAAAGTTTGTGAAACCGTGGCTGGGGCCGGACAAGCAGCAGTTGCTGGCGTAGCCGGTGCAGTTAATGTGAAGTCTGGTCCGGTTGGCGCCGTGATAATAAAGTTTGCATTAGAAATATCAAAGAAAACATTTCCAACAGCTTCTACTTTTATCCTGGCGGTTGTTGTTTGTGAATTTGGAATGGTTACCAATTCAGAGCCATCATTAGGTGTACTTGCTGCAATGACAGTTGGATAGGTCAGTCCTCCGTCGGTCGATAAAGATATCTTCACGTTTGCTACACTTATCGGCGCAGCATCGGTACCCACTACATTCCATGTTACAGTTTGTGTTGAATTGGCCGGATAACTTTCTCCGCCATTGGGTACGGTTACCGCAAATGGTGCACCGGTATTGACAACATGGATCACATAAGTTCCGGTGAAACCAGCCTGGCAACCCTCGCCGCCAGTAACAATTCCGCCTGTGGCCGGAAGACCACCTGCACCGGGATGCACATCCCTTACCGTTAACCTGAACTTCATATCCCTTGCAACTGTTGGAAGTGTTTCTCCTTTTAGTCCACCCATTGCCGACGGTGGGTTTGCAGGAAATCCTGCTAATATTACCGCCATGCTGGGAAATGTTCGGCTTCCGCTTGTCAGTGGTATTCGTGATTTGAAAAGCGGAGCAGTAGTGTTAGCAGCGCCTCCGTTCCATGTTGTTGTTGGGCCAAGATCCCATTCTTCCCAACAATAAGTGAGCGGATCTCCATTCGGATCATTTGCCACACCGGTCAAAGTAAAAGGGGTGCTGATGGGAATGCTTACACCATTATTATTCATCGCGGTAATCACTGGAAGTGTATTGCCCGTAGCGGCGGCAACTTTGCAAGTATTGCCACTTCCCGTTTCAATATAATTACTGATCTCATCAAAACTGATAGTATGGAAAAAAGGATCGCTATGCGGCTGGATATCATCTGCACCGCAGATGCCTGCATAACCCTGGATCGTTGTTGCACTTCCAACCTCATAAGCTGTTGAACCATTTCTGTTACCGTTGCAACTGCCAGCGTTACTGTTGAATGTATGATTGCCTCCCCATTGGTGGCCCATTTCATGCGCTACATAATCGATATCGAAATTATCTCCAACAGGATTAGATAAACCCGTTACGCCTCTCGCCTTTGAACCTGCAACACAGGGAACCCGCAGGTTGGCGACACCGCCGCCACCTGTACTCACTACGTGACCGATATCATAGCCGGCACTGGTGATCACGGCATCAATATTTGCCTGATTTTGCCCAAGCATGGTTCCTCCGTTGTTATTGGTATAAGGATCGGTAGCACCATCGAGATAAATGAGCAAATTATTATTGCCGATCAAGACCATGCGCAAACCAATTTCGGTTTCATAAACACCTGTAACCCGGTTAACAGTGGTCAACATTGCCGCCGCAGTTGCGGGAACAGTCGGAGTGCTGGGACTACAAACTGCAACAGCATATTCTCCTGTACAAGCCAATGCCAGCCGATAAGTGTACAACTGAGCTCCCCTACAAGGGCCTGCTGCTACTATATTGGATTGATTGCCTTTGCCGGCGATATTATCTATTGTCTCGCATGTAAAAGGAGGATATCTTTTGTTATCGGAAGTATAATAACTGATATAATGATCTACATCCCATTTTGCGTAAGGGTCAATGAACACCCTGCCGTGCACAGATAATATTTGTGCATGAAAACCGAAGTAAGGATTGAAGTCAAGGCGAATGCTTGCATAAGGATCGTCAATTCCTTTTCCTGCAAATGTTCTCATCTCCGGGAATTTTGCCTGCAATGCTGGTTCCATCACGCTGCTTTCCCAAACCTGGAACTTCGCCATGCTGCCATCGGGCATCGGGATCTCCATGATAGCAGCACCCACACTTCCGAAATTTTTCTCAGAGGGAAGCGACCATAAAAAAGTTTTTAGTTGATTGACGTTGGCTGTAAGTCCCCTGTATTTTTCAGGAAATATCTCTCTTTTATTCTGAACCTGGGAGAGGACAGCTTTGCTTGCGTCCGCAAAAAAATTGTTTTGCGCAGTAAGCGATAATGATGCTGTAAATACAAAAAAAATCGTAAGTGAAAGCGAGTAAATTTTCTTCATCATATGTAGATTTAAGATCCTAAAATATTCATTTTTTTTGACTCTAAAAAATGCTGAAACCCTTTTGGCAAAAGAATTCCGCGTTACCCGGTCAATTTTCTAGTTGTGCGAATTTCTACCTTTTTTTTAGATCAGCGAAAAATTAACAACACGCTGCAAACCACAATAATGTAAAGATGCGTCAGCAATTTAACTGACGCATCTTTACATTATAACAATTTATATTTTTAGAAGTGCTTTATTATTTTTTTACGAGTGTTCTCGTTTCAATCAATTTTTTATTCTCATAGATAGAAATAAAATAGCCACCGCGATTGAGCTTACTTGTATTAACGGGTTGCAACTTATCGGTAATACGCCCATTCGCTATAACTGTTCTCATCAGATCAGTGATAACATAAGTAATATTGGGTTTGTTTTGCAGCGCCGGCGAAAGCTCAATGTATATAAGATCCTGGATGGGGTTGGGGTAGATGTTTATTTGTGAATTGACATCAAACTCCTGCGGTTTCAACTTCAATTGAGTAAATTCACTTGATGCTACGCCAGTCCTTAAGATTGGCGAATTGCATGGCCCCGGAACGATCGTTAACACGGCACCTTTTTCAATGCTTGTGTTTGGCAACAACGTAATACTACCGCCCGCAACCATGGATGCCCGGGCTCCCGTAATTCCATTTCCCTGCATAACAAAATTTGTTGAACCTCCGGCAACAGAAATTGTAATTCCGGCCCTGTATTTATAGGTTGCATTTATCGGTAAGGTGATATTCTGAAGGACCAAATTGTCGGGACAAAAATCTGCGGAAACTAAAGGTGAAGTATAAGCTAATGCTGTTCCGGTTCGGTTATCGGTCCAAACAGGATATATCACATCATCGTGAGCTGTTACTCCTAAATAATCTCCGAAATACTCGGCGATAACTGGCACGGGTGTAAATGAAACATCACTTATCTGGTAGTCTGACCAGGTACTTCCTCCATCAAACGAAGAAGACATCCATGTTTCGAGATCGGTGCTGCTAACGTTCCTATCGTCATAGTAAATGATATGCAATTTTCCATTAGTTTGATCACAGGTGATCCATGGAAAAAAATGTTTTTGCCCCGCTCCGGGTACTGTTTGGTTAACCAATTGAGGACTTGACCATGTCACACCCTGGTCTGTAGATCTTATCAAATAAATATTTACATCATTTCCGGTATTCACAAAAGGAGTTCCCACGTTGCACCAAACCACATAAATAGTTCCTCTATTGGGCCCATAACTATTGTCGACAGCCATGCTTGGAAACGAATTTGCCCTTATGCCTTTACCGACCTTTGTTTTTCGAATTCCTCTTATATTATCTACTATCCTGATCGAGTTACTAAATGAAGTGCCGCCGTTCACTGAACGGGCAAAACCGATAGCGGCTTCATCAGTTCCGTATTTGTCAGGCCAGCTATCATAAATTGCCCAGGTTGCATATACTTCGCCAGCAGGGCCAGTTTGCAGATTAACACCCTGGTCCAGGGCTGTAAGACTTGACCCATGGCTGGCGTCACTTATGCTTATAGGACTTGCCCAGCTAACAGCATGATCTGATGATTTGGTGAAAAGTATATGCCTGTCATGAATTCCCCCGAAATCGATCCAGGCGTTGTATATATGATTTTCATAAGCACTCCCTGCGGTTTTGTCAACAGTTAAGTGATTTTTATCGCCGGTGGCACCTACTAAATAACTTGCCCATGATGCGCCTTCATCAGTAGAGACCGAAACAGCCTGTTGTCCATTATTGTCAATATAGCCGATATAATAGTAATTGTCATTGCTTATGGCCGTTGCCGGATCTGAATAACTAAATGGAAGAGCGCCAGGGCTTCCTGTCCAGTTATTACCCCCGTCGGTCGTGGTAAATTTGCTTGTACTGGCGGTCACCGGAAAAGTGGTAAGATCAACCGCGTTATTTGAATTCAATGCTTTTGTAGTGTTACCCGTGTTTATGGCGACAGAATTTTCGGTTTCCGAATATGGAGTTGTACCATCTATTAAAACATCCGCGGAATTCAATAGAGCGATCAATGCACTTTTGATCTGCGAACCTTTATATGTAGGTGCTGGAACCGGGGTATTGGGATTGAAGCTAACCAAACCTTGCTCCGCGAGTTTCATCCAATATGCCAGGTTATCAATTCTTGTGTCGATTTTTGTATCTGCCTTTTGACAATATACACCCGTACAGCATATACAAAGCACGCTAATTATGAAGCATTTCATAGCCGTTGATTTAGTGTGTGAAAGATTATCCAACCAGGTTTTACTTGTTTTTTAGTTCGTCCAATTTTGATTTCATAGCGTCATTTTCCTTTTTTAACTGGATAACATACAAAGTAAGTTCCTCCACTTTTTCCAACAGCTTCACTGTCATTTGGCCAAGCTCAAAACCACCATTTTCTTTCACTTCGGTGCTGGATTGAATTCCCGGCAGGTGTTTATTTTTGGTAATAAATTTATCAAGCTTTGCAATATCAAGGAGATTGTATTTTTCATCAAAAACATAATCTGCCCATTGGGTGCTGTTTTTTACTGCCACTTTTACCTTTTCTGTAATGATCCCGTCTGATACATATAATTTATAGTCCCCCACATAAGTCATGTCATTGTCGCCAATAACAACAGCCCCGGCATTATTATTTATGATGTGGTTAGTTAATGGCACAGCATCCCAATAAGAAGAGCCTCCTCCACCGCCAGCTGCAGTTAATATCACGTCACCGGTACTATTAACAGAAAGTACCTTGCCATTTGCTGCCCCAACAGTTGCACTACTGTTTAATTGAGTTAACCTCAAGCCAGAAGGTATAAATGATGTGGTGCCACCATCCACTTCCAGAACCCTATTGGGTGTGGTTGTGCCGAAACCTGCATTTCCATTATTATCAATGTACAGCCTTTGTTTGCCGGCACCATCAGCAAGTATGATCGTGCCGGATAAACTTGAAGACAGCCCGGTTATTCTTGCACCGATGATCGTGTTATTGCTGCCGCTAACAATACCATTGCCACCACCCCAGTCAGTTCCCACTATAGTGTTATAATCTCCTGTGGTAAGGCTTGCCCCGGCGCTCCAGCCAATTGATGTATTTCTGTTTCCCGTAGTAATACCCCCTGATCCCTCGCCGATCGATGTATTATAGGATCCTGTTGTAGTCACGTACATAGAATTTCCTCCTAGTGCCAGATTATAAAACCCGGTTGTATTATGGAGCAGTGCTCCATAACCAATTGCAAAGTTTAAACTTCCGGTAGTGTTACTTGAAAGTGCAGCTGTACCAACTGCAATATTTTGATCTCCGGTAGTATTATTGCCGAGTGCGCCGACGCCTACAGCAACATTTGAACCACCACTAATGTTAGAATACAACGCTGATTCTCCTATGGCAGTGTTTAGAGAACCGGTGGTGTTAAGACGCAAAGCGGAAATCCCAAAAGCAGAATTAGAGGTGCCGGTAGTATTGCTTATTAACGCGTTTGTACCGTACGCTGTGTTTTGTGCATTTACATTTAATACAGCGAATGCAACAAGGCAGATAAGAATGAATTTTTTCATTGCAATTAATTTTGGTTTGTGAGAAATAGGGTTATTTAGATCCGGAAAAATAGGGTTAAGTACGTAAGAGTTCATCTTACCGTATTAAAATAATAAAAAATATTTGAAAAAGCAAATATCTGTGGCTGAGATCAAAAATATATTGTGGAGAAATTGACTTTGAGAAGATTGGCGTCGGACACAACAGGAAGTTGCACTGCTGATGAAACCCAGTGTGGGAAAGAGTTAAACAAATTGGTAAGAAGATTTTTCTGAAGGTAAACGCTAAAACTTAGGACAAGGAATACCTTTTACTTCAACCGGTCTCTTGATATAGATCACCGATATTTCTGAACCACCACGCGAAGCCGTAGCCGCTTTTAAATTAGAGATATTTAGATCGTAGCTGGCGCCGATCCTAAGGCCGCCGAATTCCAAACCGATGTATGGAATGATCGCATCGTTGAAACGCATCCAGCCTCCAAGATATACTGCTGCGGGATTGTCGGCCTCCTGGTTAAGGTTTGCTGCGATAGCAGCTCCAACCGTTGTTTCACTTGCTTTGTTTTGTATCTGGTGAATAACAGAAGTATGCACGGTCAGCATATCAGAAACAGGAAAAGATCCTCCTGCATGAACAGTGATGCGCCCGGTGAGTGCCCATGTATTGTCTTTGAAACTTACTTTCGGCCTGTTGATATGATACATTGAAGTACCGACATAAAAATTGTTGCGTCCGTTAGTAGAACCCGAATATAATATACCGGCATTCATGTCAAAATAAGATTGGTTATTGCCGTTGGCAAAATTTCTGTCAGAGGAAGTTCCCGGAACAAAACCATTTTGGGTTAACTCATCTGCAAAGGTCAATTTATTAACGTCTAACACAAGGCTCGAATAAGTGGCCTGGAATCCTGCGCCGATCGTACTATATCCGTCTTCGTCCAATCCTTTGTGATATGACATGGAAACGGAACCATAATTCAACTTAAGAATATTGTTAGCGCTGGCATCGGACACACCTGAAAGGCCAACTCCAAATACATCACTTTCCGGAACCCTGCTTTTCAAAATAGGAAAATCGACAGATGCGCTTGTAGTAACATAAGCTTTAGGGATCGATGGCCATTGGTCGCGGTGGTTAGCAGCGAGGCGCCATAAGCCTTCAAACTTGCCGGTAAATGCCGGGTTGAGTGTAAGGGGGGATGCAAAAAATTGCGAAAAATGCGGATCCTGGGCTTTCACCATCACAGCAAGCAAAAGGGTACATCCTAAAACAATTGATTTTCTCATTTTCATTTGACTGTTCAGAACCTTAAAGATAAGGATTTGCACCAAAATGCTGCATAGAATAAGTTCTGTTTTCGAGTTTCGGGTTTCGAGTTTCGGGTTTCGGGTTTAGAGTTCTTTCAACTTGTTGGTTCTGTTCAATATAGGGAGCGATGTAAAAAAGAGAAGTTTGGCTCATGAGGTCTCCCAACAGAAAATTCTAAACCGAAAACAGGAAATTACCCCTGCAATTTTGCCCCATAGGCAAGGTCGCCGGCATCGCCCAGTCCGGGCACGATATATCCCTTGGCAGTTATTTCATCATCAATATCCCCACACCAGATCGTAGCCCGGGGTTCGGCTCTCATCACATATTCGATACCTACGGTGCAGGCAATGGCGCAAACGATGTGCAATTCCTTGATATTACCTTCTTCCTTTAAGAACTGTATCGATTTCACCAAAGAAGACCCCGTTGCAATCATCGGGTCGCTGACGATGATGATGCGGTTATCAATATCCGGACAGCTCATATATTCGAGCCTGATGTCGAAAGTGCCATCTGGATTGTGTTTGCGATAGGCGCTGATAAATGCATTGTCGGCTTTATCAAAATAGTTTAGCAATCCATTGTGCATCGCAAGTCCTGCACGCAGGATCGTCGCCAATACCGGCTGTTCGGATAAAACCTTGCTGTTGCTGGTCCCCAATGGCGTGGTGATCTCTTTTTCTTCCCAGGGCAATTTTTTGCTGATCTCATAGCCGATCACTTCCGCTATGCGTTCGAGGTTACGCCTGAAGCGCATGCGGTCGGACTGCACATCTACGTCACGCAATTCGCTGACCCAACTGCTCACCAAAGAATACTGTTCGCTGAGATTGATTACCATTGTTTAGTTTTGAGTTTGAGTTTACCGTTTCCGGTTGTGGATGCCTTACATTCCTTGCCTCTATGCAGTCGGTGGCAAACAAAACTAAAATAAAATAATGCACTTTCCTTTTATTTTTTAACATTCTGTTTCACAAAAATGTAGTTTTATTGTACTCAAATCAAGCACATGAAAAGAATTTCAGCAATCCTGGCAATAGCGCTCCTCGCCTTATCGGCCTGCAGCAGCGGCGACAAAAAGAGTCCCGACAAAACAAAGGATGAGCACGAGCAAACCAAGCAAAACCTTGCGGAGATAGAGAAAAAGAGCCCGCAAACCTATATAGCCGTGAGCGGACACGACAAACGAAATCTTATCGGCCAAACGGTGGTAAAGGGAACGCTCTCCAATAACGCGAGTGTAACCAGCTTCAAAGACGTTGACATAGAAATGTCTTTCTATAGCAAAACGGGTGCTTTATTGGAAAAAGACAAAGAGACGATCTACGAGACACTGGCTCCGGGCGACAGCAAGAATTTCAAGACAAAATATTTTGCGCCGAAGGGAACGGATAGCGTGGCGATCAGAGTGATGGGAGCTAAGTCGGAATAAGGAATAAGAAATGAAAAATAAGGAATAAGAAAGTCTAACACTCCACGGAATGCCCACTTTCTTATTCCTTATTTCTTATTAATTATTTCTTATTTTTTAAGGAGTCCAACTATCATGCACAATGCCAACCAGGTAAGGCGTATTGTCTTTTATTTTGAACACAAGCCTTAAACCTCGAAAGTCCATCCCTTCATATTTTTTATCAAAACCCGGAAAGAAAAATTCAACTACATCGCAGCCTGGGTATGCTTCCTCTATATTGTTCAGATCTGTACCCTGGCTATGAAAATCATTGAAAGATTTTAGCGTAGCATTTATAAAATCCACGTCATAGATCCATGAAAAGTATCGGTCAATCGTCAACTTTTCTGGCGAACCGTAGCCGGTGCCCCAGTCAATTTTTTTCTTTTCTTTTGCCAGCTTTATTAATTCATCGCCAGAAAAACTTTTCGTGCTTGTGTCAACATTTGCGTATGATGAAAAGCGCACACCCAATTGAGGGTGAATGAAACCTTTGAATTTTTCATAATCTTTTGCTTTGATAACAACCAGAATTTCATTGCCTAGTCGTTTTAACGAAGTAGAATCATTTTTTTTACTGACGATTGTGTCAACCACTTTTTTAGTGGTATCAGTTTGTTGATCCTTGGTGATCACCTCTTCCTTTTTAGAATCAGATTGACTACAACTGAAAAGAAAAACAATGAATACAAAGGAGATGATATTTTTCATATATTCTTTTATTGTACAAATGAAAACGAATCCCCGTCAAATAATCCTTTATCGCTGAGTTTCAAATGCGGTATCACCAGCAATGCCATAAAAGATAAGGTCATGAACGGAGAGCCGAGGGTTGATCCTAATTCTTCTTTCACCATTTTGTCGATTGCTGTATAATCTTCAGCAACTTTATATCCGTCTTCATTACTCATCAAACCCGCTACAGGTAAGGCAACTGCCATTTCTTTGTTATTGCCTACAGCGCTCACCCCGCCTTGTGCATCAATGACAAGATTGATAGCTTTTAACAGGCTTGCGTCATCTACACCCACTGCAACGATATTGTGCGAATCGTGTGCAACAGAAGATGCGATCGCACCGGATACTATTCCAAAATTCTTAATGAATGCTTTTGCAACAGGCGCATTACCATAGCGATTTACTACCACGATCTTTAAAATATCATGTTGAACATCGCTAATGATCTTGCCGGCTTCAACTTTTGGCGTTGCGAATATTTTATTGGTGATCAACTGGCCATCCAGCGCTTCAATGACTGGTATGGAAGTCTCGCCATTGTAAGGGATAGAAAGATCGGCAGCTTTTTTTCTATCACAACTAAAATTGTTGATGACCTCTGACTTTTGATTTTTGATTTTTGACTTTCCATTCTCAGCAACCAATGCTCCATCAATATAAGTTTGCAGAACTTCAAAATTCACCAGGTCCTTTACCACGATAAGATCGGCGGCATCGCCTTCTTTCATCAATCCAACATTCATCTTATAATGAAGAACCGGGTTTATGCATGCAGCCTGCAGCACTTTAAAAACATCAATGCCTTTTGCAACCGCCCTTGCACACAATTGATCGATATGGCCGATAGCCAAACTATCAGGATGTTTATCATCACTGCAAAACATCATCATTTCGTGATGCTCGTTCATCAGTCCGATCAGCGCCTCAAAATTTTTGGCAGCACTTCCTTCCCGTATCAATATTTTCATTCCATAGGCGAGCTTGTCTGAAGCTTCTTCGGCGGTAAAGCATTCATGGTCGGTGGAAATGCCGGCATCGATATATCTCTTCGCGGTCTCACCCCTCAACCCCGGGGCATGCCCATCAACGGGTTTATTGTATTTTTTCGCCGACGCGATCTTCTTCATCACTTCTTCATCCCCATGCAACACGCCGGGAAAATTCATCATCTCGCTCAAATAATTTATCTCGGGTTTCTGCAAAAGCAGGTCCACTTCATCAGCGGTCAGCGCGGCACCGGCGGTTTCAAAAACCGTGGCCGGAACGCAGCTTGGGGCGCCAAAATGAAATTTAAAAGGAACGGTTTTTCCGTTTTCGATCATGAATTCAACGCCCGCCATCCCGCATACATTGGCGATCTCGTGCGGATCGCTGATGGTGCCTACCGTGCCGTGTACCACGGCCAGTTTTGCAAATTCCGACGGTACCAGCATGGAGCTTTCGATGTGCACGTGGCTGTCGATGAAACCGGGCAGAAGAAAGTTGGCAGTTGGCAGTTGGCGGTTGGCAGTGGGTAGCTTTTCAATGGAAATTATCTTTCCTTCTTTCACGGAGACTTCGCCGAAAAAGATATCCTTGTTGGGGATGTCGACGATATTACCTTGTATTTTGAATGCGTTCATAAATTTTTTGTTAACGGACTTTCCTTTATATTATTAATAGGTTAAATGGTATAAGTTACAGGATAAATGGGACAGCAAAAAAATAAATTCGCCTGTAATTTTGGCTATCTTTCCACCTCAATATTTATACAATGAAAAATTTAATGATTTTCGGTTTAATGGTGGTCGCACTGGTATTTGCGCAGTTCGCCCAAGCCCAAACAGTTGACGATGTGCTCGACAAATATATGGCTGCAATGGGTGGCAAAGATAAATTGCTCAGCATAACATCCGTGTTCATGCAGGGTGTATCTGAAGCCAATGGCAATGAGATCACGAATACTACCTGGAAGGTGCAGGAGAAATTATTTCGCAACGACATCAACTTCGGTATGGGAAGCATTACTACGGTAGTGACACCCGAGAAAGGCTGGCGCTCCAACCCAAGGAACGGCGGCGCTTTTGAGGCCATGACTGCAGAAGCGCTCAACGGATACCTGCACCAGATGGATTGTGCGGGCCCACTGGTCAATTATGCAGCCAAGGGCCATAAGGCCGAATTGATGGGCAAGGACACAGTTGATAAAATTGAATGTTATAAGATCAAACTAACCACCAAGGCAGGCAAGGAGCTTACTTATTGGATCGACGCCAAAACATATCTTATTTATCAAAATTCTCAGAAAGGAAACTTTGGTGGAAGGGAGTTTGAGATCACTTATGTGTATAAGGATTACAAAGCTGTTGATGGAATACTCTTTCCGTATACAGCTGAGTTGAAGGGTGGCGCAGGCGGTTTCAACAGCGGACCACTGAACTATGAAAAGATCGAGATCAATAAACCTGTTGACGCAAAATTATATAAGGCTGAATAACTAATAAAAAACTCAATTCATGAAACAGATAAAAAAAATTGGACTGGCATTATTGTTACTCTTAAGTGTAAACGGAATAAAAGCACAAACCGTAGATGAAGTGATCGATAAATTCATCGCAGCCATCGGCGGCAGAGAAAAAATGTTGGCGCTCAATTCTATAAAAATGGACGGTACACTTACCACGCAGGGATTTGATGTCGGCATCACAGTAACAGTATTGAATGGCAAGGGCGCAAGAACAGATATTTCTGTTCCGGGTATGTCGGAAGGCTATAGAATTATAACGCCAACCAAAGGCTGGAACTTTTTACCCTTCCAGGGAATGACGGGGCCTGAAGAGGCTTCTGAAGACATGGTGAAAGCCGGGCAAAGCCAGCTTGATCTGCAAACTTCTTTTTTGGATTATGCAAAAAAAGGGCATAAGGTGGAACTGCAAGGAAAGGAAAAAGTAGACGGCGCCGATTGCTATAAAATAAAGATCACCTACAAAAATGGCAAGTCGACAGTGGTGTACATTGATGCAAAAACCTACTATCGCGTAAAAGCTGTTGCGACCGTTGACGTTAATGGTACGCCTACCGAGGTGGAAAATACGTATTCGGATTTTAAAAAGACGCCAGAGGGTTATGTGATCCCTTATTCACAAACCAATCAAAGCGGAACTATTATTTACACTTCGGTTGAGATCAATAAGCCGGTGGATGAAAAAATATTTGTAGCTAATTAAGTTATAAAGAATGAATTTTTAAAAGAGGCTGTCTTTAAGACGGCCTCTTTTCTTTTAAAACCACTTTTGATTTTGTATCTTCCATTCCTAATCTTATTGAAATGAAAAAACTAACGCTATTGCTGGTAACTATCTTGTCAGCAACAATATCTTTCTCACAAAAAAAGACAACAAGTCCCGCCAATAACGATGACAGCATGTTGTTCAGTAAAGTAAAATACAGATCGATAGGGCCTTTTCGTGGAGGGAGGAGTGGAGCAGTGACCGGCGATCCAAAGCAAAAAAATACTTTTTATTTCGGTGGAACCGGCGGTGGCGTATGGAAGACCATCGATGGCGGTAGCAATTGGAAAAATATCAGCGACAAATATTTTGGCGGTAGCATCGGTTGTGTGGCCGTTGCGCCTTCAGATAATACCGTATTATATGCGGGCGAAGGAGAAAGCACTTTACGTGGAAATGTTAGTGAAGGTTTTGGTATTTGGCGCAGCGACGATGCTGGAAGAAGCTGGAGAAATTTAGGCTTGAAAGACACAAGGCATATCATCCGTATCGTCATTCACCCTAAGGATCCCAATATCGTGTGGGTGGCAGCAATTGGACATTTATTTGGTCCCAACCTGGAGCGTGGAATTTTCAAAACAACTGATGGCGGAAAAACCTGGAAAAAAGTTTTGTATGTAAATGATCAAACCGGTTGCAGCGACCTGATCATGGAACCAGGCAATCCTGCGGTTCTATACGCAGGTACATGGCGCATACAACGCACGCCTTATAGTTTGGAAAGCGGCGGCGATGGTGGTGGACTCTGGAGATCCGTTGATGGTGGCGATACCTGGAAAAACATTTCAGCCAAAAAAGGTTTACCGAAAGGCCTTTGGGGTATTGTTGGAGTTACCGTTTGTCCGTCGAATACCGATCGTGTATATGCATTGATAGAAAATCCTTCGGGCGGATTATTTGTGAGCAATGATGGTGGCGAGAGCTGGACCTTGCAAAGTAGTGATAACAATATTCGTCAACGGGCTTGGTACTATACCAAAGTTTTTGTTGATCCAAAAAATGCGGATCTCGTTTGGGTATTGAACGTGAATTTTTTAAAGAGCACCGATGGCGGAAAAACATTCAAGAACGTGGGCACGCCGCATGGCGATCATCATGATCTTTGGATAGATGCGGAAGATGGAAATCGCATGATCATTGGCGATGATGGTGGTGCACAGGTAAGTTTTGATGGGGCAAATAACTGGAGCACGTATTATAATCAACCCACCGCACAATTTTACCGCGTGAGTACCGACAATCATTATCCTTACAGAATACTCGGTGCACAACAGGATAATTCCACCTTGCGTATATTATCAAGAAGCGATGGCAGCCAGATAACACAGGATGATTGGCAACCGACTGCTGGTGCAGAAAGTGGTTATGTTGTTGCGGATCCTCTGAATCCTGATATTGTGTATGGCGGAAACTACAGTGGTTATCTTTCGCGTTACGATCATAAGACCGGTGAGAATCGTGCGGTAAGTGTTTGGCCCGATGATCCGCTAGGTGCTGGTGCCGACGTTTCCAAATATCGTTTTCAATGGAATTTCCCGATCTTCTTTTCTCCTAATAACCCAAAAAAATTATACGCCGCGGGCAATGTTTTGTTTGCAACAGAAAATGAGGGCGCTTCGTGGACGGCGCTGGGTGGTGATCTTACCACAAATGATAAAGTTCGGCAGCGCTCCAGTGGCGGGCCGATCACGAAGGACAATACAGGCGTGGAAGTATATTGCACCATTTTTACCGCTGCTGAATCTTCTTTGGAAAAAGATCTGTTGTGGACGGGAAGCGACGATGGTTTGATACAGGTCAGCAAGGATGGTGGCCAGCACTGGCAGAATGTTACGCCACCTGCAGCCGGGCAATGGATGATGTGGAACTGTGTGGAGACCGGCACTTTTCAAAAAGGCAAGGCTTATTTTGTTGGTACAAAATATAAGAGCGATGATTTTACGCCGTACATTTTTAAGACGGAAGATTATGGCGCTACCTGGACGAAGATCACCAATGGTATCCCTGCCGGTCATTTTGCACGATGCATTAGGGCAGATAAAAGAAGGCCCGGGCTTTTGTATTGCGGCACAGAATATGGCATGTACATCAGTTATGACGATGGCGCCAATTGGAAACCCTTTCAATTGAATTTGCCGATCGTTCCCATCACCGATCTTACCATCAAAGAAAACGATCTGATCGTTGCTACGCAGGGGCGTGCCTTTTGGGTGATCGATGATCTTAATATCATACAGGATGCTGATGCTTCGATCCTGCAAAAAAATATCTATGCATTTAAAGTGAATGATACCTATCGTTATGACGGATCACAAAATCCCAATCCAAAAAATGCGGGAATGAATCCGCCAAGTGGTACGGTTATCAATTATTATTTAAAAAATATTGGTGATTCGGCCAAGGTAAGCATAACGATCATGGATCAGAACAGGAAGCTGATCAAAACTTTTTCTACCACGGCAAAAGAAGCGACAGATAAGATCGACGTAAGCCAGGGTATGAACCAGTTTGTATGGAACATGAATTATCCTGCTCCTGAGAGGATCGAAGGATTGATCCTTTGGCATGGAAATGTGCCGGGACCCAAAGCCGCACCGGGACAGTATTTTTATAAGATCAAAGCCGACAAAGATTCTACGGAAGGAAATTTTATTATCAAGGCAAACCCGGTGTATAATATTTCGCAGCAGGATTATGAAGAGCAGTTTAATTTCCTCCTCAGCATACGCGATAAGTTTACGGAGATGCTGAAGGCGATAAAAAATATCCGTGATATAAGAGCGCAACTGAACAGCTTTACCGATAAGCTGGGTAAAGATTGTCCGAAGGATGTGAAGCAGGCCGCCGATACGATCAACAAACAAATGACTGCCATTGAAGAAGCTTTGCATCAAACAAAGGCAAAGAGCGGGCAGGATGTGCTGAATTTCCCGATAAGACTGGATGATAAAATTTCCGGGCTCTACGATTTTGCAGCCAGTGGCAACTCGGCTCCAGCGCGGCAGGTGAAGGATGCGTACGCGGAATTATCTGCACAGGCTGATCTGCAATTGAATAAGTTGAAGAAGATAATCAGTGAAGATCTTCCTGCATTCAATCAGTTGATAAGGGATAAGGCATTGCCGCTGATAGGAGTGAAGAAAGAATAAAAAGATATTTCACGCAAAGTCGCAAAGCGAACGCAAAGCCGCAAAGTTATCTTTGCGGCTTTGCTATTCTTAGTGTCTTTGCGTGAGGTTACTCAAATGTCACCATCACCGGCACATGATCGCTATACTGTTTCCAAAGATCATATTCCCCGATCTCCACTGATTGCATTTTATCGGTCATATCTGTTGATGCAAAGCAAAAGTCAAAATGGTAAGGTTTGTCTTTATGTCTGTATAAATAAAAAGTAGGGTGCTGTTCCTGGCCCTGTACCTGGTTGTGATGCAAGTGGTAACAGCTTTGAATACCTCTTTTTTCTAGATGAGTTACAACGTGTGAGTGATTGCCAATTCTATATTTTCTATCAAAAATTTTGTTGCTGTTGAAATCACCAATTAATATCGATGGCTTGCTCTTCAGTTTTTTATCATAGTGATTAACTGCTTTCCAAACCTGTTCAACATATTGCCCATCCGGATCGTCGGGATTATTGGCCCATACAGCATATAGCACAAAGTCAAGCTCACCGCCGGTTACAGCGATCGGGATGATCATTTTGATGTTTGGATCGTGATTGCGGAGCTTCTTAAACCTGAATTTGCTGTATGAAAAAATACCCAATCCTTTGTTTTGATTTGTGCCGAACCAAAGCATATCCGTTGGCTTCGGCGTATCGGTATTGAATTTTAATTTATCGGGACTTTCACATTCAGGAACAACTAAGATATCGGGCTGATGCGCCAGGATGAGGTCGGCTTTTTTTCTGAAAGCCATATTGCAGTTCCATGTGATGATCTTCATGTTTCGATTGCAAGTTAGCCTACAAGGTTTGCACGGGATCAACCTATAAGGTTCCCGGACGAAGCTATAAATTTATAGGCTCTTCCTGGAAACCTTATAGGTTGTCATAATTAATCTGCCGTCAGCAATTGCTCAAAAAAGGCTCCGATATTTTTTTCTCTGTCCACAAAATGAAGCTCCAGCATCCAATGCCTTTTGTTTCCGTGCTTATCTAATTGAAGTATGTCGGTATGGTTGTCGGGATGCACATCCAGGCACAGATCATTTGGATCATCCGGCTGTTCGTGCGGAAAATAGCCGATGATATGGCCGGCAATTGCATTTCCAAATTCATAGCCATAACGTTTGGTAAGTCCGTCAACGTAATTAAAATACTCGGCTCCGGTAAGACTGCTTTGTTTAAAATACCAGTCATTCGCTTCCTGCCAGGCAGTTTCTACATCATTTTTGATCTTTAGTTTCGAGGGGTCACTGCCCAATACATAAGTTCTTCCAAGATCTGCTTCCCAACCTTCAAAAACAGGATGAAAGTCGAAGAACAGGATATCGCCTTCCTGGATCAGCAGGTTGGCTGGATCTGCGATATAGGGTTGCAGGGTATTATTGCCCGTCCTCACGATCTTTTTACCCCAATGATCCACAACGCCAAAATCTTCTTTGGCAATTTTTACTATTTCATCGGCAAGTTCTTTTTCGGATTTCCCGGGAACTATTAATCCTCTTTTCTCGACCGTGTCAAATAGTTCTTTTGCTTTTTGTTCGGCGAGGATCAGTTGTTGTCTGGTGTCAGTCATGATTTTTATTTTTCAATTTGCATAGGGATGCGGGAAAATGTGTTTTTTCATAACCGGTCATAAAAGACTTTTTATTTTTTCTGTTAGCTCATCTGCTTTATTAACTGTCATAAGGTGGCCGCCATTTTTAACTGCCAGGTCGCATGTAACAAAACGGTAAGGTAGAATTCGGTCAGCCGTACCGTGAATATGCTTTAAGTTCATGTGTTGTGTTTGATTCTTCCAGGTAACGATCTTATCAATTGCCCATCTGGCGAAACTAGCATCTGTATCAAGCAAAATTTCCGCCAGTAGCTTTTTGTCTTTCGGAGTCTGTGTTCCGAAAAGCCAGTTATTGAAAATGCCGGGCCTTACTAAAAACCTGGTTGGTAATATCCTATGAAGCTTTAATTGCCCGGCAATACGATAATAAAAAGGAATCTCTTTTCGGGCCTTTGCAGAAGCAATAATAATTATCTTGTCCGTCTCAATAAGTTTCGCCACTTCTATTGCCATTAACCCACCAAACGAAAGCCCTATTAAAATTGGCCGGTCATGTTTAATTTGGCCCGTCAATCTCTTTGCATAGCCTTCGATGGTTTCGCCATCATCTGGTTTTATCCAACGAATGAATGTGGTAGTCTCGCCGAAATCTATGTTTTGAAACACTCTTTCGTCTGTACCAAGTCCACTAAAAACATAAATATATTTCATGATCTTTTTTCATAGAACGGTTTGCGGGGATTTGTTTGCATCCGCTCACCGAGTCGTTCTGCCAGCCATTGAAAAGAATTCTATTCGAAGCTATATACTCTGCTTTATAAAGTCGGTCGTTACGACTGTCGTAAATTCCGCATTTAAACTCGCGAGTGCGGTTTCGTGAATAAGTTCAGCTGAATAATTTTGCCCGTCAACGCCTTTCTTATTAAATGTTGCGGTCGCATCGGAAACCAAATACGTTTCATAACCTAAATTTCCGGCCATTCGGGTGGTGGTCGAAACACAATGGTCGGTGGTCAATCCGACGATCACCAATTTGGTGATCTTAGCGTTGTCAAGTTGCGCTTTTAAATCTGTGCCAATGAATGCACTGTTCACATCTTTTGTTATTACAGGTTCTCCTTCAATCGGCGAAACCAGGTCCTTAAATTCATTTCCAGGATTTGTCACATGAAGCAATGATGTCAAAATGGATGAACAATGTTTGATATGATAGATCGGAAGACCGTTGTCTCTCCAGATCTTTAGCAATTCGCTTGCGTTGAGCTCAGCATCTGGATTATTTCTTTGTCCGCCCCAGTATTCAATATCGTCGAATCCTTTTTGAATGTCGATAAGTAGTAAGGCTGGCCTGTCTGATTTTGATATACGCATTGGATTGGTTGGTTTGAATTTTCAGATGTTTCAATAGTGATATAACGAACAGGGCTTTATGCAGGTTGGGAATTAGAATTCCGTCTGCCCACAACCGCTGCTGATTGAAAATATAAAGTTGAATTTAAGAACTAAAGTTGAAAGTTGTTTGTCCGGCCCGAACCACAGCCTGGATATGCAATTGGTTGATGTTTGCTGGTCATGCCCAACTTGCATAAAACCCAATGTTATAGGCAGCCGAGTAAAAACTTCAAATATTATTTTTGTCCTACACTGTTCACTTCAATCCAATAACCGTCTGGGTCTTGAAAAAAAATCTGTTTTACCCCGTCTGCACGAATGTTGATTTTATTCAAGTTCCCTGGCCAGTCGGAATATGTGATGTTCATTTCATTCAGGGTTTTGATTACGGCGTCAAAGTTGGAAGTTGTAAATGCAATATGAATCGCTTTATTTAAGACAATTGGTTCTTTTATAATTGAAATAAGATGCAACTCTTTGCCATCTCCAGTAGAAAACCATCTAACTCCTTCAAGCTTTGCACGGTTTTCAATTTCCTTAAGTTTTAAAATCTTTTTGTAAAACTCAGCAGAGCGATTTACATCTTTAACAGAAATAGCCAAATGGTTAAATGTCAAATTGAATGAGGTGGTATCTTGTCCACGAACAATCACAGAAAATATAAGTGCAAAAATCAGAACCGTTGTCTTTCTCATGTTTGTTTTGTTTTTATTACTGTGTCAATAGGTTGCCTATAACTCATAAATATACGCGCCTTTCCCGATGCCAAACGCCTATAAACATTTACAAACGACTACAATCGAATTTTTCCAATCACTCATCCTTAAAAAGATCAGGCCGTTTTTCCTGGGTACGTTTGAGGGACTCCTCATGCCTCCAATCCTCGATCAATTTATGATTCCCGCTCAGCAAAACATCCGGCACCTTCCATCCCCGAAATTCTTCCGGCCTTGTATACACAGGCGGCGCCAGCAAACCATCCTGGAAAGAATCGGTGAGTGCAGAAGTTTCGTCATTGAGTACGCCGGGGATCAATCTTCCTATTGCGTCCACCAATACAGCTGCACCTAATTCACCACCACTCAAAACATAATCGCCGATCGAAATTTCTTTGGTGATAAAATGATCTCTTACTCTTTGATCAATGCCTTTATAATGGCCACAGATCATCATCAAATTATTTTTCAGCGAAAGTTGGTTGGCCATTTTCTGATCGAAGTTTTCGCCATCGGGAGTTAGAAATATTACTTCGTCGTAGTTGGTATTTTTTTGCAGGGATTCGATGGCATTCACTAGTGGCTCGATCATCATCACCATGCCGGCGCCGCCACCAAAAGCATAGTCATCTACCTGCGCTCTTGCATAAGTTGTGTAGTCACGCAAGTTGATTACATTCACTTCAAGCAATCCTTTATCCATTGCCCGCTTCATGATCGAATGCGCAAATGGACTTTGCAAGAGGTCGGGGACTACGGTTATGATATCGATCTTCATTTTGTAAAGTTAATTATTTGGGAATGGGAATGGGAGGTGGAAAATGGGAAGTGGCGAGTGGCTAGTGGGATGTTCAATTCGTTGTACTCTGCGTTCCACTAATCATTCTCCACTCACCACTAGCCTCCAAGAAACTCATCTATGTCACGTTTATCCTTCTTCGTCGGCCTTCCCTGTTTGCTCATGCGCTTGCCTGTATGAAAAACACTCGCCTGGAATTTGATGCGGTCCAGTTCCTCCGGCGGGGTGATGTCTGAATAATACTTGATGGCCTCGGCGTACTGCACCCGGTGATCGAGTAAAGCTATCACTTTTATCACCCATCTCTTTGCTTCGGTCTTTACTTCATATTCCTCGTCAACATGCACGGTACGGGATGCTTTCACATTGTCTCCTGCCAACTTAACCTTTCCCTTATCGCATGCTTCTGCTGCCTGGCTGCGGGTTTTAAACAGCCGTATCGCCCAAAGGTATTTGTCGATTCTGAGCTTCTCTTTGTCCATGGGGCCAAAAATAAACTGTTTTTTTCTTAATGGGCATCGGGCAGGGCTAGTGGGAAGTGATGAATGGCTAGTGTGTTCAATTTATAGTACTCTGCTTCCACTCGCCACTCACCATTCCCCACTATACCTTTTATATCAGTGGTGATTGCCGCAACCCTTATTTCCTTAATTTTATTTCTACTAAAAGATAAAACATGAAATTCAGAATTGTAAAGATCATTCTAGTCCTCGTATGCATCGTCCAAGTCGCCTTTGCGCAAAACATCAAATGGACGCCGGATGGCAATGCATACTTTAAATCAAAAGACGGCGGTATTATCAAAGTTGATCCAATGACCGATGCCGAAACGGTGCTCGTTAAAAGAGAGCAGCTGATACCGGCCGGCACGTCAAAGGCGCTCAGCCCTCAATCTTATAGCTTCAACAGTGATTATACCAAACTATTGATCTTTACCAACACGGTAAAAGTATGGCGACTCCGCACAAGGGGCGACTACTGGCTACTGGATATCAATTCCAATAAACTTACACAAATGGGAAAGGGACTGCCATCTCAATCCCTGATGTTTGCTAAACTTTCGCCTGATGGAAAGAAATGTGCTTATACAAGTGAACACAATTTATTCGTTGAAGATCTCGCAACCAACCAGATCACTAAACTTACGAATGACGGCATAAGAAAAATGATCAACGGAACTTTTGATTGGGTGTATGAAGAAGAGTTTGGTTGCAGGGATGGTTGGCGCTGGAGCCCTGACGGCCGTCAAATCGCTTTTTGGCAGGTGGATGCAACAAAGATCCGTGACTATTATATGTTGAATACGACAGATAGCAATTATTCGCAGGTGATCCCGGTAGAATATCCAAAAGTTGGCGAGCCACCTTCACCCGTTCGCATTGGCGTTGTGAATATCGATGGCGGTTCAACACGCTGGATGAATATCGAAGGAGACCCACAGCAGCACTATATTCCACGCATGGACTGGAGCGGCCCCAACGAATTGATCGTACAACAACTCGATCGCAAGCAACAGGAAAGCAAACTCATTTATTGCAATGTACAGGATGGAACCAGTCGCACATTTTGGTCAGAAAGAGATAAGGCATGGGTTGACCTGAACTCTGCAGATATTTTTGGTGAGCCCGGTGGTTGGGATTGGATCAATGGCGGCAAAGATTTTATATGGATCAGTGAAGGTGACGGATGGCGCCATGTTTATAAGATCAGTCGTGATGGAAAAACTGTTACCCTGCTAACGAACGGGCAATATGATGTTGATGTGGTAAAGCGTATTGATGAAGCGCACAATTATATTTATTTCACCGCTTCGCCTGAGAATCCTACACAGATGTATCTCTACAGGGTTAAGATAGATAAAGGGCCCGGCGGCAAACCCAAAAAAGGCAAGACAACACCGCTTGATATTATAAAAAATACAGGAGATGCTCCTGAACTGGTAAGCGATGCCAATCTAAAAGGCACACATGATTACAATATTTCGCCCAATGGGAAATATGCCACGCATACTTTTTCCAATTACCGCACACCGAATGTGAGGGAGTGGATAATATTGCCCGACAATAAACCCATCAATCCCGCTAAGAGTATTGCGATGACCATCAAGCCGAATAATGATGTCAACATCGAGTATGTGAAGATCAAGATAGAAGACAATATTGTTTTGGATGCGTGGATCAACAAGCCGAAGAACTTCGATCCTTCAAAAAAATATCCAGTTGTATTCTATGTTTACGGAGAGCCGGCTGCCTCTACCGTTAACGACAGCTATGGCAATCATGATAACTTTTTGTATGATGGCGATATGCGTGAAGATGGCTATGTGCAGGTAGCCATCGACAATCGTGGCACACCAATGCCGAAAGGCGCAGCGTGGCGCAAGTCGATCTATCGCAAGATCGGTACCATCAATATCCATGATATGGCGATGGGCTTTACAAAATTGATGGAGCAGAATGCGTATTTCGATAGAGACAGGATCGCAGTGTGGGGATGGAGTGGTGGCGGGTCTTCTACCCTTAACCTGATGTTCCAGTTCCCTGAAATATTTAAAACCGGAATCGCTATCGCAGCGGTAGCCAACCAGCTGTTCTACGATAATATTTACCAGGAGCGTTACATGGGATTGCCGCAGGAGAACAAGGAAGATTTTATCAATGGTTCACCGATCACCTACGCAAAGAATTTGAAAGGAAACCTATTGTATGTGCATGGCACGGGAGATGACAATGTGCATTTTTCCAATGCCGAAGTGTTGGTGAATGAGCTGGTGAAATACAATAAGCAATTTCAGTATATGCCTTATCCAAATCGTACACATAATATTTCGGAAGGTCCGGGTACGAGCCAGCATTTAAGAACCTTGTACACTACTTTTTTAAGGAAGAATTGTCCGCCGGGGGCTAAATAATTTTTTGCTGGTAAGTGGGGAATGGCGAGTGGCAAGTGGGATGCAACCTACTAGCCACTCGCCATTCCCCATTTATCAACTCTGCATTCACACCGGTTACTAAAAAGATTAAACATAATTCATCAATAAACTGTAATTTTCGCCCCACAATTGCTGATTATTCTAACTAAACCCTTTGTTTATGAGAAAGCTCATCTTTCTTCTTTTATTTACCTTTTTCTCGGGCGCTTTATTTGCCCAACTAAACATTAACATTAAGGTCATTGACATCAACAGTGGCAACCCCGTTCCCAATGCTTCGGTAAAAGTACGTTCGTCGGGTAAGGGCGCGAGCACGGATGCAAGTGGCATGTGCAAAATCACTGCCGGAACAAGAGATGTGATCGAGATATCCTGTGTTGGCTATGCCTCGCAGGAATTGCCGGTAAATAACCGTACCGATATCTCTGTTTTCCTGCAATCATCTGCAGTGGTGCTTGGCGATATCGTGATGGTAGGAAGCCGTGGTGCGCCAAGAGCAAAGATCGAAACAGCCGTGCCTGTTGACGTTATCAAGATCAACCAGGCGGGAGTATCTACTGCAAAAATGGATCTCACTTCTGCTTTGAACATGTTTGCTCCCTCATTCAATTACAATAAACAAACCGGGGCGGATGGAGCAGATCATATTGATATCGGAACATTACGTGGCTTGGGCCCTGATCAAACATTGGTGTTGATCAATGGCAAACGCCGTCACCTCACCGCCTTTGTTTCCTTATTTGGAACACGTGGCCGCGGTAGTTCGGGTACTGACTTAAATGCATTTCCTGAAGCCGCTGTTGATCGCATTGAGATTCTTCGCGATGGTGCATCTGCGCAATACGGTTCGGATGCAATGGCTGGCGTGATGAATATCATCTTGAAAAGAGACGTGAATAATTGGTCATTCAACATCGGTGCATCGGGTTATTATGATAACAAATTCAATGCAGATAAATTTAATGAAGGCAATCAATATTATTCCGGTGAAAAGATCGATGGATTGACATTTTCTTTCGCTGCCAATGATGGGGTGAGTATCGGTAAGAACGGGGGCTTCGTGAATTTCTCATTCAATTATCTCACGCAAGGAAAAACTTTCAGGCAGGCTGATACTACCAACTGGATGTCGGACAAAAATGCATTGCCATATATCAATCCTTATCGCAGGGCGATGGGAGATGGTTCTGTTGATACTTACGGCGGTATGTTCAACCTGGAAGTGCCCACATCGGCAAGCAGGAACACGAGCATCTATGCATTTGGCGGATACAATTTCAAAAATTCAGATGCTTATGCTTATACAAGAAACTGGAGCGGACATCCTGAGCGTTTTCCTGTAGATGCGAACGGTGATCTGCAATTTGATTCGGAGATCATGAAAGTTTCGAACGATGGTGAGATCTATTACAACCCGCATATTCAAACTAAGATCACTGACTATTCTCTTGCCTCAGGGGTGAAAGGAAAATGCCATACATGGAACTGGGATCTCAGCAATACAGTGGGTAGAAATGATTTTCATTTCTTTGGCGATAAAACATTCAATGCTTCGCAGATCATCACTCCCGGAACAATGAGGCAAACACGTTTTAATGACGGTGGTTTTGATTTTCTTCAGAATACAGTTAACCTGGATCTGAGCAAGAATTTTAAAACTGTTGCAAGCGGCCTCAACCTTGGCTTCGGCGCAGAATATCGTTTTGAACAATATAGCCTCTATAAAGGTGAAGAAGCGTCATACACCAATTATCATAACTCGGATATTTTCTATCCCAATGTTGGCGCCAATCTCACGCCAGCCAGCGGATCACAGGGTTTTCCGGGTTTTGGTCCTGCAGATCAGAAAAAAGCTGATCGATCCAATATCGCTTTTTATGCAGATGGAGAGTTGAACGCTACTCCTGAATGGCTGCTCGACGGAGCATTGCGTTACGAAAGCTATTCCGATTTCGGTTCTGTGTTTACTTATAAATTAGCAACCCGCTATAAAGTTGCGTCTAATTTCAATATTCGTGGTTCGGTGAGTTCGGGGTTCCGTGCGCCGTCTTTACAGCAGATCAATTTCAGCAACACGCTCACTACTTTCAGCGGTGGCCAACTCAGCCAATCGCGTTACTATGATAATAATGACCCGGTTACGAGAGCGGCAGGCATTCCTAATCTTAAAGAAGAAAAGTCTGTTAATGCTAGTATTGGATTTAGCTCCAAACCAACGAAAGAACTTACATTGACCCTGGATGGTTATATGGTAAAGGTTACCGATAGGGTAGTATTATCCGGGACATTTCTTTCCAGCGATCCTGATCTTCCCGCATCATTTACTTCTTTGATCCCACCAGATGTTAGTTCGGCTGTTTTCTTCGCCAATGCGGTAAATACCACCAACTATGGAGTGGATCTCGTTGCTGACTATGCTAAGAAATGGGGCAATAGAAGCTTCAAAGCGTCATTGGCAGGTAATTTCCAGCACATGAAGATCGACAAGATCAATGTTCCTTCTGCATTTAACGGAACAGAGCATTTGCAAAAAACATTTTACTCTGATCGGGAACAGGCATTCTTATTGGCTTCGGCTCCCAACACTAAATTGAATCTAAATGCAGAGTATGGTTGCGGCAAATATGCTTTTGGAACTCATTTAACTTATTTTGGCAAGATCAAATTGTTGGGTTATGGTTTGAACGGTGATGGTATCGATCCGCATGTTGAATCAGATGCTGATCCAAATGTACTGGTGCCCGAGATCTTCGATTTCAAAGGCAAACTCACTACCGATATTTATGCTTCCTATCGTATTTGTAAGAAAAGCACGATCTATATCGGCGCTGATAATATCTTCAATGTGCATCCCAACCTCGGTGTAAATCAACAGGCCAAGAATTGGTTTGGTGACAATGAATCAGGCGGACCATGGGATTCTGTGCAAATGGGATTTAATGGAATGAGGATATTCGCGAAGGTTGCGATCGACCTGGGTAGAAAGTAATTCTAGAAATAAGGAATAAGAAAGTATGGACGCCCTGATAATTTGGGCTGTTTTACTTTCTTATTCCTTATTTCTTATTAATTATTTCTTATTCCTTTCCCGGGTACTGCTCCAGCGCCTTCTCCAAACAATCCATCGCTGCATTGATCGCCTTGCTGTTGATCACATAAGCCAAACGAACTTCTTTTGTTCCGAGTCCCTTGGTGCTGTAGAAACCCGTGGCAGGCGCCAGCATCACTGTTTGATTGTCGTAAGAAAATGATTCCAGCAGCCATTGGCAGAATTTATCCGAATCATCGATCGGTAATTTTGCCATCGCATAAAATGCGCCGCCGGGCTCCGGACAAAAAACGCCGGGCATTGCATTGAGACGTTTTACGATCGTATCTCTTCTTAGTTTGTATTCTGCTTTTGTTGAACTAAAGTAATCATCAGGAAGATCAACTGCTGCTTCGCCCAATATTTGTGCAAATGATGGAGGGCTCAATCTTGCCTGTGCGAATTTCATAGTGGCATCCAACACGGCTTTATTCTTTGTAACAAATGCGCCGATGCGTCCGCCGCAGGCGCTATAACGTTTGCTAATGGTGTCCATCAGGATCACATTATCATCCACACCGCTTAAATGCATGGCGCTGGTATGATTTCCTTCGTAGCAAAATTCGCGATAAGCCTCATCGGCAAATAAGAAAAGATTGTGTTTGATAACGATCTGCCGGAGTATCTCCATTTCTTCTGCACTATACAAATAACCGGTTGGGTTGTTGGGGTTGCAGATGATGATGGCCTTTGTTTTCGGGGTGATCACTTTTTCAAAATCTTCGATCGGCGGCAAAGCAAAACCTGTTTCAATGGATGAAGTGATCGGCTTTACAGTAACGCCTGCCTCCACCGCAAATCCATTGTAATTGGCATAGAAGGGTTCGGGAATGATCACTTCATCTCCTGCATCCAAACAAGCCATAAAGCCAAAGATAATGGCTTCGCTTCCGCCCGTGGTGATGATGATCTGCTCATGTGTGATATCGATGCCAACCTTTTTATAATACTGCACTAATTTTTTTCGATAGCTTTCATTTCCCGCACTATGACTGTATTCCAGCACTTTAAAATCGGAGTGGCGAACAGCATCAAGACAGGCGGCCGGTGTTTCAATATCGGGTTGTCCGATATTTAGATGGAATACTTTTATGCCTTTTCTTTTAGCGGCTTCTGCGTAGGGAACTAATTTCCTTATGGGCGATGCGGGCATTTGGAGGCCGCGGTTACTTACTTTTAGCATGTTGCAAATATAGAAATAAGGAATAAGAAATTGAGAATAAGGAATAAGGAAGTCGGGAGCAGCCTGCTATATTGTGCTTCCCTACTTTCTCATTTCTTATTTATTATTTCTTATTCCTTATTTCTAGTTTAAGTTTGCATATGCCGAATTTTAACCAGAGCAGCCGCATCATCATCACCTGCAGCAACCGCCTATCTCCTTATTTGGAAAAAGAAGTGATCGCTCTTGGGTTTACTCCTGTTCGTGTTTTCAAAACAGGCATTGAATTGCAAGGTACTCTAGCCGATTGCGTAAGACTGAATTTAAACCTGCGTTGCGCCAGCCAGGTGTTGTTCTCTTTAAAAGAATTCAATGCAACAAATGCTGATCAGTTGTATAAAGTATTGATCGACTTTCCCTGGGAAACGGTGATCGCTGAGGATGGATATTTTTCTGTTAGCGCCAACGTTGATAATCCCACGATCAACAATGAATTATTTGCAAACGTGAAAGTGAAGGATGCCATCGTGGATCGATTTAGAAATAAAACCGGCAATCGCCCGGATTCAGGGCCGGAGGTTGATAAGACGGTGATCCATTTATATTGGAAGGAGTCACTTGCCGAAATATTCATCGATACTTCGGGCGAAACATTATCCAAGCATGGGTATCGAAAAATACCCGGCAAGGCGCCAATGCTGGAATCCCTTGCTGCAGCCACTTTGCTGGCAACGAAGTGGGACAGGAGCTCGCCGTTCATCAACCCGATGTGTGGCTCCGGCACGCTGGCCATTGAAGCTGCCTTACTGGCGACGAATAGAAAGCCAGGTTTGTTGCGCTTCAATTATGCGTTCATGCACGTTGCGGGGTATGATGAAAAAATTTATGATACGGAGTTTAGAAAACTAGAACAACAAGTAAAAGACATCGCTGGATTAAAATTGATAGCAACTGATATCAGCGAAGACGCCATCAACATTTCAAAAGTGAATGCAGGCATTGCAGGAGTGGAAGAACTGATAGAATTTGCTGTCTGTGATTTTGAAGAAACACTGATCCCGGAAGAAGCAGGTGGAATTATTTATTTCAATCCCGAATATGGAGATCGTCTCGGCGAGGTATCCGAGCTGGAAGCCACTTATGGCCGTATCGGCGATTTTATGAAGAAGAAATGCAAGGGATACACGGGGTATATCTTTACCGGCAATTTGGAATTGGCAAAGAAGATCGGTTTGAAACCGAATCGGCGTATTGAATTTTATACCAGTAAAATTGACTGCCGCCTGTTTGAATATGAGTTGTATGGAGGAAGTCGCCGTGTAGATAAATAGTAATAAGCTCCAAGCTTCAAGCCTCAAGGGAGAAGCCTGTATATTGAAAACTTTTCGAATTAGCTTGCTTCTCCCTGGTAGCTTGGGTCTTGAAGCCTCTTTCTTATCAAGCCTTGTTCCTAATGTACACCAGCTTTATCCCCGCCTTGTCTGTTTCTCTCTTATCAATTTCAAACTGGCTGAGTGATTTAATGAGTGGCGTTAATTTCAGGAACCCATAATTCCTCGGATCAAAATTGGGCTGTTTTTTCAATAGAAGATTACCCACATCGCCAAGAAATGCCCAGCCATTTTCATCCGCAAGGTCATCAATAGTGGATGAGATCAATTTGATGGTTTCTTTATTCAGCTTATCCACGGTGGCTTTGACAGGCTTTACTACCTTGGTCTTGATATTTGGCGTTTCGGGTTCTTCAGGTACAGCGATGATCTCCATGTAAATGAATTTATCGCAGGCAACAATGAATGGATGCGGCGTTTTCTTTTGGCCGATGCCAAATACTTTCATACCTGCTTCGCGTAACCGGGTGGCGAGGCGTGTAAAATCGCTGTCGCTCGACACAATGCAAAAGCCATCTACTTTGCCCGAATACAAAATATCCATGGCATCAATGATCAATGCGGAATCACTTGAATTCTTTCCGGTGGTATAACTGTACTGCTGGATAGGAGTGATGGCATTTTCCAACAACACATTTTTCCAGCCGCTCACGGTCGGCCTCGTCCAGTCGCCGTAGATCCTCTTAAAGGTTGGCGTACCATACTTTGCGATCTCTTCCATTACTCCTTTTACGTTGGCGTAAGGAACGTTATCAGCGTCGATCAAAACGGCGAGGCGAATATCTTTTTGTTCATTCATGATTACACAATTTACTGATTTTAAGGAACGGTCTTAAATAAAATGTCTTCCAATTAGGTTCGTAAATTCCCAAAAGATCAACAAATTTTAGAACTATGGAAGACCCAAGGCCGAAGCCTTAGATCATGTCCGCCTCGTTATTCTTAAAAATAGGCACGGTTAATGTGTACTCCTTATTGTAAAACACACTATCTATTAATCTAAAAACTAAAAACCATGAGTAACCTATTGTACACGATTGCCGTGATCCTCGTATTGATCTGGGCAATCAGCTTCCTTGGAGGCTTTTATACGGGAGGTATCATTCACCTTCTTTTAGTTATTGCAGTGATCGCTATTGTATTGCGCCTTATACAGGGCAAAAGGCCGGTTTAACTGCTCGTTTATAACTCAAAAATGATATTATGAAACAACTATTGATGCTATATGCAGTGCTGGTTGTATTGGGATCAGGCTGCAATAGTTCGAATGATGACAAGACCAGTAACGCTGATTCCTTGAATAATGCAGCGACTACTACCAGCACTACGACAAGGACCGTTAGAACGGTGGAGGTAACGCCGGTAATAAAGGCCAGCTTTGAAAAGTCTTATCCCACCGCGAAGGAGGTGGCATGGGTAAAATATGAACCAATGCCGGAAACAGAATCTATCGATTGGGAAATGACGGGTTGGCCAACGCTGGATACATCCGATTACGTGGCAAACTTTACAGTTGATAATTCGCCTTACTGGTCATGGTATACAACTGAGGGAGACTGGGTGGGCACTTATACACCGGTCAATACTTCGGGGTTACCTGATCCCGTGAATGCAACCGTGCAGCGCGAATTTCCTGGCTATACTATTTCTTCTGTCAACAAAGAAATGGACAAGAAACGTACGGCATATGAAATAAAAATGCAAAATGGTGCCGATAATATGAAAGCGTTGATCGCGGCGGATGGGGCGTTGTTGAAAAAGAAAGGCAAAGAAGCCGGAATTAAAATAAAAGAAAAACCGGTCAAAGATTCCTGATTCTGTTCAAAAACATCAATTCGTAAATATTTTTGCCCTTCTCAAATACCATGAGAAGGGCTTTTTATTGCAGCGTATTTTATCTGTTTCATGGATAATTTTCCCCAACTTAATTAATCAGCATCCGGATGGTCGAGCATCCACACATAAAGATCTTCCACTTTCTTGCGTGCCCATGGAGTTTTGCGGAGGAACTTTAAAGAAGAATTGATACTTGGATTGTCGATAAAGCAGTTGATCCTGATATGTGTACCCAATTCTTCCCATCCATATTTGCTGACCAGATATTCCAGGATGGCTTTTAAGGTAATGCCGTGCAAAGGATCGTTATTTTTATTTGTTGACATTTTACGCTGTCGTTATTTGTTAAAGTTACTCCAGCTTTGGAAAACGTTCTTTGAATTGATTAAGTTTTTTATAAAGTTTATCGCCCGTTTTTTTGTCACCCAGGTTGTAATAACATAAATAACCGCCGTAGATCAATACCATATCATCATCTTTCGAGCTGCAATATTTCCAGATAAAATCGGCTAGCAATCCGATCAACTCTTTGTCGCCCTCTTTAATTATTTCCTTGATCGCATCAGGCGAAAAATTCGTGCCGCGGGCCAGCGTGTGCAGAAATGCTACATCGATACCACCGTTCTTATCGGCATTAAAGGTTTTTAAAAACATTTTCAGTGTCTCATGCTGGAAGAATATGTCGCTTTTTTTTTCGACTAGATATTTATACAGCCTTATATAATAATCGTAAAAATTAAGATACTTATATCGCTTCACCATTGGGGGCCTGTAAGAGATACGTTTAGGATCGGTAATCACCTTTATAGTGCTAACGCCGTTACTGGAATGAAGGTTTTGAATTGCGTCATTCAGGTCATTCATCGCCTGGGTAACAGATTTTTCCTCATAGTCAGATAACATGGCCCCATAAGCAGCATAAAAACAGGTGTCATCAAATTCCTGCCTGTTCATTTTGTATTTGAAAATTTTCGCGGCGGCTATATTCATTGGTGGGTTACTGCCAATTAAATCCCTTTCAGCCACTTTCATTAAAATTTGCTGGGCATAAGCAGTTTCGTTCAATTCGAAGCACAGCAGCGTACCGGCACACAAAAAGTTGTCGACATTATCCTGTACAGCGTTTTCATCGTAGGAAATATTCCCTTTGAAAGCCACGTAGCACCACTCACCGCCTCTTTCAATGTGCTCAATAAAGTTATCCATGCCAAACCGTATCTCCGCTAAACCTTCTTTGAATTTTTTTTCCTGCAGTAATACATATGCATATTGCGAAATTATTTTGAGTGCAACAGCAGCACCCATGCCCGTAGCTTTGTTTTCAGCCAAAAATTGCCGGTAACTGCTGTATAGATCTTTAAGTTCGGCCCTGTCGGAAGCTGACGGATTATTTATTCCGATCACTTTTTTATAAGCATCTGAAAAGGAAGCATCAATACCCTTTAGTTGGCCACAAATATCCTGGGCAGCACAACTAGCTGATATCAGGCATACCGTTAAGAGAACAAAAGAAAATTTCATATGGATAATTTATGGAAAAGTACCTTTTAAATTTTTTGCTCAATATACCCTCGCATGGGTATTTAATATTTGAACAGGGATCAAGATAGTTTTTCGGATCGGCACAAAAAAGAGGAGTAACCACTCCTCTTTCTTAATTTTTGGTATGTTTATTTATTACAATCCCATCTTTGCTTTCAAATTAGCATCAATAGCATCTAAAAATTCTTCGGTATATAAATAATGTGCCCCGTGATCAACCTTATTGCCATGTATGCACACAGCAAGGTCCTTCGTCATCTTGCCGCTTTCTACTGTTTCGATACAAACAGCTTCGAGTGCATTACAGAAGTCGATAAGGGGTTGGTTATTGTCTAGCTTACCGCGAAATGCAAGGCCTCTTGTCCACGCAAAGATCGACGCGATAGGATTGGTAGAGGTTGGCTTGCCAGCCTGGTGATCGCGATAGTGGCGCGTAACCGTGCCATGAGCGGCTTCAGCTTCCATCGTACTTCCATCAGGAGTAACCAATACCGAGGTCATCAAACCCAATGAACCAAAACCTTGTGCAACGGTATCACTTTGTACATCGCCATCGTAATTTTTACAGGCCCATACAAAATTGCCGTTCCATTTTAATGCGCTGGCCACCATGTCATCGATGAGGCGGTGCTCATAAGTTATTTTTGCTTCGTCGAATTTTGCTTTGAATTCTTTTTGATAGATATCTTCGAATATATCTTTAAAGCGTCCATCGTATTTTTTCAGAATGGTATTCTTTGTAGAAAGATACAGCGGCCATTTTTTGCTGAGCGCCATATTGAAACAGCTTCTCGCAAAACCAGAGATACTCTCATCCGTGTTGTACATGCACAATGCAACGCCGTCGCCTTTGTAATTGTACACTTCAAATGTTTGTGCTTCTCCGCCGCCCTCTGGTGTAAAGGTCATCGTTAATTTTCCTTTTCCTTTGATAACCGTATCAGTTGCCCTATACTGATCACCAAAAGCATGACGGCCAACGATGATCGGCGCTGTCCAATTGGTTACCAGTCTCGGTACATTCTTCATTACGATCGGCTCACGAAAAACGGTGCCGTCTAATATATTACGGATAGTGCCATTGGGGCTCTTCCACATTTGCTTAAGGTTGAATTCTTTCACACGGGCCTCATCGGGCGTGATGGTGGCACACTTGATGCCTACGCCGCAGGCTTTGATGGCATTTGCCGCATCAATGGTAACCTGGTCGTCGGTTTCATCGCGGTATTCCATCCCAAGGTCGTAATACTGAATAGGAACATCCAGGTAGGGCAGGATCAGTTTGTCTTTGATGAATTTCCAGATGATACGTGTCATCTCGTCGCCGTCGAGTTCTACAACGGGGTTGGCCACTTTGATTTTGCTCATAATTTTTAGTTGTCCGGCAAAAATAAAGAAATGGAGGTACTAATGAATAAAATTGTTGGCTAGTGCTTGACAACGACCTTCTGCCGGTAATCTGCCTTTTCATTTTTTACCGATACAAAATAAATGCCTTCGGCAAGGGAGGAGGTATTAATGAAGAAAGTATTTCTGATGGAAGTATTGACATCTGCTGTCCATATCGTTTTACCTTCCGCATCCAACAACCTGCAGGAATAGGTTTCGGCCGAATTGCTGCTAAAATTGATATACAGGTTATCATTGGCAGGGTTGGGGGATACCTTAACGGCATCTTGGTTCTTATCAAACTGAACGATAACGATCCAGCTATAGGTAAACCGTCCATCTTTATCGATCATCTTCAGCCGGTAAAAATTAATGCCTGGTTTTGGCGATGGATCATTGAAGGAATAGATACTTCCTGTGTTTGCGTCTCCCTTTGAAGCAACGCTTCCGATGGCGCTGAAATTAACTCCATCCGCACTTCTTTCTATAATAAAATTCTTGAGTCCGGGTTCGCTGGCAGTAACGAATTTAAGCAGCACGCTGGTTGATTGCTTTTCGGCCACAAATGATTTTAAAAGAACAGGTAAGGCAACGTCAAAGAACCAGTTCTTAGTTGTATTGGTGATAACAGGAGTATTGAAATCAAAATAGATCGAGGCATTGTTGTAAATGGTATCGCCAATGGTAAAAGGCGCTTTCGGCCTTATGCTGAATTTTGCAAATCCATGGCTCAATGGCTCATTGTGTATTGAATCTACCAATGCGATCGGGTTAAAAATAAAGTTGATGATATTGCCTTTTATGGAAGCCGTAACCGGGTGACTGGCATCTATAAAATTGAAGGTTTGTATATCGAGTTTGGACGAAAGCGTATCCGCAACTCTCACATAAAAGGCCGTATCATTTCCTGTATTTTGGAAATTAATTGTGTAAGTGATCGCTTTGCCGGTATCGGCAAGTGATTGTTTGGATACATTGTTCGCTTTTTCATTCGGATCGAAGGAGCCGCTTACCACTTGAACCAATGTATCCCTGTTATTAGCCTGGATAACATCATTTGAATAAGGATATGCAATTGGATAAAACTTCAACGTGTCTCCAATATTGGCGTTGCCGGAAATCAATAAACTAAAGACTAGATGCTTCGTCTCAAAAGGATTTAAAGTGCCGGCATCAATGGTAATGGAATCAGGCGCATTAACGGTGATATTACCTCCGCCATAAAAATTGTTGTAACTCGTATTTGCAGGAAGTCTTAAGCCAACGGTAACCGATTGAGGAGTAGGGCTATAATTTTTTACAATGGTAGTATATGTAGAGTACCAAAACCTTCTTACCCTGTTATTGGAAGTTAACTTTACATTCACATCAACAAAATTGGAAATAGGGCGAAGCCTGAAATCCTTTCCCTGGATCGTGTCGCCATAGCTGTTGATGGTTGCTGAATGTGACGCAGGCGAAAATTGATAATAAGGATGATTGAAATTAGCCGAGACGGTATAGCTACCGGGAATAGCATAGATACTGTATCTGCCACTATCCGGGCTACTGACTGCATTAACGACATTATTATTTGTGGTAAGAAGAATGCCGCTTAGTGCGCTGTCACCTGCATCGAATGCGCCGTTGTTATTCCAGTCCGCATAGGTCTTTCCTGATATAACGCCCGAACTATCAACCATTTTTCTCACATATCCGCTTCCTGTGGCATAAATGTCGTTCGTGTATTTAGAAATGTATAAGCTCGCTGGAACAAGATTGGCTTTTACCATCGACTTAATATTGAATCCTGTATCAACTCTTACGAGTGTATCGTTATAAAATAGGAAATAGTCGCCATTCCGCGCTGGAGCAATACAATTATTAAAATTACTGCTGATAGGATTTGATCCCAAAGCCCATGCCCATGGACGATAAACCTTTGCTTTGATCGGGGTACCGATACTGTCGTAAACAGCATAATAATTTCTGGCTGTGTCGGCAAGGAAAGGTGTTATCTTTTGTGAGCTAACGGTATCAGCTGGCTTGAAAACAAAAGCTCCTTTTAAATTTCCAATTATTGCCGGTTGTCCTGTAACCGCATTAACTGTAAATCCTGGACGGGCGTCTTCACAAATCATTCCGTTGCAACTGTAAAAGAGTCCATGACTCACTCCCCAAATAGATTGACCATTTGCAGTATTTAACGTAGCCAGCCATTCGGATGAACGGCCAGTTGTAATTGTTAAACCATTATCAAGATAAATATTGCCATTGTTTTGGTGTCCGGCGATATGCAATTTATTGCCAAATACAGCAGCCCCGGCTACTTCCCACACTGTGGCATTGCTGAATTGCCCCTGTGCAAATGCACGAAGCCATCGGGTGGTTCCATCTGGTTGAAGGCTTCCGACAGCCAAGCTGCCAACCATCGCGGAGCCTGGCGGAGGAACCGGAACAGATGTTGTACCCAAAGTTACCGTTCCGAGAGTAGCAGGTTTGTTACAAGTAAAAATGCAATAAATGTTATCGGCATCGTCGATCTGTAGGTCGGCTTTGACGACGATATTATAAACAGTGTTGCCCGATGCAATGTACCAATTACTGTATTCCTTGTGCCAGAGCATTGCGCCATTCGGGCTCAGCTTTGTGATGCCCGAAGGTACATGCCCGGTAAACACATGGTTGATACTATCAAATCCCTCATCATAGATATAAATGTTTCCGCTATGGTCGGCCACAACAGAACCCTTGATTGCTGTGTTATAAGTTCCTGGTTTGGTGAATTCTCTGCTCCAGATCAGCGTTCCATCCTTTGTAAATTTTGACAACTTCCAATAAGTATTGGGGCCTCCAATGCCAAATACAATAACATTCTCATTTGGATCTGTAGCTACGCCGTTATTGAAGGTAGTGATAGATTGCTGCCATACCCATGCCTGCCCATCGGAAACCGATGTAATGCAGCAAAATAATATAATGGTAAAGACCGCTTTCATGAGGGAGAAAGCTATTTTTTTGTTCTATAAATGTAGGAAATGCCCGCCAGTCCTACAAGTTTTTGATCACCTCATCCCCAAACTCGCTCGTCTTCAGCAGCGTTGCATTATCCATCAACTTATGGAAGTCGATCGTCACTTTTTTATTGCGGATGGTTTTGCCAACAGCGTTGTTGATCATTTCCGCAGCGTCGCGCCAGCCCATATATTCGAGCATCATCACACCACTTAAGATAACGGAAGAAGGGTTCATCGTATTGGTATTGGCAAAGCGGGGGGCTGTGCCGTGCGTGGCTTCAAATACGGCGTGCCCGGTTAGATAGTTGATGTTGGCGCCCGGCGCAATGCCGATACCGCCTACCTGCGCAGCAAGTGCATCACTGATATAATCTCCATTCAAATTCAAAGTTGCGATAACAGAATAATCCTGCGGCGCAAGCAATGCCTGTTGTAAAAAGTTATCAGCTATAGCGTCTTTGATGATCACCTTGTGGCCGATGCCGGCAACTTTCATTTCTTCATTGGCAACCGCCTCACCGCTTTCTTTTTTGGTGGCTTCCCATTGGTTCCAGGTATATACCTTATCGCCAAATTCTCTTTCAGCCAGTTCATATCCCCAGTTCTTAAAAGCGCCTTCGGTGAACTTCATGATATTGCCCTTGTGCACGATCGTTACAGATGGCAGTTTATTTGCGATGGCAAATTCAATGGCCGAACGTATCAATCGCTCACTTCCATCCTTGCTCACGGGCTTCACACCCAATGAAGTGGTTTCGGGAAAACGAAAAGCTTTAACGCCCATTTCATCAGTGAGGAAATTCAATAATTTTTTTGCTTCAGCTGTCCCCGCCATGAATTCTATTCCCGCATAAATGTCTTCCGTGTTTTCGCGGAAGATGACCATATTCACTTTTTCGGGATGCCACATGGGAGAGGGGGTTCCTTCAAAGTATTTTACGGGGCGTAGACAAACATAAAGATCCAGTTCCTGCCGCAATGCTACATTCAACGAACGTATGCCGCCAGCAACAGGCGTTGTCAGCGGACCTTTGATTGATATCAAATATTCGCGGAAAGCATCCATGGTTTCATCGGGCATCCAACTCCCCGTTTTATCAAAAGCTTCTTGCCCGGCCAATACCTTCATCCATTCAATTTTCTTTTCACCGCCATAAGCTTTTTGTATTGCCGCATCGAAAACCCGTACTGCCGCTTTCCATATATCCGGACCGATGCCATCGCCTTCGATGAAAGGGATAGTGGGGTTGTTGGGTACGATCAACATACCCTTTGGGCCCATTGTAATTTTTTCTGCCATAGGGCAGCAAAGGTACGAAGGCTAATTTACCGAATAAAAAAAGCCTTCACGAAGAAGACTTTCAATAGAATTTATCAGCGACTGCTATTGCCGTCGTACTCTAAAATTGGCTGTTACCGCATAGCTGTTAAATGGTGGCGCAATACCGGTAAGGGTACCTGAGAAATTCCCGCTCATGAATTGTCCAACGTTCCCATATTCTGTAATATGAACTGAAATAGGATTCAATAATGTTGTCTGCTCGGGTATTTCTGTACAGGAAAAATTATAAAGATTTTGCACACTATTTGCGCCAATATTCAGAGCCGTAAAAGAAGCCCAGGCGGTCAGATAAGGGGCCGTATTCGAAGATCCGTAGATGCCTGCGGAATCAACAGCCGTGCTTGTCCACCCGTAATAGTTATTGAATGGATGTGAATAATTGATGCTATTTATGGTATAGTCAATGAATTCAGCCGCATTGTTACCGCATGCCACAATGTTGCCAAGGTTATTATTGCCGTAATTGAGTGTGTAGCTGCCGAAAGATCCTTCCTGGAGCGTGACTCCGTCTACACCTATAACATCGATCTGTAGTGGTACACCTGAGCATATAAACCACGAAAAATTGAAATTGCCTGAAGCATTACAGTCATAGCGCCACAAATATTGATTGTTGATTTTGATAACTATATGACCGCCTGGAACTGCTGTATTATTGCAATCTACCACCGTACCTGTAACATGGATCCAGTTTGGATCGGGGGCAATGATGACATCCCCCAGCGAAACATTGGCATTGGTGGTTGTTAAATTATTAGGATTGGGAAAAGTGCAAAAAGGGTAAGATAAAATATAAAAAACTAAGTTATTATTTGCCGGGATAGGACCGCCAACATAACCGGTATTATCGGAATAACCGTAATTGTGCAGACCATAGGGATTTCCGATCAATGACATAAAGTCGATCCCGATATAGGGCAAAGGGTTTCCACTTGGATCTTTAAAAGTGCAATCAAATTGCACATAAGGGCCTGGAATGCCAACATACCAGTAAGAGAAATGACTAGCAATTGCGACATAGTTATTACCACTTTTTGAAGCGGTACCTTCTTCTTTCCATAAACCCAAGGCTTCATCGAAGGACCATAGTTTGATGGATAATGGTGCAGTAGCTGTAAGTGATGCCGGAATTGGAATAGTTAGTGTTGCTGCCAAACCCGACTTTATCTGTAACAATTCACCTGATGCTCCGGTTAGTTCCACTGATGCCATTCCAAATCCTTGTATCAATTTTAAACTACCATCTTTTTCTATGCCCCGATCATCCCCGGGATCTGTATTTCGCGAACCCGGTGAAGTTATATCGAACAGGTTTGCGGCTACATTCACCGTACCGGTATAGACTGCATTTGTTGTTGCGTTCACTATTCCTCCCGCTGGCAAAGTAATGGTCAATCCATTGGATAACGTGACATTCCCGCCTGTGTTTGCATTGATAGTTCCGACATTGGTTTTGCGAACTAATTTTATTCTGAAGAAGGCTCCCTTACCTTCCGTTCCCATATAAGTTTTGATACCTTTGAAATAACCTGCCTTACTAACGGCTACGGTGGCGGCGGTTTTTACAACTGATACATTCTTTACTTCAAAATATCCATATTTATCAGTAGCGATGCTGGTTGTGCCTACCTGTACTGTTGCACCCAATACCGGCGCATCATTTTCATCTGTAACAAAACCAGAGACTGAAGATTTGATCCTGGTAGAAAGATCGGGCGGCGTTACAACCACGGTTCCACTTTCAGTACTTATTTCCTTTTGACAGGAAAAAAATAATGCCAGGGTTACCGTCATCACGACATACATCATTATGAGACGCACCATTCGTTTAGGAGAATAGACCATAAAGTAGATTTAATGTAAATGGATAGGATAGCTGTTAGATGGTATTGGAGATGAAAAAGCTGCCTGCATTTAATAGTTTTTGTCGAATAGAAATCAACAGAAAAAATTCTCAACCACCAGATCGCGAATGGCATAGCATAAAATAAAGGCCTTCTTTAGGAGAAGGCCTTCAATAAAGTCAGCATAGGGTTAATAATTTCTTTTTACCCTAAAATTTCCACTAATGGCATACGTAGTGTTAGGTGGTGCGGTACCCGTGACCGTACCTGCAAAATTTCCAGCCATATACTGTCCAACGCTTCCATACTCGGTGATATGAACAGGGATCGTACCGGATATTGTAGTTTGATTGGTTTGTGTTGATTGAAAGAAGGTCATGGCTTGTGAACTTCCTGACCCTATGCCTACATTGCTAAACCCAACCTGTACGAAAGAGTTAGCTGCGCTTGCGTAAACCGAGGTGGAATTGATCTGGAAACTATCGGGCATTTGATACATATATCCGGCGGGAGGTATGAAAGACGTTGATACAGCATTGGCCGTATAATTGAAAAATTCTGCTACTGAAGTACCACATGCCTGGATGGTGCCAAGATTATTTGTGCCGGAAACAAGCGTTGTATTTATAATAGCACTTTCCTGTGCTGTTACAACATCTCCGCCGATGATGTCGACGTTAGGGCTTCCGCAGATCATTTGATTAAAACTAAAGTTGCCATTGGCACTAACCACATTTTGCCTCACATATTGGTTACCGATGTGCAACAAAACATAACCATTCGTTACGGGCTGATTGCTGCAATTCGTCAAAGAACCGGTTAGGACAGCAACGCTGCTCACAGCATTAACGGTAATATTTCCAAAATGAACAGCGAGGTTTGTGGTAGTGAAGTTCTGACTAAAAACCACCGCTCCCGGGCAGTTATAATCTATGACCTTTACTATCAAATTATAATTTCCGGGAATCATTCCTCCTACATATCCACTGGAATCAGTTATTCCATGAGAGCCGGTTATCAGGCCATTGCTGTAATATATCCAGACACCGATACCAGGTATGGGATTTCCAGTTGCATCAACCACCGTGCAATCAAAATACACTGGGTCGGTAATGGGATAATCACAATTCCAGTAACTGAAATGACTTACATCACCCACATAGGCATTTCCTGTTTTCACAGCTGAGCCCTGTTCTTTCCATAATCCATTGCTTTCATCAAAATACCATAGGGGGATAGATGCGGTTGCATCGCCAGACAATGTTGCGGGGATGGGAATAGTAAGCGTTGCTTTTTTACCAGGCGCTATTTGTAATAATTCTCCGGATGTTCCTGTGAGTTCAATTGCCGCCATGCCGAATGTTTTCAGCATTTTCAATCCGCCATCGGTGTTTATTCCACGCAGGTCACCGGGCATGATACGATCAAGATCAGCAGCTTCGGGATTGATATGATAAGCTGCAACGTTCACCGTTCCGGTATAAGCTGCATTAGTAGTTGCGTTTACGACAGCCCCCGCCGGCAACGAAATGCTAAGCCCGTTGCTTAGTGTAACATTTCCTCCGGTTGAAGCATTGATAGTGCCTGCAGTTGTTTTTGGAATTAGTTTTATCCTGAAGAAAGCACTCTTGTTTTCCCGCGCCATATAGGTCTTGATGCCTTTGAAATAACCAGCCTTACTTATGGAAACAACAGCCGCAGTTTGTACTACCTGCACGTTCCTTACCTCAAAATAACCATACTTATCTGTTGTAGTGCTACTTGTGCCGAATTGAACTGACGCTCCCAACACCGGTGCATCATTCTCATCAGTAACAAAACCGGATACCGATGATTTGACCTTTGTGGAAAGATCGGGCGGCGTAACAACCACGCCTCCATTTTCAATACTTAATTCTTTTTGGCAGGAAAAAAATAATACGGCGATAAAGACAGATACGGCGATCCTGTACAATGATCTCTTTGTTAGGGTCAAGAACATGTGTGTAGGTTTAGATTAACGAAATGAATCCAACTCTTATAACGATACGGCTAGAGGAAGAAACGTTGCCCGTCTTGGGAAAATCTCTTATAATATATTCTTAAAAATTGATCATGCAATTCAGCCACCCACTAGTAATGTCAACGCCCTCATATTTTTTATAGAAATTGATCGCCGGTTCATTCCAATCCAGCACCTGCCATGCCATACCGCTGTACTTTTTTTCCTTACACTCTTCGATCAGGCGGTCAAATAATAATTTGCCGATGCCGTGGCCCCTCATCTTCTCCGAAACCAAAAAATCCTCGAGGTAAAGGCGCTGGCCCTTCCAGGTGCTGTAACGGATATACCATAGCGCAAAGCCTACGATTTTTTTTGCCTCACCCCGTCCCTCTCCTGAAGGAGAGGGTGTCGCGGAGATCGAAGTGATCGGGGTTTCCGCAACAAATGCCCACCAGATGGGCCTTTCGCCAAATCCCGCTTCCACGAAATGATCAAAGGTTACCGTCACGGCTTCCGGTTCTTTTTCATACACGGCCAGTTCATGAATGAGTTGCATCATGTCTTTACAATCTGCTTTTTCTGCTCTGCGGATATTTATTTCAGGCATGTGATTTTTTATTTCAAAAATACCTTGTTTTGTCGTTTCGACGCAGGACAAATCTATTTTCCATGCTTGGTTAATTTCTCTTCCGATAGCCATCGGGATCGAAATGACAGGAGACTTATTGCTGGGATCTAAAAAAAAGCGACCTGATCATTTCGATCGGGTCGCTTTCTATTGAAGAGAATTATATTGATGTTATCTGACCAGCAGCAAACTTCCTTTTTCCATTTTTACCGTTCCATCTACGTCAACATATTCTACTATCCACACATAGCTGCCTGACTGCATTGCCATTCCTTTGTAAGTTCCATCCCAACCCTGTCCATCTCTTTCTGTGCTGAACAACAGGTTGCCAAAACGATTGAACACACTGAAACGCCTGAGCGACTTCATATCTACCAACCATGGCTGAATATCGTCATTATGCCCATCCTTGTTTGGCGTGAATGCGTTGGGCATGTAAAGGCCTTTCTTTTTTAACACAAATACGTTCAGCGAATCTGTGGTGATGCATTTGTGCCGATCGGTAATATCTACCAGGTATTGCATATCGTTGGCTGCATAAAAATAAGGGGAGTAGGTGTTGGTACTGCTGAGTTGAGTTGAAGGCTTCCAGTTATAAACCAATCCCACACCGCCTCTTGCATAGATCTTTGATGTGTAATTGAACGGTATTGTAACGTCGCGGTATCTTGTTCCCGGCAATGGCTCAAAAACTTCTATCGCATGTTGAACGCTTTGTGGTGCCGATTCGCAACCGAGCGAAGATGCGGAAAGCTTAACGTTATAGATACCTGCGGCCGGATAGTTGAACGGAACAGGATCTTTGACTGTAGAATTGTTTCCGTTTCCGAAATCCCATAAATAGTTTACCAGCAAACTACCGTTTTCTTCTGTTAGATTTTTGAGATTTATCGGTGCATTGGTACATGGCGTATCCCATTTAAATCCTACTGCTACATTTGGAAATGTGTTTACGAAACTTGAAAACGTATCTGCACATCCTTTATCTGAAGTAACATAAAGATCAACAGGGAATCTGCCTGTTTGTAAATATGATTTTACAGCGCTCTTGTTTATAGAGGCAGTGCCGTCACCAAAAGTCCAGTAATATAAAAGTGAATCTGTACCAGTGATCGAGGAACCATTGCTAAAAGTGAATACATTATTGGTTACGCATTGCGAATCTTTGGGCATTATGGTATAGGCTGCAAGTGGATACGGATGATCACTGAGCACCACGGCCCTTGTAGTATCCCGGCAACCGATCTGTACAAATTTCGCACGGTACGAACCGGGCTGTAGCGCAGCGTAGCTGTGATTGGTTGCGCCTGCGATCGGCGTGTTGTTGAACAGCCATTGGATCGCTGTTGACTGATCCACTACTTTAAAAACGGTGTTGTATGTATCGCCGATGCAATAATTGATCTTTCCTGAAACCAACAATGTGGTATCAATGATCTTGGGGCTTAAGATCATGGTATCGTAAGAGAAACAACCCGATGACTTGGTGGTTGTTTTTACGATGAACTGAGTTGGCGAAAATGTATTGAGGAAACCCGTCGGGTTTGCCAAGTGGCTATTTGAAACCAGGTTTTGCGGCGTCCATAAATAACTGCGAAGTGGATCCGGAGTAGTGCCCAATTGATTGGTGGCCCACCTGCAGGAGGTAATATCAGGTCCGGCAATTGACGGCGGCTTCGGATCAGTGGCTATCCTTGCGTAAACGGTATCAACACATCCGAAGCCTGGATAAGGTGTAACAATAACGGGGTAAACGGTGCCTACATTTGGGGCAGGACTAAACGTTAATGATTGCCCGGTGCCGATGGTAGTTGTAAATGTATTGTCCTGGAACCATTGATAAGATTGAAAGCCATACGGTGCGGTTAATGTAACAGTAGTATCTCCAACACAAACTGTAGAACCGATCACAGAACCATCGCAGGAAGAATTCACATCAACATAAGCATAACCAAAATGTGCACCCAGGGTACAATCGCTGGTGATGAATTCCAGTTTGATCGTTTTGCCTGCATAACCACTGAGGTCGAGCGATACCGGTGTCCAGTCTTTATAGAGTACATCAGGATATGCGGCCGATACTTTAAAACCAGGCAGGTTGGCCCCCGAAGTAAAATCAAAGGAAACACAGCTTATCGTGTCGCCATCGGTAACATTTATAACCCTTGCACGGAAGCGGGGTTGTTCCTCCGGGTTATGACCGGGGTTTTGAAGCACTACAGCATAGTTATATAGTATGGCAAAATTTGTAGCAGTAGCCGGTATGTTATAAGTGTAAAAGATGCCCTCGCATTCGTCGCCTGAACTGTTGTTACCTAGCTTTACGCTAAATGCACTTGCGTTTGGACAAACAACAGGAAATTTCCCGTAAAGGTCTTTTGATGTGTCGGTATCAGCAATGATCTCGTGCCGTCCGGCCACCTGGCCGGTTGCAGTAAAATTGATATTGTTTTGTCCGTTCACCACACTTACTAGTCCTGTTTTGCAGACCCAGTTCGTGAAATTTCCAAACTCAAAATCGATATTCGGTGGACAAGTACTTTGTGCGAAGATCTGCAGACTTGGTAGTAGCAGGATAGCGAGCAGGAGTAAGGGTTTCTTAGTAAAATAGGGCATGTGATAGGGTTTGCAGTTAGGGAACTGAACCAAAGCTAATAAACAATATTTTGATTTATGTAAAAAAAATCAGGAAACCCAGCTACAGCTTGATAATCAGGCGTTACGGATATTTCAAAGCACGCATTCTTTGTCAAAAAATAAAAAACTACGGTAGTAGCTCAGTTTGAAATTAGCGGATTGCGTTAGATTTTTTTGCATCTCAATGATTGTTGCTTTCGCCTCCACATCAATCTCCGCTTAGATGTAGAATTACAAATGTCGAAGCCACAGTAGTACAAAAGTTAAATCATCCCGCACGTGCGGGACGAAAAAAGGATGTAATTTTTTTCGGGCGCCCTTTTTTGTTTCTTTTTTGGGCGAAGCAAAAAAGAAAAAGCAAAATGACATAAGCTTGGAAATTAAATTTCAAACTGACCCACTACCAAAACTATCCCAATGCCTGTGAAAGATCGCTGATGATGTCTGAAACATTTTCTATCCCTACGCTCATCCTGATCAAACCATCAGTTATGCCATAAGCTTCTCTTTGTTCTTTGGGTACGCCATGGTGCGTCATGCTGGCGGGATGGCTCAATAATGTATCGCAGGTACCCAGCGAAACTGCACGAATGCACATTTGTAGTTTATCGATGAATTGTTTCGCAGCATTGAGTCCATCTTTCATTTCAAAACTGAGCATGGCTCCCGGATGCCGCATTTGTTTTAATGAAGTGTGATGATCGGGGTGAGATGTCAATCCAAGATAATTCACCTTGCTTACTGCGGGATGTGCTTCTAAAAAATTGGCTACTTCCATGGCATTACTGCAATGTCGCTCCATACGCACTTCCAATGTCTTCATTCCCTGCGATAATAGAAATGCATCAAAGGGGTTGGAGCAGCCTCCGAGTAGGCGATGCACTTTGGTGACATGGCCATTCATGAATTCAAGATCTTTTCCCACCAATGCTCCGCCAATGGCAGTACCATGACCGTTGAGGAATTTTGTAGTGCTGTGTAAAACATAATCTACGCCAAATTGAAAAGGTTGCTGAAGATAAGGAGTTGCAAAAGTATTGTCTACCGCCACGATCATGTTTTGTTGTTTGGCCAGGGCAGTCAGTCCTGCTATGTCCACGCATTGTATCGTAGGATTGGCTGGAGTTTCGAGGTAGAGGAGTTTGATCTTGTCATCAGCCTTCATAGCAGCCGCTGCGATATTAAGATCAACAAGGTCGGCAAGTACAGCTTCTATCCCAAGCGACGGCAATAATTTTTCTACCAGTTCATGTACCCCGCCGTAAAGTGAGGGATGCGATAATATCTTATCTCCGGCTTTTAATGTTGCGATCATCATGGTGCTGATCGCCGACATGCCGCTGGCATGCAATATTGTTTTTAATTGAAAAGGAGTTCCGTTTTTATCTTTGATACCAAAACTTTCCAGCGCCGAAATTCTCTCTTCTGCTTCAGTGATGGTTGGGTTTCCCCAGCGACTATAAATATATCCCTGTTCCTCTCCGCTGAATCTTCTCATGCCTTGCTCTGCAGTATCAAAAACATAAGTACTGCTGGCATAGATGGGAGTGAGGTGTGCATAGTTGGGATCGCTGCGGTGGCCGCCATGAATTGCAACCGAACCAAAGCCGGTGTAAGGAAATTCGTTATCGCTCATTGTTGATAATTAAAAATGAAAGATGGGGTCGGAAGAATTAAATTCGACCATAAATGTAAGAAAAACCATGAAGCCGATCCTGCTGCAATACGCCGCCTATAACATTTGGGCCAACCGCAAAATAATTGAGTGCATCAACAATCTTTCCGACGACCAGATCAATCGCGAGATCAGCAGCAGCTTTTCTTCTATTTACAAAACCGTATTGCACATGCTGGATGCAGAAAATATTTGGTGGCAAAGGGTAAAACTGGTGGAGCATATTGAAAGGCCAAGCGATACTTTCACGGGTACTTTCGAGGAGCTGAGTAAAAAAATCGATGCGCAATCAAAACAATGGGAAGAATGGGTGAGCAATGCAAGCGACAACCAGTTGAACCATGTATTCTCTTACCAAAACACCAAGAAGGAACAATTCAAGCAACCGGTGTTCGAAATGCTGATGCATATTTTCAATCATAACACCTATCACCGCGGACAACTGGTTACAATGCTAAGGCAATTGGGTGCGGAGAAAATACCGCCGACGGATTTCATTGTGTTTGCAAGGAAGAAGTAGCGAAGAAGTTACCAGTTACCAGTTTGCAGTTGCCAACTGCACATTGCCAACTGCGAACTGCTAGTTATGGTCTATCATCTTCATCTCCACTCCATACGATCCATCAGCATAAGCGCCGGGATGGCCGGGAACGGGAGGTTGATATTCCATGTGGAAAAATTTGCGATAGATCATGCCGATGCCTTTGGCGTATTTTTCTTCAGCGAAATTTACTTCGCTATATGAGGCGGGGTTAGCTGGATTACCGATCACTTCATTTCTTTGTGAAACCGTTACCGTGCTGTCGATGGTAACCGTGCCGAGCTGTGTTGGAGCATCTACGTTCTCGTAAGTGTAATCCCAATCGTCCATGTATTTTACATTCGAATTGAGTGAATAGGTGTCGATATAAGTATTACCCTTCCACTTAACGCCTTCCAGTATCGGCGATTTCATTTTCAAAAAGCGGTAATTATTTTCGATGAATTCAAGTGAGGTGCCGGTATTCACTGCCATAAAAGTATTGTCGGCTACCCAGGGATTGGCGGGTGTTTTACGGATGAAGCGGATGATGCGATATGCCGGCCTTCCAAGATTGTCGATTATTTGCGCATCCACCACTAGTTTTACCTGGTAGCTGTTGACGGTCTGTGTTTGCCCGAAATTCTGGTAAACGACAGTTGAGTCTAAACTGTAAGTGATATACTTTCCAACGAGAAGGGGAGAGTAGTCGCTAAGTTCGGCGGTAGCAAAAGTTTCTGTGCTTTTTTTACAGGAACTGAGGAATAACACGGATACCGTTATAAAAAAGAAAAATACTTTTCTCATAAGATCAAAGTTACTGATTAGTAAGATAGAATTTTAGGGTTAAAAGCTGCTTGCGTTCAAAGGCTTACCGGGTCATTCCGTTGAATAACACCACCGCCGATCACATCATCTCCTTCATAAAAAACAGCACTCTGACCGGGGGCAACGCCTTTTACGTCCTCATAAAAACGAACAAGCACCCCATTTTCGTATGCGTAGAGGTTGGAAAGGGCGCCTTTATCTTTGTAGCGTATCTTGGTTACGGCCTCCATGCCATCGGTGATCCCCTCATATTTGATCCAATTCAGTCGTGTTACCTTCATTTCCAGGTGGTTAAGATCGTCTTCTTCACCCAAGACCACGGTATTGCTTTCGGGGATGATCTCCGTTACAAAAAACGGTTTGCCGAGGGCAATATCCAGCCCTTTTCGCTGCCCGATGGTGTAAAAAGGATAGCCCTTATGATGCCCGAGTAGCTTACCGGTTTTGTCGATAAAATTCCCGCCATTTACTTTTTCTTCCAGCCCTTCTACCTTTCTTTTTAAGAAGCCACGATAGTCGTTATCCGGCACAAAACAGATCTCGTAACTCTCATTCTTTTTCGCCAGCTCAGGATAGCCAAAATCATGCGCCATCTGGCGGATATCTTTTTTATGATAAGTGCCCAATGGTAACAAGGTTCTACTCAACAGGTCCTGCTGTAATCCCCACAGGGCATAGCTTTGATCCTTGGTATCATCAATTCCTTTGCGGATAAAATATCTTCCGTTAGTATGTTGGTGTACCTGGGCATAATGCCCGGTTGCGATAAAATCACAGTTCAACGCATCGGCCCTTTTCATCAGCGCCCGCCACTTGATATGCGTGTTGCACATCACGCAGGGATTGGGTGTGCGGCCGGCCATATATTCTTCCACGAAATTTTCGATAACAAAATCGCCAAATTCTTCCCTGATATCGAGGATGAAATGAGGAAATCCATGCTGCACTGCCGCCTGCCTGGCGTCATTAAAGCTATCGAGGTTGCAGCAGCCGGTTTCCTTCTTTCCGGTCACGCCCACACTTGTAGCATAATCCCAGGTTTTCATAGTGATGCCCACTACTTCATAACCTTCTTTATGAAGCATCAGCGCCGCCACGGTACTGTCGATACCGCCACTCATGGCCATCAATACTTTGCCTTTTTTGCTCATATTCGGCGCAAAGGTACGAAAACGGATAGGAAGGATTTTGAAGTCAAAAGTTAAATGTGAAATAGAGAAAAAACGCTGATTAATCGAGATGGCGCAGATTTCGCAGATTGGATTTTCCTTCCGAAAATCTTTTGCCGAAGGCAAAATGAGCGTAATCATCGAGATCTCGATTAATCTGCGATTCTCTTTTGTACCTTGTAACCAGCCAAAATATCTTGGTATTTTCAAACTCACCGAATGAGGCTGTTCTTTTTTGCACTGGCAATATTTTTATTTTCTTCAGCGACAGCTCAGGACTATTTTACAAATTTTAAAGAATACGGTCCGCGTGACGGATACAATCCATTTGAAATTTCCGGTACCCCGGTAAAAGATAAAAAAGGGTTTTTGTGGATAGGGACCGATAATGGCTTATACCGCTTCGATGGCCAGAATTTCAAAGCTTTTCTTCACAACCCGATCGATAGTTTATCATTACCCTTCGATAATAACGGTGTTGTATTCATTGAGCACGACGGCACATTTTGGATCAATAGTGGGGTAAATGGTGTTTCTCATTTTGATCCCGTATCACAAAAATTTCATCCCTGGCAAAATGCTAATAAGGAGGAAATTGATATTTCGAAACACCAGGTGTATAAGATCTTCCAGGATAGTAAGGACAGAGTATGGATCATTGTTTTTGGACACGGTCTTGCTTATTTGAACAAAAAGGATAATACCCTAAAATTATTTTCTTTTTATGCGGGGTCTGCAACCAATCCCAAATGGGAATCCACAGCCTTTATAAATGACATCGCCGAAGATAATAACCATGAATTCTGGTTGGCCACCCACGATGGGTTGATCCAATTTAACCCCGAGACAAAAGCATTCAGCATTTATAAGGACACAGCCTATGGCAAAGAAAATAATGGAAGACATTCGGATCTCAATGCTGTCCATATTGGTTATGACGGAATGATTTGGACCGGTACCTGGGGAGCAGGATTAAAAAAATTCGATCCCCGAAAAAAAAGCTGGGAAACATACTACTGGGATCTGCAACATATAAACAACAGCACGAAGAACATTGCGCTGAGCATCCTTCAAAAAAGTTCCAGCGAACTATGGGTTGCAACTTACGACGGATTATTGATCTTCGATATTGCTGCGAAGCAATTCAATAAAGTGGTAAGCGTAAATTCAACTCCGACAACTACCATTTCAGGCACCAAACTTTATGAAGACAGCTCGGGCATAATCTGGTGCAGCGGAATGAAGTCATTAACCAAACTGGAAACAAAAAATAATATTTTTCATTTCAAGCCTGTACCCGATAACCCACTCTACGGTTCAGGTTTTGTGGTTTGCAACACTTTCCTGAATGACCCCTTAAATGCTCTGGTTTTTATAGGCACTTTTCATAGCAAAGGATTGTACACCTTGAATCAGCGAACAGGAGAAGTGATAAATTACCCGTTGGCAAAACAAAAGATCTACCACGAAAACATCACCCGGTTTTTATTGGACAGGGATAATAAACTATGGGTCTGTTTTACAAATGGGATCCGCCTTTTCAATATTCGAACAAAACAATATGAACCGCTGCCGGCTTCCTTAAAAAATGCTTCTCTTCTTAATTCGGGAATATATGCAGCATTGGAAGATGATGATGGAAGTATTTGGTTTGCTTCGAGAGATAAAGGCCTTCTTCGATTGGATAAAAAATCAAATGAGATCAATGTTTTTTCACCCCCGGGTATTTCCATGCCTTCCGATTATGCTCTTTCGCTTTTTAAAGATAGCAAAGGAAATATCTGGGTGGGTTATCACGGTAGATCAGGGATCGCTTGCATAGGAACAGATCGGGCCAGTATAAAATTTTACAACTCGTCAAATTATAAACTGCCGCAAGCCGATGTATCGGCGATCAGTGAAAGTAAAGAAGGAAACATTTTTTTCACGCTTCATATTTATGGTTTGGGAGTAATAACCGATCCGCTTTCGGGAAAGGATGCCTTTAAACTGTACAACAATAATAATGGACTGCCGGGCAACCGGGTTGCAAGCCTGGTAAAAGACAAGGAGAAAAATTTATGGGTATCAACCAATAATGGTCTATGCCTTTGCGATACGAAGGAAATGAGCTTTCAGAATTTTACGGTCTCCGACGGATTGAGGGAGAATAATTCGGACGGCACTTTATACTGCGATACTGCCGGGTTGATATACATCGGCAATTCTTTCGGTTTTCAAACTTTCAACCCCGCAACCTTCGACAATAATAAAGAGAATGCACCGGTTATTTTACATTCTTTCAAAATAAACGGGAAAGAATACAGCGGAGATATTAATGCCGTCAATAGTATATGGCTGGATCATAGCGAAGCCAATTTTTCTTTTGAATATGCTGTCCTCACTTTCACAAATAATGACCGTATTGCTTATGCATATCGGTTAAAAGGATTGGATAAGGATTGGCGATATGTAGATAAGCAACGCATTGGTGCGTATTCAATCGCCCATGGCGGCACTTACACACTGCAGGTGAAAGCTTCCAGCACACCCGGGCAATGGAATGAAAAGCCTTATGAACTTACGATCTATGTGAGCCCGCCTTTTTGGGAAACCTGGTGGTTTATTTTATTAGCGATCTTGTCGGCAGTACTGTTGATATTTTGGTTTGTCCGGCGCAGAATACGCATGATCCGTGCAGGTGAAGAAAGAAAAACTCATGTTAATAAAATAAAGGCAGAGGCAGAGATGAAGGCCCTGCGTGCACAGATGAATCCGCATTTCATTTTCAATTGCATGAATACCATTGATGCGCATATTCATAAGAACAACACAGAAGCTGCTTCGGATTTCCTCCACAAGTTTTCTCAATTGATCCGGCAGGTGTTAGAAAATTCTCAATACCAGTCCATCTCCATTAGTAGGGACATGGAAGCATTGCAATTGTATATTGAACTGGAAGCACAACGCAATGATTTTAGGTTCACCCACAAAATAATTTTACCTGATCAACTTGTGAAGAACGGATACAAGATTCCTCCACTTTTGATCCAACCTTATGTAGAGAACGCCATTCTTCATGGACTGCGCCATAAAGAGAATGGGCCAGGTTTATTGACGATCAGTTTTGAAGAACAGGAAGACAAGATCATTTGCCAGGTAGAAGACAATGGCATTGGCAGAAAAGCCTCCGCCGCGATCTACAACGAGCATCAACGGCACCAGTCGCTCGGACTAAAAGTAAGTAAGGACAGAGTTGAATCACTCAATGAGTTGTACAAAAGTATTTCGCAAGTAGTGATCATTGATAAAGATGATGAGGCAGGAACTATCGTGAAACTAATATTACCAAAAATGAAGTAAGGAATAAAAAATAAGGAATAAGAAACTTGGACAGTTCAATATATTGGAAGGCCTCGAATTATAGAAGCTGCTCAACAACTTTCTTATTTCTTATTAATTATTTCTTATTCCTTATTTAACTAACTTGTAATGCATGATCAAGGCCCTTATCATAGACGATGAAAAAGCAAGTGCTGAGTTATTGAGCATCAAGCTTAAGAAGGCCGCTGCTGATATCTTTATTACCGGGATCTTTCATTCAGGCAAATCGGCCCTGGAGGCCATGGAAGCCGAAGAACCAGATGTGATCTTTTTGGATATTGATATGCCGGGGATGGACGGTATCACGATGGCAAAAAAAATGGATACTGAAAATACCGAGATCATTTTTACGACCGCCTATAACCAATATGCAATTGAAGCGGTGCGTTTGCAGGCATTGGATTATTTACTCAAACCTGTTGGTGAAAAAGAATTGAATGCTGCTCTAATTCGTCTCAGAGAAAAACTAATAGAAAAAGAAAAAGTAAAAGCCAATCACTCGCTTGAAAATCTTTTTGCGAAAATGCAGGCACTGGATATGCATTATAATAAGATCGCGATCGCCACCATGGAAGGTATTTTATTTGTTCCGGTAAAAGAGATCATCAGGGTAGAGTCGTTGAACAACTATTCAAAATTATACCTCATCGGTGGAAAAAATATCGTTGCATCTAAAACGCTCAAGCACCTGGAAGAAATGTTGACACCATACCGTTTCTTCCGTCCCCATAAATCACATCTCATCAACCTGGAATATATCAGCAAATATATCAGGGGCGAAGGAGGTGTGATCGTCATGGTGGATGGTAGCGAGGTGGATCTAAGCCGCCAGCGCAAGCAGGATTTTATGAAAGTATTTGAAAGCCAATCTTGATTTTTTGCTTCGCAAAAAGTAAAAACAAAGAAAATCGCTGATTAATCGTGATGACGCAGATTGCGTAGATTTTTCCTTCTGCAAAAGATTTTCCGAAGGAAAATCCAATCTGCGCAATCTGCGCAATAACGATTAATCAGCGATTTTTTCTTTAGTCCTTGCCACGATACCGCCAAGCCGAATTAATCCAAACTCAGTCAAACCTACCATTCGCCCTCCTTAAGTCGCAGTTCAGTCATTTCGCGTTTTACGCACATACCGGCTATGTACTTTGCAGCAGGTTCCTAATTCTTCACTTTAAAACACATCGTCATGAAAAAGATCATTTTCATATCAGTTTTGGTTTTTTGCTGCGGCAGTTCACTGCTTGCACAAAAAAGGCTTGATTTTGTACCTGCCCGCCATGGCTTCCATTTTCAAAATAATTTTCAAAGCAAGAACGGGCCTGTTAAAACAGACGGCTTGTGTGGCGGAATGTGCCTGGCAGCATTTAATTATTTCAGGTATAATATTCCCATTCCTCCGCATAGGAATGAGAACATGAATTACACTGTATATTTTGATCTTTTGCTGAGAACTTCCGGAGCCGATGCGCTTACTGACTATATTTTTCAAAGCCAGATAGCAACTTATACCAATATCAGCATCGCCAATTTTATTGGCCCAATTGATCCTGATTATTTCCAGGAATTCAACAAGGTAAAGGCAAGGATTGACAGGGGTGAATACCTGATACTTGGGTTGAAAGACCGCGTCGGTTCACTCGGCCACCAGGTATTGGTTTATGGATACGACCCCCGTGATAGTAAAATATTTGTTTACGATCCAAATCAAATTGACGTAGAAAGTGTAATTACGCCGATAGTTGAAAATGGCAAGCATTTGATCCTACTAACGTCCATGGCAAATCCTGCGATGCCCGACCGCCGGTTTAAAGCCATATTTGAAGAGCAGGAATTGTTTGTGAACAAAACATCTAATCTTACCACCTACAATGCGGTGGCCAACACCCTCTACAACTACAATTTTGCTGTAAAACCCCCAGCTGTTAATTTAGTTTCAACTGTTTCAAACAGGTTGATGCCCGATGTTGCCTACAAAATTGTGAATGTTAACAGCCATAAGGTCATTCAAATCAAAAATAACAGTCGAGATAATGGTGCCGAGATCTGCCAGTGGGATTTTACCGGGGCCGACAATCAGCTTTGGAAAGTTGCAGACGCGGGTGACGGCCTATATTATATTAAAAGTGTGGCAACCGGGAAAAACCTGGAAGTATATGGATTCAGCCAGGAAAATGGGGGCAGGCTTACCCAGTGGGATAATACTTCTGCTAAAAACCAACAATGGGATATTACGAGGGCAGAGGACGGTAGTTTTGTTATAACAAATAAGAATAGCGGAAAAGTGGTTGATGTAAATGGCGCCAGTTTGGCCAATGCCGCCGCTGTACAGCAATGGCAAAATGCAAATGGAAATAACCAAAAATTCATCATGGAAAGAGTGAGATGACGAGACGAAAAGTCAGAATTGGATCACAGATTAATCAGATTGGCTAGATTTCACAGATTTTTTTCTTCGAAAAAGATTTTCCGAAGGGAAATCCAATCTGTGAAATCTGCGCAATCTGATTAATCTGTGATTACTTTTGACTTAATTTGCACCCATGCAACAATACCTCCATCTCTTAAAACATATCATTGATAACGGTACCGATAAAAGCGACCGCACAGGCACCGGAACAAGAAGTGTTTTTGGCTATCAAATGCGTTTCGACCTGGCCGATGGTTTTCCACTCGTTACCACAAAAAAATGTCACCTCAAAAGCATCATCTACGAATTACTTTGGTTTTTGCAGGGCGATACCAATATCAAATATTTAAAAGAACACGGCGTAAGAATATGGGACGAATGGGCGGATGAGAACGGAGATCTCGGTCCGGTGTACGGCAAACAATGGCGCAAATGGGAAGGTGCGGATGGCACCGTTGTTGACCAGGTAAAAGACCTGATCCATCAAATAAAAACCAATCCCGATAGTCGCCGCCTCATCATCAGCGCATGGAATGTGGCTGAACTACCGAAGATGAAACTGATGCCTTGTCATTGTTTGTTTCAATTCTATGTTGCAGATGGAAAACTAAGTTGTCAATTGTATCAAAGAAGCGCCGATGTATTTTTGGGCGTACCTTTTAATATTGCTTCTTATGCGCTGCTTACGATGATGATCGCTCAGGTTTGTGATTTGGACCCTTGCGAATTTGTACATTCATTTGGTGACGTGCATTTGTACAAGAATCATTTCGAACAAGCAGAATTGCAGCTAACAAGAACACCATTTTCTTTGCCAACGATGAAGATCAATTCTGCGGTAAAAGATATTTTTGATTTTAAGTTTGAGGATTTTGAGCTGCTCAATTATCGATCGCACCCGGCGATAAAAGCTCCGGTTGCAATTTAGGATCTCACGCAAAGACGCTAAGGTCAGCAAAGGCGCCAAGAAACTTTGCGACTTTGCGATGCTTCGCGTCTTTGCGTGAAACCGAATATTTAATTTTACGCTTAATATGATATCACTAATCGTCGCCGCTTCAGCCAACAACGCCATCGGCAAGAACAATCAGTTGCTCTGGCATCTACCGAACGACCTTAGGTTTTTCAAAAATACCACATGGGCGATGCCTGTCATAATGGGGCGGAAAACATTTGAATCCGTGAACAAACCACTGCCCGGCAGATATAATTACGTGATCACAAGCCAGGCTGATTGGAACGCCGAAGGAGTGGTTGTTGTAAAAAATATCAACGACGCATTGCAAAAAGCAGCCGAGACCAATTGCAAAGAAATATTCATCATCGGTGGCGGAGAGATATTTAAACAATCCATGGAACTTGCAGATAAGATCTACATGACTCGGGTGCACGCCGATCTCGACGGTGACGTTTTCTTCCCCGAGATCGATGAAAGTAAATGGCAACTCATTTCCAACACAGATTGTGCAGCTGATGAAAAACACGCATTTGCGTATTCCTTCCAGGTGTGGACGAAAAATTCATAACTCATAATCATAACTCATAATTGTATTCCCGATCTCAACTAATAAAGAAGTGGCTTCACTACTATTTCTCCGCTTCCAACGGAAAAGGCCACGGCATTCACTCTCCCTTCGTCTTCGATTTTGTGAAAAATGTTTTGAGAGATAAAAAAGGATACGATCATTATCGCATCATCGAAACGGCCCGGCAAAAATTATTAAATCAAACCGATGAGATCGAAGTGGAAGATCTCGGCGCAGGTTCATCAGTGATCAAAACAAACAGAAGAAAAATTTCAGACATCGCGGCGTCTTCGCTGAAGCCGGCAAAATACGGACAACTATTATATCGCATCGTAAAATATTATCAACCTAAAAATATTATCGAGCTCGGTACTTCATTCGGCGTCACCTCATCTTATTTGGCTGCGGCCGATCGAAATGCAAAGTTATTTACGATCGAAGGATCGCCTGCGATCGCAGGCATTGCAAGAGAAACATTCCGGCAGATCGGGCTTGATAATATTGAATTGACAGAAGGGAATTTCGACAAGCTGTTACCGGCATCACTGGCCAGGCTTGGCAGGATCGATCTCGCGTTCGTAGATGGCAATCATCGTAAAGAACCTACGTTAGATTATTTCAATCAACTATTACCATATTGCAATGCCAAAACAATATTGATATTTGATGACATTCACTGGAGCACCGGTATGGAAGCCGCATGGCAGGAGATCCAGCAACACCCAAGGGTTACGCTAACGATCGACCTTTTTTTTATGAGCTTTGTGTTTTTTAACCCTGATATTAATCATAAGCAACTGTACACGATACGATTTTAATTTTTCATACCTTTGGCGCAATTGAATAACTATGATAATTGGTGTTTTAAAGGAACCAAATCCTGAAACCAGAGTCTCTTTACTGCCAGAACACGTTGCCACGCTCAAAAAATGGAATGTTGACGTATGTGTTGAAAACGATGCGGGGGCTTTGGCATTTGCCGATAACGAAAGCTATGCAACAGCCGGAGCCAGGCTAATGAGCCGTGACGAAGTATTGCAAAATGCACTCGTGGTCTTATCTATTAGTGCCATCACGGCTGCCGATATCGCCAAGCTAAAGCCAGGCACTGCGCTGTTGGGCATCTATCAACCCTTATTCAATCCGGCATTAACCAAGGATTGGGCTGGAAAAGGTTTGACCGTTTTCAGCATGGATATGTTACCACGTACTACGCGTGCTCAAAGCATGGACGTGTTGAGCAGCCAGGCCAATATCGCTGGATATAAAGCGGTATTGTATGCAGCCAATTTGTTCCCTAAATATTTTCCCATGTTCATGACCGCGGCCGGAAGCATTCCGCCTGCGAAACTATTGGTATTGGGTGCTGGGGTTGCGGGCTTACAGGCGGTGGCTACCGGGCGCCGACTTGGTGCCGTGGTAGAGGTATTCGATACAAGGCCGGCGGTAAAAGAAGAAGTGACCAGCCTGGGTGCAAAATTCATTGAAGTGGAGGGCGCGGCAGATGCCAGCAAAGCCGGTGGCTATGCGGTAGAGCAAACTGCAGACTTCATGCAGAGACAAAAAGCAAAGATCGCAGAAAGCGTGCTGAAAGCAGATATCATCATCACCACTGCACAGATACCGGGAAAGAAAGCGCCCATCCTCATCACTGCAGAAATGATGGAAGGACTCAAAAAAGGTTCGGTGATCATCGATCTCGCCGCTGCAACTGGTGGCAATACTGATCTCACAGAAAATGATAAAACGGTAGTTCATAATGGTGTTCGTATCGTTGGCAATTCAAATCTTCCTGCAACGATGCCTGCTGATGCAAGTAAGTTATATGGCAAGAATGTATTGAACTTTTTACAACTGATCGTCAACAAAGAAGGCGAATTGAATTTGAATTTTGAAGATGACCTGGTGAAAGGAACTTGCGTTGTACATGGGGGAGAGGTGACGAATGACAGAGTAAAAGCAATGCCTGGAAGTTAAAAGTCAAAAGTTAAAAATCAAAACTTGATGGAAAATATTCTAAACTGGATCTCGCAAAATGAACAGATCATCTACATCGTAGTGCTGATGATCTTTGTTGGTATTGAAGTGATCGGTCGCGTACCAAGCGTATTGCATACCCCGCTCATGAGTGGCGCCAATGCGATACATGGTGTGGTTGTTATCGGCGCCATCATCATCATGGGCAAAGCTGAAACGGATAATTATTTAGCATTGATATTGGGATTTTTGGCCGTGGTACTGGGGACATTGAATGTTGTGGGCGGGTTCGTGGTGACAGACAGGATGCTTGAAATGTTTAAAAAGAAGAAAGGGAATTAAATATGGAATCGAACTTACTTACGATCATTTATCTCATCGGCTCAATAACATTCATCATTGGCCTGAAGATGTTGTCCAACCCCGCATCTGCACGCAGAGGAAACCGGCTGGCTGGTTTCGGAATGATGATCGCGATCGCAGGAACGATATTTTTATACAAACACGAAGGTGAGAAGTTGCATAATTATATATGGATCTTTTCGGCTTTATTTATCGGCGCAGTCATCGGCAGATTTTCAGCTAAAAAAGTGAAGATGACGGCAATGCCCGAAATGGTGAGCATGTTCAATGGTATGGGCGGGGCATGTGCTGCGTTGATATCCTTGGTGGAGTTTAATCATCTTTCAAAAGAATTGTCTTATACAGGTGGTGGAGATATAAGCAGTGTTCAACCAACGGTGCTTATCATTGTTTTAGGATTGATCATCGGTTCGGTTTCATTTGCGGGCAGTATGATCGCCTGGGGCAAACTCAATGGCACGGTAAAGGACCTGAGCTTTAAGGGCCAGAACCTGATCAGCTTGTTCATATTGATTGCTGCGCTTGGCGCAGGAGCTTATCTCATCTACGACCCAACACAAAGTATTTTTGTTTACATCATCCTTGTGCTATCCTTGCTTTACGGTGTAATGTTTGTAATGCCGATCGGTGGTGCAGATATGCCCGTGGTGATTTCCTTACTCAATTCGTTCACTGGTGTTGCTGCGGCTTGTGGTGGATTTTTATACAATAACAAAGTAATGCTAACCGGCGGTATTCTCGTGGGCGCTGCAGGTACATTGCTCACCATACTCATGTGCAAGGCGATGAACCGTTCGCTGCGAAATGTATTGATCGGCTCTTTTGGTGGTAATAAAGCTGCAGGCGCTGCGGGTGGAAAGGAGCAGGGCGCTTATAAAGAGATCAGCTTGCCCGATACCGCAATGGTGATGAGCTATGCCAACAAAGTGATGATCGTTCCCGGTTACGGTTTGGCTGTAGCCCAGGCACAACATATCTGCCACGACCTCGAAAAAATATTAGCCGACAAAGGTGTTGAAGTTAAATACGCCATTCACCCGGTTGCGGGCCGTATGCCTGGCCATATGAACGTATTGCTTGCCGAAGCCGACGTGAGCTATGAAAAATTATTGGAGATCGACGAAGCCAACGATGAATTCAAAACCTGCGATGTGGTGCTGATCCTCGGCGCCAATGACGTGGTGAATCCCGCTGCAAAGAATGATCCCGAATCTCCCATCTATGGTATGCCGATATTGGAAGTAGAGCAGGCCAAGACTGTTATCGTAAACAAGCGCAGTATGAAACCCGGTTATGCTGGTATCGAAAATGATCTTTTCTTCCGTCCCAAAACATCCATGCTATTTGGCGATGCGAAGAAAGTGTTGCAAGACCTGGTGAGCGAGATCAAGAATATGTAATCAACAATATGAAATACAAAACCTACTTCTTCGGTTTTGCCGCTCTTCTCCTGGTGAGCGCATGCAATAATAGCAATCAAAACAAAACCATTTCAACAGATAGCTCCACAGTCTCAACCATTGATTCGCAGGTAAAAGAAATAAAGGAAGCGCCTAATGAGATCAGCGTTAAAGTGTATGTTAAAAAAGATGGGCAGATCATTGTAGATAGAAACCCGATGCAGCTTTCAACACTTGATGGCTATTTGAAAGAACTCAAAAAGAATAATGGTGTGGTTTGGTATTCAAGAGACAATCCAGCGGGAGAACCTCCTGCCGAATCGATGAAAGTGATCGACCTGGTCACCAAGTATGGCCTTTCTATAAGATTTTATACAGACGATACTTTTAGCACGGCTGTCAAACCGGAATAAAATATTTACCTTTCGGCAAATAGCCAGAATCAAAAATATGATGCCTACTCAAAAAAACTTCAATACCTCCAAGGTTCCCCGCATGACGGAATCCTTTCCGCAAGCAGTGATCACAGATGGCTTTATCTTTCTTTCTGGTATGCCGGGATTGGATCCCGCTACAGGACAGGTTATCAGCGATAGTTTTGAAGAACAGTTGCGTCAATGTTTTGTAAATATTAAGACGGTGTTGGACGAAGCTGGCAGCGATATCAGCAAGGTAGTAAAGACAACCCTGTTCATGGTGACCGGCAACGATTTTGCCATCGTCAATAAAGTATATGCCGAATTTTTTCCGGTAAATGCTCCAGCGCGAAGTACGCCGCAAGTAATGCCATTTCCGGCGGGGATATTGATCTCAGTGGAGTGTATTGCGTTGGTTTAACCGTTTCGAAAATTAAGAGGGTTCATATTCAACAACGCTCCGATCAAATATTTTAACAAACCGGAAGTATATAATGATACGACATTTGCCAGTAATTGATCATGGCAAATAAAACCTCCCAGCATATTTTAAGTACCGCCGCCAACCTCCTGGGCTTTTGTCTTTTTGTGATCACGTCGCTGCATGTTACAAATACCGCAGCATCCAGTATCATTGATGAGTTTACCTCTGTGATAGCTTTAATGCTCACCTTCTCCTGCTTTTTTTCATTTCTTTCTATTCGGGCAAAAGGGCCAGGTGTGGAAGCAAGGCTTGAATCAATTGCGGATTATTTGTTTATCACATCTCTTATTGGTATCGTAGTAATTATTTTACTTCTTGTATTCAATTTTATAAAGTAAGCGTGCTCTATTCATAAAATTTGAAGGGTTTAGAATGTTTAGCGAATACTAAACATCCTAAACCCTCTAAACATTCTCAACTAATTCTTAATATTTTTTCACCACATGATAAAAGAACATATCCGGTTTCCCTATCACGCCAGCAGAATCCATTCTCGCTTTTAGTTCAGGTGATTTTGCAAAATCCCTTGCTTTCTTCATATCGTTGATGCCCAGCACTACGGTTACATTGTGGTTGTCGTCCATATCATAGGCAACAATACGATCGGTAACACCGCCATTTTTTCTCACATCACTATGCTCATCGAATGATTTTCTCCATGCAGCGTAATCTTTTACTTTAGAGAAAATGATGATGCGGTCCATCATTGAATTTGTGCTGGTATCCATCATTTGTACGTTTCCATAATGCATGATCGGTGGGCCAACTACTCCGCCTTTTTCCATCTTGGCTTTTAGCTCTGGCGAACTTCCCATTGCTTTTGCTTTGTCGTAATCCGCCATTTTGAAACCGATAAGCACCATGCTTGGATCATCAATGCCGCGGGCAACAACTGTCCTGGTGAGGCCAGCTGCCCTTTGAGCTGAATCGTCTGCTTCAAACACCGGAAGCCATTTGTCAAAATCTTTTACCTTATGCATCACCACTAAATTATTGTCGGGTTTTGCAGGTGTCGACACAGTGGAGTCGTGTTTCATAGAGGTCGAGTCCGTTGTTGAATCCGTCTTTTTTTCATCCGACGAATTACAGGAAGGCATCAATGCCATCGCGGCTGCCAGGCAGCTGATCGCTGAAAGTGTTTTGAGCAGTTTCATGATTGAATAGTTTTGTTTTTTAAATGAGCAATAAATAATACCCGTTTATTGCGGGCAAACAGGTCGTAAATGTAGAGTGAATAATCTTAAAATGCAAGAGGGCGCCCGGCAAATAAAAATTGTATCAAACCCAAATAGGAAGCTTTGTATATTTAGGCGTTCGTGGCCTGTGAAACGCCGCTATTTTATATGAACCTAATCGATAAACCCTGGAAAAGAGTTCTGCTGAGCCTGTTTGCCGGGGGCGTAGCAGCAGAGATCATAGCCATCCGTTCAGGAGACCCCAATCACAGAACACCGACAGACAGAAGCAACAGCAGCATGTACGTGATTGTTTTTGCAGTGGCTGCATATTTCGTGTTGACGGCATTATTTAAAAACAACAATAAGTGAAATCATACTTATGGAACTAAAAGAAAAGATAGAAAAGCAGATCTCCGCAGGATTTTCAAAAGAAGAAATTTACAATCAGCTATTGGCAGATGGACATAGCAAGGAAGAGATAGATAAGCAATTGAAAGAAACCAATATCGCAATAAAGAATAACAGTGCCGTATCAGGCAAGACGATATTAGTAGGCATTGGTTTATTTATCGTTATTATTCTTCGTATCGCCAGGTATTCAAATTCTCAATCATCAACGGCTTCATCATTGGGGATGATAAGCATTGTGCTTGGGATCATCGTCCTGATACTATACCTGGCCAGGAGGCATTGATCTCAACAACGATCTACTTCGCCAAAAAATCTACGATCAAAGGAAATTCCTTCTCCGGTTCCTCCACCTGTGGATTGTGCCCGCTTTTTTCAAACATTACAAATTGCGCCTGTGGACAAAACTTCTTGTACTGCACCTGCATCCATGGTACAGCCACCCGATCATAACGGCCGGCAACGATCAATATCGGCATCTTTAAATTCTTCAGTTGTTTGCGGAAATCAAAGTGACCGATATCATTACCAACAATGAAGTCGCCATCCTTGCCCACCATCTGGTAATACAATTTTGTATTGAACGGATTGGGATAAGGCGCTCTTCCGCTTCTTCCAAATTTATCGGGGTTGTAAGCATATAAAAATCCATAAGGCACTCTTCCATAAATATCCTGGTGATTGTCGCTGCTGCTTATTGCGCCTTTCTTGCGTGCCGCCATCAACTCTTCCCATATTTCGGGATAGCCAACCCTTATTTCGTGGTTGCTATTATCGTCATTCTCCTGCCACATGGCATAACTGTGAAACCCGTTGGCAATGATCAGGTGACTGGTATTTTGTCCGTACTTGATCGCGTAACCCTGTGCCACCAGGCTTCCGTACGAATGGCCAAGCAAGTTTATCTTATTTAAGTGCAAAGCCTTTCTCAGTCCTTCAATGTCTTCAATATCTCTTGCCAGTGTATATTCTTTTACATTTTTCGCGGTATCTGATTTGCCTCTTCCGAATGCATCAAAATAGATGAGCTGGATATTTCCTTTTACAGAAAGCGAATCAAAATTCCGGTACGAATAATGATTTCCGCCTGGTCCTCCTGGGATGATGATCAGCGGTTCGCCTTTTCCAACGGTCACTACCCAAAGCTTAGCGCCGTTGATGGTATAATACTGTCCATCGGTTTGGCTGCTGGGAAAAGGAGTTTGTGCAGTTAACGCAAAACATATCAGCAGGGCGGGTAAAAGCGTCAGCAATTTCTTCATAAAAAAATATTTATCCTGTAAAATACAAAAATGGATTGAGGTGCTGCGCACCTGGAAAAATTTTAACCGCAGATTTAGAATGAATAACGCAGATTCCGCAGATTCTTTAATCTGCGTAATCTGCGCAATCGGTTAAATCTGCGGTTTAAAATCCACATTAATCCTTATTTATTATCTTGTAAAAAAATGCCCGCCATATGAACTGGTTCAAAAAACTCCTGCCTTATTTGTTGTTGATCTTTTTCACTGCATGTAAAGAGAAACCAGAAAAACTCAGCAAGGATGAAGCCATAGATTTTGCAAAGCAAATAGAACGGACCATGAAAAAGGGGGACGGCAGTTTGCTCGATAAAGGCTTTGATACAGAGGAATTCATCGACAGGATGAACCTGCCCGATAATGCTGAGGCCAAAGGTTTTGCGAAGGGCGCCGCAAATGGTTTGAACTTCGGCACCCGGATCGCCAATGAAATGAGTGATGCCATTGATTTTGCATTCATCAAGCATTATATAAAGGATGATAAGCATCATGTTGTGTTCAGGTTGTACGACGAAGAAGCAGGAACGCTTAATTATCACGATTATGAATTAGTGAAGAAGCATGGGAAGTGCCTGGTTGCGGATGTATATATTTACCTCACCGGCGAAACCTTTGCGGAAACAATGGGCAATCTTTTCAAAACGCTTTATGAAGGATCCGGCAATGAGGGAATAAATGCTGACGGCGATATGGACAAAATAAATACGATCAAGACACTGGCGAAAAGTGGCAAAAGCGAGGAGGCAAAAGAGATCTACGACAAACTGCCATCGTATCTCAAAAAGGCCAAGATGGTGAAATTGATGTACGTGACCCTTTGTGCTGGCCTTTCTCCCGAACGATATGAATCGGCCCTACTCGAATACAAGGAAGCATTTCCCAATGAACCCAATATAAACTTATTGATGATCGATGGATATTATGCGCAGGGAGAGTACAAAAAAATGCTGACTGCGGTCAATGCACTGGATTCGCAGATCAATAAGGACCCGTTGATGGACTTCTATCGTTATTTATGTTATAAATTATTGGATGAAAAGCCTACCGCCAAAACTTTCCTTGTTCGTGTTGTGAAGAATATGCCGGATTTTCAGCCGGGCTTTATCGAATGGATCGCCATTGATCTGAAAGCGGGAAACAAGGTTGAATCCGATTCATTGATCGCGGTGTATAGAAAAAAAAGATTTGATCAGAAGAAATTGGATCAATTTGTAAATTTCTATAAGTAGAAAATAACAGCCTGTCGTTATCATTCATCAAAACAAGCAATCGGCATTGAACTTACCGTCCTCACTAATTCGATCATTACAAGATGTCAAAGGTTTTGATGAAAAAGCTTTTGTAGCTGTGCATGAATCCGGAGAACAGATCACGTCTATAAGACTGAACCCCCGGAAGCAATTAGCAATTGGCAATTGGCAACCGGCAACTGGCAACCGCCAACTGATACCCTGGTCTTCCAATGCCTACTACCTCCCAACCCGCCCCTCCTTCACCCTCGATCCACTTTTTCATGCAGGTGCTTACTATGTACAAGAAGCGAGCAGCATGTTTTTGGAGCAGGCGCTCAAACAAACAGTTGATCTTTCGCAACCATTAAAAATATTGGATCTCTGCGCAGCCCCGGGAGGAAAATCGACGTTGATACAATCGCTGATGTCGGATGAAAGTTTGTTGGTAAGCAACGAAGTGATAAAAGCAAGGGTGAATATTTTGGAAGAGAATATCGTAAAATGGGGCGCCGATAATGTGATCGTTACCAACAATGATCCAAAAGATTTTCAAAGGCTTGGAAATTATTTTGACGCAATTGTTATCGATGCACCTTGCAGCGGCAGCGGATTATTTCGGAAAGACCCAACCGCAATTGAAGAATGGAGTGAAAACAATGTGCAGTTGTGCAGTCAGCGCCAGCAAAGGATCCTGGCCGATGTGCTACCGGCTTTAAAAGATGGAGGCGTGCTTATTTACTCCACCTGTTCTTATTCCGAGAAAGAAGATGAGGAGGTATGCGAGTGGTTGGTTGATAATGCCGAGTTTTCAGTTGCCAGTTTGCAGTTGGCAGTCGGGGAGGATTCGGGGATCGTTGAAACGCAAGATGAAAAAAATAAAGCATGGGGTTATCGTTTCTTTCCGGACAAGGTTAGGGGGGAGGGTTTTTTTATTGCGGCGTTTAGAAAACAGGTGACAGTTGACCACTTCGACTCCGCTCAGGACGGGCAGTGGGCAATACGCAGTAAGCGGGAGGGAAAAAGTAAAACGAGATCACAGGGGTTAACAGCAAGCGAGGTTGAAATTTTAAAACCGTATTTAAAAGACCCCCAGAATTTTTTCTTCATCAATCAAAAAGAAGAAGTGCTGGCGATCCCTTTGCATTTGAACGAAGATCTTACGCTCATCCAATCTTCACTATATATTAAAAAGGCGGGAGTAAAAATGGGAAAGATCATTCGTGGCGAATTGATCCCCGATCATGAACTGGCATTGAGTACGATCATCAGCCCTTCTTTAAAAAAAATCGATATTGACCTTGATACGGCATTACAATACCTGCGCCGGGAAGACATTAAGATCGAATCCGGCACAACAGGATGGTTTATTTTGACTTATCTGAAGATGCCGCTGGGGTGGATCAAGGTTTTACCCAATAGGGTGAATAATTATTACCCAAAGGAGTGGCGAATCCTTAAAAAATGATTGCCTCACCCCGCAATTGCGGGGCTAAGGATTCGCTAAGTCGCTAAGGCTTTGCGGCTTTGCGAATCTTACCGCCTTTGCGTGAAATACTTAACAAAAGATAGTATCATTTAGCCGCGATTTTTTCGCATCTTTGCAACGAAAAAAAACAGGAATGAAGCGTATTTTATTTTTATTGATCAGCATGCCTTTCTTCGTGAAGGCACAAGGCCCGGTGTTGGTAGTTGAAGGAACAGCACCGAACCTTTATATCAGTCATACCGTTGCTGCTAAGGAGAATTTTTATAGCATCGGCAGAATGTATAATGCCAGTCCGAAGGAGATCGCCCCCTTCAACAAGATCTCCATGGAAAAAGGATTGAACCCGGGACAGGTGCTGAAAATACCATTGAACAAAGCAAATTTCTCTCAAGACAATAAAAAAGCGGCGGATGAAGTGTTGGTGCCGGTTTACCATACCGTTAAAGAAAAGGAAGGTTTGTATCGCATCGGCATCAATAATAACAAACTGCCGGTAGCTACTTTAAAAAAATGGAACAACTTAAAATCAGATGAGGTTAATATTGGCGCAAACTTGATCGTTGGCTATCTCAAAGTGAAGAAGGGGCAATCAGCCTTAGCAGGCAAAGCTGCGGAAAAAGTTGCCGAGCCAAAAATAGTAGTAAAGGAGCCGGAGACCCAACCCGTAATTGTTGAGACACCGGTGGTGAAAACTGAAGAAAAAACTCAACCTGCTCCTGAAGAGAAGAAAGAAGTGGAGATCAAAGAACCCGAGAAAAAGAAAGTGGAAGAGCCTGTTGTGAAACCTGTAACAAATTTTGGTACAGATTTTAATGGCGGCATATTCAAAAATTTATTTGAATCACAGACCAATGGCAATACGATCGAATCGCAGGAAGGTATGGCGGGAGTCTTCAAAAGCACCAGCGGCTGGAAAGATGGAAAATATTATTGTCTGCATAATAGTGTTCCTTCAGGGACGATCATCAAGATCACCAATACCACAACCGGCAAATCTATCTATGCAAAAGTGCTGGATGTAATGCCAGATATCAAACCCAATACCGGCCTGGTGATCCGCATCAGCAATGCAGCAGCAGATGAACTGGGCGCCGGAGAAAATAATTTTACCTGCACACTTAATTATTCAAAATAAAGACCATGAAAAAGTTTTTCCTGTTATCGTTAGCGACGATGGTGGCCGCGGTTTCAATGGCGCAGCCTTCCATGCTGCAGCCTGGTTTCACCATGCAAAAATCTGTTGCTGCAACGCCCGTAAAAAACCAGGCGATGACCGGCACCTGCTGGTGTTTTTCTTCCACTTCCTTGATCGAGAGCCAATGCCTGAAAAAAAATATCGGCGAGCTGGATATCAGTGAAATGTTTACCGTACGAAATATCTATATCGAAAAAGCGAAGAACTATATCCATCGCCAGGGCCATGCGCAATTTGGCGAAGGCGGATTGGGACACGACCTGATCAGGGCGATCGCAAATTACGGTGCCGTACCTGAGTCGGTGTACAGTGGATTGAAGTCGGGTGAAAAAATGCACAACCACACAAAGCTCGCTGCACAATTAAAAGATTATCTCGATGAAATATTAAAAACAACACCTGTGCCTTCAGACTGGATGGATGGATATGTGAAGATATTGAACAATGGGCTGGGAGTGCCGCCGGAAAATTTTGACTACAAGGGAAAAAACTATACACCCAAATCATTTGCGAAGGAAGTATTAAAATTCAGTGCTGAGGATTATGTGAACATCACTTCCTTTACAGATCACGCTTACTATGAGCCATTTATTATTGAAGTGCCTGATAATTTTAGCAATGGTGCTTATTATAACCTTCCATTGAATGAAATGGTTCAAGCGGTAAAGGACGCGGTAAAATCGGGTTATTCTGTTTTGTGGGATGCTGATGTAAGCAATGATGGTTTTATGCAAAATCGCGGTGTTGCTGTTTTCCCGGCAACTGGTTCAGGTGTTAGTAAAAAAGACGTGGACGAAGGAAATGCAGTGGAAGCAAAATGGGATGCGGCCACACGTCAGCAATTGTATGAGAACCTTACCACACAGGATGATCACCTGATGCATATCGTTGGATTGGAAACTTCGGCTTCAGGTAAAACCTATTTTTTGGTGAAGAATTCCTGGGGTGATATTGGCCCGGAGCATGGCTACATCAACGTTTCAGAAGCCTATTTTGCGATCAATACGATCAGCCTTATCATTCCAAAAGAGGCGGTGAGCAAGGAATTGCTGGCGAAGCTGAAGATCAAGTAAAATGTAAAATATTAAATGTAGAATATTAAATGTAAAAGGTGAGCAGCTCAAAGTATTGAACTGCTCACCTTTTACATTTTCATTTAATATTTTACATTTTATATTCCCTGAAACCTATATCCCCTCAAAAATTCCTCTACGCCCATTTTCTTTTTTCCTTCAAGTTGCAATTCAAGAATAGAAAGATAACCATCGCCACAGGCGAATTGTAAATAAGTTTTTTTATCGGTTTGATAAGAACCCGGTAACGCGTCTGATGCCTTGGATCCGTCTTGACGCGAAGCTTTAAAGACCTTCATCTTCTTTCCATCCAATTCTGTGAATGCGGTTGGATAAGGCGATAAGCCACGGATAAGATCATGCACCTCGTTTGCAGTTTTATTCCAATCAATATGGCATGTTTCGGTGAATATTTTCGGTGCATGTTTCAACTCGGCCTGGTCTTTGCTCGACGGCTGAGGAATATCTTTTAAATTTCCCTCAGCAATACCTTGCACCGTCTTCAACAATAATTCCGCGCCGATGATCTTCATCTTATCATGCAATTCACCCGCTGTTTCATCAGCCCCGATCGGGATCTTTTCAGACAACAAAATATTGCCGGTATCAATTTCCTGTTGCAGTTTGAATGTAGTAACGCCTGTTTCTTTTTCACCATTGATGATGGCCCAGTTGATTGGCGCTGCGCCACGATATTGAGGCAATAACGATCCGTGCAGGTTGATCGTTCCCATTGGCGGCATGTTCCAGATGATCTCCGGCAACATACGGAATGCAACCACCACTTGAAGATCGGCTTGCAGGGACCTTAATTCTTCAATGAATTCGGGGTTCTTTAGTTTTTCTGGCTGTAAGATATTCAACCCTTTTTCTGATGCATATTTCTTTACAGCGCTTTGTTGTAATTGCATTCCACGCCCTGCAGGCTTATCAGGTGCGGTGATCACGCCCACGATATTGCAGCCCGCTTCCACTAATTTATCCAATGAAGCCACGGCAAATTCAGGAGTTCCCATGAAAATTATCTTCGGGTTCATTTTCCGCTCATTTAAAATCATCGTACAATAAATACTTCCTCCTTATCTTCTTAAAATCGCTTAGCGCTGGCTCCCAACTTTGCCTGATCTTTTCTTCTGACCAACCATCCTTTATTTGCTGCGCAAACTGATCATTACCCGCGAGTTTATTAATGAAATTACTTTTCAGGAAGAAAGAATCTTTGCCAGGAAATAATCTATAAGCATCAATAAAATATTTCAGCTGGATCCTGCCATCGAGTTTCTGCAGCACTTCTTCGATGCTGCCGCCGAGATTCCAGCCATAGCACCTTAGCCCAAAACATTTGCTGATCTTAGCTCCGGCATTCGGCGTGGGCTTAAATGAGAATAGATCTTTTGGTAATGAGGGATGCCCGATTAGCTGAAATGGTTTATTGGTTCCCCTGCCTTCGCTCATCACTGTTCCTTCAAAAAAACAAGTGGAAGGATAGAGATAGACGCTTTGCATTTGCTTTAAGTTGGGAGAAGGGTTAACGGGTAAAATATATTTGCTGTTGTGATCATAGTCCTTGCATTTGATCACCATTACGTGAAAAGGTGTATCGGCAGTAGGTTCTGTGGTCACATTATAAGCATTAATGGCATTTGCTTCGGGCGAAAGCCAGTTCTCGCCGGCGAGCATCAGGGCATATTCACCGATCGTCATGCCATATACAATGGGTATGGGTTGCATGCCGACAAAACTTTTAAACTTCATGTCGAGCACCGGACCGTCTACATAAAAACCATTTGGGTTGGGGCGATCAAGGATCAACAATGGTTTGTGATTCTCCAATGCTGCTTCCAGGTAATATTGTAATGAAGAGATATAAGTATAGAATCGCACGCCCACATCCTGTATATCAAAGACCAAAACATCCACACCTTGAAAATCAGCAGGCGTTGGTTTCTTATGTTCACCGTATAAACTGATCACCGGTAATCCCGTTTTCTTGTCAACCGCATCGTTAACGTGTTCGCCTGCATCCGCATCTCCCCTGAACCCATGCTCGGGCCCGAATATCTTTACCACTTTGATACCGCTTCGCAACAAAGTATCCACCAAATGCATATTGCCCACCAAGCTCGTAGGGTTAGCAAAAACCGCTACCGACTTACCTTTGAGCAGGGGTAGGTACACCTGCATGCGATCGGCACCGGTGATAATGCCGGGATTGGTGGCTGCATTGTTTAATTGCTTGATCGCTGGCTGAGCCTCAGCAACTACACAGTTGAGCGATAAGACAATTAAACAATTAAAAATCTTCTTCATTGGCCAAATTTCACTAAAACTTTTCATTCAAATTCATATTATATGGTAAATTGCAGCCGTTTTAACGAATCATATCTTTTATTCTTCTCTTTTATTGCTGAAGGAATCGAAGGTACAGGAATCCCCGAAACAACCTGAATAAGCAGCAAATGAAACCTGCTGGCAGCATAACCAGCCGGACATTTTTTTAACTTTTAAAAATCAAGCAATGCAACAAGTAAAAAATGGCGATAAGGTTCGTGTTCATTACACGGGCAAACTAACCGATGGTAGCGAATTTGACTCTTCAGTAAAAAGAGAACCACTGGAATTCACAGTTGGTGCAGGCCAAATGATCAAAGGTTTTGATGCAGCGATGCCAGGCATGGCCGTTGGCGAAAAGAAAACCATCAATATTCCGGCAGCGGATGCGTATGGAGAAAAGACCGACGAAGCGATCATCGAATTTCCAAAAGAAAATGTACCAGCTGATATGAAACTGGAACCAGGTATGGCTTTAACCCTCACTAACCAACACGGACAACCAGTGCCGGTAACTGTTGTTGAAGTAAAAGATGATGCCATCATTCTTGATGCCAATCATTTTCTTGCGGGTGAGGAGTTGGTTTTTGATATTGAATTGGTAGAGATATTATAGCCTTTAGTCTTTAGTCGGGAGTCGAAGTAAGCGACTCCCCACTAAAGACTAACATCAATTGCCTACTTTTGCTGCCATGATACAGATCAATCCCGACAACATCGCCGAGCGCTTCATGCGCTATGTGCAGGTAGATACGCAAAGCGATCCTACAAGCAGCACACATCCTTCTACAGAAAAACAAAAAGACCTCAGCCGGTTATTATTTGCTGAGCTGAAGGCCATGGGGCTTGCTGATGCAGAGACCGATGAATTTGGTTATGTGTATGCAACCGTTCCTTCCAACAGTGATAAAAAAGATATTCCTGTTATTTGTTTTTGTGCCCACGTAGATACAGCGCCCGATTGCAGCGGCACTAACGTGAAGCCCATTCACCATCGCAATTATGATGGCTCTGATATCGTAATGCCTGATGATAATGCGCAGGTATTAAAGATGAGCGAGTCTCCTTATTTAAAAGAACAGCTCAAGAGCGGCCTGGTAACTGCCAGCGGGTTGACCCTGCTCGGTGCAGACGATAAAAGTGGCGTTGCTGCGATCATGGAAGCTGCATTGTTCTTTATACAAAATCCTCAAATAAAACATGGCGACATAAGGATATTATTTACGCCTGATGAAGAAGTGGGACAAGGAACTGCAAAAGTGGATATGAAAAAACTAGGCGCTAAGTTTGGGTACACACTGGATGGTGGAGAAGCGGGTAGCCTCGAAGACGAGACATTTAGCGCCGATGGTGCTACGATCAATATTCATGGTGTGATCGTTCATCCGGGTTATGCAAAAGATAAATTGGTGAATGCATTGAAGGTTGCCGGGGCCGTATTGGACGCATTGCCAAAAAACGAATGGAGCCCCGAGACAACAGAAGGGCGCCAGGGATTTGTTCATCCTGTTGCGGTGAATGGCATTGCAGAAAAAGCAACCATTCAATTTATCGTAAGAGATTTTACGATCGTCGGTTTGCAACAGCATCACGATCGGTTGAAGAAAATTGCAGCAGATACCGTTGCCAAATTTCCCGGCGCTACAATGGAATACACTGCTGCAGAGCAATACCGCAACATGAAAGAAGTGTTGGATAAATATCCCGAAGTGGTGGCCCATGCAAAAGAAGCGATACAGCGCTCGGGGCTATCTGTAAAAATGGAAAGCATTCGCGGGGGTACCGATGGAAGCCGCTTTAGTTATATTGGCATGCCTTGCCCGAATATTTTTACCGGTATGCAAAACATCCACAGCAAATTGGAATGGATCGGCACAAAGGATATGGCGAAAGCTGCTGAAACCATTGTGCATTTGGGGATGATATGGGAAGAAAAAAGTTAAGTATAACGAAGAAGCCTGGATCGAGTTGCGCGGGGTGAGCCACCGTCTTGCGGTGACCCACCCCGCGCAACTCGATCCAGGCTTTTTATTAATTATAGATCATTTACGCCGCTGTTATCGTTTGATTCTTCAGCTCATTGCCCTTATCATCAGTCACTACAACAACAAGATCACCTGCTGCCGCTGCTGTATAATTAAATGTAATGCTCGTTGCTGTTTTTGTAAGATCAGTATCAGCAATTGCAGTTCCTCCAACTGTTACTACCAGTCCTGCCGTATCCAATGCAGTACCAGTGATGATCATTGGCGTTAAAGTATTTACCACCAGGCTTGTCGGGCTGATATCAGTTACTGTTGGTGCAACAGCTGCGGGTTTATGTGTTGTATCAATGGCATCTGGCCTTGTCATGCTTGACTGGAAGATCACTCCAAAAACTTCTTTTAATTTATCCGTGGCCTTGTCGGTGAAGAGTCCCGCAAAGAATCCCATTGCCACCACACCATATAAATTCACACTTGCAGTAGCTTCTGTGGAATTTAGGAACCCGGCCCGGAAAACGACATACAAACCAATAGCCAGCGCGGCTGCCGTGAATGGTTTGACGCAGTACCAAAGCGCCCAGCTCCTTTTAAATTTCCCCGCACCAACAAAATTGGTGAACGACGCAGAGATATGGATCAAATTGCCAAGGAAACCTGCGATGGCTACCAGTAGCAAAAGCAGTGTGTTCAGATCGATCGTGCAGCATTTGCATTTTTTCACGCAACCAGCTTTGCATACTGCATTTGAATCTGTTACAATTTTTGACCTGTGAACGGGTAAGCTATCCACCACCACTACGACGCCGTTGCTGTCGGGCTTGCCCGCCTTTGTTGTGTCCATCGTTCTTGAGAAGGTGCTGGTATCACTGTTTGAAAGTCCATTTGTATCAGCGTAATTAACTGCAAACAATTTATAACAATATTTTGTTGGCCCATTTGGCCGAGGCAGCCTATCGGGCCAGTGTGCGATGATGGCAACGATCGCTAACAGGGTAAAGGAGATCAATAAAATGCCCGCAATGATCTTACCGCTCTTAGTGATCTCATTGCCGTTGGGATCGGTTGCATAGATGGGATTGCCGTTAGCACCCGTGATAATCGTTGCCATAAGAAATATTTTTAGATTTAGAAATTCAGGAGCCGTTTTTTAAACGACTGGTTGGAGATTATTTCACGATGCTTGAAGATAGAATTCTATGGGATATTGTGTTGTATCGTAAACCTAGTGTGTATTTTTTGCTTCGCCAAGTTATTGCGTTGATTTTTTTACTTGTTCGTTTGTCTGAACCTCAGATTAGCCTGATTGACTGAATATCCAGAAAACCCGGCCATCAAAATCAGAACGATCGGCCAATCCGGCTAATCTGAGGTTCAGACAAGATTTTCCCCCGTCAACCTAAAAAAATCTCTACCTTCAGTTCAAATTTTACAACTATGGAGAAAATAATGGAATACTGGCAAACGATACTCATTGTGTTTGCTGTGATCGTAGTCCTTAGCTCTTTTGTAACCGTTAACCAGGGCTTTATCGGCGTGGTGACGATGTTCGGTAAATACCGCCGCATTATGCGCCCGGGTTTGAACTTTAAACTCCCAATACTGGAGCAGATCTACAAAAAAGTAAGTATTCAGAACCGCTCGGTAGAACTAGAGTTCCAGGCGGTGACGGTTGACCAGGCAAATGTTTATTTTAAATCGATGCTTTTGTATTCGGTGATCAATGTTGATGAAGAAACGATAAAGAATGTCGCTTTCAAATTCATCAGCGATAAAGACCTGATGCAAGCGCTCATTCGCACGGTGGAAGGAAGTATCCGGGCCTTTGTTGCTACAAAAAGGCAGGCCGAGGTGTTGAATGTTCGCCGCGATATCGTAGAGAACGTAAAAGAACAAGTGGATGTGGCGCTGGAAGGATGGGGTTATCATTTACAGGATCTGCAGATCAATGATATCACTTTTGATGAAGCCATCATCACCAGTATGAGCAAGGTAGTGGCAAGTAATAACTTAAAAGCTGCTGCTGAAAATGAAGGGCAGGCTCTTTTGATTACCAAAACAAAAGCGGCTGAGGCAGAAGGTAATGCCATCAAGATCGCTGCAGAAGCGGAAAGACAGGCGGCCCAGTTGCGTGGACAGGGTGTGGCTTTGTTCCGCGAAGAAGTAGCCAAAGGTATGAGCCAGGCTGCAGAGCAAATGAAGCAGGCCAACCTGGATACCAATGTTATCCTCTTTAGTATGTGGACAGAAGCGATCAAAAATTTTGCTGAGTATGGAAAAGGAAATGTGATCTTCCTCGACGGCAGCAGCGAAGGCATGGAAAAGACGATGCGCCAGATCATGGCGATGCAGCAGATGGAAGGAAAGAAATAAGTTGAGAAGGTTTAGAGGGTTTAGGGTTTAGCCTGTATTTCCTAAACCGTCTAAACTTTCTAAACCACCTAAACCTTAAAATAAAAATACTTGTTAAAATAAATGCCCCTTTTGCAGGGGCATTTTTATTTGCAGTTCACTTTAACAATTTGTTGTGGAGTAAATGAGCAATTGTTGCGTTTCAAAAGAGATAACGACTTTTTTTGGCACAATTATCGAAAGGAGTAATTCAAATCTTTTAAAACCCGCATAATTATGTTTGATATTCTATTACAACTCGACAGTACCCATCTTGGTACTACCACAGCAGCAGGTACAGAATCCCTGTTTTCTCTTTTAGTTAAAGGTGGCGTATTAATGATACCATTGGCTGGTTTCATGGCGCTGTCTACTTATTTCTTTATTGAAAGATTACTTGCAATTCGTAAAGCGGGTAATATCGATGCCAATTTTATGAACATCATTCGTGATCATATCGTTTCCGGTAATGTTACTGCGGCACGAAGTCTTGCGAAGAACACACCCAACCCCGTAGCAAGGATGATCGACAAAGGCATCCAACGGATCGGCAAACCCGTTGAGGTCATTGAAAAGAACATGGACAACGTAGGCAAACTGGAGATCTATAAAATGGAGAAGAACCTATCGGTGCTCTCTGTTATAGCACGTATCGCTCCTTTATTCGGTTTCGTGGGAACGATCATCGGTTTGGTAATGTTGTTGCGTGACTTCGCTGCAGCAAGCAACCCAACGATCACCGATATTGCTGATGCGATGTACGTGAAGATGATCACATCGGCAACCGGACTTATCATTGGTATCATTTCGTTTTTGGGTTACAGCTACCTGAATACCCAAATCGATAAGACAGTGAATAAGATGGAAGCTGCCAGCAACGAGTTTATCGACATCCTACACGAACCAACCAGGTAATAACAAAATAAAAAAGATACAATGAGCTTAAGAAAACATTTAAGGGATAATCACAGTGAAGTGGATGCAGGCCCGCTGAATGACGTTCTTTTTATTTTGTTGATGTTCTTCCTGTTGGTATCAACGCTCGCTAACCCCAATGTGGTGAAAGTGAGCAACCCTAAAGGAAAAAGCGACACGAAAGTGAGCCAGAACATCGTGGTTACGATCACAAAAGAACAGAAGGTATTCATAGGAACCGAGCAGATAGACATGAACTATATTGATTCCCTGTTAAAACAGAAAGTTGATCTGAACCGTAAATACACCGATACACCAACGGTTGTGTTGAACGTAGATACTTCAGCCTATTATGGCGAAGCATTCAAGATCATGGAAGCGGCGAAGAAGGCAAAAGCTAAACTCGCAGCGAATATCAAATCGAGATAATAAGCATTCGTTCCCTGCCGAACATATCTTTTTTGATCTCGGCATAGGAATAGTGTTCAAGAAATAAGGCCCTTGCTTCACTTGCAAGGTCCTCATGAACTTCGAGATAAATCTTTCCATTGCTGTTCAGGTGCGATCGTCCTAAGGCAGCGATCTTCACATAGAACAGCAATGGATCTTTATCCGGTACAAATAGCGCCAGGTGCGGTTCATAGTCTCGCACATTTTTGGCCAACTTCTCTTTTTCTTTTTTGGGAATATAAGGTGGATTGCTGACGATCACATGATATTGCGGCAATTGCTGCCATGTTGATTCATCCAAAATATCCATTTGTAGAAATTCGATCTGCACATTATGCTGCTTCGCATTTTCCTTCGCGATCTTCAATGCAGCCTCACTCACATCGATCGCACTTACTACTGCCGCCGGCATATTTTTTTTGATTGCTATAGGAATACAACCGCTTCCGGTTCCGATATCCAGGATATGTGGATCGGTGATCAATGATTTGCGACTATTGATGACCAGTTCTACCAACTCTTCCGTCTCCGGTCTTGGTATCAATACGTCTTCATTTACTTTAAATTTCAAATGATAGAACCAGGCTTCACCTAAAACATATTGTATGGGTTTGTGCTGAAGGAGGTCGGAGAATGCACGGCTTAATTGCTGAATGGTTTTGTTGCTTAATTGTTTTGAAGGGTCTTTTATAAGGTCGGAGCGTTTCGTATTTGCGATGGATTCAAATGCACGGTCGGTGATGATGGTTGCTTCACTGAGCGGATAGATCTGCTGTAGTTGCAATAAATAATTCCGATATAGTTCTTTTATTCCCATAAAACCGTGTTCGGCAAAACATTTGAGCAGAGGTTAGTTTGAATTCGCTTTTTTGTTGCAGTTATTTACTTTCTTTTATCTTGAAGACAAGCTTCATTTCCATTGGATCGTCAGGTGTCGTTTCTTTTGTGTTAACAAGTATAATTAATTGATTGGTGGTTAGTGAAACGATAGTGTAAAGGATTGTTCCGCTACCGTTCTTGATATTAATCACCTTTTTCTTTGGATCATAGAGCCAAGTTCCTTTTTGGATCACTACGCCCTTATTATCCAAGCTGGCAAAAGTTTTATCTTTTTTGAATTCATAAATAACGACCGGCGCTTGAGGCAAGCGCCCTAATATCATTCCTCCTCCCAAAATGGAGTAATCCATTTCCCAGGTCTTGCATAGATAGCTATCGATACTGTCTTTTGGTATTGTCATACCTTGAGCCAATAAACTTCCGTGGATTGAAATCAATGCAATGGTAAGGGCTACGGCGATTTTTTTCATGAAAGGGTTGTTTGGAGTTACAAATATAACGCACCGCGTTGTAATCGGGGTAATAAGGAAAAACCACGGCTTTGCGGGATAACCTTAATTTTGCCACTTGTCTTCTCACAACATATACATGCAACGATGCCTCGACCTGGCTTTGCTGGGCGCAGGACATACTGCTCCCAATCCCATGGTAGGCGCTGTGTTGGTACTCGAGGACAGGATCATTGGAGAAGGCTACCACCAACAATACGGCCATCCTCATGCCGAAGTGAATTGCATCAATAGTGTATTGCCGGAGGATGAACCCCTCATTTCAAAAAGCACATTATACGTTTCTCTTGAACCCTGTGTGCATTTTGGGATCACTCCGCCCTGTACCGATCTCATCATTAAAAAAAATATCCCGGAAGTAGTGGTCGCTTGTCGCGATAGCTATGACGAGGTTAATGGAAAAGGTATTGAGAAATTAAGAGCAGCTGGAATAAATGTGATCACCGACGTCATGCAAAAAGAAGCCCTGGAATTAAACAGGCGGTTCTTCACATTTCATCGCTATCAACGGCCTTATATTATTTTAAAATGGGCTGAGACCAAAGATGGAAAAATCTCTTCCGGCGATAAAGAACGAACATTTATCAGCAATGAATATTCCAACCGGCTGGTGCATAAATGGAGAACGGAAGAGGCGGCCATCATGGTTGGCACCAATACAGCATTGCTCGACGACCCGGCATTGACGGCCAGGTTATGGTCGGGAAAAGATCCGGTAAGAATTGTGATAGACATGCAACTCAAACTACCGGCCTCATTGAAACTATTTGATGGCAGCGTTAATACGATCGTGTTTAATCAAAAAAAACAAGAAGAGGGTGGAAAGATCGCCTATCATCAAATTGAGGCAGATGCACCAGCTATTCCTCAGATCTTAAAGATCTTATTTCAATTGCGTTTGCAAAGTGTGTTGGTAGAAGGAGGCGCTAAATTATTGCAGTCGTTTATTGATGCGGGGTTGTGGGATGAAGCGAGAGTGATATCCAGTTCGCAGTTGGTAGTTGACAGTGGGCAGGGCGTAAGCGCACCCATCTTAATGAATCATGAATTAATCCACACACAGGAAATAGAAACCGATATCATCAACATCTATCAACATCAGCATTGAGCCATACCAGCGAACCCACTAATTATTTCACCATCGAGCGGCCCTCGGTTGCCGAATTCAAGGATCGCGGCAGCAAGTTCCTGGCTCATGCCTATCCCATTGAAAGCGTCGCCGATTTTAAAAGAATATTACAGCTACTCAAAAAGGAACATCCCAAAGCCGTGCACCATTGTTTTGCATACCGGCTCGGCACAGCCGATAATATTTTTAGAGCCAGCGACGACGGCGAACCTTCGGGCACGGCTGGGCGCCCCATCCTCGGACAGATAGACAGCAAACAACTCACCAATGTGCTGATCGTGGTGGTGCGGTATTTTGGCGGAACATTGCTCGGCGTCCCGGGCCTGATCAATGCATATAAAATGGCTGCCAGCATGGCTTTGCAGCTCACACCGGTCATCCAGAGGCCGGTCACCGTAAAATATGATATCAGCTTTGATTACACTCAATTGAACGAGGTAATGCTAGTGATGAAATCGGGCCAATGCGAGATCCTGGAGCGGGAGATGCAACTTTTTTGCCGCATCAGCACAGCCGTACCCAGGGCAAATCTAACCGAAGTGATCACCGCACTGGGCGAACTCCAGGGCGTGGAGTTCGCCGTTGCCCCGTAAAGCAATAAAACCTTAACATCATTTCCCCTTTTTCGAATTGCAATTTTCGATAATAGTTACTAATTTGTTATCGAAACCAAACTGCTCCTCATGCATAAAAAACTGCTCTCCCTTATCGCGTTGGCGATATTTATGCAAACGGCTGTTGCGCAAACCTGCGTTAGCATCACGAAACCAGTGGATCCAATTTTGATGCCCTGTACACAGAATTGTACAGACTTCATCATCAAAGTGCCCGGAATTCACGACAATACTGGATATGCAGTTCAAAGTATTACCTACAATCCTTTTCCTTTTATTAATGCAAATACCCCGGTTAGTTTTCTTGATGGAGAAGATGGTATGAGTGATACGATCACACTTCCTTTCCCCTTTGCTTTATACGATAGTGCTTATGATAAAATGGTGATAGCTGTTGATGGGTTCATTACTTTCAACAAAAGCCTTGCAAAAACTAACAGCGTATTAAATGGGCTGGGTTATCCTGCTCTGCCATCCACCGTCTTTACCCCGGAAGCAACGATCGTTGCCATTAAAGAAGATCTTTGGTTAACGGCACCTACGGCGATATCTACGACAAAAGTTGATACCATTACAATTGGTTCTGCTCCCTGTCGGAAGTTTGTTATATCATGGAACGATATTCCTCAAAAGTCTTGCACTGGCCAACGGGTAACAGCTCAGATCGTTTTATACGAAGGTTCGAACAGGGTGGAAACCTATATCAAGAACCGTACGACGTGTAATGACGCCGAAGGGCCTACTTCATTTATCATGGGCATGCAAAATTGGGCACGGAACACTGCCGTAGCGCCGCCCGGGCGTTCGCAAAGTACAACGTCGATTACAAATGAAGCATGGGGGTATTCACCAAACGGACAAGGATTTCTTTTCGAGGTCTCAAAATTATATGTAGGCGGAACCTATTATGGAGATGCAGATGTTGCGCCACTGGGAACCGATAGTCTTACACTCACCTTTCATGAGGTTTGTCCTGATGTTGGGCAAACATTGGTCCCTCATATCATCACCACCTATAAATTGGCAACCAATTCGCCACAGCGTTTTGTGTTGACCGATTCTATCACCATAATAAAATCGGCTTGTACGCCACTTTCTTTCACATCGCAGTTAACCAACCCTACTTGTTTCGGCGGCAGTAACGGAAGTATCATCATTCATGCTTCTGGTGGGGTTCCACCCTACACTTTTTCGATCAATGGTACCAACTACTTCACCGATAGCACATTCAGCAATCTTGCAGCAGGCACATATACATTGTACACAAAAGATAATTCGAATACGATCGTAACGTCGAGTGCAACGCTTACCGCGCCGTCGCAGGTAGCAGGAACCACTACAATTGTTAACGTTCAGTGTTACGGGAACACAGGTTCTATAACTGTAAATGCCACCGGAGGCACGCCATCTTATCAATATTCGCTGGATGGAGGAAACTTTCAAAGCAGCAACATATTTAGCGGGGTTATTGCCGGCGGGCATACTATTGTCATCAAGGATGCAAATAATTGTACGATCCAAATAAGCACAACCCTTACTTCGCCTCCGCCAATTATTTTCAGCTCTAGTGCCACGCCTCCTCTTTGTTTTGGACAAAGCAACGGAACAATGACCGTAAACGTCAGTGGTGGAACACCACCTTACCAATTTTCTCTTAACGGTGGCACATTCCAATCTAGCAATGTATTTACCGGTCTTCCTGCGGGCACCTATCTTACAGATATAAAAGATGCCAACGGTTGCCTGATAAACGGGCCTAGCGCTGTTATAGGAAATCCGCCAGCACTTGGTGGTACGGCCAGCTCGGTAAATGTTCTTTGCCCGGGCAGCAATACAGGGTCAATATTTATAGTGCCTACTGGTGGAACCGGATTCTATCAATATTCCTTGAATGGAGGCCCTTACTCTATATTCCAAACCTTCAATAATTTAATAGCAGGAACATATTCGGCCACGATAAAAGATATTAATAACTGCACATTCACGATATCAAATATTGTCATTAGTCAACCTGCGGCGCTTACGGCAACAAGAGTATTTGCTAATGTGTTATGCTTTGGTGGAAATACCGGAAGTATAACCATCACAGCAGCGGGCGGAACTCCGGGCTATCAATATTCGTTGAACGGCGGCCCTTACCAGGGATCGAATGTTTTCGCGGGGCTTGTAGCGGCAACTTATTCTGTTACGGTGAGAGATGCCAACAACTGTACTACCAGTATTTCGGGGGTCGTTATTTCCCAGCCTGCGGCGTTAAGTGCAACAACGGTTACACAAGGCGCAGGTTGCGGTATTCTTCCCAGTGGTTCGATAACTGTTACAGCAGGTGGTGGAACGGCTCCTTATCAATATGCATTGAACGGCGGTACTTATCAATCATCAAATGTTTTCAGTGGATTGGCTGGTGCAACCTATTCGATCTCGGTGAGAGATGCCAATGGCTGTACATTTAGTACCAGCGCCACGGTTGGTGCAAGTTTCAATCTCACGGTTAGCTCCATTAACGACGCTACGATATGTGCTGGTACATCAATAACACTTACCACCGTTAGCAATGGAACGTCATTCTCATGGTCGCCAGCAACGGGGTTAAGTAGCAGCACTGCACAGAGTCCAACCGCAACCCCGACCACATTCACACAATATATCGTCACGGCATCACTGGGCCCATGCAGTGCAAAAGACACGGTGAATATTTCGGTGAATCCTGCGCCTGCTGTGAATGCGGGTGCGGATCAAACGGTGATCCTCGGTGAGGAAGCCACAATAAATGCTACAGCGAGTCCGGGTATTTATTTATGGACACCGGCAGCTGGATTGAGTTCAACAAATACACTTAGTACGAAGGCAAAACCAACGGTAACTACACCGTACACATTACGCGTAACAACGGATCAGGGCTGCACGGCAACAGATGAAATAACAATAAACGTGCTGGCAGATTGTGTTAAACCCGTAAATGTATTTACACCCAACGGTGATGGTATCAATGATACATGGCAGGTAACGGTTGGTGGAAATTGTACTAAGTCTGTTGAAGTAACTGTATTCAATCGAAACGGTGCAGTCGTTTATCAAAATAAGAATTATAGCAATAGCTGGGATGGAACCTATAATGGAAAAGGATTGCCTGATGGAACTTATTATTGGGTGATCCAATACGTTTACCTCACCAGCCGTGTGGTGACAGCCAAGGGCAACGTCACAATTTTAAGATAAGATCTAAAAACAAAATAATTCGAGATGAAAAAATTATTGCTTTTAATTGTTCTTGCGTTCTGCCTGAAGACGGGCATTGCGCAGCAATTGCATTTCATGTCTCAGTACCTACAGCATAATTCGATGTACAATCCTGCTGCAGCAGGCATGGCACACAAATCGATGGTGGGTGCATCGTTTAGAAGCATGTGGGCCTCATTTCCGGGCAATCCTAAAACAGTGATGCTCTATGGTGATGTGGATTGGAAGAAAATGAATGCCGGCATCGGTGCATACATTTATCATGATGAAACCGGCCCAACCACACGCGACGGTATTCAACTGGCGTATTCTTATCACCTCAAAATGAAGAATCCAAAGAACAGGCTGGGGTTGGGTATTGAAGCAAGGGTATTACAATTCCGCATTGACAAATCGAAATTGGTTGGTGCACTCGCGAATGACCCGGTGCTGGCAGGTGCAGACAGCAAGATAAAATTTGATGCCGGCGCAGGAGTTTATTTTTCGAATGATAAATTGAGCCTGGGTGTGGCGGTGCAGCAGTTGATCCAATCGAAGATAGGTTTAGCCGACGTACCCAATGCAACAAGTGAAGGAAGATTGTATCGTCAATACAATGCCATCGGCAACTATCGCTTCCAAACAGGCGATGATATTTTTGTGATCCCGAATTTTTTGATAAGAGTAAACCCTCATGCGCCGACAGAGTGGGAGGGTGGCGTGAAGATGGATTATAAAGATGTTATCTGGTGGGCGCTCAACCTTAGGGTGCACCAGTTTTGGAGTATACAGGTTGGATTCAAGCTCTTACAAAGGATAAGGCTCAGCTATTCTTATGATATCAACGTAACGCCGATCACCGAATTCAGTGATGGCGCAGGATCGCATGAAGTGGGACTGCAGTTTGATCTTAAGAAGTGACAGGAATTTGGTAAATTGTAGATCAAAACGATCTACATGGCCACGGAAAAAAAATATAAAACCTTCTGGAGTTTCTATCTCTACTATCTTACCGAACATGGCGATCTGAAGAACCGCGTATTGCATTTTATCGGCACAGCATTGGTGATCGCTTGTCTTATCGCCGGAATAATTCTTGGTAACTGGTGGCTGATCGCCGTCATCCCCGTTTGTGGCTATGGCTTTGCATGGGTTGGGCATTTTTTCATTGAAAAAAATAAGCCGGCAACATTCACTTACCCATTGTATAGCCTGGGCAGCGACTTCGTTATGTTTTGGCATATCATTACCGGGCAACTGCCCAAGAAGATGGAAGAAGCCCGTAAAACCATCGAGCCGAAAAAATGAATATCGAAACCTTACGCGAATATGTATTGCAAAAACCTTCGGTAACAGAAGGTTTTCCTTTTGGTGAAACGGTTTTGGTATTCAAGGTGCTCAATAAAGTATTCTTGCTGGTACCGCTTGATACCGAACAACTTCAATTCAATGCAAAATGTGATCCCGAAAAAGCTATTGAATTAAGAGAAGAGTGGCCAGATACTATTTTGCCCGGCTATCATATGAATAAGAAACATTGGAACACCGTGATCGTTGATGGAAGACTTTCTAACAAACAAATATTAGAGATGGTCGACGACTCATATAAGCTTGTGGCAAAGATCAAAGCCCCACCACGAAAAAAATAAAAGAACAACCTCCTCTCAGACTCCTTGCCAACTGCCCACTACCAACTGCTAACTATTTCCTCTCATACTTCCACAGTCTCGTCTTTCCCTCAGCCATCCATTCCAATGCAGTAGCCATGCGGCTATTCCTGGTTTCTTCGGTTTTGGCTTCTGTTATCCATTGTACGTATTCTTTTTTGTGGCTGGGCGGAAATTTATTAAAGGTTGCTGCCGCTTTCTTGTTTTTGCTCAATGCTTTTTTGAAATGATCGGGGACGACCAACTCTTTCTTTTCTGTTGGCTTTGTCTTGACAAGTTTAATACCCTTGTCAGTCAAAGTCATCGCTTCTTTGATCCAGGCCAATATTTTTTTATCAGAAGGAAGATCCTTTAAAGAAGTGAGTCTCCCCAAATGCCCCATTGCTACTTCGGATTTCGCATTTTCAACTAATACCGGATCCTTCATCAATGAAGCTTTCCAGAACCCAAAGACAGCATGCTGTTTGAATGCCGCCATGCTGCACATCATTTCGCCCTTGTAGTCAAAATGCGGAAAGCTCCATTTCATTTTTTCTTCCACATCCGGACAAGCTTTGTGTACCAGTTCCCGTATATGTAGGAGTATGGGCTTTGCAAAGTCGGCCGACTTTGCTATATAGGCATCTATTGCTTTTTCTTTTTTTGCCATGGCTAATGAGATATAGAAGTAAGAATTTTTGCAGAGAATTTAGATGGTTTAGAAAGTTTAGGAGATACACTAAACCTTCTAAACTCACTAAACCAAATTATCAAAAACTAACAAGATACCACTTGCCGTTTTTCTTTGCCATATTAAAGGTCTCATCCTTTGTACCATCTTTTCCGATCAGCACTTTTACGGTCGCTTTATCACCTTCGATAGTAGCGGCGCCAACAACCTTTCCCATTGCAAAATATTCCTTGAACTTTCCTTTAAGTTCAGCATCGCCTGTTGGCACTTCGCATATCATCTTGCTATCACTGTCGGGTTCCAGTGAAGCATCACACAGGTCTTTCAAAGGTCCGTAGTCGCCTGATTTGGCGGCGGAAAACACCATGCCAGCAGCTCCTTCGGGTGTGCTTTGATCTCCGCCTCCCGATTTTCCTTTGCAACCGGTAAGCATAGCAATTGCAATGAAGGCCACATAAATAGATTTTTTCATAACAGATTTTTTAGTTGAGTTAAAATATTTGTAGTGAAGTAAGATAATACAATATTGCTTTGCCTGTATGTGGGGAATTAGTTTTTTTATGAAACAAAATAGCAATGTTGTTTCAAATAATTATTCAGTATTGTAGCGTCTATTTCATCTGATATCAACCCGATATAATTATCTGGCCTCACCAATATGTACAGTGGTTTTGATACTCCTTGTGCCGCCCATTCTTCCAGCGGCAAATGAACCGGCTTGATCAAAGGATGAACAGGGGAGGGGGCAGAAAGGCCATCGCCGATCAACAACAAATGAAATGCGGGAGCGGTGAGTAATTTATATATACTTTGTTTGTCGCTACCCGTTAATACAAAGGGCAAGCGATCGCCCGCTTTGAATTGTAGTTTTTGTGTGGACCTGTTTTGTGAAACGGAACTTTTATGATATGACCAACTTGTTTGCGATAGTGTTTTAAACATTGTTGTTCTTGTGCCGGGCTTTTTCAGAAAGAATCTCATAAAGAAAGGCACGATATTATTCCTGAACCAGGACATAAAAATATTGTTGCTGGTCATTATTCCAAAAAAACGATCGGTGAATTTCAATAACCATTGCGCAAAGGGAAGCCGTTCTTCGTTGTAGCTGTTCAGCAGTTTTTTATCGGCGATGTTTTTTATTACCAGCGCCAGTTTCCAGCTAAGGTTGTAAGCATCCATCAGGCCGGTGTTCATTCCTTGTCCACCTGCGGGGCTGTGGATATGTCCTGCGTCACCCGCTAAAAAGCAATTGCCTTTGCTGAAGGCATTCACGCTGCGATGGTGCAGCTTGTAAATGGAAAACCAATTCACTGCCTCTATCTCCAGTGGTATCTTCACTACTTCCCTGATCGTTTTCTCCAGGTCGTTGAATGTAACTTTTTCAGGATCTGCGAAACTTTTAGGGATCGTGCCGATGATCCGATGGGTATTTGTTCCAGCCATCGGAAAAAAGCCACAGAACACATGTCGCGAAGGAAAGAGCACCAGTTTATTTAAGCCTTCCTGCCATTTCAATTTCGTATCGGCAACATAAAAAAGTTGTTCGTAAGTTCCGCCCTTGAAAGAAAAATCAAACGCATGTCGTACCACACTTCTTGCACCATCGCAGCCGATCACGTAGTTGGCGGTAACTTTTTCAACAGGCTCCCCGGGCTTAGATAAATATTTCAGATCGGCTTCGATCAATTCGCCTTGCTGCGCAATATGCTCCAGTTGGGTGTTCCAGCTTACCTGGTGACCTAAATTGATTAAATTTTTCGTGAGCAATTCTTCATTCCTGCTTTGTTCAAATGCGAGCATGTAGGAAAAATCCGTGAGACCTTTCCCAAATTCACCGACCGTTGCGGTCGCTTTTTCTTTTCCATTTACAATGATCGCGAAATCGGTGATGAACCTGCCCCCTGCGATCGCTTCATCGCTGATGCCGAGCTGCTGGTATATTTCCATGCTGCGGGCGGTGATCACGATCGCCCTGGATTGCACGGTTGGGCCCTCTTTACTATCGACGATGAGAAAATTAATGCCAAACCTCGCCAGTTGATTGGCGGCCATGAGTCCGGTTGGACCAGCGCCGATGATGATGACGTCGTAGTGAGGCATATTTTTCATTGACTGACCAGAAGAACTACTTAAAACTCTCACTCACCACCAACTCCTTACTTCCCGCCGTATACACATAAAATCCTTCCCCGTTCTTTACTCCCAATTTTCCCGCCATCACCATCTTTGCCAGCAGCGGACAAGGTGCATACTTCGAAGTGCGATAACCATCCTGCAATACTTTCAATATCGCATAGCAAACATCCAACCCGATGAAATCCGCCAGTTGCAAGGGTCCCATGGGATGTGCCATACCGAGTTTCATCACCGTGTCGATCTCTTCAACGCCTGCAACGCCCTCAAATAAACTATAGATCGCTTCATTGATCATCGGCATCAGTATGCGGTTGGCAATAAAGCCGGGATAATCATTTACCACGCAAGGGATCTTTCCCAATTGCTTGCTCAGTTCAACGATCTTTTCCGTCACTTCTTTTTTTGTAGCATATCCATTGATGATCTCCACCAACTTCATTACCGGCACAGGGTTCATGAAGTGCATGCCGATGACAAGGCTCGGCCTTTTTGTCTCCGCTGCGATCTTTGTAATAGAAATGGAGGAAGTGTTGGTAGCTAGTATGCAACCTTCGGGAGCAGACACGTCTATCTGTTTAAAGATCTGCAATTTCAATTCTACATTTTCTGTTGCGGCCTCAACAACCAACTCGGCAGTTTTAACACCTTCAGGAATATCGGAGAAGATACTGATATTAGCTAAGGTAGATTTTTTCTGATCCTCGGTGATCGTTCCTTTGCCTACCTGGCGATCGAGGTTTTTATTGATCGTGTCCATTGCTCTTTGCAATTGCGAAGGATTTACGTCAATTAGGTTTACGGCAAAACCGCTTTGTGCAAATACGTGAGCAATTCCATTACCCATGGTTCCTGCACCGACAACACTTACATTCTTGATCATAGTTTTATTTTTTAGTTCCACAGAGATTCACAAACAGACTAAGAACACAAAGGCATCTCTGTGTAACTCCGTGCCTCTGTGTATCTCTGTGGCATTTCTTATTTGAATGCATTGAAGCCCGTGACATCCATTCCTGTTATTAAAAGATGAATATCATGTGTGCCTTCATACGTGATCACGCTCTCGAGATTCATCATATGGCGCATCACCGGGTATTCGCCTGTAATGCCCATTCCGCCGAGCATTTGGCGTGCATCCCTGCAGATATTCGTGGCTACTTCGCAGGCATTGCGCTTGGCCATGCTCACCTGTTGCGGTGTAACTTTTCCTTCATTCATCAAAGTGCCTAGGCGCCAGTTCAATAGTTGTGCCTTGGTGATCTCGGTAACCATCTCGGCTAATTTTTTCTGCTGTAATTGAAAAGCGCCGATGGGTTTGTCGAACTGAATTCTTTCTTTACTATAATTCAAAGCTGTATCATAACAATCCATCGCCGCACCGATAGCTCCCCATGCAATACCATAACGTGCCTTGGTCAAACAACCCAGCGGACCTTTCAGTCCTTTCACATTTGGCAAAATATTTTCTTTGGGAATTTTTACATTGTCAAATACCAACTCGCCTGTTGCGCTTGCACGAAGGCTCCATTTGCCATGTGTTGTGGGTGTACTGAATCCTTCCATGCCTCTTTCAACGATCACACCGCGAATTACGCCTTCTTCATCCTTTGCCCATACAACCGCCACCTGCGCAAAAGGCGCATTGCTGATCCACATCTTTGCACCATTCAAAATAACATGATCGCCGGCATCTTTGATATTGGTGAGCATGCCACCCGGATCGCTACCATGATTGGGTTCTGTCAATCCAAAACAACCGAGCCATTCCCCGCTTGCCAGTTTGGGTAGATATTTATTGCGCTGCTCTTCATTTCCATATTGATAGATCGGGAACATCACCAAACTTCCCTGCACAGATGCAGTTGAACGCACACCGCTGTCGCCACGCTCCAACTCCTGCATCATCAAACCATAGCTGATATAATCCAATCCGCCGCCGCCGTATTGCTGGGGTACGGTCGGACCAAAACAACCAAGGTCGCCCAATTGCTTAATGATCTGTTGCGGAAACTCCGCCTTCTGTGCATAATCTTCGATGATAGGAGAGATCTCTTTCTTCACATAATTGCGCACACTTTCGCGAACGAGCTTATGTTCTTCGGTGAGTAATTCATCTACGTTAAAATAATCGGGAGATTGAAAATTGTCTGTTTTGGCGGCCATCGTTTTAGTTTGGTGTTTATCGTTTTTAGTTTTTTGTTCCCAGCTTCAGCTCATTGATCGTCATCGTTGCGTCGCACTCTTGTGCGGTATACCGTTGCTGAGCTTTATCGAAGCGTAGATCTCAGAACCTCAGATTCTACTGATTTGCTGATTCGCCGGATTTTATGTTCAGGATAATCAGTAAATCCGGCAGATCTGAGGTTCAGACCCGCCCATCCTCGTTTCCATCCTCGCAAAGATAATGCCTTCAAACTGACGAAAATTCTTGTTTTTTTTGCCCTGTCGGCGGTTGAAAACCCCGACAGCGGCATTCATGATTAACATCGCCGCCGACAGGGTTTTCAACCGCTGTCGGGGCTATTTAAAAAATAAAATCCTTTTCGTGCAACATCGGAAACAATGCCTTGTCTCTAATTTGTAAACCTTATTTTTTGGAATTGACTGTATTGCCACAACCAGCGCTCCGGCGGGGAGAAGATATACTGATCGGGCGTTGCCTGAGCGGTGACATGGCTGCATTCAGGGAGCTGTACCAGCGCTATTCCAAAGCCATGTTCAACACCTGCCTGCGCCTGTTGAATGATAGGGCGGAAGCGGAAGACGTGTTGCAGGAAAGTTTTATCGAAGCGTTTAAAAACCTGGAGGGTTTTGAACACCGAACCAGTTTTGGTGGATGGCTGAAACAGATCTGTGTGAACAGGAGCATCAACCAACTCAAAAAAAGAAAACTTGTTTTTGTAGATATTGAAAATGCCGGCGACCGCGATTGGACAGAAGATGCACCCGTTGATGAAAATGAGATCGCATTGCAGGTAGAATTGGTGAAGAAGGCGATCATGTTATTACCCGATGGATACCGCACCGTATTGAATTTATATTTACTCGAAGGATATGATCATGAGGAGATCGCTGAGATATTAAATGTCGCCGAGTCCACAACACGTACACAATACATGCGGGCAAAGCAAAAATTATTACAACTATTAAAAGAAGGATCATGAATAAGTTGGAAGAATTCGTAGAAAGCAACCGCGACGCAATGGATGACGCAACGCCATCCGCCGGCGTATGGCAAAATGTGGAAGCGAACCTGAATAGCAAAAAGAAAAAAGTATTCCTGCTTTCACCGATATTGAAATGGAGCGTGGCTGCTGCTGTGATAGTGATGGTGGGGGTGAACGCTTATCTTATCCTCAAAAAAGATAAGGTTACCGAATCATCGGTAGTGGATATCCAAACGGAAATGCCGCCGGAAGTGGGGCCCTTCGCTAAAATGATTGCGCTAAAGCAGGAAGAATTAAAAACATTGAGTAAGGATCAACCCGAGCTCTATCAAAAATTTTCAAATGATATTACCCAATTGGATAGTTCCTATAAGGCCCTGAAAAACGAATACAATACTTCGCCCAACCAGGAAGTATTGATCGAAGCTATGATGCAAAACCTGGAGCTGCAGCTGCAGGTGTTGAATCAGCAATTGAACATCATTCATCAAATCAAACAGTCAAAAAATTACAGCCATGAAAAAATTGATCAACGTATTTAGTATGATCTTGCCGTTGTTGTTGCTGCAGGTAAATAGTTTTGCCCAGGACGATAATGACAAAGACAATAAACAAGACAAGAAGTATGATTTTGTTAAAACCAAAAGCGTAAATAAATCCTATAACGTTTCCTCCAGCGATAAACTCAATATCGACAACCAATTCGGTAAGGTGGAAGTGCGTACCTGGGACCGCAATGAAATAAAAGTTGATGTGAGCATCGAAGTATCTGCTACCAAAGAGGACCTGGCGCAAAAGATCATCGATAATATCAAGGTAAGCGACGATCAAAGCGGAAGAAATATTTCCTTTAAGACCACGATGAGCGGAAAAGATAAGGACAAGGGATGGAACAATGATTCAAAGGGCGAAAAAAGTTCCATGCATGTGAACTATATGATCTCTATGCCGGCATCCAATGCTTTGCATGTTGCCAATTCTTTTGGATCGACCACGATACCCGACATGCGGGGAGAGGTCGAATTAAAGAGTTCATTTGGTTCCCTTACCACCGGCAATTTACCCAACATCAAAAGCATCGACGTTGAATTTGGTAAAGCCAGCTTTCAAAACCTTACCAATGGAACGATAACAGTGAAATTTTCTAAAGCCGAATTTTTGAAATTATCCGGCGATATTAAATTGAACCTTGAGTTCTGCAGCGCCACCAGGGTCAATATCGATAACAGTCTTACCGGATTGAATGTAAAAGCATCTTACTCCAAAGTAAATATCAGGCCGTCTGCCGACATGTCGGCGGCTTACACTATCTCTACAAATTTTGGAAGCCTTAAGAATAACACTTCAATAAAATTTGATGGTGATGACGGCGACGATAACCACGGCCCGAAATTTGATCATATATACACCGGCAAATCAGGAAGCGGCACAGTACCGATAAAAATAAAGACAGAATTCAACGGAGTGATATTAGGCGAGCCCGGACCAGATGATTTGAAGGATAAGGAGAAGCATAAGTCGAAGCCGAGAACTTCTTAGCCAGTTGGCAGTTGCCAGTTGACAGTGTGCAGCCAGCCGACTGCTAACTGTAACTACCAACTGTCCTCAGTATAGCCCAGAAACAACAAGACCCGCAGATAGTTGCGGGTTTTGTATTTTTCCTATCTTTCCAGCCAAAATATTATTATGCGTACCCTAACCATGCCTTTCTTGTTGTTTGCCATGATCTGCTTTTTTTCTTTTCAATCTTGTAAGAAGGGTGGTAGCGATCCTATTACACCTCCTCCTACGCCGGTACTGCCTGATACTTTGACCGCAGGTTGGTCGAAAGTTGTAATAACTGGTGGAGGAAATCTTGCAGACGTAGTTTTTAACTCTTCAACCACAGGATTTGCTATCGGTGACGGTATTTTCAAATCTACCGATGGAGGTATTACCTGGGCCAAAGTGCAACCTTCGTCACAAACCAATTTGAGTTTTTCTCCCGATGGAAAAGTATTTTTTGTTTCTGCCACTACCAATAACATTACAAGATCAATAGATGGAGGCGCTACGGTTACAAGCTATCCTATTTCGGATGTTTTGTACGACATCATGTTCGTCGATAATAACAATGGATATTGTATAGGCGCCAATGGTATATATAATACTACAGATGCTGGTGTGACATGGGCAAAGCTGACTACTACGGGAGCTTTTTTCGCTGCGAATTATAGTTCCCTGGCATTTTTAAACAATACTACAGGGTGGATATGCAACGGAAACGGAATATTTCGTTCGGTGGGGTCGGCTTCAACCTGGCAACAGTCCATCATCAACGGCGTATCCGGTAATGGTATTGATTGTGTTTTCCCAACATCAGCTTCAATCATTTATGCGGCCGACACTCATGGAAGCTGTTTTAAATCAACAGATGGCGGTGCGAATTTCAATTTTATAAAAGCTTTCGGTAACAGTACGGCGTTTGGATATTGCGACCTCCATTTTATCGATAGTCAAAACGGGTATGCATGTTACGGCACACATATTTATAAAACGACAAATGGCGGAGCTTCCTGGACTACGGTCGTGTCGATGGGCCAGAGTAGCATCACCGAGCTTCATTTCACGGACGCCAACCATGGATGGGCTTGTGGAAGCAGCGGTGAAATTCTTCTTCTTAGATAATAGAACTTGAATAAAGTGAAACGCATCACCAAAATACGCCTCTTCATTCTCTTCTTCATGATCGCTTTGATATTAAGCGGCGTCACTGCATTTCCAGCAGAAACAGAATTGCATTGGTTATTGGATCACCCATCGTTGATACCGGGCTCCATGCAAAACTGGTTGCAATCCTGTTATGATGCATTGCACGATACCAATAATAAATATCCGATGCTGGCGTACGGTTACGACTGGCTTGGCTTTGCGCATATCGTTATTGCTCTTGCATTCATCGGTTCGCTTAAAGACCCGGTTAAAAATAAATGGGTGATCGATTGGGGGATAATTTCTTGTATCGCTATAATCCCACTGGCTTTTATCGCAGGACCGATAAGGCATATCCCGATCTTTCACACGCTTATCGATTGCGGTTTTGGGATCGTAGGACTTATACCGCTGCTTATATGCAGGAGATGGATCAAAAAACTCAGCGATAATAATAGTTAAGGGATTTGTATATTTAAGGATTGTGAGTAGCAAATTATTCATATTATTTCTTTTGACGGTCATGTTTTTTGCGCAGTCCTGCCAAAAAGAAATCAACGAATCTATTCCGCCAGCACCTGCAAAACCGGATACACTTGCGGTAGGTTGGTCTTCGGTGACTGTTGCAGATGCAGGGAAACTCTCAGATATTTATTTTAAAACAGCAGCGATCGGCTATCTCGCGGGAGCAGATAAAGTTTACAAGTCCGTCGACAGTGGCCACACCTGGGTATCTGTATTCAACAACCCCGGAATTTTCAACATTTACATGCAAAGTGATACCAGGGGCTTTTTTGTTGAATTTCAACTTTGGCAAACTAAAGATGGAGGAAACATATTTTTCGCACCTGGCGTTTTCAATGGCGGTGATGTTTGTTTTTCGGGAAAATACGGCTATTGCACAACACTGAGTGGATTATACCAATCACTGGATAGTGGGGAAAACTGGCACCGGGTGTTTACAAATGGCCTCAGTTTGCAGGGCGGTTATTCATCGGTCTATAATGTTTCCTATGCACCAATTTGGATCGTAGCAGCAACGGGGGTTTATACAACCACAGTGAATGAGACACATTTTAAAAAATGTACAACTACGGGTGGAACTGGCCCGCCATTTTGCTCCATTAGCGTTCCTCCAGTCGGGGATTCTATGTATGTTGGGAATTTCCAGGGACAATTGTATCGATCATCTGACATTGGCAATACTTTTTCTATCATTAAAAATTTCCCGGCTACCGGTTTTATGGACCTTCATTTCCTCACCGCCAAAAAAGGTTATTTAAGTGTGGGCCCATATATTTATAAAACCATTGACGGAGTGAATTGGCAGCGAGTGGTGGCCCTTGGCAATGGCGTTGTTCATGAAATTCATTTTATTGACGAGGATCATGGCTGGGCCTGCGCAGATAATGGACAGGTACTCCTATTCCGGCAATAACAAATTCTATCATTTCTATGAAACATAGTTACCTCGCGATTGGAGATAGTTATACGATCGGGGAATCGGTTTTGCCCGAAGAGAATTTTCCGTCACAAACTGTTGCTAAGCTCAACAAGGAAGAAGTTGCATTTGATCCACCGCTGATCATCGCAAAAACCGGGTGGACGACCGATGAACTAGATGCGGCGATCGACGCTGCAAAAATTACCCGCACATTTGATATTGTTTCTTTATTGATCGGTGTAAACAATCAATACCGCGGCCGCAGCGTGAGCGAATACAAAACCCAGTTCGATCACTTGCTGCAAAGAGCGATCCATTTCTCGGGAAATAAAACAAAACGTGTTTTTGTATTGTCGATACCGGATTGGGGAATAACGCCTTTTGCCGATGGGCAAGACAGGCCGAAGATCGCCGCTGCCATTGATGCTTACAACGAGACTGCCAAAAAGATCTGCGAACAACATCATGTTGTATTCATTGATATCACTACAGCACAAAGGATCGATGGAAATAAAAAGGAGTTCTTAGCTGCCGATGGCTTGCATCCCTCGGGAACAGAGTATGCTAAGTGGGCGGAGAAATTGAGTGCTGCTATTAAGAAAGAAATTTGATCTGCTACATTTTCAAATGCCCGGCCATTTCTGTTTGATACTGCGTTGCGATGATCCTGGCTTCCTCCGCAAAATTTTCGGCTTCGCTTGCAAATATTATGGCACGACTTACATTTACTAAAAGTCCGCAATCTTTATTCATTCCATATTTACTCACCTCTTCCAAACTTCCTCCCTGGAAACCTACACCCGGTACCAATAAAAAATGATCTGGAATTATTTTGCGGATAGATTCGAATTCAGTGGCTTTTGTAGCACCCGTAACAAACATTAAATTAGAAGTGTCGCCCCACTGGCTTATTTTTCTTAGAACCGTTTCATAAAGAAGCTCTCCGCCATCGGCCAATCGCAACTGCTCAAAATCCTTACTCCCCGCATTACTCGTCAACCCCAAAACGATCGCCCATTTATTTTCATATTCCAAAAATGGTTTTACGCTATCCTCGCCCATGTACGGCGCAACGGTGATCGCATCAAAATTCAAGGTCTCAAAAAATGCCTTCGCATATTGCGAAGAAGTATTGCCGATATCCCCTCTCTTGGCGTCGGCGATCGTAAAATGTTCTTTCGGAATATAATTCACCGTCCTTTCCATCATGTCCCAGCCTTTCGATCCGAGTACTTCGTAAAAAGCAGTATTTATTTTATATGCCACGCAAAGATCCTTGGTGAAATCGATGATCTGTTTGTTGAATTCAAAAATAGCATCGGGATGCGATCGTAGGTGTTTCGGGATCTTATTGATATCAGTATCGAGGCCAACGCAGAGATAGGATCGCTTTTGGTGAATTTGATCGATAAGTTGTTTACGAGTCATGCCGCGAAGATAAATAATCTCAAGCTGTCAGGCCACTCTAAAAGCTTTTCAATTCGAAGAGTCTGGGAATATGAACAGCGCTTGCATCAGCGAGTTGTTCGAGTGGCCAGATACCTGCGATCTGCGAAATCTGCGCAATCGTTTAATCTGTGATTCTCTTCTCCATCTCATCCGCGATCCCCATCGAATTACCATCTCCTCGCTTTCTCAACTGCGCAATAATATTCTCTTGCGACTCTTTATCCCTGTTCTGGCTCAGCTTAAAAACATTCTCCAGCACTTCCACTTCGATCGTAAATGCAACAATTGCTTTTACCATTCCATCCACATATTCCTGCGGCAGTTTGTTAAATGCTGCGGCGCTTTCCGGCGCCTCGTACTTGTCGGTGATGTCTTTTACTGCATTGTAAGTGCCGGCTTCATCTTTGAAACGCATTTTTCCTTTTGCATGCACCACCATATAGTTCCAGGTGCTGCCCATAACAGGATTCGTGTACCAGCTGGCGCTGATATGGCAGTGCGGGCCATTAAAGATCACCAACACATTTTCATTTTTTTCAAATGCAAGATGATGATCTGTTTTCCTCATCATATGGCCGCTTAAAAAAAGTTTATCATCTTTTATTTCAACTTCAAGCGGAATATGCGTTGCTACGGGGTATTGTTCGCCCGCACCCGTGATAGTGGCAAAGGAAACTTCTTTCATGAAAGCGATCACTTTCGCCTTGTCTTCCTCGGTGTAGTAAGAAAATCTGTACATGTATTCGGTTTGGTGTTTTCTATTTTTTGTTCCGGGCATTAGTGCCACTATTAAGCATTGTTGCGTCGCACTCTTGTACGGCATATCAATGCTGAGCACTGAGCGAAGTCGAAGTGTTATCGAAGCGAAGGATAGAAACACGGATGACGCGGATAGGATGGATATTAAACGGATCTGTTCAAATCAGTTTGATCTGTGTCATCCGTGTTTCTATCCTTCGCTTCGGTCAGTTCTTCATCATTCTTTCCACCTCTTCACTATCCCATTTATCTTCAATCCCCGGCATCGCCATTACTTGCTGCATGATCGCTTCCTGCCTGATGCTATTGCGTAGAGCATCGCTGTATCTTATGTGCGGACTAAACGTAACCTGTGCGTAAGCCGGTGTCCATTTGCCTGGGTATTTCTTGCTGAATGCTGCTTCGATCTTTTTCTGTAATAGAAATTTTGGATCGGCTACCTTGTCTCTCATCTCTACAAAATTATTCAATGCTAACTCGGCGATCGCATCTGCATCAGGTTTGCGCAATTGTTGGTAAGATTGGAGGATCGCGGCCCAGTCGTCACCATAATTCTCAATGAGCTGATCGAGCACCGAACAATCTTCAAAACCGCAGTTCATTCCCTGTCCGAAGAAGGGAACGATCGCATGCGCAGCATCGCCGATCAACGCAAACTGATCGCCCCTGATCCAGGGATAACATTTCACGGTTACTAAAGAAGAAGTTGCGTTGTTGAAGAAATCTTCCAACAGCGTTGGCATCAGCGGCACGGCGTCAGCAAATGTTTTTTCAAAGAATGTCTTTACTTTTTCTTTTGTATCCAGGCTTGCAAAGGAAGGATCACCTTCGAAAGGAAAGAACAAGGTGCAGGTAAAACTTCCATCCATATTCGGCAATGCGATGAGCATGTAATTGCCGCGGGGCCAGATGTGCAGCGCATTTTGCTCCATCAGGAACTCGCCATTCGCCCCGGGCGGTATATGCAATTCCTTGTACCCGTAATCTATATAGTGCTGCTGGTATTGGAAACGATCGTGTTGCAAATGATGCGTGAGTCTTGCCGCGGAAAAGGCGCCATCGGCACCGAAGAGAAGTTGGTAGTTGGTAGTTGATTCCCGATGGCTATCGGGATGCTGGTCGGCAGAATTTTGAAAAGTTACCTCCTGCTTTTTCCAGTCGACATGATCACATCTTTGCTGGAAGAATATATCAACACCATTTTGTTCGGCGAGATCCATTAATTTTTTATTCAGGTCGCCCCTGGAAACCGAATTGATGAACTGTCCATCTGCTCCATAAGCCTGGAAGGCAGTAGTTCCATCGGCATTGTGCATGAAACGGCCGTGCATGGGTATCGCGATCTTTTTGATCTCGTCCATGATGCCCACTTCCTGTAATGCTTTAATACCACGATCGCTTAATGCAAGGTTGATGGAACGTCCCGCAGCAATTTTTTGCTTACGCATGTCGGGCATCCGCTCATATATTTTTACTGAATGGCCACGTTTGGCCAGGTAGATGGAAAGCAATGAGCCTACCAGGCCTGCGCCAATTATTGTTATTTCTTTTTTCGCCATAAATTATTTTTAAACCAACCTATAAGGTTCCAGCAAAATGTTTCACTTTTAAAAGTGCTATCCGGAACCTCATAGGTTGGTTTAGATCAGCGCTCCAATATATTTTTTACGATCTCTCCAAATCTATACACATCTTCAAACGAATTATACAAGGGAACCGGCGCTACACGTATCACATTCGGCTCTCTCCAATCTGCCAGCACGCCGTTTTGTTTCAATGCATCGAAAACTTCTTTTCCTTTTTGCAGCATCAGCATCGACACCTGGCAGCCTTTTTCTTTTTCCGCACGTGGCGTTATCACTTCGATCATTTTTTCTTTTGTATTGTTGTTGATCTCATCCAGGATGAACATGAGATAGTTGCTTAGTTGCTGGCCCTTTGCAAATAAATTTTCCACTCCCGCATCTTCGAAAACATCGAGCGATGCATGATGGGCAGCCATACTCAACACAGGCGCATTACTCAACTGCCACCCTTCGGCGGTTGGTATTGGTTTGAAACCCTTGTCCATATTGAAGCGTGTGGCTTTTTCATAACCCCACCAGCCAGCCAAACGAGGGAGGGTTGGATCAGCAATATGTTTTTGATGTATGAATGCACCAGCCACTCCGCCCGGACCGCTATTCAAATATTTATAACTGCACCAACAGGCAAAGTCAACATTCCAATCGTGCATGTGCAACTCAATGTTTCCTGCAGCATGAGCGAGGTCAAAGCCACAATAAGCACCTGCATCATGACTTGCTTTGCAGATCGCTTCCATATCAAATACCTGCCCGGAATAATAATTCACGGCTCCAAAAATTACCAGTGCCGTTTCATTTCCATGTTGCTTTATCAAGGAAAGAATATCTTCCGTGCGAAGGCTATGTTCCCCTTCTCTTGGCGCCGCTTCAACGATCGCGGTTGCAGGATCGAAGCCATGAAATCTTACCTGAGATTCAAAAGCATATTGATCAGAAGGAAATGCCTTGGCTTCGCAAATGATCTTATATCTTTCTTTTGTTGGCCTGTAAAAACTTGCGAGTAGCAGATGAAGATTTACCGTGAGTTGATTCATCACCACTACTTCTTCCGGCAAGGCCCCCACGATCTTCGTAACCAGCGGCGGAAAGATCTCGTGATAGCTGAACCATGGATTTCTTGCGTGAAAATGTCCTTCTACGCCAAAGCTGGCCCAGTCTTCCAATTCGTCAACTACATAGTCTTGTGTGCTCTTTGGTTGAAGACCGAGTGAATTGCCGGTTAGATAAATGCATTCTTTACCATTGATGATCGGGATATAGAATTTCGATCGAAATTCTTTTAATACATCGGACTCATCCAGTTTTTTTGCGAAGGCAAGAGTATTTTGAAAAGGCATTAATTGTTTACTATTTATCATTTACTATTTTGACCGTTCTTTAAACTTGGTTCCTTTTATCAGGCTGCTGTTAAGATACTTAATAAATCCATTGATCTTTTTGTTAAGGACGAAGGCATCATTATATATTTCATTAAAATATTCATGTTCCAGGTATTCTCGATCTTGACATCGGTAAAACTGGGATTTCAATTCATCTGCAGATCCACTCGCAACGCTTAAGAACTGAATAAATTCTAATCGACTACCTCTTCCAAATCCTTCCGCAATATTATCCATAATTGATCCTGAAGACCTGTTCATTTGATCTTTTAAGCTAAAATCCTTACCTAATTTTTCTGTTCTAGTCAATAAAAACACTTTTTTGGACAAGGCTCTAGCCAATTGCCAGATCTCAAGATCTTCAAATTTTTGTAGGGTCGGCATAATCGTAAATAGTAAATAATAAACAAATCATTCAATCGTTGCTATGACTTTTAATTCTATTGCTATTGGTGTGGGCAAACTTTTTACTTCAACTGTTGTTCTACATGCCTGCACATCCTTAAAATATTCGCCGTAGATCTTATTATAAACCGGGAAATCCTTTTTCATATTTGTGAGGAAAACCGTCACATCAACCATCTTATCCCAACTGCTGCCACTGGCTTCCAGCACGGCTTTCACGTTGGCAAAGACCTGGTGGCATTCAGCTTCGATATCGTATTTCACGATATTTCCTGCATCATCAAGTTCTAAACCGGGAATCGAATTATCCTTAGCACTCCTGCTTCCTATTCCTGAAAGAAATAAAAGGTTGCCAACCTTTCTTGCATGAGGGTATGCTCCCAATGGAGTTGCTGCGTTGTCTGTTTTGATTATTTCTTTCATAATGTTTCACCGCGAAGACGCAAGGACGCAAAGTAACGCGAGGTATCGTTGTGAATCTTTGCGTCTTCGTGCCTTTGCGGTTAATTGAATTAGAATTCTATACAAATATTTTTAGCTTCCGTAAAAAACTTCAAGGCTTCCCATCCACCTTCTCTTCCAACACCGCTATTCTTCATTCCGCCAAAAGGAGTGCGGAGATCCCGAACCAACCAACAATTTACCCAAACGATACCGCTTTGAATTTTTGCAGAAACCCGATGAGCCTTGCTGATATCCTGCGTCCAAATGGTTGCAGCCAGGCCGTATGTCCCCGTGTTTGCCAAACGCAATGCTTCTTCCTCGGTTTCAAATGACTGTAATGTTACAACCGGACCAAAGATCTCTTCCATATTGGTTTTGCAATCGGGTCCCAAACCTTCGATGACAGTGGGTTCTATAAAATAACCGTCAGCACATCTTCCTTCTACCTTCACGCTATTGCCGCCGCATAATATCATTCCGCCTTCGGATCTAGCTGTTTCAATGCATTGCATCACTTTATCGAAATGCAGTTTGCTTACGATGGCACCTTGTTTTATGTTTTCATCGAGTGGATCACCGACAGTCAATTGCTTTACTTTCTCTAAAAATTCTATTTTGAATTTTTCATAGATCGTTTTTTCGATCAATATCCTGCTGCCGCACAAACATATTTGTCCCTGGTTGCTGAAAGAAGAGCGGATCGTTTCCTGCATCATCTTATCCCAGCCGATAGCTATCGGCTCGCAATCAGCAAAAATGATATTGGGATTCTTCCCACCCAGCTCCAAAGATAATTTTTTGAACATCGGCGCCGCAACTGAAGCAATGCGTTCGCCGGCACGGGTACTACCTGTAAATGAAATGGCTTTGATCTCGGGATGCTTCACGATCGCTTCGCCGCAATTTGGCCCCGTGCCATGAACAATATTCAGCACGCCATCAGGTAACCCGGCTTCTTTGCAAATTTTGCCAAGCAAAAAAGCCGTTACAGGCGTGACTTCCGAGGGTTTGGCAATAACACAGTTTCCTGCGGCCAATGCCGGCGCAATCTTCCAGGTAAATAAATATAAGGGTAGATTCCACGGCGAAATGCAACCTACAATGCCGATGGGTTGACGCAAAGTGTAGTTGATCGCTTTGTCTTCCATCGCATGGCTTTCATTTGCAAAATGCATGATACCGGTTGCAAAAAAACGAAAGTTGGAAGAAGCTCTTGGGATATCCATTTTTTTGCTCAGCCAAATTGGTTTGCCATTATCAACGGTTTCAGCCAGGGCAAGCGATTCCAAATTTTCATCTATGAGCTCTGCAATTTTATTGAGAATGATAAATCGATTTTCTGTTGATGTTGTGCTCCAATCGGGAAATGCTTTCTTGGCGGCTTTGACTGCAGCATTGACGTCCTTCTCATTACTGTCGGGCACCTGTCCATAAACTTCGGCAGTAGCGGGATTGACATTGTCGATAAATTGACCACTGAGCGGGGCAATAAAGTTACCGCCGATGAAATTTTCTAAATGATATGGCACATCCAAATGCATGAGTAAAGTTAAAAGTTAAAAGTCAAAAACAAAAAGTATATAATAGCCTTGGGTAGTTTAGAAGGTTTAGAGTTTAGGAGGTTTAGTTTGGATCCCCTAAACATCCTAAACCTTCTAAACCATCTCAACTCGGGTTCTAACTTTTGATTTTGACTTTTAAAATTTAACTACCTTTCAATTCTAAAATCCTCTTTATGGCAGTAACAGCACCTTTCAATCTCAAAAAATGGATCGACGAACATCGCGACATGCTGAAACCACCGGTGGGCAATCAATGTGTGTATAAAGACGCCGAAAATTTTATCGTAATGGTGGTTGGTGGACCCAATGCCCGAAAGGACTACCATTATAATGAGAGTGAAGAATTATATTACCAGGTGGAAGGAAATATCGTATTGAAGATCATTGATGATGGTGTGCCCAAAGATATTCCGATCAACGAAGGTGATATGTTCCTGCTTCCGCCAAAAACGCCGCATTCACCGCAACGTGGTCCGAATACCGTTGGATTGGTGATCGAGAAAGTTAGAGAGACAGAAGAAGACGGGTTTTTATGGTATTGCGAAAACTGCGGTAATAAATTATATGAAGAATATAAAGTGATCACCGATATCGTGACTCAGCTGCCGCCAGTAATGGAAGGATTTTATAGTGATGAACATAAACGAACTTGTAGCAAATGTGGGGCGGTGATGAGCCCTCCGGTACGCAAAGGATAATATCTTAATTAGTTTAGGAGGTTTAGAAAGTTTAGGAAGTTTAGTTTGACTCCTTTCGATTCTAAACCTTCTAAACTTTCTAAACCTTCTAAACTTGAAAATAGACATCCACACACACATCATGCCCGCCAAAATGCCCAACTGGGTTCAAAAGTTTGGCTATGGTGATTTTATCCATCTCGAACATCGCGAATGTGGCGCCTGCATGATGAAAGGTGACCAGGTCTTTAGGGTGATAGGAGATGATTGTTTTGATGCAGATGTGCGGTTAAAGGACATGGATGCAACCGAGGTCACTGTGCAAGTGCTTTCCACTATCCCGGTGCTGTTCAATTACTGGGCAGAACCAAAAGATGCATTGGAAACATCTCGTTTTTTTAATGACCATATCGCGGAAACGGTTGATCGAGATCCAAAACGTTTTATTGGCATCGGTACCGTGCCTTTGCAGGATAGCGATCTCGCCATAAAAGAAATGGAACGTTGCGTTAACGAGTTGAAAATGCCTGGGCTCGAGATCGGCAGCAACGTCAACAAAAAAAACCTAAGTGAAAAAGAATTCTTTCCATTTTATAAACGTGCAGAAGAATTAGGCTGCGCTCTTTTTGTGCATCCATGGAAAATGATGGGCACCAGACAAATGGAAAAATACTGGTTGCCCTGGCTCGTGGGTATGCCGGCAGAAACGGCTCGTGCCATTTGTTCGATGATATTTGGTGGTGTATTTGAACAGTTTCCCAAACTTAGAGTAGCCTTTGCGCATGGGGGAGGATCATTCCCTATTACCATTGGAAGGATCGAACACGGATTCAATGTAAGGCCCGACCTGACTGCAATTGATAACAATGTGAACCCACGGGAATATCTCGGCAAATTCTGGATCGATAGCCTCGTGCATGACCCCAATGCTTTAGAATATATCCTCAAAGTGATGGGGGAAGACAGCATTTGCCTGGGTAGTGATTATCCATTTCCTTTAGGCGAACATCATCCGGGGAAGTTGGTAGAAGGGATGGGTTTTAACGAAGCGCTCAAAGAAAAATTATTGTATAAAAACGCAAATGACTGGTTGAATATTCCCGCTCGCATACCCGGATAGTCGGAGATAGAAGGCGATCTATATTCATTCAAATCCCGCAATATTATTAGTAGCTACACCATCTACTCCCATACTTTTCATCCTTTTAATTTCATCTTTATCGTCTGTTGCCCACCAGACAAATAATTTGATCTTTCTGCCTTTACAGTCTTTGACAAGCGCATCGTTCACTAATGGATTTTCTGCATAATAAATGGAAGGATTGAACCCGAGGTCATTTATTTGTTTACGGAAGCTACTGTTGCTACTGGCGGTTGCCAGAAAAGCAATTTTAATGTCAGGAAATTGTTTGTGCAGGTATTGCAAAGTTTTCAGGTCGGCTGAAACGATAAAAATTCGATTTTGAAGCTGCCTGTCATTTACTACGCTCATCACTGTGTTCACCGCCGAAACAGGATCAGCAGAAGCGGTCATTTCTATAAAATACGATATTTCTTTTTGCTTTTTTATTTTGATGTAGTTCTCTACTGAATCGAATATATAGACAAGACGGGCTTTTTTAGTCATAATATCACCAAACTGTATGGCATCAAAACCATTGTCAACAGCTGCATACATTTTTTCTATCGTCAGATCCCTGCTTATCCTGGTGAATTGGGGGAGACCATTTCCCACGCCAGATCTTGAAGACGAACAGGAATAAAATAAAGAAATGATGAATGCTGTGTTGATGAACTGAAATAATCTCTTCGTCATATGCTAAAGATATTTATTTTATGTAATACCGGAGATACGTTAAAGATTACAATTCCCATACCACAAACAAAAGAGGTATGAAAATTCGCTTTTCATACCTCTTTGTTAAAATTTTATTCGATCATGATCAGGCCTCGCCACCCAGTTCATCGGCATCTTCATCTTCTGCTGCTTTTTCAACGATGGCACCGTCGGCGGTAACGGCTAATATTTTTTCTTCTTCGCTTGCACGCTCATTTTCTTCATCAATGGCATCAGCAGCATCCGTGGCTTCCTGAACGTTTGTAGCTTGTATCAGTTCTTCCATCAATACTTCAGATATCTTCGGCAGATCTTCTGCACTATTGATCCCGAAATAATCCATGAATGATTTCGACGTTGCATAAATAAGTGGCTTGCCAACGGCATCTTCATTTCTGCCGGAGATGATCACCAGGTCCTTTTCCAATAATTTCTGTACGGCATAATCACAGTTCACGCCGCGTATGGCTTCGATCTCGCTCTTGGTGATGGGTTGTTTGTAGGCAATGATGGCCAATGTTTCCAACGACGCAGTCGACAGGCGTTTGAGAAACTTGTCTCCATTGAGTTGCGCTACCGTTTTGTGATATTCAGGCTTGGTGAGGAATTGCCAGCCGCCCCCAACTTCCTTCAATTCAAATGCATAGAATTCCGAATTGTATTTTTCGCTGATGCCTTCAATTGCGGCCTGCACCTGGTCGGCTGTGGCTCTGTCTTCGATGAATGCCAATGCGCTGTTCACCAGTTCTACCAGTTCAGCATGGCTCAACGGCTTATCACTGGCGAAGATCAGGGCTTCTATGTGGGGTATGATCTGAGAAAGTTCCATTAGTGTAGTTTGCAGTTGGCAGTTGCCAGTTGGCAGTCTCGATGCAAACTGCAAACTGCCAACTGGCAACTAATTTAACCCTGCAACGCTGCCGCTCCACTCACGATCTCTGTAAGCTCGGTAGTGATGGCTGCTTGTCTTGCACGGTTGTAGCTGATCTTTAAAGACTTTAATAATTCATTGGCGTTATCGCTGGCCTTATCCATTGCCGTCATCCTTGCGCCGTGTTCGCTGGCAGTTCCGTCCAGCGTGGCTTTGAACAATTGTGTGTTCAGGATCTTTGGCATCAGCTCGGCGATCAGTATTTCTTTGCTGGGTTCAAAAATGAAATCAGCGTTCTTTTGTCCGGAAACTTTTCCAACCTTCTGTACGGGCAGGAATTGCTCCGCAACAAAACGTTGAGTAGCTGCATTTTTAAATTCGCTGTATATCAATTCTACTGCATCTATTTCTTTGTTGGCAAATGCTTCCATGGCATATTTAGCTGCAGCTTGAACTTTATCGAAGCTCAGGCCATGCAGGATATCCCAATATTGATCCACTACTTTATAACCGTTCTTGGTAAAATATTCGAAGGCTTTTTTGCCGATAGGTAAGATCGTTACATTTCCTTTGGCGTGCTGAGAAGGATATTTTTCAGCTATCGTTGCCTTGGCCAATTTGATGAGGTTACTGTTGTAGCCGCCGCAAAGTCCGCGGTCGCTGGTAACAACAATGATCATCGCTTTTTCCACCGGCCTTTCTGTAGCCAGGGCCATGTTTACATCGCCGTCGCTGTTGCTGACGATATTGCTCAGCACTTCAGACAATTTCTTTGCATAAGGACGCATCTGCGTGATGGCATCCTGCGCACGGCGCAATTTGGCCGCACTCACCATCTTCATCGCCTTGGTGATCTGCTGCGTACTTTGAACGCTTTTTATCCGGTTACGAACCTCTTTTAAAGCACCACTCATAATATACTGACTTAATTAGGTATATGACTGTTTTCGGGGGGCAAAGGTAATGAAAATGGGGTGGAAAAAAGCGGGGGTGGGGAATTTTATTGATCTCAAGCAAAGGCACTAAGGATCAGGGCAAAAGGTTGAGCTTTTGGCTATCAATAATGTTCTTTTACTCGGTCAACCGACACCAAACAACCATCCGTGCAAAACCAATAATCCGCGTCATCGGGATGTATGTTCTGACAGCCTGGCACTGGTTTAAACGAACTTTCTTTGGGTATTTCGAACATGGAGTTGGCAAATGGTATCGAATTAGGATCCCAAAATCGATAATTGGTGCCGCTCTTTGCCGCAAATAACAACACTCTGTTTTTTGAACTAATCAAGATCAATACAGTTTGTCCAATCTCCGGCCATTTACCTGATAGATCTGAAGGTTTCATGAATTTACCCTTGATCTGCATTTCCCGAAACGACTCAGAAGATTTTTTGACCGCACAATCTATCCTGAATATCTTGTTTGAACCGTTTACTTGATATAACATTTCCGAACCCTCATATCCGGTTACTATAATTGTTTTCATGATCGCCGCTTCTTGTAAAACCTCTTTGATATTGATCATTATAAGCTTCGCCGAGGCAGAACCCGATATTGCGGCAAAAAGAATCAAAAGCGAAACAAATCGTTTCATAAAATAGATGACGCTTTGTCAATATTGATACGGTTAGAATTTTACCGGCGATCCACCCATCCGCATTCCCGGCATCGGACCGTCAGATTTTGCTGCACCCACGAATTTTTGCAGACGATAAGTAAAGGTCAACATAAAATATCTCGTGAGCCTGTTCGTCCGCGTATCGATGATCGAATTGGCGTTCACAGTGCGGCTGATATTGCTGTTTTGTTTGAACAGATCATAGGCCGCCAATTTTATTATGCCATTCTTCTTTTTAAAAAGTTGCTGTTCCAAAGATGCATTCATAATGGCAAGGTTCTTCGTTACGCTGCTGGCTAAACCAGAGTTAACGGTGTAATCAAAATCATATTTTAAAACCAATCTCTTGGTAAGATCAACATTGATATTACTGCTGAAGGTCCATGCATTGCTCGAACTGTTTTGGAAAGAACTAAGGTCCTTACCATCTGCACCCTTGTATTTATTGTCATTGATGCTATAGCTTACGCCCGTTCCCAGCTCCAGCCATTCTTTATAATTGAATTCAAAATTTAATCCCTGGGTGACGATCCAGTTGCTACCGATGATCTTACGCAGATCCAAATTCTCAACAAGGTTATTTCCGTTCAGCGTCACGCTATCCGTTAAACTGATATTGTGATTATAATTAGCACTTCCATTCAGCGTTATCACATATTTCCTGTTCTTATACGGCCTCGAAAAAGTGTAAAAGCCCAATGCATTGTAATAGCCGCTCACGTTTTCTGGAATGGAAATCGATGAACCTGCATTGCCCAGTCTTGCTGTTTTATTTACGATCTGGTTTTTGATCGTGCTAAAAGTAAGGTTGGTGAACAATACCTTTCCGGTGATGAAATTAAAATTGCTGAAAGAAAGATTGACGTTGTGTGTGATCGCTGGCTTAAGATTAGGATTACCAGCCGATACTATTTGCGGATTGCTGAAATCCGTTACAGGCTGCAGTTGCGAGAAGGTAGGCTGCGTGGCATTGCCGCTGTAATTGGCGTTGATCGCTTTTGTTTTGGTGAAATTGTACGACATCCTGGCGATAGGGAAGATGTTCACGCGACTGATCGTATTGTACGAACTGTCTTTAGTGATCGACTTCCCTTTCAGGTCAACCGGCTGCACACTTACGCCAAGCGTGTACGTGTATTTTTTCTTGGTGGTTCTTAAAGAAATACCCATGCGGTTATTGTAATAATTATTTTCATAATCATTGCTCAGGAAATTATTCAGCGTCCTCACCTTTGTCGACGAATCAACATTGAATGTCTGTTTATCATTCCTTGCATAGTTCAGGTTATGCGAATAGCTGAGGTCGATGCTGCGGAATTTGTTAATAGGTTCCGAATAAGTGAACCTTACACCATAATTATAATTGTTGTTTTCCTGGTCAATGAATTGAAAAAGATTTCTTGGCCCTGCTCCTGGCGAAGTGTACTGGTAGCTAAGATTAGCAATATCCTGCGTGGAATTGCTTTCAGAATTACCATAGCTGATGCTGGCCGAAAAGTTTCTGCCGCGTTTCCTGAATTTGTGATTATACAAAACAGTTGCGCTGATATTCGGTGCATTTGAATTGGTTCCACTGGCATTGGTACCATCACTGGTCTTCGTGCCGTCTGTTTTGCTATAAACAAAAGCAGTGTTGCTATTGGCATCGTTGCCATTGTAGCTAAAGGCCGGACTTATTTTCAGGTAATTGAAAGAATCTACCTGGTACTCCATATTGAATGTTGCCCGGTGCGATTCACCGATGGTCAATCCATTCAGATCCTGGTTATTGATAAAGCTGCTGGTCTCATAAAAATTTTGAGACGACGTACTCTGAAGTTGACTTGTGTTCTTATGGCTGTAAGAATAACTTCCATAAACACTTATCCGCTTGCTCCACTGATCGCGGTAGTTAAAGCCGACAGAATTGGTTGCGCTAATGCCTGAATTGCTTCCCCCAAATTGACCAAAACCACCCTGCATAAGGGTCTTTGCGCCGCTCATTCCACCCATATCCGACATGGCGCTCATACCCGTACGTATCATGCTCGTTGCACCACGATTACCACCACTACCAAAATCAAACAACGAAGCATTGGTATTATTGCTGTTGGCGATGAGCGAGATCTGTTTGTTGTTGTTGAAATAATTTCCATTGAAAGAAGCTTGATAGCGATCTTCGGTACCTGCTCCCACCGTCGCCCTTCCGAAGAAACCTTTGTTCTTATCTTTCTTGATGGTGATATTGATGATCTTATCCGGATCGCCATCCTTGATGCCCGAAACCGTGGCCTGGTCGCCATAATCGTCGATCACCTGTATCTTGTCAACGATATTGGCAGGCAATTCTTTGGTGGCAGTTTTTACATCTCCTCCAAAAAAATCCTTACCATTTACTTTTACCCTTGTCACGCTTTTGCCCTGCGCTGTCACATTCCCGTCTTTATCCACTGCAATGCCCGGCATCTTTTTCAAGAGATCTTCCACTACGGCATTTTCCTTTACTTTAAATGACGAAGCATTGTATTCAACGGTATCTTCTTTTACAATGATAGCGGCTGCCTGCACGATCACCTCATCCAAAGTTTTTCCCAGGGGAGTTAAAATGAATGCGCCAATATCGATCGTTTTTTCCGACTTGCTTACGGGAATGAATTTTGAAACCGGGCGATAACCCATATTGCGAATGGTGACGGAGAAATTGGATGAGGGCACGATATCAAAACGGAATTGCCCTTTTTCATCAGTGAAAGTATAGATCGTGTCGGTAGGATTTGATTTGATGACCATGCCCACCACCACCTTGTCAACCGGTTTTTTTGCGGCCGAATCGATAACGATGCCCTTGACCTGCGCCCTGGAAGCCAATGCAGCGAATAAAACAACTGATAATAGTAAAGCTTTTCTCATAAGTAAAACATGGTATTTGCGAAATACGAATTAGTTCGTGTAAAAATACAGCCGTAAAAAGGATTTAGACGATATTTTTCGGAGAAGCCGTCGGTTTAAAGAAAGATTAACAAGTTTCCCGTATATCTCGCCGATCACGGGGATTTCTCTTCGACAATTTTTTTTTGCCACAGATTACACAGATTTTCACAGAGTATTTCCGTGTTAATTTGTGTAATCAGTGGCCAATAAATTTGCGTTATCCGCGGAATCTGTGGGAACCCAAATTAAGTACCAGTGGGTATGGTAATTCATAAATAGCCATGTATTTTCACAAAAACATTTTCGATGAAGAGATTTTTTTTCCTCGGCTTATTTTCACTCGCCGTGTGTAGTGTGCTGGCCGATGCCGGCTTCAGCATCAGGCGAAAGCATGAGCTGACCGTTTTTAGTTTTTCGGGCATTGGTAACCTGGACGGATATAAACTCATACAGACCCATGTGGGTTTCTATGTTCGCGAAGGCGATACTAGGCCCTATGCCAAAATGGGACAGGTGATCGAGGATGATAATTTTACTATTAATGTGCAGGAAGGAGGGAGGCGTTGGGACGAAAGCGACAGGAATATCTACCTCAATCTTGTAGAGCCGGTGAGCGGTATAACCGTTGACAGCTTTCACTTTTATGCAAAGGACTACAGCATGCATTTTAAAATTTCGGGGGTAAAGAATGGCAAATTGCAATACCGTACAGACAGTACCAGGTCGAGTTACCAATACCTGATACTGAACGAAGATGACGACGCTACTGCCGAATCATATCGTCGCAACAGGTTGATCTTTATAGCCTGCTCTGCGCTCGGTTTTATTTTGCTCGCCTGGTTATTTGTGAAAAGAAAAAACATGGCGGTGGTTCAGCCAACAAAAAATTCATAGACTATGTCACTGATCTTCATCATTATTGGTTTCTTTTTTTTGAAGGGATTGTTGGTATGGCCCTTCTATACATCTTTAAAAGGAAGGCCCCTGCTCGTTGGCTTCTTGCTTGCACTGGCCGAAGCGCCTTTTCTAACCTTGCTTTATCACGAAACGGAAGTTAATTTCTGGATACCCTTCTTTGCCTTTTTGGTTTTCGATGCGGCCGTTTACTTTTTATTGCTGAAGAAAGTTTGGTGGAAGGCGATCGTGGTTTCCATCCTCCTCAATTTTATTGGCTTCATTTTTTTTATATTGGTAAATGGATAAAGAAATAAGGAATAAGAAATAAGGAATGAGAAAGTAAAGGAGCTCAAGTTAACAGGGTGCCCACACTTCCTTATTCCTTATTTCTTATTGATATTTCTTATTTTAGACCTTAATAAACGAATAATATGGACACAAGATTCTATCTACTCGACGTTGTTCAGTCATCCCAACACAAAGGCTCGGTTATAGCACTTGTTGGCCTTGCTGTAGTGGCAGTTGGTGTGCTTATCGGGGTTCTTATTCATCGTAAGCACAAGCATTAGAAATGATATTTGCATTGATCCTTTTAGATGGAGTTAGCATCGAAGCTATCGGGGGCCTTTTTGCGATTATCGTTCTTCCTATCATTGCTTTGATCGTATTGATCTATCTTTTCAATAAACGCAGGAAAAATAGAAATAAGGAATAAGAAATAATTAATAAGAAATAAGGAAGTATTAGATCCCGCAAACCGCGAGCTGCTTTACTTTCTTATTCCTTATTTTTCATTTCTTATTCATTACTCTTTTAAATTAAAAAGAAAGCCCTAATGCCCATCTGGTTCTATTTCATACTAACCCTTGTACTCGAACTACCCATCGTTCTGTTATTCTTTAAGAAGGAATGGAAATACGCATTGCTCATCGGTTTTTTACTCAACCTTTTCACTTGGCCGCTGCTCCATATTTTAATTTATTATTCCGGCATCGATATTAACCTGCTTGAAGTGGGGGTGGCCATTGCAGAGGGGGTTGGATATACTATCTTTATGAGATGCAAGTGGTACAAGGGTTTTGGGGTTTCGTTTCTTGTAAACGGGTTTAGTTATGGTGCAGGATTGCTGATCAACACATATCTTTTATGAATGCCTTTAAAAATAAACAGCCGCTTCTTTGGGGAATACTGCATGGCCTCAACGATTTTGCAGCCGGCTTCATGCTGGCGAACTATACACTCACGCACAATAACAGCGACGCTTTCTTATTCATCGTCATTTATTCGATCATCGGTTTTGGCGGACAATTACCCGTTGGGTTTTGGTTAGACTATAAAAAGCAGGTAAAACCTTTTGCCCATGCGTCGCTTATTTTATTGCCGCTTGCCGTAATGTCATATTTTATTTCTGCAGAAGTGGGGATCATTGTTTCGGGGTTCGCATCGGCATTTGTGCATGTTACGGGAGGCGCAGTCTGCCTGCAGGTGAATGAAAATAAAACAGGACCGCTGGCATTGTTTACAGCACCGGGAGTTTTGGGTCTTACGCTGGGAGGTGTACTCGGACAATATGGATCCTGGCAACTGGCCATCATCGGCGCATTGACCCTACCGGTGGCTTTTTTTATCATCAAAACAAAACTACCTTCTTACCAACCACAACAACAAAAGCAAAGCGAACTCGATGCACACGATTGGTTGATGCTAAGCATCCTGCTCATCATGTGCTTCCGTTCTTTTATTTTCGACGTGATCAACCGCGTAGCCCATGACTTTGACAATGGCATACTCATCATCGGCATCGCCGCATTTGCAGGAAAAATAATCGGAGGGTTCGTTGCTGATAAGATCGGCTGGAAAAAATTTGTTTACATCAGTCTGCCGCTTGCATTGATACTTTTTCAATTTGGTAAAGAAAATATTTATGCACTGGCATTCGGTATTGCCTGCCTGCAAAGTTCGGTGCCGATCACTTTATTACTGATGGCGAGGAGTTTACCACAGTACCCGGCAACCGCTACGGCATTGAGTTTGGGTACATCCATTGCGCTGGCCGGATTGCCCTTGTATATAATGTCGGATCAAAAAGTAGTTAATGATTTTTTTAGTAATCCTTTCGTCACCGCCGCAGCGTTTGCGATCTTATTACTTTGCTGGTTCTTCGCGGATCGGCTATTCTTTTCGAGGAAGAGAATCCAAAAAGTGTCTGAACCTCAGATTAACTGAGTATCCTGAAAAGCTAGCGTGGAAAATCAGGATCATCAGTTAATCAGTTAATCCGAGGTTCAGATCGATTACTCCACCAGTTTCACCTTCAGCGGCTTCAATGCATACGTGATCTCTATACTCCCACCTTCTCCGGTACTTTGCTGAAGATTCATTCTTTTGTACAGGGTGATATCCAATTTAAGTTCAGATTGTTTTTGGCTCATTAAATCTTTTACCGGAATAGTGATCGCGTTACCATTGCCTGCTTCAGTTCTTACACTCCAGCTGCTGTCGGCGCCGGAACTGAGAGCCTCGATATAGTCGCCGGCTGACAACGCCACTGATTCGAAAGATAGACGCAGGGCCTGCTTCTTGGACGCAGTCGCTGGTGGGTTCAACAACCTGAACATGTCGAAAGAAAAATCGTTGTCGAATTTTTTGTTATTGATATCCGTAAAAACAAAATGATGCTTACCGTAAAAATTCGCCACAGGTTTCATGAGCTCATAATAAGCACCTTCGCCGCTGCTGTCAACCTTTATTACTTCGTTATCAAAGGCCAGTTGACTAGGTTTCGATAACACCAGGGTTGTACCATTGCTGCCCGCAAAGCGGAATTTTGCGTGAACGGCAACATTGTCGTTTCCTTCATTGTACCTGACGTTATATCGCTGGTAGATCTTATCCTGCGCCACGTCTTTGCTTTCACCGATCTCGTTGCTGCTGCATGCTGAAATGGCAATCAATGAAAAAAGCATTGCCAGGTTTGTTTTATTAAGGAACATAATTAGGGGTTTTATATTAATGCCGGTATTGTATCAAATGTTAGTTAAAAAATCGCCAAAGAAGAAAGTTGGCAGTTGCCAGTTTCCGGTTGGCAAACGGAGCTTAGATAGGGGGCTGCCGCTGGCAACTGGCAACTGCCCACTGGCGACTGCTATCTGCACTTCAAACTTTCGTACCTTTGCAATCCTGTCATTTTGGCTCTAAAACGTTTTCAGCACCATATTTGACGACACAATTATCTTGATAATAAATTATTTATACAATACCCAACAACACTGAATTTTATGATCGGCGCAATTTCAAAACTTTTTGGCGGCAATAAGAGCGAAAAGGACGTAAAAAAGATATTTCCCCAGGTTGAAAAGATCAACCAATTCTTCAACCAATATCAATCCCTTAGCAATGACGAACTGAGGAACAACACGAATGATTTCAAGCGGCGGATCGCGACGCATCTCACTGATATAGACAAGGTGATAGCAGACAAGAAAAAGGCTGCAGAAGACCTTCCCGTTGAAGAGATCAATCAACGCGATGTTATCTATAAAGAGATCGATGAGCTGAAGAAGGACAGGGACAAGGAGTTGGAAGTAATATTGCAGGAATTATTGCCTGAAGCATTTGCAACGGTAAAAGAAACCAGTCGCAGGTTCAAGGAAAATGAAACGCTGGAAGTTACGACTACGGAACTTGACAGGTTGCTTGCTGTTAAAAAAGACAATATCATCATTAATGGCGATAAAGCCATTTATAAAAATACCTGGACGGCAGCCGGCGGTTCGGTTACCTGGAACATGGTGCATTATGATGTGCAGCTGATCGGTGGTGCTGTACTGCATTCGGGCAAGATCGCCGAGATGGCAACGGGTGAGGGAAAGACATTGGTGAGTACGCTTCCTGCATATTTAAATGCATTGTCGGGCCAGGGTGTGCACATCGTTACGGTGAATGATTACCTGGCACGAAGGGATAGTGAGTGGAACGGTCCCATCTTCGAATTCTTAGGGTTGAGGGTGGATTGCATCGACAAACACGAACCCAATGGCGACGCTCGTCGCAATGCATACAATGCCGACATTGTTTATGGTACAAATAATGAATTCGGTTTTGATTATCTCCGTGATAACATGGTGCATTCTCCCGATGAAATGGTGCAACGCAAACATCACTATGCGATGGTGGATGAGGTGGATAGTGTATTGATCGATGATGCACGTACGCCGTTGATCATAAGTGGTCCTATTGGGCATAGTGATAACGTGCAACAATTCTTCGACCTGAAACCACGTATCGAAAAATTGGTTGAAGCGCAGAAGAAAGCTGTGAATCAATTTTTAAATGAAGCAAAGAAAAAAATAGCCGAGGGCAATGATGATCCAAAAGATGGTGGACTAGCGCTAATGCGTGCCCACCGCGGTTTACCGAAGAACGGGGCACTCATTAAATTTTTAAGTGAACCGGGCAACAGGGTGAAATTACAGAAGAGCGAAAACTACTACCTGGCGGATCAGCAAAAAGAAATGCCGAAGGTAGATGCCGAACTCTTTTTTAATATAGATGAAAAAAATAACCAGGTTGATCTTACCGACCAGGGTATTCAATTGATCACAAGGAGCGGGGAAGATCCTGAATTCTTCATCATTCCCGACATTGCAACGAAACTGGCGGATATTGAAAAAAGTGAAGCGAACCCCGACGAAAAACTCCACAGGAAAGAAAGCCTGCTGAATGAATATGCTTTAAAAGCAGATCGTATCCACACCGTGCAACAGTTATTGAAAGCCTACACTTTGTTTGACAAGGATGTGGAGTATGTGGTAATGGACGAGGCGGTGAAGATCGTAGATGAACAAACTGGCCGTATCCTTGATGGACGACGGTATTCCGACGGCTTGCACCAGGCCATTGAAGCAAAGGAGAATGTGAAGATCGAGGCGACCACGCAAACCTATGCTACGGTTACCCTGCAGAATTATTTCAGGATGTACCACAAGCTCGCGGGTATGACCGGTACTGCCGAAACGGAAGCAGCAGAGTTTTGGAGCATTTACAAATTGGATGTGGTAACCATTCCTACCAATGTAAAAGCGATCCGTAAAGACGAACAGGATCTTGTTTATAAGACCAAGCGTGAAAAATATAAGGCGGTCATTGAAGAAGTAGAAAGACTAAGAGCTGCCGGAAGGCCTTCGCTTGTAGGTACTACATCAGTCGACATCAGTGAATTGCTTTCACGGATGCTCAAACAAAAAAATATTCCGCACAATGTATTGAACGCAAAGCAGCATGCTAAAGAAGCGCAGGTTGTTGCTGAAGCTGGGCTAGCCGGAGCCGTTACCATTGCCACCAACATGGCCGGTCGTGGTACGGATATCAAGCTTGGTCCTGGTGTGAAAGAAGCGGGCGGATTGGCCATTATCGGTACAGAGCGTCACGAAAGTCGCCGTGTAGACAGGCAGTTGCGTGGCCGTGCCGGTCGCCAGGGTGATCCGGGAAGCTCGAGCTTTTTTGTTTCATTGGAAGATGACCTCATGCGCACATTTGGTAGTGAGCGTATCGCCGGGCTTATGGACCGTATGGGATATAAAGAAGGGGAAGTGATCCAACACAGCATGATCACCAAGTCGATCGAACGTGCGCAAAAGAAAGTGGAAGAAAACAACTTCGGCATAAGAAAACGTTTGCTTGAATATGATGACGTGATGAACAAGCAGCGTAACGTGGTGTACAATAAACGTAACCATGCTTTGTTTGGAGAAAGGCTTGCATTGGATCTTGACAATGCATTTTATTCTGTTGCCAATGGCCTCATCAATTCTTTCCGCGAAGCGAATGACCACGAAGGTTTTAAACTTGCGGCCATCATCAATTTCGGTATCGATACCAATATTGATGCGGAAGAATTGGATAAGGGCGATATCAATGAATTATCTGAAAGATTGTACAGAGAGTCAATGGCCCAGTATCGCAAAAAAACAGATGCGATGGTGCAACAAACCTTGCCGGTGATAAAAAATATCCGCAAGGAGCAGGGTAACCAGATCGAGAACGTGCAAGTGCCTTTTACCGATGGAAAGAAACAGATTATGGCATTGGCCAACCTGGATAAATACCTCGCTACCGAAGGAAGAGAATTGAACGATGCATTGGAACGCAGCATCACTTTGGCACTGATAGATGATGCGTGGAAAGAACATCTCCGTGCAATGGACGACCTGCGCCATAGCGTACAAACGGCAGGATACGAGCAGAAAGATCCATTGGTGATCTATAAGATAGAAGCATTCGCAGCCTTCAAGCAGATGGACGACGAGGTGAACAAGAATATCGTTAGCTTCTTATGTCATGCACAGATACCGGTTGAGCAAAACCGTTCCGGACAAATACGCGAGGGTAGGGAACAGAAGACGGACATGAGCAAAATGCGTCAACGCAAGGAAGAATTTGCCACTTCTTCCACAGGTGGTCCCGAATACGTGGGTGGAGAAAATGAATATATCGATCCTTCCTCACCGATAAAACAAGAGCCCGTTCGCGTGGAAAAAGCCCCCGGCCGCAACGACCCTTGTCCTTGCGGAAGCGGCAAGAAATATAAGCACTGCCACGGCAAGGAAAGCTAGTAGAGAAAAGTTGGTAGTTGGTAGGTGGTAATCAGGGCCCTCAATTCAGTGTAGTATGCTGAGTAGGGGGCTTTTCTTTTTAAATATTAAAAAATTTCTCAAATTATTAGAGTGGTACTACCACCTACCAACTACCACCTTCTTTTGGCATACTTTGTGTTTTTCCTAGTTTCTAAAAAACACCAATTATGAAAAAATTCATTTTAAAGATCGGAATGATGGTAGCGATAGCATTGTCATTTTCAGCAGCAGCAGATGCACAGATCAGGGTAAGGGTTCGCCCGACTTTCACGATTACAAACAGGCCGGAACGTCCTTCTCCACGTCACGTTTGGGTATCCGATGAATGGAGGTGGAATAATGGCAACTATGAGCATGTTAATGGCTATTGGGCAACGCCAAATCGTGGCCGTCGTGGATGGGTTGAGGGCCATTGGAGGCACACCCGTGGTGGTTGGACATGGGTACCTGGTCATTGGAGGTAGTAAGAAAGTAAAAAGTTAAAAGTCAAAATCTAAAACTGCAGCTCTTTGAATTGTGTGCTGTCCAAGTTTTGTATTTTGACTTTTGTCTTTTAATTTTTTTTGCCGCCTTCTGGCACCATTATCGCTCCTTACCATATTAATTATGGAAAAGGCTTGAGGAAAGATATTCTAAGCCTCAAACTCTGTAAAATAACTAATATGAAAAAGTACATCTCTAAGATTGTAATGATGATGGCGATAGCCTTGTCATTTTCGGCAATGGCTGAAGCACAGATCAATGTAAGGATCCGGCCCGCAATCGTTGTGAAGCAAAGGCCACAAAGGCCAAGCCCGCGACACGTATGGGTAAGTGGTGAATGGAATTATAATAACGGAAATTATCAATACAGCGATGGTTATTGGTCAGAACCCCGTCGTGGCCAGCGCAGGTACAGTGAAGGACATTGGCAACATGGTCGTCATGGTTGGAGATGGGTACCGGGTGGTTGGAATAGATAATCACTTTTTTCTCTAAATAGAAACCTGTAGAGACTAAATATTTGATGAGGCTTGCACAACTGTGCAAGCCTTTTTTATTTAACAATATGGGATATCGGCAAATAATTCCCCACTTTGGCATAATTATGGTGATGTTCAGGTAACTCCTAAATCTACCTACATGCAAAAACTATTTTTCCTCCCGCTTTTACTAGCGTCTACAATCGTATTTGCCCAACGCAACAACCTGGATGAGGCCCATGAAAACTTTTTCAGGGTAGGGTTCAAAGGCGGCGTCAATGCAAATAAGATAACGGGCCAATCCTATAAACAAGGATTCAGGTATAACTACCAATTGGGTGGTTTTATGCAGTTCAACTTCAGCAGCCGCTTTGGTTTGCAACCTGAAGTGAATTTTGTGCAAAGCTCATTTGAGTTTACCGGCGACGCCAATGACGTGTACAATGATATTTTTCGTGATGGTAGCCAAAAAACAGCAAAGCTCAATTGCCTGGAAATACCACTTCTCCTAAATATTAATATCGGGCTCGAAAGCAAGCGGTTGAAACTGCAAATTGGCCCTTCATATGGTAACCTTATCCGCGAAACGATCGATAGCCTGAAAGCAGGCGGAAGCATTTATAAAACGGCCGAGTGGAGTATGATCGGTGGCTTCTTCATCCAGCTTCCTGCTGTTCATTTTGGAGCCAGGTATAAAATGGGACTCACCAATCTTAATGGCATCGATGACCGCCAGCAATGGAAGAGCCAGGCGATACAGGTGTTTGCAGGAATAACCCTTTAATAACCGCTGAAGCCAACAGTTTCTGGTTGGTGTCATTTTAATAAATGATCAATGCTCAATGTTCACTTCTCAATGTTCATGTTGAACATTCAGAAGTGAACATTTTTTTTCGCTGGTCAGCGCCTAACTGTCCTCACCGACCACGGTAAAAAAACACCAATCCGCCGTCCTTTCCCCCTTGTATTTCCCGGCTTCCATCCGTATTTTCGATTTATCAATGATATACCATGCAAAACATTAGGATAGAAAACCTGCTGCTGATAGATATTGAGACAGTGCCGCAGAGCCCGGTATTTAGCGAGCTCCATGAAGACTGGAAATTATTATGGGAAGAAAAAGTGCAAAGGGCCCTGCCTGAAAACGTAACCGCCGCCGAATTTTATCCGCAGCGTGCCGGCGTCATGGCAGAGTTTGCGAAAGTGATCTGCATCAGCATCGGGTATTTTAAGAGAGATGGAAATTCGGTTCACCTGCGCCTAAAATCTTTTTATGGCGATGATGAAAAAATATTGCTGCAGGATTTTTTGTCAACATTGAAACAACTTGAAGCCAATAATAATAAGTGGAGTTTTTGCGGGCACAACATCAAAGAATTCGATATACCATTTATCTGCCGGCGATTATTGGTAAATGGTTTACCCATTCCGCCTTTCATGGATTTTCAAAATATGAAACCATGGGAAACCAATATTGTTGATACGTTTCAATATTGGCGCTTTGGCGACTACAAACATTATACTTCACTGAAATTATTGGCAGCCGCATTGGGCGTGCCTTCTCCCAAAGATGATATCGATGGCAGCATGGTGGCCGATGTATATTGGGTAGAAAAAAATCTTGAACGAATTGTTACTTATTGCCAGAAAGACGTGATCACTACGGGAAATATCATCCTGCGGTTCAAGAATATGCCGTTGTTGGAAAGTGAGCAGATCAGTGTTGCGTAGAAAAGTTTGCAGTTGGCAATTGCCAGTTTGCAGTAGTGGGCCCGATAAACCCCAAACCCCAAACTCTAGACCCCAAACTCTACATCCTCTACACCATGTCCCACTCCAACCATTCCTAAATACAGGTCACCATTAGTATAATTATTGATCGACAGCGGTCCTTTGTATCCTGTCTTGAACACCTCTGTTAAAATAGCTGCCAGGCGAAGTCCGGCCATCACCAATTGTTTTTCAATAATAACCTTTGCACGTTCGATATAGGCCTGGTCGAGATAACCACCGCTCTTGAAATCATAAACCGTGTCGAGATAAGAACGTGATTGATACATCCACCTCAATACCTGGATCTTTTTTATCGTATCAACTTCCTGCGGAGTGAAGCTTTCATAAGCCTTTAGGCATTTGTCGAGCGTGATGCCTTCAGTTTCGATGATCTGTGTATCCCATGTACTGTGGAGATTGGCGGAAAAATTCTGTGAGTGTACGTCAACGGTGTTGCCACCCTTATCGCTGGTGTAACCGGTATGCAATGGTTGATGCAGATCGCCTACCAAATGGAATATGATCAGCAGGTCCTGCTTGACCTCCTTTTTCTTGAGCGTTTCCATATGCTTCAATGCCTGGATGGCGGAAAATAAAACGGTGAGCAGGTTCTTTTCCGGGCTGGGCTTATATGTCTCGCCCTTTTCCATATCTATATAATGCCAGGGCTTCATAAAGTCGTAGTAACTGTTGGAGCGGTTCTCATCCATCCAACTCGCCATCTCTTCAATGCTCAGGTTATTGATGTACTTTTTCACCAATGCCTTTGTTGAATCATCAAGGAAATGATAGGCGATCTCGGCAACAAGCCCGTGACCCGTTTTACCCCATGCTTGTGTGCGGGTAGGTATGGAAAAAAGAATAGCTACCAAAACCAATGACAGGAAACATTTTTTCATTTAGGAGAGTTTGGGCAAAGCTAAGGGAATTTGGAATTGTGTTTTGGGAATTAAGGAATTGATAACTTAGTCCTTAGTCGTCAGTCTTTAGTCGTTAGCCTGGAGCCTAAATACTTTGAAGGCCGCCAACTCCCGACTCGCGACTTCCGACTAATGATCCCAGACTATTGACTTCCGACTAATGACTAAGGACTGATTCCCAACCAATACTGCTCATATATAAAATACAGCCATATTACAAAAGCAGCAGAACCCAGCTTGCAACGGTCATCTGATAGCCTTTTGGTAATATCTTTTTTCGCCCAAATGCCGATAAATACAATACATTTGCGTTCTTTTTTTAACAAAACTCTTATGCTCAGCAACAAACTCAAACTGCTTACCAGCGTGGTCGCGATGGGTCTTTCTATGACCGCTTTCTCACAGGTAAAGGAGAAGCCCGTTATCGACACCACCATCACTGAAGAAGTCAAAGAAGCGGCACTGGAAAATATTCCGGTTGTATCGCTGGATGACAACGATGCCCAGGATGGAAGCGCACAAAATATTTCGGGCCAGCTCAGCGCCGGAAGAAACCCATTTTATGATGCGGCCAATTTTCACTTTAGCGCCGTGAGGTTTCGCCTTCGTGGATATGATGCCGATTACACCAGCACATTCATAAATGGTGTGCCGATGGAAAACCTCGACAACGGATTCACTCCCTACGGTCTTTGGGGTGGATTGAATGATGTATTAAGGAACAGGTCAACTGTTTACGGAATGCAGGCAGTAAACTGGAGTTTCGGCAATATCGGCGGCGCTACCAGTTATGATGCAAGGGCATCCAAACAATGGAAGCAAACTAAGCTCAGTTATTCATTGTCAAACAGGAACTATGTGCATCGTTTCATGTTCACACATTCCACTGGTTTCAATAAAAAGAATTGGGCCTTTTCTGTTTCCGGTTCACGCAGGTGGGCGGATGAAGGGTTCAATGACGGAACTTATTATGACGGATGGTCGTTCTATGCAGGTATCGACAAGAAGTTCAACGATAAGCACTTGCTTTCTTTTATAGCATTTGCTACCCCAACAGAAAATGGCCGCCAGGGTGCTACTACGCAAGAGATGGCGGATATTGCCGGCTCTAATTTTTATAATCCTTATTGGGGTTATCAAAATGGTAAAAAGAGAAATGCCAGCATCGCAAAGAGTTTTCAGCCAATGGGCATACTTACGCACGACTGGAAGATAACTCCAAGAACATCGTTGGTTACAGCGGCATCTTATTCATTAGGTAACCGTAGCATTACCGGCCTCGACTGGTACAATGCACCGGATCCAAGACCTGACTATTATCGTTATCTACCAAGCTGGCAGCTTGATTCATCGTTCAGGCAGCAGGTGCTGACAGCACTGCAAAATGACGTGAACAAACGCCAGATCAATTGGGATGCATTATACCTTGCCAATTACGGCAATACAGCAACCGTTCATGATGTTGACGGCGTTTCCGGTAATGATGTAACTGGCCATCGTTCTGTATATATTATGGAAGAAAGGGTAGTGCACACCAATCGCCTGAATGGAAACATGACCCTGAATGCAAGCATCAATTCTCATATTGATTTCGCCGGCGGTTTGACTTACGAAAGTCAAAAGAATAACTATTATAAAAAAGTAGCTGATCTGCTGGGTGGAGAATTCTATGTTGATATCAACCAGTTTGCCGAAAGGGACAATGGATATGATCAAATTAAAATACAGAACGACCTGAATCATCCAAACAGGATATTGGGTGTAGGCGACAAATTCGGCTACGATTATAATATCAATATCCAGAAAACTTCAGCATGGGCCCAGGCAAATGTAAAGTTCAGTAAACTCAACTTCTTTGTTGGTATTGAGCATTCCTACACACAGTTCTGGAGAGTAGGTTACAATAAGAATGGATTGTATCTCGATGATTCTTATGGTGAATCAAAACACCAGCATTTCTATAATTATGCAGTAAAAGGCGGTGCGTCTTATAAATTGTTGAGCGGGAATTATTTCTTCGTCAATGGTTCTTACGAGACAAAAGCTCCATTCTTCGAAAATGCTTACATTTCTCCACGCACAAGAGATTTCGTACAGAACGATCTGCGCAATTCAAGTGCGGGATCTGTTGAAGCAGGTTATGTTTTCAATTCACCCAAACTTCGCGTAAGGGCGACAGGTTTTTATACCGTGTTCAGGCATCAACTGGATGTGATCTCCGCATACTCTGATATCTATCGCACATTCGTAAACTATGCGTTGAGTAATATTGGTAAAACACATATGGGTGTTGAGGTTGGACTTGACTACCGACTCCCGATAAAAGGCTTGAGTGTGAACGGTGCGGCATCTATTGGCAGGTATCTTTATGATACAAGACAAAACCTAACGATCACTTCAGACAATAGTTCGGTAGAACAGCTTTTACAGGATCCTACCATCTATGCAAAGAATTTCAGGGTGGCTACTCCGCAGCAAGCATACAGTTTGGGATTGAATTACCGTTCACCGCATTACTGGTTCGTAAATATCAACTATAATTATTTTGACCAAATGTGGTTGGGATATGATCCGTTGAGGAGAACAGCAGCCGGGGTTAATGGTGTTGATCCGAATTCAAAATTATTCCACGATATCATCGATCAAAAAAGATTGCCTGCACAAAGTACATTGGATGCATTTGCGGGTTGGAGCTGGTTGATGAACAACCGCTTTAAATCTATGAAGAAAAGAACTTTCCTCACTTTCAGTGTAGGGGTGAATAATATTTTGAACAATACCGGTATAGTAAGCGGCGGATTTGAACAATTGCGCCTCGACCTGAGCCAACAACATCCTGATATTTTTGGGCCAAAATTATTTTATGCTTACGGCCTGAACTATTCAGCCAACATAGGATTAAGATTTTAATTAAAGAATAAACTAAACGATTTAAATAAAACACATCATGAAAAAGTTTCTAAAATTTTCTTTAATAGCGATCGTAGCGATACTAACCTTTGGCTCGATCAGCTCTTGTAAAAAAACATTTGATAGTCCTCCGGGGCCTGTTGATCCCGCTATCGTGGCTAACACTACCATCGCCGCATTGAAAGCAATGCATACAACGGGAGGCGCCTTCAATGTGATCACAACTGATGTCATCATTTCAGGTACTGTTGTTGCCGACGATAAAAGCGGTAATCTTTATAAACAATTATTCATAGAAGATGCAACAGGTGGTATGCAGATATTGCTTGATGCAACCAACCTGTACACCGCTTACCCTGTAGGCCGTAAAATTTGGATAAAATGTAACGGACTTTGTATCAGTGATTATAATGGAACAATGGAATTGGGTATAAAAGCAACCGTATCAGGAGCTCCTTCACTGGAAGCTATCCCTGCAAATATGATCAGTAACTACGTATTTGGTGGTTCATTGAACAACCCGGTTACACCGCACGTGTTAACCTACGCGCAATTGGCAACAGGCCTTCAGGACAGATACCTGGGAACTTTGATTCAACTCGATGGTTTTGCATTTGCAGACCTGAGTGCTACTTATGCTGATACGTCGGCTTATAAAAACACAGCAAACCTCGACATTAAGAATTGTTCTGGTAATACGATCATCGTGCGTACAAGTGGTTATGCCAATTTCGCCGCACAACGTGTGGCACAAGGTCGTGGCAGTATCCTGGCTATTTATACAACTTACGGTACTACCAAGCAATTGATCATCCGTGACCCGACCGATGTTAGATTTACTGATCCCTGGGCATGTCCTTTGGCTCCGGGAACAGTGTTTCTTGAAAATTTTGATGCTATCGGAGCAAATAATTTAGCCCTTAATTTGCCGGGTTGGAAAAATATCGGCGAAGTGGGTGGTGTACTCGCTCAGAATGCGGTTTTCGGATCCACTAAGTGTGCGAAGATAAGTGCGTTTAGTACCGGTGTTACTCCGGTTACAACTTGGTTGATCACGCCTGCAATCAATCTAACCGGCACTACTGCTCCAAAACTTACTTTTGACGAAGCTGCCGGCTTTGCGCAGGCGGGTACCATTTTAACGGTTTTGATATCTACCAATTATAATGGAAGCAATACACCATCTGCATCTACCTGGACGTCGGTATTCTCTGTAAATGCCACTGCGCCCCCTACATCATATGCAAGCTTGTTGGCTGTTGCACCTATTAACTTGTCAGCTTATATCGGCCAGACTGTTTATATCGCATTCAAATATGATGGTGGCGATCCAGGCAAAACAACTACCTACGAATTTGATAATGTAAAAGTGACGGCGAACTAATTATAAATATGAATTCAACCCGATCATAAAAGATCTAAGAGCCATCTGATGTGTGATGGCTCTTAGTTATTTTCTGCGATCACGGAATAATACTTTTCAACTTGTTTTTATGAAAAAAATTTATTTTCTACTTACTCTTCTTACTATTTCATTTAGTGGCTGGAGCCAGTTATTAACAGAAGATTTTAATTATACGGCGGGTCAAGCCATAACAGCCAATGGCTGGACAGCACACTCCGTAGGAGGTACAAATGCAATTTTAGTAACAACGCCTGGATTGACTTATGCAGGACATCCCGGTTCGGGTGTTGGCAACGCTGTTACATTGCAAAGCAGTGGTGAAGATGACAACAAATCTTTCACAGCGGTCACCACGGGCAGTGTTTATATGTCGTGTATGATAAACTTGAGTTCTGCAACGGCTACAGGTGATTATTTCGTAGGGCTTTATCAAAGCGCTACAATTTTCCCACTTCGTATCTACGCAAAATCCGATGGAGCGGGAGGTTTTTTCTTTGGTGTAGGTAAGGGTGGTACTCCGGTATATGAAGCTACCTCAAGAACTTTTGGCACAACTTATTTCATAGTTGGAAATTATATCTATAATTCAGGTACTACTACGGATGATGTGGTTAACCTGTGGGTGAATCCTGCCTTGGGCGGAACCGAAACCGCAGCCACCATTCCCGGGGTAACCGGAACTGCGACTGATGGTACTACCCTTGGTGCTGTTTATCTCAGGCAAGGAGCTGCCGCTTCATCTCCCATACCACGGGTGGATGCTTTTTTAGCAGGAACAACCTGGGCCTCGGTAACACCATCGGCATCTACACCAACTTTAACAGCTTCACCCCTTACTTCATTTGGCGGTGTCTGTATCAACACTACAGCTGGTCCAAATATGTTCACCATATCAGGAACAAATCTTACTGCTACAAACGTAACAGTGGGAGCATTGACCGGATTTACTTACTCAACCACTTCGGGTGGAACTTATACAACATCATTAAGTTTACCTCAACCAGGCGGAACTTACACACAAGATATTTATGTAAAATTCACTCCGACCCTGGTACAATCTTATAATGGAAATATTCCTGTTGGCGGTGGTGGTACATCATCGGCTACCAATGTTGCAGCTGTTGGCTCGGGAATCAATAGTCCTGTTGTTACAACCGGCGCTGCAGGTTCGATCACATCAGGTGGAGCAACATTGCCGGGTACAATCGTATCGATCGGATGTTCGGCAATTACAGCATACGGAGTTGAATACAGTACTACAAACGCATTTCCAAATGGAACAGGCACTGCAGTTCCGGCTTCAAATCTGACCGCAGGTAATTTCTCTTCTCCCGTTACTGGTTTGTTGCCAAGTACAGTTTATTATTTCCATGCTTATGCTACAAATACGCAGGGAACAGGGTATGGAGCGCAAGGAACGTTTACCACAACCGCTGCAAGTGGTCCAACGATCGTGATCAGCCAGATCTATGGTTCCGGCGGAAATGGATCTGCAACTTACAACCAGGATTTCGTTGAATTATTTAATAAAACAACTTCAAGTACGATCGATATAAGTAACTGGAGTATTCAATATGCTTCAGCTGCAGGTACCTCATGGACGGTAGGTGCAATACCAGCCGCAACTACTCTTGCGCCAGGTAAATATTACCTTATAGCGGTAAATACTACCGGTGCAAATGGAGCCCCGTTACCTACACCGGATCTGAGCTTACCGGCGTTTGTAAATATGAGTGGCACCGCAGGTAAAATCGCGTTGGTAAATTCAACTGTTGCATTAAGCGGATCTACTGCTTGCAGTGACGTCTCTGTAATGGACGTAGTGGGCTATGGTAGCACAGCATCTTGCGCAGAAGGAACTTTGTTCCCTGCCTCTGGTATTACTTCTGCACAGGCGATCTTCAGAAAAGTTTCAGGTTGTACGGATACTAACGACAACAGCGCAGATATGGAATTACTAAATGTAAATCCAAGGAACAATGCAACTCCTGCGAATATTTGCGGACTGCCGAATTTATCTGCAACAGCATTAACTTCATTTGGAAATGTTTGTATCAACACAACAGTGGGTCCGAATTCATTTACGATCACAGGTAATAATCTTACTGTAGCAAACGTAACAGTTGCTGCATTGGCCGGCTTTACTTATTCTACAACAGCAGGCGGTACCTATACAACAACATTGAGCTTACCGCAACCAGGAGGTTCTTACTCTCAACAGATATTCGTTAAGTTTAACCCAACCGCTGTTCAATCATACAATGGCAATATTGCCGTTGGTGGTGGTGGCGCTGCCGCTATCAATGTGGCGGCACAAGGATCTGGTATCAGCTGTCCTCCAACTTTGTCGGCAGGTACATTAACTGCATTTGGTGCACAATGTATCAATGGTACCTATGGTCCGAATTCTTTTACCATCACGGGATCAAATCTTGATGCAACTAACGTAACTGTTGCTGCATTGGCAGGCTTTACTTATTCAACAACTGCTGGCGGAACTTATACAACAACATTGAGTTTGCCACAACCGGGTGGATCTTATTCACAACAAATATTCGTGAAATTCAGTCCAACTGTAGTTCAATCTTATGATGGCAATATCGCAGTTGCCGGTGGCGGCGCCCCATTAATAAATGTTGCGGCTGTTGGTTCGGGTGTTAACTCGGTCCCAACAGTTACCTCAGGTGCAGCAAGTGCAATAACTGCTACTTCAGCAACTGTTGCAGGAACGATCAATTCGATTGGTTGCTCTGCTGTATCAGCTTATGGTATTGAGTACAGTACAACAAATGCTTTCCCGAACGGAACAGGAACTCCTGTTGTATCAGGAAACCTTGCTGGTGGTAATTTCACTTCGGCACTTTCCGGACTTACTCCATCAACAATATATTATTATCACGCTTATGCTACCAATGCAGGCGGCACAGGTTATGGTTCGCAAGGAACGTTTACAACTGCCACTCCGGGATTAGGTGCAAATGCACTTGCTGCATTTGGTGCACAATGTATCAACAGCACTTATGGTCCTAATTCATTTACGATCACAGGTACAAATCTTACAACGGCAAATGTGAACGTCGGTGCATTGGCAGGATTTACTTATTCAACTACGGCTGGTGGTGCATACACAACATCATTGAGTTTGACGCAAACAGGCGGAACATATTCTCAACAGATCTTTGTTAAGTTTACTCCAACTGCTGTTCAATCTTATAATGGAAATATCGTTATTAGCGGTGGCGGTGCAACTCCGATAAATGTGGCTGCTTCAGGATCTGGAATAAATTCTATTCCAACATTGACAACAGGAGGTGCAACCAACATCACCACAACCAGCGCGGATCTTGCAGGAACGATCAATTCAATTGGTTGCTCTGCCATCACAGCTTATGGGGTTGAATACAGCCTTGTACCTGGATTTGCAAATGGAACAGGTACTCCGGTTCCATCATCAAATCTTGCCGGAGGCAACTTTACTTCCAATGCATCAGGTTTAGCACCAAGCACTACGTATTATTATCATGCTTATGCAACCAATAATGGTGGCACAGGATATGGAGCTGAACAATTCTTTACAACAGGTTCATTGACACCAACAATCACAGCAACAGGCCTTGCTGCTTTTGGTGCACAGTGTATCAATAATACTTACGGACCAAATTCATTTACTATTAATGGTTCGGCGCTCACTGCTGCTAATGTGGATGTGGCTGCTTTGGCAGGATATACTTATTCTACAACAGCAGGCGGTACTTACACAACAACATTGAGTTTACCGCAACCGGGTGGAACTTACTCTCAACAGATCTTTGTTAAGTTTACCCCAACTGCAGTTCAATCTTATAATGGAAATATCGTAATAAGCGGAGGAGGTGCTCCAACACCTGCTAACGTGGCTGCTTCGGGATCAGGTATCAACACGCTGGCAACTGTAACAACAGGCGCTGCGAGTGCGATCACTTCTATTTCGGCAACAACGGCTGGAAGCATTGGTGCTACAGGTTGTACAGCAGTAAGTGCTTATGGTATTGAGTACAGCACAACAAACGGATTCCCTAACGGAACCGGAACGGCTGTTGCTTCAACAAACCTTGCAGGTGGTAATTTCACTTCCAATCTTACAGGCCTTGCTCCAAGCACAACTTATTATTATCATGCTTATGCAACCAATGGCGGAGGAACGGCTTATGGTACGCAACAACAATTCACAACGTTAACACCAACATTGTCAGGAAGCGCACTTGCGGGCTTTGGTAATGTTTGCCTGAATACAACTGCGGGTCCAAATTCATTTACGATCACAGGTACTAACCTTACCACAGCGAACGTAACTGTTGGTCCATTGACCGCGTACACGTTCTCAACAACTTCAGGTGGTACATACACCGCTTCATTGAGTTTGACACAGCCAAGCGGTGCTTACTCACAACAGATATTTGTGAAGTTCACACCAACTGCAGTACAATCTTACAATGGAAATATTCCTGTCGGTGGCGGCGGAGCTGCAACTCAGAATGTTGCGGTAACAGGCGCAGGCGTCAACACTTTGGCAACTGTAACCACGGGTGCTGCATCTGCGATCACTTCTATTTCCGCAACATGCGCAGGAACAATTCCTGGAATAGGATGTTCGGCAGTATCGGCTTATGGAATTGAATACAGCACTACCAATGGCTTCCCGAACGGAACCGGAACGGCTGTAGCTTCAACCAATCTTACAGGAGTTAACTTCTCTTCTAACCTTACAGGCCTTGCGCCAACTACCACTTATTATTATCATGCTTATGCTACCAATAATGGCGGAACGGCTTATGGAACTCAACAGCAATTCACAACAGCAACACCGGTATTGTCTGCAAGCACATTGACAGGTTTTGGTGCAGTTTGTTTGAATGCAACAGCAGGTCCTAATTCATTCACGATCACGGGTACTAATTTGACCACGGCTAACGTGACTGTAGGTCCGCTCAACGGCTTCACTTTCTCAACAACTTCAGGTGGTACATACACAGCATCATTAAGTTTGACTCAACCAAGTGGTGCATATTCACAACAGGTATTTGTGAAGTTCACACCAACAGCAGTTCAATCTTACAATGGTAATATTCCTGTTGCAGGTGGCGGCGCTACAACGGTTAACGTTGCGGCTACAGGTTCAGGAATAAATACAATGGCTTCTGTTACTTCAGGTGCAGCAAGTGCGATCACACAAATTTCAGCAACGGTTGCTGGAACGATCCCTTCAATAGGATGTTCAGCAGTTACAGCTTATGGTATTGAATACAGCACAACCGCTGGCTTTGCTAACGGTACGGGTACAGCGGTTGCATCAACCAACCTTGTTGGAACGGCGTTCTCATCGGGCCTAACTGGTCTTATACCAAGCACCACTTATTATTATCATGCTTATGCTACCAACAATGGTGGTACGGTTTATGGTGCACAAGGACAGTTTACCACATTGGCGCCGGTACTGACATCAACAGCACTCACAGGATTTGGCGCTGTATGTTTGAATACAACCGCAGGTCCGAATTCATTTACGATCAATAGTACTTATGTTTTGGCCCCGAATATCAACGTTGGTCCATTGAATGGATATACATTCTCAACTACATCAGGTGGCACATACACCGCCTCATTGAGTTTGACACATGCCAATGGTCCATACTCACAACAGATATTTGTTAAGTTCACCCCAACGGCGGTACAATCTTACAACGGAAATATTCCTGTAACAGGCGGCGGCGCCCCGGTAACGAATAATGTTGCGGTAACGGGCAGTGGTATCAACACGGTCGCTTCTGTTACAACAGGAAGTGCAACTGTTCTATCACCCAACGCCGTAAATGTAAACGGTGCCATTGCAGGCACAGGTTGCAGTCCGGTTATCACTTATGGATTTGAATACAGTGGTATTAGTGGCTTTGCACCAGGTACGGGTACGCAAGTAACATCAACCAACCTGAGTGGCGGTAATTTCTCAGCCACCATCAATGGCCTGGTTCAGAATAGTGTTTACTACTACAGGGCATGGGCTAGCAACAATGGAGGTATTGCTTATGGTACCCAACAAACATTCACTACATCGGCGATCCCTGGTGGAATGGTGATCTACTCAACACCGATCGCTCGCGGCGGTGATGTGCATTTGACTGTGAAAGACATCAAGCCAGGGCACTATTCGATCCTGCTGTTCAATAGTGTTGGTCAGCAAGTGTTCAAGAAAGACATTATCATCCAGGTAAACTTTGTTGATGTAACATTCACGCTACCTGCGATCCTGGGAACAGGAACGTATAGCATGCAGCTGATCAACTCAGAATATCATGTTGAGAAGACGTTTATGATCTGGTAAAATCGGTTTTTAATAATATTCAAAGAGGCCCCATCTAAGGGCCTCTTTTTTTGGCATTAAATTTTTATTTGGGAAACTAGTTCATCAAATTCGATCTCTAGTACTTTGCAGATTAATATACATGTTGTAATTGAAAAATCGCTTTCACCCTTTTCAATATTTCGATAGGCAGCTGGGGTAAGTGAGATCATCGGAGCAATTTGTTTTGTTGTAAGATTTTTTAAAATTCTCGTTTGGTAGATCCGCTGCCCAAGTCCTTGGAGAGTAGGCTTGAATTCTTTATGAGACTTCATAAGGCGTAGTTTTGGGGATTAGCTTCAAAGTTAAACTTCGTTTTTCAAAGTTAAACTTCATTTTTTAAAGTTAAACTTGGTAGCACAATTAGTAAGTTATTAAAATTATTATCGTGCCAATCGGGCATAGTAACGGGTTTCAAAGATTTTCTACTTTTTTCAATCCTTATTTTTTTAATGTGGGTAGTTTTTTTTCTACATTTTTTTCTACATTTTTTTTCTGCAGATTTGTCTTGGCTATTTTTTGAAATCTGATCCCACGAAATTCTGCTCAAGCACGATAAAAAACTCCAACTGTATTTCAACAAACTATTGTTGATAGAATGTTCCGATCATTAGTTAGTTATCACTAATTGCGTTTCGTTATGAGCCTTACCCGGTTTTTATTAGTAGCCCTGTTTGTCTTTTTCTTATCTCGCGGAAAAGCCCAGTCCGACAGCATTGTACATACATTGCAGGAAGTCCCGTTGTCCTATATCGGCAAGCTTGATGATAAAATCGAAAAGTACAATACGCGGCTTACCAAAAGAACAGAAAAAGCTCTTGTCAAACTGAGCAAATGGGAGGGCAAAATTCAATTGCTGCTAAAAAAAGTCAATCCTCAAGCCGCGCAGAGATTGTTTGGCAATAATCAAACTACGTTTACTACGCTCCTCAATAAAATCAAAGAGGGCAAGTCTATTGCTGAAAATTACCGGGTCCGGTATGATGAGTACAGGGACAAGCTTACCACTCAATTAAAATACTTGGACCAACAGAAAGACAAATTGAAGGATGATATGATACGAACCGTCGCTGCCACAAACAAAAAAATAAAAGAGTTAGATGAAGATGTGAAGAATAGTGATGCTTTGGAGCAATTCATAAAAAAAAGAAAGAAGGAACTGATCGATGAAGGGTTGAAATATATCGGGAAGAGTAAATATCTAATGAAAATAAATAAGGAAAGTTACTACTATATTGAAACGGTTAGGAATTATAAAGAAATATTCAATGACAAAAAGAAAGCAGAGGAAACAGTATTCACTGTCCTGAATAATATACCAGCTTATAAAAAATTTGCCCAGCAAAACAGTCTTCTTGTCTCACTATTCCCGATGCCTGCCAATTACGGTGGATCTCAAAGCCTTGCAGGGCTACAAACACGCGCAGGCGTGAACAATATGATGCAGGCACGAATAGCCTCAGGTGGTCCGAATGCAAGGCAACAGGTATCACAAAATATCCAGGAAGCGCAGGCGCAGCTAAACAGTTTGAAAGAAAAAGTTTTCAAAGCGGGTGGAAATAATAGCGACATGATGTTGGCAGACTTTAAGCCTAATAACATGAAAACTAAAACCTTTAAACAACGATTGGAGTTTGGCAGCAATTTTCAATTTTCAAAACCAAATGGTTATCTCCCCACTACTGCAGACATTGGCTTTACTATGGGTTACAAACTCAGCGAAAAAGCCATGGCGGGCATTGGCGCAAGCTATAAGGTAGGCTTTGGTACCATTCAACACATCAGTATCACTCACCAGGGTTTAGGTGCAAGAAGCTTTATCGATTGGAAACTGAAGAAACAGTTTTTTTTGAGTGTTGGATTTGAATTCAACTACAATGCCCAATTCAAAAATATCGAACAGCTAAAGAATTTTAACGACTGGCAACAGTCCGCCTTATTCGGCCTGAGCAAGAAATTAAATGTGAAATCGAAATTTATCAAGGGAACCAAGTTTAGCATCCTGTACGATTTTTTGGCGAAGCAGCACATACCGACAACTGATGCGTTTCTGTTCAGGATAGGCTATGGTTTTTAAACAATTTATATAACCACATTCAATATAACCGCAGTAAACTCAATTTTATGAGACTTTTAAAAACACTTTTTACCGTCGTTTCATTTTTTGCCTTGATTTCGTTAAAAGTTAATGCGCAGAGTAATACAAATCCGTGGCCTTCCAGCGGCAGTATTGGGATCGGCAATACATCACCATCCGCCAAATTGCATATAACGGGCACGGGAGCGACTTCCTCGACTGTATCGTTGTTGATTCAAAACAGTTCCGGTGGCAATCTGCTGAAAGTTTTGGATAATGGAACTGTTGGTATCGGCACTTCTGCGCCTGGAGCGACGCTTGATGTGAATGGTTCCGTACAGGTTACTGAAGGCGAAAAAGTATCCTTTAGTGGCGGTGGCGGGGATCCATTCTGGTATATATATAACGATGTAAGTAATAGTTGCATGACTGGGGCGGGGACAATGGTATTTGCATCTGGCACTTCAAATTTTTCTTTTGTAAATGGCGAAGATTGTGGAGACGTGTTTACTATAAAAGATGGAATTGCAAATGCTTACAAAATGAGACTTGGTGGAGTTACTAATACAGCAGCGGGCACTCACCTGCTTGCTGTAAACGGATCTGCAATATTTACAAAAGCATTTGTAAAGCTAAACGCTAGTTGGCCGGATTATGTATTTGGGCCAAAATATGATTTGCTACCTATTGTTGATCTCGAACAATACATCAACCAAAATAAACACTTGCCAGACGTGCCATCCGCAATAGATGTTGAAAAAAATGGTATCGATCTCGGCGATAACCAAACTGTGCTGCTGAAAAAAGTAGAGGAGTTGACCTTGTATCTCATTGAGCAAAATAAAAAAATTGAGACACTGGAGAAAGACAACCTTGAACTCAAAAGGCAGTTCAACCAGGTTATAGACTTAACAAAAAAAGGATCTTCGCTTTCAAATAAATGGATCGACTATTTACTGTTTAGTTTTTAAATCATCCCAATAACTAAAATAAAATGAATAAGAAATTTATCATTTCCTGGTTCGTTATTTGCCTGCTGTTTTTTTCTTCTGTACCTACATTCGGACAAATACTTGCCGGCTCGCAGGGAGATGGGGCATATGCGAAACCAAATTATTTCCCGGGCTCGCCAGATGTAATGCAGGCCAACGAGTACCAGAACCGCGTAGAAAATTTTACCGGAACGAAGACAATTACATTGCCGATATACAGTTTTGAATCCGGCAGCTTCAAATTGCCAATATCACTCAGTTATAATACACAAGGCGTGAAACTTACTGATATGGCTTCCTGGGTAGGGTTGAAGTGGAACCTAAACTGCGGAGGTATTATTACCAGGATGGTCAAAGACATTCCCGATGAAGAATTTACCGGCAGGCTGAATTTATATCATAACGGCATATTTTCGTCGGACAGTATTGCTGCTATAACAGATGACAACTCTTCTGCCAATGCCGATAGGATCAGTTCATTGAAACAGTCGTGGTACGACGGAAACACAAATACGACAAAGAAATTTGATAAGGAACCGGATGTTTTCTCATTTACTATAAATGGCCAGTCGGGTAAATTTGTCTTAAAGGAGAATGGCGAAGCTGTACTTATTCCATTCCAGAACTTGAGAATAGTCCCGGACGTTTCGGATTATTATGACGCCAACCAGGGACAATCCCGGACTTTATTAGAGGGATTCACCATTATAGACGATAATGGTGTACAGTATATATTTTCAGAAACCGAAAACACGGAAATTGCCACAGACGGTGCGGCCCCGTATTCACTGGCTGTTCCAGTCAGGCAACAAGGGCATAGCTCATTGACATATGTATCAGCATGGTTTTTAACACGAATTGTTTTACCAATTACCAAGCTTGAAGCCGATACGATCAGGAATAAAACCATTGGTTTTACATACACAAACGAAACCTATTCAATAACCCAGCCCAGGTCAATTTGGGGCAGGCAATGTTCCGGAGGCGATTGTTCCAGTATCAGCCTGGCGGGTTCATATTCTCCTAATGCATATTCAGAATCTTATGAAACCATTTCGGGCAAAAGATTGACAAGCATAAGCGATGGGATCAATAGTTTGAACTTCGTCGCAGAAGAAAGAAACGATATCAGTTCCGGGCACCGGCTTAAATATATATACGTGGCCAAAGGAGAAGAAGGTGATGATTCGTATGAGATCGTGAAAAGTTTTTTGTTCAATTATCATTACTATGACGGCACTCTTGATGACACATATTTGAATTCGATCAATGTCAATATTGATTTAAATAATTATGGTGCCAGGCTCATGCTAGAATCCGTTTCGGAGTTGGAAGGGCCCGATGAATTGACAATCAACCCCAACTATAGGGCTCTTTATTCCTTTGAATATGACGAAAGCGCTGCATTGCCATCGAGATTCTCATTTGAACAGGATTTTTGGGGGTATTATAATGCTAATGGAGCAAACTCTATCTTTCCTAAATTATATGTTTATCCTAATGAAAATGGAAGAAACAGGTATAGTATTTATGCCAAACCCGGTTATACCAACACGGTTTTCGAGATCGACGGACCGGACCGCAATCCCAATTCATCAACGATTGGCTTGGGAACTTTGAACAAGGTCAAATATAAAACGGGCGGAACCACCAGTTTCGAATACGAACCCAACGATTTTTATTTTGACGGGGCCAATCACCAGGGTTGTGGAATGCGTGTCAAAAAAACGAAAGTGTATGATGGCATCGATCATTCGAAAGATATTATTAAAGAATATACTTACACCAGGTCGGATGCGCCCACTCATTCAAGTGGTATCCTGATCAATATGCCTGTTTTTTCGAGTGCAGAAAATATCCATCCATCCACTACCGGTGCTGATCCAGACACCTATACGGATCCCGCTTCAGGCTGGTACTATAATGATTTCCTTAGCCGCAACTCATTACCCGACTACAGTTCTGGAAGCGCAGACGAAATAGATATGGGATACACGGAAATCGTTGAAAAAAATTCTGACAACAGCTATACTTATTACAAGTACAGCCTTCCGGGTTATTCTACGCAGGACCTGGACGATGACGTAGGGGTCAATTGTTTCCTTTCAACTGATGGTTATTGTGATGGGTTGTTTCATCGTTTTTTTTCGAGCTATTGTGCTACCAAGGATGCTTATACCAATGCTGCAAACTACAGTATATATACACTGGACCCAGACCTGGCGGGATACGACTTTACCGGCAGCAGTACATTGCCGTTTTCGCCGGCAATAAATTACGACTGGAACCGTGGCCTTTTACTGGAAAAGAAGGACTATGACGCCGACGATTTCCTGCACAAGGAGGAGATATTCAATTACAGTGTTTTCTACCCGGAAGGCAAGACCACGCCTGATGCGGTGAACGGTCTCGTATTGAACGAAACAGATAATTGGAAGCTTGATCCTACAAATAATATTTCCAGTCATGTAATTGGCACTACATATTCCGGAATGGATTTCTTTTCCAAGTACGATATAATCGGAAATGTTGCGAAAGTGCTTAATTCAAAAACTGAAAAAGTATACGACAAGCTGCATTCAGGACAGTTTACCCAAACCCAGGTAAGCTACCAACATAATGGTTATTCCCATAGTCTGCCCACAAAAATAATAAGCACCGACAGCAGGGGAGTGGAGTATACCACTGAAAATACTTATGCGCTTGACCTGGCAGATCCTCCGAATAATTACATGGGTAACTTCCCAGAGAGCTATCCATTTAAAGGGTATCGCGGACTTGTGTATAAAAACATCAATGCACTGATGAAGACCATGCAGATAATTAAATACCCCGGATCGAGCGACGAACTGGTAGTAGGAGCCAATATCTCTTATTATGATGCAGATCTGCTGGATGGCGATGACAGGATCTATAGCACTGTATTATTAAAAGAACAGAAGTTCCTCCACAGCAAAGTGCCGATCCTGAGATCTACTCTTACGGACAACATTAGTAACAGCGGCATTTTCGTTGATTCAAGATATACAACAGAAAACCTGCTGGGAGCTTATGATGAATTAGCTAACCCTATGGAATTGGCCAATTTGCATGATAAGAAAGCTATTATATGGGGCTACAATAAAAGGTACCCAGTAGCACAGGTGGCTAATGCAGTACTGGCAGATATTGCATATTCGTCATTTGAATCTGAAGGAAGCACCGGGGGTTGGACTTACGATGGCTCGCTCGTAGATGATAATACGGTACCCACCGGTAAAAAATGTTTCAACTTTGTAGTAGGCGATATTGCAAGTCCCACACTTAGCGACAGCAAAGTGTATATTGTTTCTTATTGGTCAAAAAATGGCCAATATACACTTCGCACCGATGGTTCGTATACTACAAAACAGGGTGTGACATTGAATGGCTGGACCTTTTATGAAAACATATTATCGGGGGCTACCGGCGTAGCATTTACTGCAAGCTCTTTTACTGACTATTTTATCGACGAATTGAGGCTTTATCCCAAAACTGCGCAAATGATAACATACTGTTACGAACCGTTGGTAGGTATTACGAGCCAATGCGACATCAATAACATCATTACCTATTTTGAATACAACAAGCTGGAAGACCTGACGGTGGTCAGAAACCAGGATAAGATGATAATTGAAAAAAGATGTCAATCCTTTCAAAACCAGCTGGAAGGCTGTATCCCAACTTACTACAATCCTGTTAGAAGCGAGTATTTCACTAAATCATGTGGCACAGGTTATAGAGGTACCAAGGTTTTGTATACTGTTCACGCCGGAACGTTCAGTTCCCTGACAAGCCAGGAAGATGCTACCCAACTGGCTTTAGATGATATTTCGGCAAACGGCCAGAGCTATGCAAACGCACATGGAGATTGTGTTCCGATCACTAATTATGAACATTCGCAAGTATTCACAAGAAATAATTGCACTACAAATTTTGTAGGAGTGCCTGTCACCTATACAGTGCCTGCGGGAACCTATCCGGATGTAACCCAGACAGGGGCAGACCAACAGGCACTGGATGATATTGCGGCAAATGGACAGAATTATGCCAATACACATGGCGCATGTATTTGTCCGGGTCCTTTTTATAAGGTGATCAATGGTGCGTGTGAGCTGGGAACCAAGATATGCATAAAAAATGTGCTGGAAGGCCGATACAACTGTTTTGAAGGCAGGCCGTGTTTCGTTAACAGAACTTTTTTCAAGGTGATCTGGAGCGATGGGTCTACTTATTATTATAGTAGTATCTATGAACCTCCCTGTCCGTAAGCGGTCGTTCCGAAACCAATAACAAATTTTTTTTCTTCGATTCATAAGTTAATACATCAAAATATGAGTTGCCTGAAATTGAAAATACCGTTGACACTTTTGGTCATTGTAACCGCCAGTTTGAAAAGCTTTGCTCAAAGCAACAAGCCAGTTACCAGCGCACAGGTTCCAACTGCAACAGGAACTGTACACAGCCCTTCAGCATATAGCGGGGATATACCGACGAATTTTGCCCGTTTGTGGACGCCGAAGCAGGAATACGCTAATGAAACTGACGTAATAAGCGATGCCACCGAGGTTAAAGACGTAAACAAAGCAACTAAATATTTTGATGGAATGGGAAGATCGTTGCAGACTGTATTCTGGCAATCGAGCCCGGCTAAAAAAGACATGGTAATCCCACAGGAATACAATGAATTCGGTTTGCAGCAATATAAATATATGCCTTACACGAGCAGCACGAACGATGGTAGCCTTCAACTCGACCCATTTACCGATCAAAAGAATTTTTTGGAGTCTGTTTATACCGATGAACATTTTTTTTACTCCACAACTAATTTTGAACCTACACCGCTCAAACGCCCTGTTTCAAGTTTTCCGCAGGGGAATAGCTGGTCGGGAAGCGACGTGGGTAAAACAATAAAGTATGAATTCAATACTTCAGCTGATGCAGTAAGAATCTGGACAATACCTTATGAAGTATTTAATGAAGATAATATTCCGTTTACAGCTTCCGAATATGCGGATGGAGAGCTGAAAAAATACATTACAATAGATGAACAGAATAAGGCTACAGTTCAGTATTTCGACAAAGATGGGAAACTGATCCTGAAGAAGGTGCAATCAACTGATCTTGCCACGCCTGGTGATTATACCGGCTATAGTTCTTGGATGTGCACTTATTATGTATACGATGATTTCGGCAGGCTTTATTTTATAATAACTCCAAAAGCAGTTAATATTATGCTGTCGCAATCAACGGTCACATGGGCGCTTACTTCACCTGATGTTGCGACAGATTTGTGTTTTTGGTTTGATTACGACGCCAGGGGAAGGCTGATCTCTAAGAAGACACCCGGCGCTGGATGGATCTATATGGTATATGATAACCACGACAGGCTTGTTTTTACCCAAGATGCAAACATGCGGTTACACAAACAATGGTCGGCCAGGTTATATGATGATCTTAACCGCGTTGTGCTCACAGGCATGATCAATTATCCGTCAGGCTCCGGCGCGGGAGACTGGTCTGATTTTAATGACCTCCAGGCGTATGTTACAGGTAATACCGGTTCGGGAACCAACACTACTATTACAGTTGGGCATGCAGCATCTGTGAACGCCGCCGCCGATATTACGATTAACTCATTCCAAACAAACGGCCTTGATTATAAAGCCACTCATAGCATTGTCTGGGATATCGGGTTTGCAACCGACGACCAGACGAATCTGGTAGCGGAAATTGTAACGGCTTCATCTACATCCTACAACGAAGACCTAACGATCAATGATGATCCACGGCCATCGGGCTCCAATTTCATTGCACTTAATATTGCCTATTACGACGAATATAATTTTAAGAATAAAACCAATTCCGATTTTGCTTATTCGACAACTTATAGTAGCCAGCTGGTTCCCGGAAATAATCTTCACCAGGTGGATCTGCCGGATGCAACAGAGCAGCAAAAGGTATTTACCAGGGGAATGAGTACGGGATCGCGTAGAAGAGTATTGAATGACCCATCTGATCTCACATCAGGCAAGTGGATCACCTCAGTCAATTTTTATGATGAAAAAGGAAGGCTGATACAACAGCAGCAGGAAAACTATGCAGGCGGTAGTGATGAAAGCACTTCGCTTTATGATTTCTCCGGCAAACTGCTATGTAACTACGATGTTCACACTAATCCCCAGAACACGAACGCATCCTTGCAAACAATTGCAATTACAACAAACCTACTTTATGATTATTCCGGAAGATTGCTCGAAGTAAAAAAGATAATAAATGAGGACCCCCTTACGGAAAGAACCATTGTCAGAACTGAATACGACGAAACGGGCGCATTATCGAAGAAAAAGATCGGAGGCGTTCCAGGATCAGCAGCCAATGATCCTGATAACATACCTGCTTATCTTTCAGCCTATGCTACAAATCCCTCTGAAATCCTTAACTATGATCGTAATGTAAGGGGCTGGCTGAAAGGGATTAATAAGGATTATGCAAATGGCACGGGCAGCAGTGGCAGTTGGTTTGGTATGGAAATAAGTTACGACTGGGGATTCACCGACAACCAGATTAATGGCAATATAAGTGGCACTAAATGGCGAAGTAAAGGCGATGATGAACAGAGGGCTTATGGGTATGGATACGATCTGGCCAACAGGCTTCAGTATGCCGATTTTTCACAAGAAGCAAGTGGTAGTTATGCAGATGATGCCGTTATAAATTTCGATATGCGCATCGGTACAGTAAGCGGCGGCACATGGTCAGATAGTTATGACGAAAATGGCAATATCCTGAAGATGAAACAATGGGGCCTTAAATTGACAAGCAGCGATGTGGTAGACGATCTGGCCTATACCTACAATACTAACAGCAACCAACTCAAAAATGTAGTTGATGCAAACAACGAGCCTGCCACTGTTTTGGGTGACTTCAGAAGTTCGCAGACCTATATGACGGCCTTGGGAGGAGTTAAAACTTCTTCCGCAGTGGATTACCTGTACGACGATAACGGAAATATGAAAAAAGATCTTAACAAGGATATCACTGACGCAAGTATCCAGGCGATCCAATACAATTGCCTCAATCTTCCCTGGAAAATAAAAGTTAAAGATAAAGGCACGATAACTTATATCTATGACGCAACAGGCAATAAACTTGAAAAGATAACGCAGGATAATACTACGCCGCCTGCCGGTGAAAATAACCGCAGTAAATCAACTGTGTATTTAAATGGCTTTGTATATGAGAACAACGAATTGAAATTTTTTAACCACGGGCACGGACGTGTAAGGCCTACTGTTGTGAGTGGATTGCAGGACGCATTTAACTATGATTATTTTGTCAAAGACAACCAGAACAATGTGCGGGTGGTGCTGACTGATGAAATCCGGCAGGATACTTATCCTGCCGCCACACTGGAATCAAATGCGGTGGGCGTAGAAAGTGATTACTATTCCATCCAAACAGGCAATATTGTTGCCAACAGCGCCGCAGTGAATTTCACCGGAAATTCAGCCAATGTATACCCCAATAATAATGGTAACCCCCCCTACAACACCAACCCAACTAGCAGTACAAGTTCCAATAGCCAGAAATTATACAAACTGAATGGAAGTACATCGAACAGTATGGGCCTTGGCATCACACTTAAGGTAATGACAGGGGATGTGGTAGATGTTTTTGGTAAATCTTATTATCATCAAAGTGGCACAGTCAATAACTCCTATTCGCTTACAAGTGTTTTGAATGACCTGCTTAACGTTTTTGCTGCATCTTCAACTATAGTCCATTCCGGAAAAAATGTTACCGGAACACAGCTTCAGAGTTCTTCCACTACTACAACTGGGTTGACGGATTGGTTCCAGAATAATGTACCCAACCCTTCAAGCGGACCAAGGGCGTATATAAACTGGATCCTGTTTGACGAGCAGTTCCGGCCAGTTGAAGGTAATTGTGGCTTTGACGCAGTAAGTACATCCTCCGATCAGTTGAAGGATCATCACAGCACTGTATCGGTTTCTAAGTGCGGCTATTTGTATGTTTTTTGCAGTAATGAAAGCAACGTAGATGTTTTCTTCGATAACCTGCAGTTAATACACACCCGCGGGCCTCTTGTGGAAACCGATGAATATTATCCTTTTGGCGGAATCCAATCGGGTATAAGCTACAAAGCATTGGGGACACTCGATAATAATTATAAATTCAGCTCTAACGAATTGCAGGCAAACGAGTTTGCCGCAGGCACCGGTCTTGAACTTTATGATTTTAATGCGAGGATGTACGATGCACAGATCGGAAGATTTATGGCCGTTGATGCTATGGCAGGACTAATGCCTCATTGGAGTCCTTACGTACATAGTCTTGATAATCCAGTTTATTATATAGATCCCTCAGGGCTGCTTCCTGATCATTCAGGATGTGATGAAAGAGACGATGAAGGAGACAGGAGATATGCCTGGGATGAAAAAGAACGTAACGACCCGGATGCCTATAATTATAATGAAAAGGGTTACGCGGGTAGTTTCGAGAATGACCAAGCTACTCTAAAACCTCAATTAGATGAGGTGGTGGTTCATGGCCGCTTGGGAGAAACTTTTGACCCATGGGAAATCATCAGGGATTTTTTTGACCAGGAAGAAGGAGAGCGCGGTTCGGGAATGAGTTTCCCAACGGGTGCCGCATTTGATGGCAACGAAGGTAACAGGTTATTTGGGAACACTAGATCTTATAAGGCATTAGACAATGAGCATAAGATATATAATGTTCCGGGAGTCAGTTCTCTCTCTGTAGAGTCTTACACTTTTAGAAGCGATGGAGAAGATGGGTTCATAGCAACCGCTGACGAAGGATACAGTATGCCCGATTCGCGACCCGATGGCGGATCAATTACTTTACTGAAAACCGTGGAACTTGGAGTCAGTGATGAAGGCATTTGGGGCGGACTTAAAATAGGCGAAAATGAGGTCCATTTGGGAATTGGACTTGACTGGGATGAAGGTGTAATTTTAAGGCTCGGGTGGTCGAATACGAGTGATGATGGATTTGGTAATGGGCAAGATGCCAAGTTTACTTTGAATCCACTCGGTCTTATCCCCGCTTTAGTGGAGTATTTAGAATGGGGCACAGTTATTTTGTAAGCTCTGCCGATTATCATATCTTAATGATATCAAAAAGCACGGCTTCATACAAAAGATATCATAGTGATTAAAAATAAAGGTTTATATTATCGTGGTTTGTGGGGCGTTATTCCAATCTTCGGTGTAATCATTGGGCTATCACTCATATTGAAAGGCATCTTTAAATTTAAAGATAGAAAATTGACTATAGTTGGGAGCTTTGCAGTTTTGTGCTCAATGTTGATTTCTGGTTATTGCTATTATCAGTTATTCTTAAGCGAAGAAGCACAGGTTAGAAAAGCAAGGATTGCTCAAATCGAAATAAACGAACTGGTAAAAGATATTGAATTTTGGAAAACCCAACATGGAAATTACCCGGACAGTCTAAAACAGGTATTATCTATCGATAGACTGGCGCCATTGGTGGATCCGCTCAGTTCCAGTTGGCGTGGCAGAACAGAGTTGTTCAGGTATGAGAACCTTGGGAACAGGTACCGGATTTTCTCTGTCGGTATTGATAAGACAGCAGGGACTGACGATGATATTTTTCCCGATTTTAATAATCCCGGTAATAATAAATTTGGGTTTTCTAACCGGTAAAAGATATTATAGAAAGAATAAAAAAGAGTCCCGCTTTAAATGGGACTCTTTTTTTGCAAGAAAAAATCTTTGATCTTATTCAGCCGTTGTAGGATCAATAATGCTCGCCACCTCATTCACTTGGTTGGCCGGAAACCCGCCCTGCTTTGCATGTTCGAGCACCATTTCTTTATTGGGAGCAATGTACACACAGTAGATCTTATCTCCGGTTACATAACTCTGTAACCATTGTATCTGCGGGCCCATATTGCTGAGCACGCCACAGGAAGTTTGTGAAATACCTTTCAATTGTTCGGCTGTTAATTTCCCAGCTCCTGGGATCTCTCTTTCAATTACATACTTTGGCATAGTTGTATTTTTTAGATGAATGAATAATGGAGGGTAGGATCGGGTATGTTGTTAGTACGGCACAAAATATATGCCACCGAAAATTGGCGATTATTTTCGAAAATACAAAGAAATCGGGTTTACGTTAACAGTTACTTTAAATTTTAGGACATAAAAAAACGAAGTAACCTATAAGGTTCCGGTTGATCCATTCTAGCTTGAAAGTTTCTGCAGGGAACCTTATAGGTTACTTATGCGACATAAAAAAGCGATTGCCCATGATGTTGTCATGAACAATCGCCGGGGATGGTTTGAATTTATATCTTTTCGAAGGTCAGGTAATCCGTGCCACTTCCGCCGCCACTCTCATTTTCTAATTTGATGAGCGTAGAGCTTTGTTGGGTTACATGCCAATCATCGTTTAGCTCAAGAAAAGGATTTGTCGTTCCAAAATTGAGCACAAACTTGATGGTACTGTCGTCGTTTCCGTCCGTCCATGTACCATTTACAGTTGTGTTGCCTGTTTTTGTCACAACTACCGTTCCTCCTGTGTTGAATTGAAACTCGTACCCGGTGTAATGGTTGGTCTCATCGGTGCCATTGTCGTTGTAAAGAGTAACCTTCCATTTGCCTGTTTGCACTGTTTGCGTCAATGCGGCAACCTGGCTTGAAACAGAGTTGGAGTTATCATCTTTTTTGCAGCCAGAAAAGGAAGAGGTTAGGAGGATAGTAGCTAAAGCGGGAATCATTAATAACTTATTCATTGTTGTTTTATTTAAATGTTTTGAAATAGTAGTACATCTGCTTTACAGGAAGAGTAAAATATGCTTACCGGTTCCAACTTATGCTTCAACTACAGCTATAAGCCAACCTGGTAAGACTCGCGATAAATAAGAAAATTGACAGTGGGGTTAACTAATTGAAGTGATCTCGCAGAAAAGTGTCTGTGAAATCTTCGTATTGAGCGAAGCCGAAGTATCAATTAATCTGTGATCAAACTTTCGGAGGGTTCCAAACCCTATCGCAGAAATTTGAAATAATGAAAGGATCATTATAGTTGCCAAAAACACGCTTGTCTGCCCCAATTGGAGTTAAGCTGACCTCTCCCGACTTATTTAAAATGACAATTGAAGAATTATTGGCAATAAAGCCGGCGTGCGACTTAAAAGGTAATTGGCTATCACGATCATCGTCCTTGTTGTTCCCATCATCCGTGATATAGTGCATCACAAGAAAATGAACAAAAGAAACGGGGCCATCATGTTTTTTTGTCTCTTCGTAGTGCTCCAGCAATACATTTATCTTCAGCAGCTCATAGAGTTGAGTGGCAGAAAGCATGTAGATCGAAAGTAAAATTATTGCTGAGATCTTTTTCACAGGACGAAAATAGCAGAATTTGATACGCATCCTTGTAGTATCAACTCTTTAAATGGCGCTTTTTTGTTAACGCTTTGTCAAAATACAAGCGATGCTATTTACTCTTCTTTTGTAATGATTGAAAAGATATTCGGGCTTTGGGAAAGAATGTTTCTATCAGGCTCCTGAATAGAAATACATAATATAAATAGCAGAACACGCCCACCGACATTAGGAAAAGGCCTCCCAATATTAGTTTCCTTGGCATTTCGAACTCACGTAATAATTTGTACATGTAGAATAGCATTTCAAAGGCAGACCAAATAGCCAAGAGGTTTATGGTAAGAAAAAGGACTGTGGCTAAGAGCCAGTAAACTGCTATGATGTTTGCAGGCTTTTTTTGATCATTCTTTTCAATACTTCTATGAAAAAGATTCCATAGTTCTTTTATTGCTTCTTTGACTAAGTACAATCCAAACAATACATGTAATGAAATAAAGAACCAAAATGTACCTGGCATTTCACTTAGCTCCACTCCTCCAAACTTACCACCTGCAACGCCATATTGGATCTCAAACCTGATCAGGAAGAAGAATCCGGCAGCGATCAATAAGAAAACCAAACTGCTGATGAATGACTTGATTGAGTTCAAAATCTTTGTTTTAGGTTTAGTAGCTAGTCAGCTTTGCTGCTTGCCCTAATTATTTATATACCAGTTTGAGCCATGCTTTTATTATTTTTTGTAGTGCCTTCTCTTTGGACTTAACTTCCTCCAGATCCTTAAAGGTCGTTATTCTTCTGCCATCTTTGTAGTCTCCTGTGAGTATCCCCGAGCCATCCCTTACTTTGGCACCACTTGGGAAAACGAGCATTGTCCTGCCTTTGAAAAGATTAAAAACGGCTATTTCTCTTTTATATTCCTTTGGATCAAAGGGTTTCATTTCACCCGTAAAATAAAAGCTCGGGTTATTCCATTTTATGCGCTCGCCGATTTCCTTATCCGTGCTCAAAATAATTTGCCTGATGGATTCAACTATTTTGCCAAGGGCCGGATCAAGTCTTTTGATGTGCTCCGCTACTTGTTCCTGGTCGGATGGTTTGATCGATTTTGCCATACCGCTATTCTCTTTAGATTTTAATGGTCATAACTGACTACCCTCGATATTTTCCATCCAGTAGGCGTTTTCTTCCAGATCATCAAAAACTTGAAGGTGCCGATCTCTTCTTTTCCATTCTCCATATGCCTGAATTGATGGCTTCCAACTTCAATGGCGCCATAGTCTTTAAGTGGGTGAACTTCTAAGCTGCCTTTCACCAATTGCCGGGTTAATTTAAATTCTTTTTTAAACGTATTTCCGAAATTCTTAAAAACTGTTTGATAAGGGATCAGGCCGCCGTTATCCTGGTACCACTCCAGGTCTGTTGTAAACATGGGTTTAAATACTTTCATGTTTTGCGTGTTGAAAGCGGCGAACATGATGCTGTCGGCATAGGCGATTTCGTTGAATAGCTGTTGGGTAGTCGGTGCAACTTTCTTTTCTTGAGCAGCGATCGGATTTGCAAATGGCAATGTGGTAATGAGAACAAGGATCAGGGGACGAATTAGTTTGTTTGGTTGCATGCGACCGATTATGGGTTATAAATTAAAAGATATTTTTTCTGCTCACCGCAAAATAGGGTAAATACTTTTAGCCAGCTTTTTTTTGCTCGAGTTTGCGTGCCATTTCTAAGGTATGCTTCAGCGAGTTTGTGTTTGTCCAATTGTTGTGTCCGGGAATGATATATTTTGGCTTCCCGCATTTTCGTTGAACATTTTTTATAGTCGTGTAATAGTCTGTAACGCTGGCGTCTGCCAGGTTACCAAGATTATCATCTTCAACACTTTTCACCAGGCAGCCACCGTAAAGCAGTTTTTCTTTTTTGAACCAGATCACAATATTGTCTGGAGCATGCCCACGCCCGGGAAAATAAGTTTGAAACGAATATTGCCCGACTGCAAAAACGGTATCTTTTTCAATTAAGAATTCAGCTCTCTTCATGCCTCTTTTCTTGCTAAGTTCATCGGTCAGACTGGTAGTATAAGTTTTAATGCCCTGTAGCCTGTAGTATTCAAGTCCCCCGGTCCTGTCTTCATGAAAATGAGTAGCGATACAAAGCAATACCTTTTTATTGTGTCTTATCCTTATGCTATCCAACAAAGGCTGAAACTGTGTTGTATCCCATGGAGAATCGATCATCACGGCGCCGTCGTTCGTTAAAAGATACATCCCGTTTGCAGGGATGCGATTCCCTTTATAAAGATTGTATGTGGTGAAAACATAAAAGTCACCGGTTAGATGCGAGATCTTCAAACTGCTATCTGCATGCTGTCCAAAAATGTTTCCAAAAAGAAAAAAACAGATGATTGTTGTTGTAATACGCATGATTATTGCTTACACTCATTTTACTTTCCTTCGTTTATTGTTAGTCGATTTAGGCACTCCAATGAATTCCGGATAAAGTATTTATTGATTGAATCATTTTGCTTCGTTAATAACTCAAATCTAAATCTTATTTCATTGAGCCGCACATCTGAAATCGCTACAACGTATTTCGAGAATATTTTTTTTGACGAATCATACTTTGAGCCAAAAATAATTGAAAACCAGCTGCCATTTATTTGCTTTAAAGTATCTCCGATGACATAATCTGTGGTAGGATCAGATTTAAGAATTTCTATGTTCATTGGATGCGCCCTTATCGCTGATTTATGCTTAGAAGAATCGTCAATAGTAAGATTAAAGCCCCTTTTTTCCGTGTAATCTGAATGTTCAATAGTAAATCTTTCGACTGAATCAACCGGTCCGTCCCAAATCCAACCTGATTCTTTAATTATTGGTAGAGATGAAGGCTGAAAGCGATATTTCCTTTTACCGCAACCGTTGCAATCCGAAAAATGAGTCCAATAGAAAAATGTGTCGTAACGTTTAGGAACTGTAACTACAACCGAGCCAAGAGAATCAGGTAGTATTATAAGAGTGTCCCTGGCATTAAGTGGTGCAGCCGACGGTAGCAGCTTGGTTTCATTATGATGACAGGCTACAGAAATAACGAGTAATATAAGGATTGAAGCGTATCGCATTACACTGGGAATAGCTCATAAATATACTAATCTACTATGGTACTTTTGTTCATTTACCATGACTACATTTGTGCACCCTCTTTATACCCAATAAAAAAAGGTTGTCCCAAAGACAACCTTCTCAAATATCCTCAAACAAATATTTTACTTCACCGAAAACTGCTTCGTCTTCTTAAACCCATCCGTCATATCCTTCAACTGTAATGTGTATACACCAGCAGCCAGTGTCGGCACATAGAAATAGTCGTTGATATAAGTTGTTGTTACATCCATTTCTTTCTTCACTACCATTTGTCCTGCACTGTTGTAGATCAAGGTTGCATAATGTCCGGGTGCGATATTATTAATGGAGTAATGGAAAAGCACCCTTGTATCAACTGGTGTTGAATAAATAACCAAATCATTTGGTATCGGCAATGTAGTGAATGAAAGCTGGCTGCCATAAGCTGTTCCGCCGGCATTGGTGCCATAAGCTTTGTAATAGTAAGTGGTGCCTGGCGCCAATCCGTTCAATGTAACGCTGTACACACCCGCAACATTACTCGTGGCTGCAACCGATGTGCCCGTGCCATTTGCAAAACCATTGATGGTGCTGTATTCAATACCATAGGCCGTTACATTGCTGCAACCGATGCTGGCGATCGTTCCTGCAAGTGTAGCGCTACTGATGGTGATCGCTGATGCGGCGCCCGTTGTCATCGTTGGTGCGGTATTGATACCCGCGCCTGATGCAGCAACATTGCTGTTTGTGGCGCCGATCGTTACCGGTATATTTCCACTATAAGATATTGCGGCGGTAGGAGTGAACTTCACATAGATCACTTGACTGTAAGCTCCTCCAGGTTGTGAAAGCGAAAGACTCGATGTATAGGTTCCTGCAGCAGTCGTGGAGAAACTATATCCCGTAAGCGGACCAACAGTGACATTGCCCGCAGGTAAGTTTGCGCCGGTGACGGTAAACGAACCGGAAGCACTTGTTAATCCAACACACAACGTTCCGAATGCCGCAAGTGTTGATGTACTCAACACTGCTGTTGGGGAACAATTCACATTATGGCTCACAGATGCTGAATCTAAAAAGAAAGTAGTGTCTGATGCACCGATCTGCATTCTGAAACGATACCAAACCGTACCTGTTGGTACACCGGTAAGATCATCTATATAAGTGTAAGGACGTGATAAAAATGCGCCAGACAATCCCTGCTGATTGATCACAGTATAGTTACCGGCTGGCAATTTTCTTTCAACAAAAACATTTATCGTTGTATCGGTCTTCACCGTCCATTGCAAAATAGTATTGCAGGCAGAAGTGGTCACTGATTGTGTGTACAGTTGCTTGATCAACATCACAAATGATTTCTTCATATCCGGTATGCCATAACCCACGCGGTTATCGGGGATAGTGGCACGGGTTGCAGATTGTTGCATGGTATTGATGATGGTCATATTATTCACTTCGGGGAAAGCCTGCCAGAGACAGGTGCTGATGCCGGCCATATTCGGACAGGCAAATGATGTACCGCTGCCAAATGATGGTTGGCCATTGCTGGGGTTTGCGATAACTGCATTAACGCCAACATTAGATATGGAAGGTTTTACCTGTCCATCGGCACTCGGACCATAACTGCTAAAACTCCCCACAACGCCTGCAGTGCTAACGGCACCCACAGCGATTATGCTATCCGCATCAGCGGGAGTAATGATATAGTGCCATGAATTGGTGCCTTCGTTACCCGCCGCGGCCAACACTAATATTCCTTTCTTTGCGGCAAAATCGGCAGCCTTTGCGATCATGGTGGTGTTACCATCCAGGTCGGCATATACATGATTGAATATGGCGTTGTCGAATTGATTGTATCCTAAAGAAGTGGAAGAAACATCAATACCCAAACTATCGGCCCGCTCGATACCTGCACACCAGTTTTGTTCTTCGATAGGGTATTCGGAAGCCACATCTTCAGTGCGATATAAATAAACAGATACTTTGGGAGCCTGGCCCATAAAAACTCCGGGCATATTGGCTGTGATGGTGCTGAGGCAATTCATGCCATGCGAATTATCCTCATCCACGCTTGCATCGCCCGCAACAAAATCCCATGTGCCTAAAACCTGGCCGTTGTTGCGCAAACTGTCGAATGTTGGTAGTGTCAGGTAATGAAAAAAACCCGCATCTAACACCGCCATTTGCATTCCTTGTCCACGGAAACCATGGTTATGCAAAAACTCGCCTTGCGTGATATGCACTTGTCCGAATGATTGGCCATAACTATAATAGTCACTTGTGGTTTGTGGCGAAGTAGGAGAGGCGATAATTTGATTGGTAGCAACATCCATCTGTTTATTTACCAAATGATCCTGCGGGCCACCTCCCGCAAAAGGCGCAACAGGACTGGTTGCAAGCACGAATGGAAAACCATTTATCTTGGTCAGCGCGGCTGCATCCGAGGTTTGAATACAAACCTGGTTCAGCCATTTTGAAACGTTGAGTATCGTAACTGCTCCAGCCAAACGAATGCTATCGATATATCTCGGCGTGATGGGCAGATCGGTAGAATCGATCGGGATACTATAACGCACCCTGCGCTGGATCGAACGCGCAGTAAGGTATTGCGAAGGATTGGCAATGGTATAAGGATTTGTCCCTTTGTCTTTCAGGCGAACGATATACTTTGTGAACTGTGCATATCCTTCAACGCTGGAGATAGTGAGACCAATAATTAAGAGGAGTAAGAATTTTTTCATGGTATGTATTTGAAGAAAATAATTGAAGAGTGAAGTTACGATATTTTGAAACATGGTTTTATAACGAAACCCGCCATATCACTGAAATGCAGACGCTGAAAACCCGATTTAAGCTGCTCTGAACGCAATTTTACTTTTAACTTTTAACTCTTAACTCCTAACTATTGTACGCCCACTTTATCCATGTAGCGCCCCACGTGAATCCTCCTCCAAATGCTGCAAGGATCACATTGTCGCCTTTCTTCAATTGTTTCTCCCAATCCCATAGGCATAGCGGTAGGGTACCGGCAGTAGTATTGCCGTATTTCTGGATATTGACCATCACTTTTTCTTTTGGCAATCCCATGCGGTTGGCCGTGGCATCAATGATGCGCAAATTGGCCTGGTGAGGAACCAGCCAGGAAATATCATCAGCGGTCAAATTATTTCTTTGCATTAATTCATAACTCACGTCAGCCATTCCCTTCACGGCAAATTTGAAAACGGCCTGTCCTTCCTGGTATACATAATGCTCCTTCGCAAGCACGGTTTCTACACTTGCTGGTTTTGCAGAACCACCTGCCTTCATGTGCAGGTATTGCCTTCCGCTGCCATCACTTTTCAAAATGCTGTCAAGTATGCCATTGCCTTCGGTATCTTGTTCCAGTAATACCGCGCCGGCGCCATCGCCGAAGATGATGCAGGTAGCACGGTCGCTATAATCTATGATGCTGCTCATTTTATCGGCTCCAACTACAACCACTTTTTTATATCTACCACTTTCAATAAAGGAAGCGCCGGTGGTTAATGCGTATAAAAAACCCGAACAGGCGGCATTGATGTCAAAACTAAAAGCATTGCTGGCACCAATTTTATCACTTATGATATTGGCCGTGGCCGGAAAGGTCATATCGGGCGTAACGGTGGCACAGATAAGGCAGTCAATTTCAGACGGATCGATGCCTCGCTTTTTGCATAACTCCAACACTGCAGGTGCACCAAGATCGCTTGTACCCAGGCCCTCACCCTTTAATATCCTTCTTTCTTCAACACCGGTACGGGTACGGATCCACTCATCGTTGGTGTCTACCATGGTCTCGAGTTCTTTGTTTGTAAGGCGGTATTCGGGTAAAAATCCCCCGACAGCAGTGATGGCAGCAGTTATTTTTTGCATGCAAGCTTATGTTTAATGATTTCTTTTAATTCAAGGGCGGTAAAAATACAGAAAAAATGCCTCACCCTCCTTCTCCCCCTCCTGAAGGAGAGGGAGCGTACATTAAACATATCCAGACATCCATCTTTCAAATCCTAACTAGCACTTTCTTCGACAAAAATTTCAATCAGTAATTTCTTTCACAAATATCGGTTCGAATTGATCTTTGTGTCCCATCTCCGCTACATTCTTCTAGTTCCCTCTCCTTCAGGAGAGGGGTTGGGGTGAGGCTTTATAAAATACAACGTTTTGTTAAAACTTTCCAACGCCATTTTTAAGGGTATAGCTGCTAAATTATCCTTAATTTCGCTACCAGACAGGTACTGCTTATGTATGCATATTTGCAAGGAAAGTTTACGTATAAAAGTCCGGCTCAGGTTTATGTTGATGTAAATGGCGTTGGCTATGAGGTCAATATCAGTCTGAACACCTATTCTCACATACAAAAACTCGACGAAGGAAAATTGTTCACTCATCTGCAGGTCAAGGAAGATGGGCACGTGTTGTATGGTTTTTTCGATAAGCAGGAAAAGGACATGTTTGTGATGCTGATAGCTGTTTCTGGCGTTGGAGCAGCTACCGCGAGGATGATGTTGTCTTCCCTGAGACCTGAAGAGGTAAACAGGGCGATCCTGCAAAGCAACGTTAAGTTGCTCGAAAGTGTCAAGGGGATAGGAAGAAAAACAGCCGAAAGGCTGGTGCTTGAGTTGAAAGATAAATTGGGTAAACAGTCATTAGACGCACCGATTTCCGCCCACCAGGGCAATAGTTTGGAACAGGATGCGTTAAATGCCCTAACTGCCCTCGGCATCTCGAGATCACAGGCAGAGCAATCTATCCAAAAAGTTATCCTGGCTGAACCATCTGTATCGCTATTAGAAGATTTGATAAAAAAAGCCTTAAAAGCCATTTGAAAGAACTCTACGTTAATTGATTTACCGGATGTTGCTTATTAGAAAAAAATTTACAGGAGTACTGTGTTATTGTGTATTGGTGCTAACGCTAACAATGCTTAATAGCTTCAGATCATCGGCCATACCCTATCATTCCGAACTTTCACCGGCAATAGGAGATACTACCGTGCCCAATTACAGGGATAGCCTGCATTATCCCATCCACGACCGCAGGGGTGATTTCGTTTCAGATTACAGAAGAAGCACTTTTGATTTTAAGAATCCTTCCAACCTGAAGGATTCAGTGGTGTATGAACCTTCTACGCGCCGCTATATCGTATATGAAAAGATCGGTACTAAATATTACCGCACTACCACTTCCTATAGTTTCGACGAATACTGGCAACTGCGCAACCGGCAGGCCGAGATAGAATACTTTAAGAAGCGTTCGAATACACTCAGTCTTTTGAATCGCGGAAAGATAAAACCAAAATTATCACTGTACGATAACCTGTTCAACCGCCTCTTTGGTAATGGCAAGATCAATATTACCCCGCAGGGAAATGTGGACCTTACCGCAGGTTACCAGGGACAAAATATTCAAAACCCCACCTTGCCCGAAAAAGCGAGGAAGAACGGTGGCTTCGATTTTGACATGAATGCGCAGGTGAATGTGAATGCCGACATTGGCGGTAAATTAAAATTCCCGATCAACTATAATACGCTTGCCAATTTCGGACAGGAAAATCAATTGAAGCTGGATTACACCGGCACATCGGATGAGATCATCAAGCGTTTTGAAATGGGAAATGTTTCCTTCCCTTCACGCAGCACATTGATACCGGGTGCACAACAATTGTTTGGTATAAAAACACAATTGCAATTCGGTAAATTATATCTCACTACGGTTTTCGCCAATCAAAAATCGCAGCGCCAATCGGCCAACCTGCAGGGCGGCGCCGCATCACAGTTATTCGAGATCAAGGCGGATGAATATGAAGAGAACCGTCACTTCCTGATGGCGCAGTATTTCCGCGCTAACTATAATAAAGTGATGTCGAATCTGCCTCAGCCGATCACTGATGTGCAGATATTGAGAATGCAAGTGTGGGTGACCAATAGGAACGGCCTCACTACTGAAACACGCGATGTTGTTGGATTAGCCGACCTCGGTGAAGATAATCTTCCAAATCCCGGTATTCCAAGCAATGCTACCAACCCGCTTTATGGCGCTATCATTGCAAACCCCGCCAGCAGAAATCCATCTACGGTTTTTAATACATTGACGGGTGCACCGTACAACCTGAAACCTGTGCAGGATTTCGAAAAAACATTTGCACATAAATTAGATTCCACTCAATATACCTGGAACTCAAAAGTTGGTTTCATTTCACTGAGCCAGCCATTGCAAACAGACGATGTACTTGCCGTGGCTTACCAATATTCCTTTAGGGGAAAGATATACCAGGTGGGTGAATTTTCGGAAGATCTTCCGCCGGATACATCATCAGGCAACCAGAAAATATTATTCCTGAAATTATTAAAAGCAACATCACAAAGGCCCAATCTGCCGATATGGGACCTGATGCTAAAGAATGTATATGCCGTTGGATATGGTGCTTTAACACCGCAGGACTTTAAACTCGACGTGTTGTACCAGGAGCCAGGGCTTGGATGGAAAAGATATGTTCCTTTTGGTGATAAGAACCAGGGCTCACCGATCATCTCGTTGATCAACCTGGATAGGTTGAATAACCAGGGAGATCCGCAGCCCGATGGCGTGTTTGATTACGTGGAAGGATATACCGTGTACTCACAATACAGTCGCGTGATGTTCCCTGTGTTGGAACCTTTTGGTCGCGACCTGGCCAAGGGGATCTATAATAACCCCAACAATCCGAACATTAAGGACTCATTATATTATGCGCTGTATGATTCCATCAAGGCGGTGGCACAACAATACCCCAATCTCAACCGATTTGTACTGAAGGGCTCGGCGAAGATATCGGGCTCATCGGATATCAGCATCGGCTACAATATTCCACGTGGTTCAGTTACCGTTACCGCAGGTGGAAGAGTGTTGTTGGAAGGAGTGGATTATGATATCAACTACGATCTTGGAACGATCAAAGTAATTAATACGGCGATCATCAATTCCGGTTTGCCGGTGCAGGTGCAATACGAAAACAATGCATCGTTTGGCCTCATACAGAAAGGTTATATGGGGATTCGCTGGGACTATATGGCGAAAAATACCCCAAGGCAACAACTGTCTTTTGGTGGTACTATCGTTCGGTTAAGCGAAAGGCCTTTCTTCAGTAAGGTGAGTTATGATAATGCCAATGCCGGAGGCACCAACGAGCCGATCCGCAATACCATGTATGGTCTTGATGTGAACTGGAGAAAAGATATACCGCGGCTAACCAAGTTACTGGATAAGCTGCCGTTCTATAAAACCACGGCGCCATCAACCATCAATGTATTTGCCGAAGGCGCTTACCTGAAACCCGGCCATGCGCCACAGATCGGTAAGGGATCAAAAGGTATCATCAATATTGATGATTTCGACGGAACGAAATCGGGCATTGATCTTCGTTTCCCACCTATTTCATGGGCATTGGCTTCCATTCCTGAAGGTGCAACAGACAGGAATGGTGTGCTGTTATTCCCCGAAGCATCGTTGAATGATAATATAGATATAGGAAAGAAGCGTGCTAAAATAAATTGGTACCAGATAGAACCTACACTTCAACAATACAAGGGTTCCAATAATCCATTCAGCAACGATAGGGTTACATTGAGCGATCCAAGAGTAAGACAGGTTTATCAAAAAGAGATATTCCCGCAAAAGACAACGGGTTTTGGCGAAAGTCAATTGGTGACTTTTGACCTTGCTTATTATCCTGATCAGAAGGGCCCTTATAATTACGATGCCATTAATGTAAACGCAAACGGTACATTAAAAGATCCGAATACACGTTGGGGAGGATTGATGAGAAGTATCGATCAAACCGATTTCGAAACAGCAAATATTGAGTTCATCGAATTCTGGGTACAAGATCCCTTCATTAAATACCCGCAGAACCCAACCATCGATCAATCGCAGGGAGGTAAATTATATTTCAATCTCGGTAATGTTTCGGAAGATGTGTTAAAAGATGGAAAACGTTTTTATGAAAATGGGTTGCCCACACCTAACATACCATCTCCTGTTGATAACTCAAGCTGGGGACGGGTTCCCAACAATCCTATACAGGTTACCAATGCGTTCAGCAATGATCCCAATGACAGGATCTACCAGGATATTGGTTTTGACGGATTGAATGATACTGCCGAAGTAAATAAGCGTGCAGCATATTTGAATGATTTGAAAACCAATTTCGGTCCCAACTCTGCGGCCTATCTCGAAGCGCTTACCGATCCTTCTAATGATGATTATCATTATTATCGCGGCGATGATTATGATGCGCAAGGTGTTAGTTTGCTTGGCCGTTATAAAAAATTCAATAACCCTGAGGGCAATTCACCGATCTCCAGTGGTACCGATTATTCTTCTGCAGCAACATTGTACCCGGATGCAGAGGACCTGAACCGGGACAATACACTGAATCAAACTGAAGAATATTTCCAATACATTGTAGATATTAAACCGCCGACTGCCCTCGAAATGAATATAGGTACCAACTATATCATCGATAAGAAACAGGTGCCGGTTAACCTGGTTGATGGCACAACACGTAATGAGATCTGGTACCAGTTCAGGATACCCATCGCGGAGTATGAGCGGAAGGTGGGCCAGATCCCTGATTTTAAATCAATACGTTTTATCAGGATGTTCCTTACAGGATTTGCAGATAGCGTGGTAATGCGTTTCGGTGAATTGCAGTTCACCCGTAACGTGTGGAGGAAATTCCAGTACAAGATCGACACAACAGGAATGTACACGCAGGTGAACCCTGCCGGAACGGAGTTCAACCAGGGTGCTGTAAATATTGAAGAGAATGACAAGCGTGATCCTTTACCTTATCGTACGCCAACAGAAGTAGAAAGGGTACAAACCACCAGTAACAATGGTGTTAACCTTTTGCAGAATGAGCAAAGTATGAGTCTCCAGTTCTGTAATTTGGGTAAAGGTGATGCAAGAGGTGTGTTCCAAACTTTTGCCAATCGCGATCTACGCCAGTTCCGCAAACTGAGCATGTACATACACGCGGAAGAAGCAAAGAAGACAAATCCTTCGTTGGAAAATGTACCGAAAGCACTTACCGCCGTGGTGAGATTGGGAACCGATTTCGTGAACAATTATTATGAGATCAGGATACCATTATCGCTAACCGGTTTGGGTGCCGCAAATATGGACCCTAATTCAGAAGCTTATAATGATACACTGTGGATAGGACATAATGGTTTGGATGTAGACCTGCAAACCCTGGTGAAGATGAAGGAAGAGCGTAATCTTTCGCAAGTGTCTACAACTGTTCCTTTTCATCAAACGCAAAGCAATGGTCACGTTTATTCGGTCCTTGGAAATCCTAATCTTGCTGAGGTGAGAGGTATCTTGATAGGAGTTGAAAATTCCAACTCACTGTCTCCCGCCTGCGGTGAGATGTGGGTAAATGAATTAAGCCTTTCTTCACTGGATGAAACGGGAGGATATGCTGCATTGGCCAGGATAGATCTGAACCTGGCTGACCTTGGTACGATATCCGTATCGGCCAATGGACATACCACGGGCTTCGGAACATTGGAGCAACGCATCAACGATCGTTTCCGTGATAACTTCCTGCAGCTTGATGCCTCTGCAACAATGGAACTTGGAAAGCTGTTGCCGAAGAAGGCTGCGATGTCGATTCCGGTATTTGCCAGCTATTCACAATCAGTAAGCAAACCGGAATACGATCCTTTTGATCTTGATATCAAACTTAAAGACAAGGTTAAGGGTGCGCAGACAAAAGCAGAAAAAGATTCAATAAGGAATAATGCAATAGATTTCACGTCAACTACAACGGTGACCATCACCAACATGCGTAAGAACAAAACGAATACGAAAAAATCGCATTTCTATGATGTGTCGAATTTCGACGTGAGTCTTTCTTACTTAAAAATAAAGGCACACTCACCATTGATCGAAAGCAATGAAGTGACAAGGCGCCGCGGTGCATTAGGGTATAATTTCTCTCCTAAGCCGAAATATATCGAACCATTCAAAAAAATATTCAGGAGAACAAAAACGCATTGGTTCGATCTTATCAAAGATTTCAACGTCAACTTTATTCCTTCGCAGTTAAGCTTCCGTGCGGATATCAACAGGCAGTTTGGTGCGATACGTCCGCGTAGTGTAGGGGCTTCCAAGTATTCGATCCCCGAAACTTATGACAAGTATTTCACCTTCCAGCGAGATTATATCCTGCGTTGGAACCTCACCCGTTCTTTGAATTTTGATTTTACCGCAACCAACAACTCACGTGTTGATGAACCAGATGGAAGGATCGACACCAAGGAAAAGAAAGATACGGTTTGGAGGAATTTACTCAAAGGCGGAAGGAACACATTGTATAGTCAGACGGCTAATTTCACTTATACTGTGCCTACTGCAAAATTTCCATTGATCAGTTGGACCACATTGAATCTCCGCTACCAGGCCAGCTATCGTTGGATAGGCGCATCAAGGCTGGCGGTGAATATGGGTAACTTCCTGGAAAATGGACAACAAAAAGAAGGTACACTTCAAATGGATTTCACCCGCCTCTATCAAAGATCAAAATGGCTGAGCCAATTGGATAAGCCATCAAGTGTTGAGGACAGGGACAAATGGAGACATCGTATTACGAGAGCAAAAGATTCTGTGACAACAAAGAGTGGAAAGAAAGTGCTGAGAACAAGGAGAATTGTGGATCAAACTGCAATGCCGTATGTAAGCACGCCGCTGAAGGTATTGGGTAAAATATTGACTAGCATCAAGCAGGTAAGTGTTTCGCTTTCTGAAAATGCCAATACAAGATTACCCGGTTATACAGATAGCACACAATATGTGGGACAGAACTGGAAGAGTATGGCGCCGGGTATGGATTTTGTGTTGGGCCGACAGCCGGATACCAATTGGCTCAATAAAGCTGCCGACAGAGGATGGATAACGAAGGATACTACTTTCAATTCTTTGTTCATGCAGAATTTTGATCAACGCTTAACTATCACCGCACAGTTGGAACCGGTAAGGGACCTGAATATTTCAGTTAACCTGAGCAAGACCTTTAGTAAGAATTATTCTGAAGTGTTCCGCTATATCGATACGACCGGTGGACCGAATTATCAGTTTATGCATTTGAACCCTTATGCGGGTGGTGGATTTGACGTGTCATATATCGCCTTCAAAACCTTGTTTGGCAAATTTGACCCTAACCGCGTTTCGGAAACCTTTAAGAAATTCCAGGAGTATCGTTTGGTATTATCGGAGCGCCTCGGCAAAGCAAATACATATAATGCAACTGTGCCACAGCCTGTAGGCGCCGATGGGTATTACTACGGTTATGGCCGCTATGCAGTTGATGTGTTGGTTCCTGCATTCATTGCCGCTTACACGGGGCAGGATCCGCACAATGTTGCGCTTATCAAACAAAGCAATCCGAATATCAAGTCTAACCCGTTCAAGGCCATCATACCGAAGCCTAACTGGAAGCTCGATTATAATGGATTGACCCGTTTGAAAGGCATGAGTAAGATATTTACCAACTTCACGGTATCGCATGGCTACACCGGTAACCTGAGCATGAATGGATTTACCTCTGCGTTGTTGTACCAGGATGTATCGAGGTATGGGTATCCTTCATTCTATGATACAGTGTCGAGAAATTATATTCCATACTTTCTTGTTCCGAATATCAGTATTGGAGAGCAGTTCTCTCCATTGCTGGGTGTTGACATGATGTTCACTAACCAGCTGCAGGCCAAGTTTGAGTACGCCAAAACAAGACAGCTTAGTTTGAGCCTCGTAGATTATCAATTGAGTGAAGTGCGCAGTACGGAGTTCACCATCGGTGCAGGCTATCGCAAAAAAGGATTGAAATTCTTCAACCTTACGTTGCCGAAGTTCTTAACCGGTAAGGGTGGTGGAAAGAAACTGGAGAACGAGATCAACTTCCGCCTTGACTTTAAGATCAGGGATAACGTGACGGCCAATAGCAGGCTCGACCAGGATAATAATTTTGCAACCGGCGGCAGTAAGGAGATCACGATCTCTCCAACGATCGATTATTTCCTCAACAACCGTGTGAACATAAAATTGTATTTCGACCAACGCCGTGTTAAGCCTTATATCTCATCCAGTGCACCGATCACTAATACGAGAGCGGGAGTGCAGGTGAGGATATCGCTGGCGCAATAATTGTCTGACGCCCTCGTCTGACCAATTATTGAGGAAACGAAATGTTTGATAAGTAAGATTTAATATTTTATAGAACTTATAGTTGAAAGGCCCCGAAAATCGCGGGGCCTTTTTATTTGTTTTTTGAGATATGGAGATGATAAGCACAAAATGTTCTGATGGAATGTGAGGCCTCTTTTCATATTCTGGTTACCCACGAGATGTTCCTAACGGAACAATTGAGGCTGTCTGCTTTGTTCCGTTAGGAACATCTCGTGGGTAACAAATCAGCGGCCATGCTTTACGTTCCATCGGAACGTTTTGTGTTGGCGGAGAATAAGGAAACGTATATTGGCCGGGATTTTTTTATGGTCAGACGAGGGCGTCAGACCATAAAAAAATCCCCCGAAAATTCGAGGGACTTCTTATAAATCTATACCAAACACAAAAAACTTAAGTCTTATTTATTAGATCTTACTTCACTTTCTTCAACAACATCACATAACCACATAAACCCTTTTTCTTCTTATTCACCTGTACAGGTTTCATCATGTGGTATTCGGAGAAACGGGGGATATAAGTATAGCTGATCACATTTCCATCAACATCGCCCCACATCTTTTTTTGATACACCACCTGTTTCTCGTTCCAGTCGTACATCCTTACTTCATATAATTTTGAGGTGATATCGCCGATAAAAACAAACTGGTACCATGCGCCTTCTGTCAATGGAACGATCACCGGCATTTCATATTCACTTTCCATTTCCATTGAAGCTTCCTTTAAAACAACAAATCCCAATTTCCCTAATTCTTGTTTGATACTGTCGGCCTGGTGTTGTATTGCGGGAGATGAGCAAGGCGATTGACGGATAACGTCCTGCGCTTGCAGTTTAATTAGAAAGACAATAAAGAGACTGACTAGCAGTATGCGGTTTTTCATTCTGGAATTCTCTTAAGGTAAAAGCAATGATACAAAATGCTACCTGTATTGCAAACGCCAATTTGTAGGATACGGGTAATCTCTAAGAAAACGGAGGACGCTGGTATATTATTGTGTTATGTCAAGAAACATGCCAATGCTCGTATTTTTACTTACTTTTTATAGAAATAATACGTGCCCGCCTGCTGCACGCATGTCATTGAAACGTCATTTATACACACATGAGGGGGAAGGCCCGCACAATAAAAAACGGTATCGGCGATATCTTCAGCGGTGAGGGGTTTATAACCATCGTAGGCTGCCGTGGCTTTTGCTTCTTCTCCCTTGAACCTGACAAGGGAAAATTCGGTTTCAACGGCACCCGGATTTACGGAGGTTACTTTGATATTATGCTTCATGAGGTCGATCCGCATTGATCTTGAAATGGCATCCACCGCGAACTTGCTGGCGCAATACACATTGCCTTTTTCATACACTTCTTTTCCGGCAATGGAACCCATGTTGATGATATGTCCGCCACCCATTTCGATCATCAACGGCACTATGGCTTTACTTACGTAAAGCAACCCATGCACGTTAGTATTTAGCATCGTTTCCCAATCCTGCATATCAGCATCTTCAAAACTGTCTCTTCCAAGAGCGAGACCGGCATTGTTGATAAGGATATTTATTTTTTTCCACTCGGCCGGAATATCATTCAACGCAGCAGCGACTGCGTCCTTATCCTGTACATCAAAACAAAGCGATAATACTTTCACATGGAATGTTGATTGCAATGTTGTTCTCAACTCATCGAGCCGATCCTGTCTTCTGCCAGTGATGATGATGTTATCGCCCGCTGCAGCAAATTTTTCTGCGCAGGCTTTTCCGATACCGGATGTAGCTCCGGTTATTAGGATGGTTCTTTTCATTATGGAAATTTGATTAACCCCGACAGCGGTCAACGACCCTGTCGGCGGTGTTTTGGAGAATTTCATTATATACACCGCTGTCGGGGTCTGCGACCGCCGACAGGGTGACGCGATTATCTTATCAACACCGCATACCCCTTCTTCTTCTTCACTTGTCCTCTGTAAGTGACACCCTCGCAGTACCAAACATAAGTGGCAACATCCTGGGCCTTGCCTTTATAAATACCGTTCCAGCCTTTTCCTTCTTCGGTTGTTTCGAATACCATTTCGCCGAACCGGTTAAAGATCCTGAAGTAATTCAGTTGTTTCATTCCACGCAGGATCGGCGCCAGTTCTTTATTCAATCCGTCGGGTGCCCATGCTGTTGGAACATAAATGTCTGGATCAACATTGTACCATTTTATCCTGATGGTATCCCTTGCTAAACATCCGTTAGCTGTTGTCACAAGACATTCATAATTTATATTTCCATGAGGAAGTGCAATGGGGTTATTGATCGCAGTATTGTTCAACCACAGGTTCGGACTCCATGAATAAGTGCCGCCGCTTCCGATGGCGTTGAGATATAAGGGTTCGCCTTCTACAACGATCGTGTCGTGAGGGCCGGCATCTACAAACGCTTTTGGATGAAGCAGTACCCAAACGGTGTCTCTCGCAGCTTTCGGACAACCGAGTGTATCTGAAACTGTCACTACGTACTGGATATTTCCAAATGGTTTGGTGCAGGTAGGATTAGGTAGGTTCCTGTTATTTAAGAAAGTAACCGGCGACCATAAATAAACGCTTCCACCCGTTGCATTTAATTGGGTAGAAAAGCCCGGGCATAATATTGGATCTGGGCCGGCATTAGCAACAGGATAGGGTCCCACTTTAATGTGAACCGAATCTATATTCTCGCAGTTGCCGATATTACCAATACAATAATAGGTGATGCTTGTGAGCGGCGTAGCAAAAGGATGCTTCACCGTTGTTGAACTAAGATAAGTAGAAGGGCTCCAGTTAAAGTGCAACGCATCACTTACCGGCCCCAGTGTGACCCTGTCGGTAGCACAAATGCTGGTATCAGGTCCTGCATCGAGTGTTACCCTGGATTTTACATCAACGAAAACAGAATCATCAGTATGGCAACCTATCGCGTCGGTAAGGCGCACATGATACCATGTAGGTATATCCGGGCTCACTAATGGGTTAGGCGAATTAACGTTGTTGATCATATAATTCGGGGTCCAGCTATAACTGCCGGTTCCGCTTGTGCTGATCTGCAGGGTATCGATGATGCAGATCAATGTATCATTCATCAGGGTGAGCGCGGGCGGTACACCAACATCAACAAAAACATCGTCGGTACGTAATTTACTGCAACCGGTTACGCCTACTGAAACTGTATAAGTTGTAGGTACCAATGGCGAAGCGATTGGGTTGGCGATATTTGGATTGCTCAATCCTGTTGTTGGCGTCCAAGAATAACTATTGCCCCCGGTGGCGTTGAACTGCACGGAGCCTTGGTTACCCGGACAAACATATTTATCTGGTCCGGCATTGGGATTTGCCAGCGGGATCACGTTTATGGTATGCGTTTTATTGGCGACGCAATGATTGCCCCATCGGGTAACCAATGTGTAAGTGGTATTTGCTATCGGGTAAACTCTTGTTATATCACTATTGGGCGATTCGATCGTACCTGGCGGTCCCCATTGCCATGTGATGCTGGTAGCGTGGTTAGTGGTGCCCGTAAGTGTTACCGTGTCTTCTTCACAAATGGTAGTTGGCCCCGCGATAAAATTTACCAGGTCGAATTTGGGATAGATGGTCAAAGAATCGCTGTTCTTGCAACCTGTTGCGGCGGTAAGCACGCTAACGTATTTTGTGGTAACAGCCGGGAACACCATTGGCGTTGCGCTGTTTGCCCCGATGATATTGTAATTCGGTATCCAGTTAAAGCTACCGGTGCCAACTCCAGTTAGTTGAAGTGTGTCGAGGCCACAATAGGTTGAATCTTTCGGGAAAACTGTAATGGTAGGAATATCATTGATAAAGATCGAAGTAGTAATGAATTTTTGGCAGCCCAGGTTACTGCCCACGGTCAGGGTTACATTGTAGGATCCTGCGTTAGCATAAATATGTGTAGGATTCTGTGAAGTTGAGCTGTTGGCAGAACCGCTTCCGGGATCACCAAAATCCCAAAGCCAGGAATTTGCAAAGCCATAATTGGTTTTGGTAGTATCCTGGAATTGTATCGCTACGCCTTTGCACATTGGTGCGCTAAAAGAAAAGCCTGGAAAAAATCCAGGGAAGACAGCCAATGGTTTTATGATCGAATCAACACACTGTCCGTTGATAGATACCTTAAGCTTCACATTAAAATTTCCTGCTGCTGTAAATGTGTGTACAGGGTTAGCAAGCGGTGATGTATTGTTCGGCCCGCTTGCAGGATCGCCAAAATTCCAGTCATGCGAGGTTGGATTGCCTGCGCTATTGTCGACGAAATTCACTGTAAATCCATCACAGGTTATCGGGGTGAAATTTGGATCGGCGTGTAACGGATTACAAAATGCGACCTTTAGATGGATCTCCTTTCGGGTCTCACCTATGTACACACCAAGCCTGTATTCTTTCACCAGCACGCACACGACATACTCACCCGGCGGCGGGGCGACTCCGCTTATAATTCCCGTAACAGGATCAATGGTCACGCCTGCCCCAAGCGGTTGAGTTCCCGAATAAGGTAGCTGGTATGGTGCAATTGTGTAAGGTGGCGGGGAGGCAGGGCTAGGATTGGATACAACGTTATCAGCGCCGGTATATGCGCCGGTAAAGGAATAGGCCAACGAATCCAGGTCCGCATCGGTAGCCCTAAAATCCATGATAAAAGGATTATCACCGCAAACCACCGCCGTGTCATTAAAAATAAATTTGGGGCTCGAATTTACCGGTGCAGTTAAACCGTTATTGGTTCCTGGTATCTTGATCGTCCATGTACCACCTATGTTATCAGTGGGAGGAGCTAAATTACTGATACCGGCGATCCTGCAGCAGCGCTGCTTTGATATGATATAGCCGTCGGGTGTAGCCGCCAACTCTACGATGGTCTCATAATTAATGATCTTATAACATCGGGTGGGGACTGGGTTGATACAGGGATAACAAGAATTTGTTATGCACCCGGAAATACTGTAATCCGGGGCCGCATTCACTGATATGTTTTGTATTAAATTATAAGGGGCCGCTCCATTAAAAAAAGAAAAATCCCAGGTAGGTTCAATTAAACTGGAAGCACAGTTGATGTATAGATTGAGGCCGATCCTATACCTGAGTTTGGCCGGGTCGATTATGCCTGGCCCGAGATATTCATAATACATCCAGCCACCCTTCGTGTGCGTTGCATAAACATCCTGCAGGCAAACGATCGATATACTGATTAGCAGCAGGTATTTCTTCATAAAAGTAGGCTTGGCAGCGGTATGATGCTAAAAGTAATGAAAAACGCTGTCTTTAGCAATAAAGACAGCGCTCAAAATTTTTGAAAATAAACTGGTTTTACCTGATCAACACTACGTATCCTTTCTTTTTGATTTTTGTGCCCTTATAATCAGTGGCTTCTGCATACCACACGTAGGTGGCAGCGTCCTGGGCCTTGCCGCCAAAGGTTCCATCCCAACCGGCGTTTGGATCAGTGTTTGAGTATAATAGCTGCCCCCATCGGTTGTATACCCTGAACAGATCCAGCGTTCTGATCCCCCTGAGTATGGGAACAAACAATCGATTTAATCCATTCGGACTAAATGCCGATGGCACATAAAGATCTGCTGGTATCTTGTATACATTCACCTTGATGCTGCCGAAAGCGGAACAGCCGATATTATTGCTTACTCTTACAAAATATTGAATGTTCTCCTGTGGTAACGCAATTGGATTGGAGATATTCGGATTGTCCAACCAGGTGGATGGGGTCCAAAGATAATTGATGCCTCCATGCGCATTCAATTGCAAGGGCTGCCCGAGTACAACAGAAGTATCCACGGAACCGATGTAAGCAGTGAGCCTGTCCACCAACACTGCCACCGTATCTTTTACTGCTTTCGGACATCCTATGGTGTCCCTCACAGTAACGATATAGCGTACACCTGTTGTAGGATTGACCACGCGTGGATTTGCAATATGCGAATTGTCAAGGAAGGTCGCCGGACTCCACGTGTAGATACTTCCTCCCGATGCCTGTAATTGGGTAGATGTACCAAAACATATTTCCTGGTCAAAGCCAGCATCAGCCAAAGGATAAGGAACGGTTTTTATTTTTATGTCGGCCTGCGAAACACATTTACCAATATTTGCTACCACGTGATAAGTGGTCAAAGGATCCGTTGGTGTTGCCGTGGGATTCATAATGGTAGGGTCATTCAGGCTTCCTGCCGGGGTCCAAACATAATGCAAAGCATCACTGTTTATTTTAAGAACGATGGCGTCTCCCAGGCAGATGGTACTGTCAGCTGGTTTGATCAAGGTCGTGAAAGTCACGACGTTTACTCTCACAGTGTCTGAAGTAACGCATCCAAAAGGATCGGTGAGGGTAACCTTGTAAGTGGTGGTTACGTCCGGACTAGCCAATGGCGAAGCGGAGTTTACGTTGCTGATATTGTAATTCGGCGTCCATAAAAAGGATCCTGTGCCGATCGCGTTTAATTGCAAGGTATCGAGATAGCAGATCAATGTATCGTTGCTTACTTCCAAAGGCGGACTGTTAAGTATGGTAATGGTTTTAATAACCGTCTTAACGCAGCCTTTACTGTTGCCAACGACAAGTGTTACATCGTAATTCCCCGCGGTTGCATAAGTATGTAAGGGGTTTGGTATGGTTGATGAGTTGAGCGGAGAAGATGGATCTCCAAAATCCCAATTCCATGGCGTTACCATACCAAACTTTGTGTTAGTTGTGTCTATAAATTGCACCGGTGTGTTTGTGCATTGCCCATTGGCTAAAAATCCGGCAAAGAATCCTGGGTAAACATTTACCAGGGCAGTTGTTGAATCCGTGCATTGCTGTCCCCTGTTGACCACCAATTTGAGTTTATAGACGCCAGTGTCAGCATATGTATGCACTACAGTAGCTCCTGTGTTTGAAGTATTACCATCGCCGAAATCCCAGTCAAAGGTTTGAATGTTCGCGAGGTCACCCGCATCGGTAAAGGTTTGTGTATACCCATCGCAACTGTAATAGACAGGATCAAGCACGGGTTTGGTAGATGAACAATCTGCTACTTCGATGTGCAATGATTTTCTTACTTCCGCCACCTTGATATTAGTGCCTCTTTTGTATTCGCTAACCACCACTGTTACTACGTAAGTGCCTGCACCAGGTGCTACACCACTTACTATACCCGTTTTCGGATTAATAGTAACAGCATTTCCCAGCGGAGTAAAACCCGAGAAAGGCAATTCATAAAATACGCTGTTATATGGGGGTGGGCTCGCTGGGCCCATAGGAACACCAGTACTTAAACCACTATATGCCGGAGTAAAACTATAAGCCAGTGAATCGTCGTTTATGTCGGTAGCGCTAAAATCGAAAGTGAAATAGGAATGCTGACAAATAATGGCGGTATCGTTTTGAGCAAATTGTGCGCTGGTATTCTTCTCGGCTCCCGCAATGGCTGTGCCCGGTATTTTGACTGTCCAGGTTTCGCCAACATCGTTGGAAGGCGGCGATATGTTTATGATTGATCCGATCCTGCAACATCGCTGATAGGAAACCACGTAACCGTTGGCGGTTGCAGGCAGATCTTGCTCAGTACTATAGGTCGTGATCTTGTAACAAATATCAGGAATAAGGCTTACGCAGGGGTGGCATTGTTGTGATGAACAGTTTTGGATGTTGTCGGATGTTGTATAGGTTACAGGGATAGTATACAATGTCTGACGCGTCACCGGATCAAAAATGTAAAAATTAATGGTGGGCTCAAATTGCCCCGATGTTAAATTGCAGGCGGTGTAAAATTTTAAGGTAATGCGATATTTGTTGGTCCCTGCGGTACTCCCAGGACCTAGGTATTCATAAAACATCCAGCCGCCCTTGGTATGCATGGCAAGGAGATCTTTAAAGGACAAAAGCGATAAAACAAACAGAAAATAGTATTTCTTCATCAAGGGCAATTTCAGCGATAACTATGAGACCTAAAATTAGCTAAAAACGCTGTCTTATTTGTTAAGGAATATTAAATGTAAAAATGGGTCAAAGCCAATGTGCCAATATGCAGATTTGCAAATGTGCAAACAGGCATTCGTTTAGCTAGATGCACCCTTCGATTCATTTGCATATTTGCACATCTGAAAATTTGCAAATGATCTCATTCACCCTATCCGTTTCTTCCAACATGCCCATGTGTGCACTATTGCGGAGAATGTGTACCTGCGAGATGGAGGGCAGGTAACACTGTTGCAGGCTCTGTTGAAAAGGCACTGCATTGTCATATTCGCCGATGATGAAGAGGATGGGGCCGGTAAAGGTTTTCAATACCTCGGTTCTATCTGGCCTTGCGATCATGGCCTGGTAATATTGGATCAATGCTTGGGGAGTGAAGGATCTGCCTTTTTCTATCAAGGCGGCTGACTGTTCTATTAAGGGGTCTGACGGTTTAGAACCGTCTGACTCTTTGAACAAACCCAGTATACTCGGTTTTAAAAATTCGTATGCACCATTATTTTTTATGAACTCGATGGATTTCCTTCTTGCGGCTTTTTTTTCTTCGCTATCGGCAAATGCAGAAGAATGTACAAGGCCGAATGCATTTAATGAAGACGAATATTTTTCTGCGAAGGCTAGAGTGATGTAACCACCCAAACTATGTCCAAGCATGACGCATTCGGTGATTTTTTCCTCATCTAAAATGGCTTTCACTACTTCGGCGTAATCTTCCATCCCCACTTCCGAATCCCCACTCACCACTTGCGACTTTCCACTCCCAGGAAGATCCGGAACGATGAGATGAAAATGTTCTTTCAAATATTCCACCTGGTGATTCCATATTTCTCCGTCTTCGCCAAAACCGTGCAATAGCACAACGGGCCTGCCTTTGCCGATGGAGCGGTAGAAGATGGAGGAGGATTGATATGTGATATTTTTTGATGTCAATCGGATGTATTTTTTGTTCCGTTAGGAACATTTTGTCGGTAGCTAAATTGAGGACGATAGGCCAACGTTCCATCGGGACGTCTTGTGCAAATTATTTGGTTTGACCCATAAAGCGTTCCTAACGCAACGCCAACAAACATCAATTTCCAATTCTACCCACGAGATATTCCTAACGGAACAGTGATTCAAAACAACATTTTGCCGAATTTTAAGCGTTCACCTGGGACCTGCTGAAACTTCTCCAGATCAACAACACCACAACCGGTATCAAACCATTATTCATCTGCTGTGGTAAAAAGAACCAGGCCAATAACAGCAACCCAGAAAGGATCGCAGTAAACCTGAAATATTTTTTTACCCAATTCTTTTTACTGGCCAGGAAGAATGCCATCACCGCATTTGTAGGCAATGCCCAGAGCAAATTAAAATTGTTCCTGCACATGGCATGGTCGGTCGCCGTCCACATGAAGATGAGCACTATGCCGAGTAACCCCGTGAGGAAGAAAAACATACCATCAAAGCCGAGCAGGAATGCACGTGCATAAGGATGTTTCCAAAATCCCATCAACGCGATAATGATGAAGAGCAAAGAAAAAACCACAAGTGGTGTGAAAAATCCGCCTTTATTATTTTCTACTATTATCGCGTATAAATTGGTTTCGCTCAACACAAGTTGGTGATTGGCATTGCTGCTGTCGAGGCTCTTCATCAGGTTATCCGGAAGGAACTGCATTTGCTCCGGCGTCATCACCGCATCGCAAGGCTGACCGAGTAAGATATCGATGCCGAGCTCACTCCAATACTGCCTATTGGCATCCAGGTATTGGTGAATGGCCTGCCGGAACCTGCTGCCCACGGGCATTACCGGTTTTTGACAAAAGGCGGAATCGTGCTGTTTCTTTATGATATCGCGAAGTCTCGTCGTACAGTTGTCGAAAAAGAAATCGTATTTATAAAATCTATTTTCGTCTTTAAGATTTTCATTCAGGAAATGCCTGATGTTTATTTTTTCGGCCGCAGATAAATTCAATACCTGTTCGGTGATGCCTCTGTTTTCGTATTGATAAGATGTTCTGAATTCCCGAAAATCTTCAACGGAGAGATAGTACAATAATTTACCACGAACGAATTTTAGATAAAACCCATCGTCTCCAAAATTGAATGTGCCATAATTATACACAACATCTGTAACACTATTGCTATCCACTACCCTGAATGCGCTGTGCCCGAAAGTTGAATAGAGCTCTTCGCCGGGAGTGCAGGTGAGGAGGGAGATCTGTAGGCGGGAAGTGTCTTGCGCTTTGACTGAATTAATAATTAATAATTGATAATTAATAATTATTAAAAGGAGGAAGAATTTCTTTTTCATTTCGATCTACGCTTCGGTAAAAGCTGAATAAAGGTATGCTGTACAAGTGAGTGACACAACGATGATGAATAGAATTACTAAAGCTGGCTACAAAATCATCGCCTCACCCCAACCCCTCTCCTAAAGGAGAGGGAACTCGGAGTTGGCAGTTTTTAAATTTAAAGATTTTATTGCCTTCGCTTTCATCTCCGATGTATTCTTCGCTTCGATGAGTTCCCCCTTTAGGGGGCGGAGGGGGTTACCTGCTATAATTCGGCGCCTCCTTCGTAATATCAATATCATGGGCATGGCTTTCTTTGATGCCAGCATTGGTGATCTTTACAAAGGTTGCATTTTGCAATTCTTTGATCGTCTTTGCGCCGCAATAGCCCATACCTGCACGAAGTCCGCCTGTATATTGTTGCACCACTTCACGCATACTGCCTTTGAATGCTACCCGGCCCTCGATACCTTCTGGTACAAATTTTTTGATATCATCTTCTACATCCTGGAAATAACGGTCACTGCTGCCCTGTGCCATCGCACCCAGCGAACCCATGCCGCGGTATTGTTTGAATTTTCTTCCTTCGTAGATAATAGTTTCGCCGGGACTTTCCTCTGTGCCTGCAAAAACATTCCCCATCATTACACAATTTGCACCGGCCGCGAGCGCCTTCACCATGTCGCCGGTATAACGGATACCACCATCACTGATGATACCGACCTTCCTGTTTTTTAGTGCTGCAGCCGCTTCCATTACCGCTGTGATCTGCGGAACGCCGGTGCCTGCCACGATCCTGGTGGTGCAGATAGAACCCGGTCCGATACCCACTTTCACCGCATCGGCACCTGCATCGGCCAACGCCTTTGCACCGGCAGCGGTGGCTACATTGCCCGCAATGACCTGTACATTCTTATAAGTTTTCTTGATATTCTTCAATGCATCCATCACACCCTTGGTATGTCCGTGAGCGCTATCGAGGCAGATCACATCGGCACCTGCTTTGTACAATGCGTCCACTCTTTCCATCGTATCTTTTGTAATACCAACGCCTGCGCCCACCAACAATCGGCCGAAAGAATCCTTGACAGCGTGCGGATGTGATTTCAACTTTAGAATATCGCTGAACGTCACCAGCCCTGTTAGTTTCCCGGACTTATCGATGACGGGTAATTTTTCGATCTTATTTTTTTTGAAGATGAGTTCTGCTTTTTTCAGGTCGGTTCCTTCAGGTGCCGTGATGAGGTTATCCTTCGTCATCACCGTGCTTACTTTTTGTTGATAGTGGGTCTCAAATCGCAGGTCGCGGTTAGTGAGTATACCAACAAGCTTATGGTTTGCATCAACAATGGGAATGCCACCGATCTTATTTTCCCGCATCAGGCGAAGTGCTTCGCCGATGGTTGCATCCGGACTTAAAGTAACCGGATCGAGTATGAGGCCGTTCTCACTTCTTTTTACCTTACGCACCTGGTCGGCCTGCTGCGTGATACTCATATTCTTGTGTAAGATGCCGAGTCCGCCCTCCCTTGCCAAAGCGATCGCCAATGCGGCTTCGGTAACGGTGTCCATCGCGGCGCTGAGCAGGGGCACATGGAGTTGTATGGTTTTGGTGAGTTGCGTACTGATGTCAACCTCTCTTGGAAGTATCTGAGAGTAGGCAGGCATGAGCAAAACATCGTCGAATGTCAGGCCTTCACCGTAAAATTTTTTGGACTTGTTGTTAGCGGGAGAGTTATTTATTGTTGCCATAGGCAAAGGTAAAGCTCAAAATTGAAAGTACAAAGAAGGGGTTTAAAGGTTTAACGGTTTAATGGTTGGACGACTCTCTACTCGTTAAACACTTAAACCCTTAAAGGAGTTTGTAGATTTTCCCAGGAAGGCTGATCACAACGGCCTGCATCTCCAGCATCAATAAAGCCGTTGCGACTGCGCTGCTGCTGAGGCCGCTTTTTAGATACAATTCATCTACATGAATGTTTTCCTTTTCCTGCAGTATATCCACGATGATCTTTTCATCTGCAGACAATTCAATGAAAAGTTCTCTCTGTTTTTTTGGAGAAGATCTTTTCTGTTCTACCCATCCCATATTTTCCAACAGGTCATTGGCATTACTGATCAGTCCTGCCTTATTATTTTTTATGAGGTAATTGCAGCCTTCGCTTTTCGAATCACTTGTTCGGCCTGGGATCGCAAATACATCTTTGTTGTAACCATTGGCGAGTTCGGCTGTGATAAGCGATCCGCCCTTGATGCTGCTTTCAATAACGATGATGGCGTCACAGATGCCTGCTACGATGCGGTTCCTTCTTGGAAAATTCTGTTTATCCGGATTGGTATTGCTGATGAAGTCGGTAAGCAACCCGCCATGCTCTGTCATTTGCTTAGCCAGCAGTTTATTCTGCGGCGGGTAGATGCGATCAAGCCCATGCGCAAGCACGCCAACCGTTTGCAGATTATTTTTCAATGCCGCTTTATGCGCAATGGTGTCGATGCCGAATGCGAGGCCGCTCACGATCAACACATTTTCTGCCTGTAGATCGGCTATTAATTTTTCGCAAACGATTCGTCCATATTCGCCATTGTTTCGGGTGCCTACGATCGCAATTATTTTTGAAGCGTTGAGATCTGCATTGCCACGATAATATAGTAATGCCGGACTATCGTAGCAATTCAATAATCTTTTTGGATAGTTGTTGTCGGTGATGAACAGTGCACTGATCCGGTATTTGTCAATGAAGCGCAATTCTTCTTCGGCACCCGAGAGGTCGGTGAATTCTTTAATGCTCTTTGCTCTTACGATGCCGATGCCTTCGATGTTTTCGAGTTCTTTTTTCTTCGCTTTGAAAATGGCATGAGCGCTGCCATAGGTACTCACCAATGTTTTGGCATGCACGTCGCCAATATTGGGTACAAGGGTGAGGGCCACCTGGTATAACAGATCGTTTGTCATCGGGACGGAATGATGACAATGATAGAAAATAATTCTAAAAATCTGGCAGCTGTAAACGTTTAATATTTTGTGGAAAATATTTTGGTCGGGCAGACCACAAAACGTTCCAACGGAACGTGTGGCCTCTTTTCGAACAATTTTTACCCACAAGATGTTCCTAGCGGAACATTGCCGGCGTCTCATTGGATGTTGTTACCTACAAGATGTTCCTAACGGAACATTGGCGGCGTCTCATCGGATGTTGCTACCTACAAGATGTTCCTAACGGAACATTGGCGGCGTCTCATCGGATGTTGCTACCTACAAGATGTTCCTAACGGAACATTGGCGGCGCCTCATTGGATGTTGTTATCTACAAGAATTCCTAACGGAACATTGGCGGCGCCTCATTGGATGTTGCTACCTACAAGATGTTCCTAACGGAACATTGGCGGTGTTTCATTTGATCTTGCTACCTACAAGATGTTCCTAACGGAACATTAGGCGGCGAGATACGCAAATGAATTCGTGCTCATCATCAAGGGAGCAAATTATCCACCGCGTTTTTTGTTACGTTAGGGCCATCTCGTGGATAGAACTCATCGTCAACGTAATAAAATTGCCAAACGCGGTTTTCTGTTCCGTTAGGAACATCTCGTGGGTAGCAAAAGGAAACGAGTGGTGCCTGCGTTCCGCTAGGAACGCTTTGTGGTTACACGGGCTCTTTGAAAATATATCGCTCGTCGTATTCAATTTCAAAAGCTTTCAAAAAACGTCGGTATTCATCCAGGAATGTCTCTTTTTTATGATGCGCTTCCTGATTCTGGATATAATTTATCACGTTTTGCACATGACTTTTGGAATAAGAGAATGCGCCGTAACCTTCCTGCCAGGCAAATGGTGTTTTACAAAATTGCTTCTCTTTAATCCATTTACAGCTCTCGGTTTTCACATTTTGAATTAATGATGAAATGGATTGTGTCGGTCGCATGCCAATGAAAATATGAATATGGCCTGGCATGCTGTTTATTTGAAGCATTTTGTGATCATTTTCCTGGAAGATGCCGGTTAGTATTTGTGCAATTCTTCCTTCCATGCTTTTGCTATTAACGCGGTTCTGTACTTGACCGCGAATACAAATTGGATGTGCAATTGGGTGTAGGTATTTGCCATTGGGTACGATTGTTACACCAATGTAAAAAGCAAATCGCTAAATAGCCTTTTTTAATTACTTATTACGGATAATTCTGTTCTCCGGTTCATCGCCCGGCCGTTTTCCGTGCTATTATCGGCAACGGGCTTATCCGCGCCAAACCCTTTGTAGGAAAGCCTTTTGGCATCAATGCCTTTGGAGGCGAGGTAGTTAACGACTGCCTTTGCCCGGCTATCAGAAAGTGCGAGATTGTCTTTTGCCTGCCCTACATTATCGGTATGCCCGCTGATCTGGATCTTTAGATTGGGGTTGTCATTCAGGAGTAAAACCATTTTGTCTAATTCGCTGGTTGATGTTGGCTTGATGTTGAAATCTTTTGTATCAAAAAAGATATTCTTCAATATTATCACTGCGCCAGGTTCGATGGGTTGCAGTGGAATGTCTTTCACAAAAGCTTCTTCTGTTGAGGGCACGGTCAATGAAAAATTATCAGAATAAAATAAATAACCTTTTCGATTTACATTGAATGCATAGGTTGCGCCAACAGGTAGCGTGACGAGATAATTTCCATCCTCATCGGTCTGGATCTTGCTGATCAGGCGACGGCTATTGACATCCGTTAGTTCAACTGCTGAAGGGAGTCCTTCCTTTGTTTTTTTGTTGAATACTTTTCCTTTCACCCATAACGTTTTTATCGGGCGGATATCTTCTCTCAGTTGAAAAGTATAAAGGTCAAGGCCACCTTTATTGTCGGTGCCGCGGTCGCTTGCATAATACGCGGTTCTGCCATCCGCCGCAACGATCAATGAACCTTCATCATCGATGGTATTGATGGGATAACCCAGGTTTTCGGGCTCACTCCAGGCCCCCTCATCTGATTTACGCGAAAGAAAAAGATCGGTTGAACCGTAACCGGGATGACCATTGCTATTGAAATAAAGTGTTCTGTTATCTGCATGCATGAAAGGGCAACCTTCGTCGGCCTTGGTATTTATTTCCGGGCCCAGGTTTTCTGGTTCACCCCATTTTCCGGATGCTGTGCGATGCGATACCCAGATATCTTTTCCACCAAATCCGCCGGGGCGGTTAGATGAAAAATACAGATCCTTTTTATCAGGCGAGAGGGAAGGGGATGATTCCCAAAATTCGGTATTGATCGTCGTTCCTATATTTTGTGGTTCGCTCCAACCAGTATTTGATCTTGCTGAATAATACAGGTCGCAACTGCCCTCGCCTTCGGGATAGTTGCAGCCGGTAAACACGAGCAGCAAACCATCCTGCGAAATATTTTGTGCCCCTTCATTAAGATTGGTATTCACCCTGCCTTCAAGCGGCCTTGCGGGGCTCCAGAGCCCATTGGAAAGATCGCTTTCATAAAAATCTTCATCGCTTTTCACCCTTCGGGTAAAGATCATCTTGCTACCGTCAATTGTTAGCGAAGGAAAATATTCAAGGTCGCGTGAGTTAATATTGTCACCAAGATTCTTTGGAGCAAAGACATAGTCCTTTCCGGGGTGTTTTTTTTCAAAATCCAATGCAAACGTATAAGTGCTTTTTCGATAGTTGCCCGACTTGGTGCTTCGTTCACCGAGTTTTGGATTCGATAAGAATTCATTTACAGCGTCAAGCGCCTGTTGAAATCTCCCTGCCCCGGCGAGTGAAATGGAATAAGGCAAGAAAAATGTTTTTGAATAAACCGAATCCATGCGGAATGCAGTTTGGAAATCAGCTATGGAAGCATCGTAATTTTTTAGCTCAGCGTAGATATTAGATTTTGATAAATAAGCGTCAACAAATTTTGGTTCGATAGCAATCGCTTCGTTCAGGTGTTGAAGGGCAGCAGTAAAATTTCGATCCTGTGCCTCATTGTATGCCTGCTCATTCAGCTCATTTGCTTTTTTATTGACTTTATCGGGATCGTACCATTGGCCATTGGAGGTAATGGCAGCGCAAAATACAATGAGCAATAGACAAGTCTTACGAAGCATATTGGAACGATTATTTTGCATTTGTTATTTTTCGATCATTGAAGGTAGAACGAAATGCGGCACCTTCGCCCCCTCACTTGAATTCTAACAAACCTTTAAACCTTTAAACCATTACACCCTTAAACCTCTATGGCACATTAATATACTTATGTATCTGCAGCGACAATTCCCATTGTGGGTGTTGCTTAATATAATCGATGATCAAGGGTGTTACGATAGCAGCTTTTTCCCACTCGGGTTGCAGGTATAATTTGCAGGCCGGCGATACAAGCGCCGCGTATTTTTCTGCCCAGGCAAGATCCGATTGGTTAAATACAACCACCTTTAATTCGTTTGCAAAAGAAAGTATCTCGGGTAAAGGTGCTTTGAATTTTTTTGGCGATAAGCATATCCAATCCCAACTTCCGCTTAGTGGATGTGCGCCCGACGTTTCTATATTCAATTCATAACCCTTCGACCTAAGCGACTCCGTTAGTGCATCTAAATTATGCATCAGCGGCTCGCCACCTGTTATTACCACAAGTTTAGCAGGGGTACTCTCAATATTCAATATTAAATCGTCAATATTAAATAGCGGGTGTTTTCCTCCATCCCAACTATCCTTCACGTCGCACCAAACACAGCCCACGTCGCAACCACCCAGCCTGATGAAATACGCAGCTCTGCCCTGGTGAAAACCTTCACCCTGCAACGTATAGAAATGTTCCATTACGGGGAAAACGGTTTGTTGTGTTGAATTTATCATTGATGCCTGGTCGTTCAAGAAGAATTATTTTTTTAATGATGCGGTGAATGTATTCATCAGCAAAGCTGCGATGGTCATGAGTCCTACGCCGCCCGGTACAGGAGTGATATAACTGCATTTGGGAGCAACGTTATCAAAATCAACATCGCCTTTCAATACGAAGCCGGATTTTTTCTCAGCATCTGCCACGCGGGTGATACCAACATCTATTACCACTGCGCCCTCTTTCACCATGTCGGCTTTTAAAAATCCGGGGATACCCAGGGCAGCAACAATGATATCTGCCTGCAAACACATTTCTTTAAGATTTTTAGTGCGGCTATGACATACCGTTACTGTACAGTTGCCGGGATAAGTATTGCTGCCGAGCAAAATGCTGATGGGTCTGCCCACGATATTGCTGCGACCTATCACTACTGCATGCTTACCGCTGGTTTCGATCTTGTAGTGCTCCAGCATCAGTAAAATTCCATTGGGTGTGGCGGGTATGAATGTAGGTAAACCCTGCACCATCTTTCCTGCGTTGAGCGGATGAAAACCATCCACGTCCTTGTTGGGGTCGATACAACTGATCACTTTTTCTTCATTGATCTGTCCGGGCAAAGGAAGTTGTATAAGGATGCCATCAATGTCGGCATCGCCGTTCAACTTTTCAATGGCTTCCAATAAAACATCTTCCGCAATATCGTCATCAAAACGGATGAGGGTACTTTTGAAACCTACTTCGGCGCAATTCTTCACCTTACTGGCCACATAAGTTTCGCTGGCGCCGTTGGTGCCGATCAGTACAGCGGCAAGATGAGGGATCTTACCGCCCTGCTTTTCAACGAAAAGCATTTTGTCCTTTATGTTGTTCTTTACTGTTTGGGAGACGATCTTGCCATCTAAAATTTGCATGGCGCAAAAGTAAAGAAGAATTTGTTGGTACCGTATGCCAATACTCAGTCCATTTCTAACGATACTGGGTTTAGGACAACACAACTTCATGGATACTCCATAGATCAAGTATAGATCAGGCATACATACTGTATAAAAATGACAGAAATTTACATCTGCGGCTTCTTGGGACGGTGCGCTTCGTTATTTTCTCCCCAATAACAGGTGTTTTTCTGCCAGCTCCAGTTCTTATTTTCTCAAACCGGGCCTTATCTTGTAATGGTCCATCCCCTAACCATCTTTGCATGAAAACTATAACATTGCTGATTGTTCATGCTTTATGCACTAATGACCTGGCTGCGCAATCCCTAAGATACCCGGTGGCACTACCTTATATCGGCTCCGGCGCCTATAGCAAACAGCAAACCGATCCATTTTCGTTTACAGCCAACCAGGCCGCATTAGCGCAGGTAGATCAGCCGGGCATCGGGGTATATGCCGAAAGGCGGTTTCTCTTGGCAACAACGAGCTATTATTCGTTGGCCGCCGTTTTTCCGTCGAAACTGGGCAAATTCGGGGTGCAGCTCAACTATGGAGGATTTAAGAATTTCAATGAAAATAAGATCGGGTTGGCCTATGCAAGGCGGTTGGGACCAAAACTACACGTCGGCATTCAATTCAATTACTATGGTTACCGGGTGCCGGCCTATGCCAGCGCCACTGCCATCAATTTTGAAGCGGGGCTGATCATGCATTTTTCCGAGAAGTTTCACGGTGGTATGCAGATATACAATCCTGTTGGCGGCAAGTTGGGAAAGACTGTGGGTGAAAAGCTCGCCTCCCTGTATAAAATGGGTTTCGGCTACGATGCTTCGGCTAGCTTTTTTGCTGGCATCGAGATCATCAAAGAAGAAGACCGGCAGGTGAATTGTATTGCATCGGTGCTCTATCGGTTTGCGGGTAAATTCTTCGCAAGAATGGGAATAGCCACCGAATCAACAAGTGCTTTTGCCGGGGCAGGTTGGCGCCGGAATGAACTGCGTGTAGACGTTTCAGCGAGTTATCACCCGCAGCTCGGATTTTCTCCCGGCATCATGATCATCATGAATCTAAAGGGTAAAAATAAATGAGGCTGATCACAACGATAGCATTCTTCATTTTTTATGTTTTTAATACCTATGCACAAGCTACCGGTTCCACTACCGGCAACGTGGAGCAGCAACTGGAAAATGCAACCGCTGGTAATGCAGGCGAAGAGATAGAAGACGATTCATGGCTGCAGCAAATGGAACGTTTTGTGAAAGAACCGATTGACCTGAATGAGGCTGTAGAAGACGTTTTGAAAGAATTACACGTGCTTACGCCGATACAGATCCAACAATTGCTTTCATACCGGAAATTATGTGGTGCATTCATTAGCATTTATGAATTACAGGGAGTGCCGGGATGGGATATTTCTATCATTAAAAAAATAAGGCCATTCATCACCGTTAGCGATCACAGCAGCACACTAAAATTATTGCGCACAAGAGCGGGCCAGGGAGATCATAGCTTACTCGTGAGGCTTTCGCAAACATTGGAAAGATCAAAAGGATATCGTCCCGATTCCTCTACAACAAATTTTTATCCGGGCTCGCCACAAAAAATATTTGTACGCTATACCTATCATTTTAAGAATTTGCTGCAGTGGGGTTTGTTGGCTGAAAAAGATGCGGGGGAACAATTCTTTAAAGGAAAGCAAAAGCTGGGATTTGATTTTTATTCCGCCCACATTTTTCTGCAGAATTTTGGCAATATCCGGTCATTGGCGCTGGGAGATTTTACGGTTAATCTAGGACAAGGATTGATCCAATGGCAAAGCCTAGCATTCAAAAAGGGTTCGGATGTTATTGCGATCAAGCGGGATGGAAGCGTCCTAAGGCCTTATCATTCTGCCGGAGAGCTGAATTTTCACCGGGGGATCGGGATAACCCTGGAAAAGAAGAATTGGCAGGCTACTGGTTTTGTTTCTTACAAAAAGATCGACGCCAATTTTGTGGCCGATAGCCTGTCATCGCAGGAAGCGTTCGTTTCTTCATTGCAAACCTCTGGGTATCACCGCACAAAGAGCGAGGTAGAGGACAAGGGTGTCCAGCAGCAGCTGGTGTTTGGTGGCAACTTTTCCTACAGGCATAAACGGCTGCATGTCGGCGTCAACGGGATCCATTACAGTTTTCGTTTGCCCGTTCAGAAGTCGCCCGACCCTTATAACCTGTATGCTTTGTCGGGAAAAACCTTTAGCAACTATAGCATTGACTATAGCTACACATTTAAAAACATGCATTTTTTCGGCGAAGCCGCGATCACCGGTAATCTTAGTCGGGCATTGCTGGGAGGAATGATTATCAGCGTTTCTTCATTCGCCGACATGGCCTTGCTGTATAGAAATATTTCCCCGGCTTACCAGGCTTTATACGCTAATGCGTTTACCGAAAATAGCAACCCGGTCAACGAAAGGGGTTTCTATGCAGGTTTGAGTATTCGGCCGGCCGATCCGTTGCGGATAGATACTTACGTTGACCTATTTAAGTTCCCCTGGCTGAAATACAGGGTGGATGGGCCTTCCAGCGGGGCCGACTTTTTGATACAGCTCAGCTACAAACCCAATAAACAATTGGAGATATACAGCCGCTACCATAGTGGCGTTAAGGCCATAAATACCGAAGACGGCCATCTCAACTTGCATACTGTGACAGCACAGGCTAGCCGGGACTGGCGGGCGCAGGTAAATTTCAGGGTCAACAATGCATTAACCCTAAGAAACAGGACAGAGCTCCTTTGGGTTGGGACCGAAGAACGGGAGCAGGGGTTTTTGACGAGCTTTGATGTTGTCTATAAACCAGCTTTAAAACCATATTCCGGCAATCTAAGAATCCAGTACTTTGAAACAGGGGGATACAATAGTCGTTTATACGCTTACGAAAATGACGTTTTATACAGCTTTTCCATACCCGTTTTTTACGATAAAGGCTACCGATATTATGTCAACATAAACCACGACATCAAGAAAAATCTTAGCTTGTGGCTCCGATGGTCCCAAACCATTTATCCGGGTAAAAATGTTATTGGGAGCGGATTAGACGAGATCCGCGGCAATACCAAAACCGAACTGAGGGTACAGGCCTTGTATAATTTTTAACAGTTTTTATGTAATAATGCAGCTATTTCGCATCTGTAATTGTCCATAGTAGAGAAATGGAGCATTAATTTTTATTTTTTTAACATTTTTTTGGCGTTAAAGAAATATTCTTATTTTTACAAATCATTAAACTCAATTAATTGCACATGAGAAGATTTTTAACACTGTTTGTAATGCTGATGCTTTCTGGAGTTTTGGCATTTGCTCAAAACCGGGTGGTGACCGGTAAGGTAACTAATCAGGACGGTAGCCCAGTTGCTGGTGCTAGTGTCAGGTTGAGAGGCGCTCCAACTGGAGTAGCTGCCGACGCCAATGGCGCTTTTTCCATTAGAGTTAAAGATGGCGATGTACTTGAAATTTCAGGTACAGGGTACGAAATGCAACGTGTTTCTATCAGAAGTAACACAACTGTTGCTGATGTGCAACTTAGAGCAACCACTACCACGATCAATGAGGTAGTAGTCACCGCCTTGGGTATCAAGAGGCAAGCTAAAGAGCTTGGTTACGCAACCACAACAATCAGAACAGACGAATTAACTCAGGCTAAAGTAACCAATATAGCTACCGGTTTGGCAGCTAAAGTTTCTGGTTTACAGATCAACCTGGTTAATAACGGTGTTGGTGCCAATAACACACGTGTTACTTTAAGAGGTAACCGTTCTATCCTGGGTAACAACCAGGCGCTGTTGGTAGTTGATGACGTTCAGCTTCCAATAAGCTATATCAGCACACTGAATCCTAACGACGTAGACAATGTAACTGTACTTAAAGGTGCTTCTGCATCGGCTTTGTATGGTTCTGATGCATCTAACGGTGTTATCATTGTAACTACTAAGAAAGGCTTAAAAGGAAAACCAGTTATCAGGGTTAGCAGCACTGCCAGCTTTGAAACAATTTCTTATATGCCAGAATTCCAAAACGAATTCGGTCCTTATGGTGGTGAGCCAATCGGAGCTCCTGGAACAGTATTGTTCCCTGAGCAACCTTACTATCCATATGTTGCTTACGAGAACCAAAGCTTTGGCCCAAGGTTCAACGGACAAAAAGTGCCTTTCGGTGCTCCGATCCGCGTGTTCAGGAACGATGGTTCTTACTTTATAATGCAAGATTCTACAACATATGCTGCTAAGCCAAACGCTAAGAAAGATTTCTTTGATAAAGGAACAACCTTTACCAATGACGTTTCTTATTCAGCAGGTGATGACAAGAGCAAATTCTTCTTCTCATTCCAGGATGTGAACATCAAAGGTGTTTTGCCTAAAGATGTAAGCCGCAGGGATGGTATCCGTGCAAACGGTTCAAAAGAAAATGGAATATTCAGGGTTGATTACAATGTAGGCTATACATTCAATCATACCAATACTACACCAGGTACTAACGTTCCATTTGCCAGCACTGCAGGCAATGGCGGTGGTTATACAGGTGGTGGATCTTATTTCCAGAACAGGCCGGTTTATTTCATCATCATAAACCAGTCTCCAATGGCAGATCTGAAGAGTTACAGGAACTGGCAGAACAATCCATTGGCAAATCCTAATGGTTTCTTCAACGCTTATTATGGTAACCCATGGTGGCAGATCGATCAAACCAGGTTGGATGAATTCAACAACGACGCGATCGCAAACTTCTCTTTGACCGTAAAACCTTTCGATTGGTTGGACGTTCAGTACAGAGCAGGTCTTGTTCGTAACGATTATAGCAACAAGTACACAAAAGCAGGTTTCACTTTTGCTTCTTGGGCTGTTGCTGATACATTCGGTAGTGGTAGAGGTACTGCACCATCTCTTCCTGGAGAAGGTGATGCGATAAGCTTCAGCCAAAAATTGTCAAGCGATCTGCTTGCTACAATGCACAAAACTCATAAGAATTTTGATTATAAACTGACTGTTGGTACATCAATGCAGGAAGTTAAGAACAGGATAACAAGTATGTCAGCCGCTGTGTTGGTAATACCTGATTTCTACAATATCTCTAACAGGGTAGGTGAGCCTACAGTTTCTGAAAATTCAACTAAGACACGCCGTGTAGGTTTGTTTGGTGATATGGAAGTTGGTTATAAGAACTGGTTGTTCCTTCATGGATCATTAAGAAATGACTGGACATCACTTTTGTCTGAGCAAAACCGCTCTTACCTGTATCCAGCTGTTGACCTTTCATTTGTATTCACAGATGCTATCAAAGGCTTACAGGGTAATAATATCTTAAGCTATGGTAAACTAAGGGGAGCTTACAGTAAGACTGCCCAGGTTAGTATCGGAGCTTATTCTTTGATGAACACATTTAACGCAGGTGGTGGATTTCCATTTGGTGGTGTTGCGGGCTTTACAGTTAACGGACGTTATGCAAACCCAGACATCAAACCTGAGTTCAGTACAGATAAAGAAGTTGGTATCGAATTGGGCTTCCTGAAAAACAGGATAATGTTATCAGGCGCTTGGTACACAACAAATACAACTAACCAAACTATTCCTATCACCATTTCTTCTGCTACAGGTTTTACCAGTGCAGTTGTTAACTCTGGTGTGATGAATAACCAAGGTATCGAGGTTGATCTGAAAGTATCTCCGATCGTTAAAACACGTTCAGGTTTCCGTTGGGATATCGGTGGTAACTTCTCTTACAATAAGAACGTAGTTAAGTCTATCGCTCCAGGTTTGAACGAAGTATTCGTAGGTGGAAACTCTTACGCTGTTGTTGGACAACCTTACCCTGTTATCAAGGGTGATGATTGGCTTCGCGATCCAGAAGGACATATCATAGTTGACAAAGTAACTGGTCAACCAAGTTTGAATCCTACTCCTGCAATATTTGGTACTTCTAACCCTCCAAGAAGGATCGGTTTGAATACTACTTTAACTTACAAAGGCTTCTCATTTAGTGCAGTAGCTGATGGACGTTTTGGTGCAGTTGTTCTGAACGGTCAGGGTAGTGATCTTGATTTCTCTGGTGTATCTGCATACTCTGCACAATCAGGACGTCAACCATTTGTTATTCCTCATTCAGTTTATTGGGATGGTGCGAAATATGTACCTAATACCAACATAAATACATCAAGCGGAAATGTTGATTTCTGGGCTGGTTTCTGGAACACTGCAGAAGTTAACTACGTCAACAGTGCTGATTTCTGGAAAATAAGGGAGTTTTCTTTCGGCTACAAACTGCCAAAAAGAGTACTTAAAGGTTACATCAAAGATGTTTCTATGCAAATTACAGGTAGGAACTTCTTCACGAAAAAAGCTAAAGAAAACATGTGGAGCGATCCAGAGTTTTCAAATACAACAGGTAACGGTATAGGTGCGATCGATATCAATCAGTTGCCACCAACTAAGTTCTTTGCCTTTAGCTTGAACCTTACTTTTTAATTGAAAACAAAACTTAATTTATTTATTGTAAATAATAAGAAAATGAAAAAACTATCAAAATTTATAATAATCGCGGCTGTTGCGATATCAGGATGTAGCAAGAGCTACTTCGATATCAACAATAACCCCAATAGCCCGTCAACAGCAAGTGTTGATTTGGTTCTGGCCAACGCTCTGAAGACTACAGCGGCCTTCGAGATCAACAGTTTTGCTACGCAAAGCGAGTGGATGAATTTCTGGGCGCCAAGTGGTAGCTATGCCTTGAACTCCAGTGATGGAGCCAGTTACAAAGAAACCACCGATTTTGGTGATGGTCTCTGGACTGCCTATTATCGCAACCTGGAAGATTATGACTATGTAGAGAAATCAGCTACTGCTAATAACCAGTATTTTTATATCGCAGCTGCCAAGACAATGAAAGCGCTGGTATTTCAACAACTGGTGGATCTTTTCAATAATGTTCCCTATACAGAAGCGTTACACGGAACAGCAAATCTTTTGCCTAAGTACGATAAGGGTATCGATATTTATACTGACCTAAGCACGCAATTAGACGCAGCTGTAGTTTTATTTAAGAGAGCTGATGCTGTTGCTGTGATCGGAGAAGATGTTTTGTTTGGCACTCCTGCCGGCGGAACAGCTGCAAATGAAAACTCAAACTGGGCAAAATTTGCGAATACTTTGAGGCTTAGAATTTTGATTCGTCAAACTGAAGTCGTTGGAAGAACTGCATATATCCAAACTGAAGTAAATAAGATCGTGGCAAATGGTAGCGGATTTTTAACCGTTGATGCTGCTGTTAATCCAGGATATTCTAATTCAAGCGGTAAAACCAATCCTTTCTGGGGAGCTTCTTATAGCCTTGCTGGTAGCTATATCCAGGACTTCTGGCGCGCTGGCAAATTTATTGTGACCTTTGCAACGGCTCACAATGACCCAAGATTGAACAGGTGGTATGCTCCTATCGGAAATGGTACTATCGTTGGTAACGTAGTAGGTTCTACAAGTAACCCTACTGGCGGCCTTTCTTCAACATTTGGTCCGGGTGTATTGAAAAGTGTTTCTCAGTCTGCTGTTATCTTATCTGCATCTGAAAGCTATTTCTTGCAGGCAGAAGCTATTTTGAGAGGATTCCTTGCTGGTTCAGATCTTGCTGCATTCAACAGCGGCGTAACAGCTAGCTTTGTTTACTTAGGCCTTACAGCGGCGCAAGCAACTGCTTATACCAGCCAGGCAGGCGATAAAGAGGTTAATTATGCCGCATGTACCACTTTCAATGAAAAATTGAATTGCATCATGCGTCAAAAATTCCTGGCGATGAATATGGTGACACCACTTGAAGCATACGATGATTACAGGAGATTAGATTACCTGGGATTGCCGTTCACTACAAGCGTTCCGTTGAGCATACATCCTAATATCGATCCTCCAGGAACTATCCCTACAAGATTTTTATATCCAACAAGTGAATTCCAGACGAACCTGGCAAATGTTTCCGGCGAAGGAACCATCAATTACCATACGTCTAGGGTTTTCTGGGATAGACCATAATCTTAATTAAAGGAAGTCAAGTATTACTTATAAATAAAAAAAATAATATGAAAAGAAGTTTAATTTTTAAAAACCTGCTGGCGATAGTCCTCGTATCAAGTGTTACTTTTCTCGCTTCATGCGTGAAGAACAGGAACGATGGCGCGGTTGATTTTAGCCAGTTGGCACCGATCGTGCAGATCCCAGAAGGAGGGTTGAAGAATTTTCCTCAATCGGCATTGCTTTTCGATGCTTCACATGCGTCTGACACTGCATATTTCAGGGCAAACTATGCAGCTACTACCGTAGCTCCATCTGATATCGCCGTTACATTTGCTGTTGATGATGCGGCACGTGTGGCATATAATGCCAGTCATACTGACCAATACGAGAAAGCACCTGATAGCATTTACAAGTTTTTGGTAGCCTCAACAGTTGTAAAAGCGGGTCAAAGCTATTCTGATGTGGTTAAATTAACTGTATATCCTAACAAGATAAATACATCGAAGAGCTATATGATTGCCATTACTATCACTAATGCTTCAGGCGTTAATATCAGTGGCAACTTTGGTACTATCTACTACCATATCATTGGTAATCCACTTTCTGGTGACTACCAGGATTATGGTCAGCGTGTAAACTATACAGGCGCGGTTACTATGGCTGCTCCTGCTGCGGGTTTACCTTTGGCTACAGCACCTGGTGTACCTTCACCTGTATTCCCTGCCGGCGGTACAATATCTAATAACTATAACTTCATCACCACATTTTCGCCGGTAAATGCCGCAACTGTACAAGGTACAATGGGTAATGTTCCAGACCCTGCGGGTGGATCAGCTTATTATTTTGTAACAGGAACAGATCCAGCGTTCTCAAATATCACGTACGACTTCGCGTCTACATGGTATGGAGGATATTCAAATACAGAAAGGTTCGTACGTGGATATGTAGCACCATCTCCAACACAAAAACCTGCTTTCCGTCTTATCACCCACTATAATAACGCAGCAGGTGGTGCTGGTAACGACAGGATCATTGATGAAACATTCCTTCATCTTTAGTCTTTGTTGAATCGATAGAATTAAAATACTGAATATAAAGCGGGCATTCTCTTTGAGAGTGCCCGTTCTTTTTGAATCAACTATCAACTACCAACTCTTTCCTATCTTTGCTGCCTAAATTTTAGCAATGTCAAACAATATCGAGCAACCCAGCCAGATCAATATCGAAATATCCGAAGAAGTATCGGAAGGCCAGTATGCGAACCTCGCGATCATCACGCATAGCCATGCGGAATTTGTTATAGATTTCGTGAACGTGATGCCGGGCACACCTAAAAGCAAGGTTAAGAGCCGTATCATATTAACTCCCTTTCATGCCAAACGTTTTATGAAGGCAATGATCGACAATGTGAAGAAATTTGAAACGGCCAATGGCAGCATACAGGATATGGAAGCTGTGGAGATACCGTTTAATTTTGGCGGGCCCACTGCACAGGCCTAGGTACCAATATTGCTGTTTGTATATCATCTGCAAAACTTATCAATAGAAGAACTTCAATGAGGCATTTCACCTTCATTATAGCTATCTGTATTGCTCTCTCAGCATGCACGTCAGGGTATAAAAAAGCTGACCGGGGATATGAATACAAGATAATTTCGGGTGCTGGCGGCAAGCAACTTTTGTATGGGAATATCTTAGAATACCACCTGAAGCAGATGTATAAGGATGGGAACAAGGATACCGTTCTATTCGACTCGAGGGAGTACATGCCACGTATACAAACTATGGATTCCTCAAATATTCCGCCAAACCTTTTGGATGTATTCCGAGAAGCAGCCAATGGCGATAGTATTGTGCTCCGGAGATCCACGGATAGTGCTTATTTGAAGCCAGGTGAGGAGCCATGGCCCTTTGTAAAACCCGGGGGATATCTTTATACTACGATAAAAATTCTCAACGTATTTACGGATAAGGACCAGGCGGATAGCGTTAACAGGGCTGAATTGCGGATAAACGGGTTAAAGATCTATACAAAGGAATTGAGCAAATTTGAAAAAAAGATCGAACAGGATAAGGCGCAAATAGAAGCTGATTCGAAAACGATCAGTGCCTGGCTGGATAAGAATAATATCAAATATACAAGGGGCAAATGGGGCACTTTTGTCGCTATCCATGAACCAGGTACAGATAGAAAAATTGCCTATAACGATGTGGTAGGTGTTTATTATACCGGCAAAACTTTGGACAGTGGAAAAGTCTTCAATTCGAATATCGATCCTAAATTCAATAACACAGACATGTATGAGGTTACCATGAGCCGCCTTGGAGCGGTTATGCCTGGCTGGACGGATGCATTGATGCTGTTAAATGAAGGCTCAAAAGCCACCCTCTATATTCCTTCTTCTCTTGCATTCGGAAAGAAAGGCTTCTTGCCCCAAATAAAACCCAATACCAATATCATCTTCGATATTGAAGTAAGAAAAGTGATCACTGAGGATCGGGCAATGGAAATAGTTAGTGAGAACAGGAGGAGGGCCGAGGCAGCACAAGGAAGGATAACGGATACATTGAAAACTAAGCCGGCAAAAAGTCCGGTGAATCCATTTTGATCATTGAGCATTCTTTTTTGCTCCAGAAAACCAGTATCCTGGCATCTTTCAGAGGTTCCCTTCATCCGCAAAACTGTAGTATCCCTCTTCGCTAACGATAATGTGATCGATCACTCTTATATCAAAATACAAAGCAGCGCCTTTTATTTTTTTTGTTATCTCCTCATCTGCAAGGCTTGGTCGCAAATTGCCTGAGGGATGATTATGGCAGAGTACGATGGACGTAGCATCTTCTTCGAGTGCCCGCTTTAATATTATCCTGGGGTCGGCCACGGTGCCCGTAAGTCCCCCACGACTGATGATCTCAAAATGATTGATCTTATTTGCCCTGTTTAAAAACATCACGGCAAATACTTCGTAGGCATAATCTTTCAAAACTACCCGAAGATACTCGGCGATCTCCCTGCTTGATCTTACAATTGGTTTGTCTAAAATGGCCGCAGCTTGTTTGCGCCGACCTAGTTCCAGTGCTGCATTGATCGTAATTGCCTTGGCGGCGCCGATACCCCTAACCTGCTGGAGATCCTTCAATGTGAGTTTGCCCAATTCATTAAGGTTGTTGTGGCCGATCTGCAGCACTTCCTTTGCCAATTCGAGGGCGCTTTTGTCTTTGCTTCCATTGTTGATCAAAATGGCGAGTAGTTCAGAGTCGCTGAGCGCGGATGCGCCTTTGTTGAGCATTTTTTCGCGGGGACGGTCATCCATCGCCCAATTCTTAATGGGTGTGGAAGTTCTGTTGATAGTTTTCATGATACCAAATTTAAAACATCTGAAAACTAAATGATACTTTCGCAGCACACTATTTAGCACCACTCAATTTTACCTACATGGATCCAAGCGCAAAAATATTTTCCGGAACGGGCTCGCAGTATCTGGCCGAAAAGATCGCCAGAAAATTTGGCGAGCCATTGGGCAGGGTGAATATCCAACGATTCAGTGATGGGGAGATCTACGTTGAATTCCAGGAGAGCATCAGGGGCCGCTTTGTTTTTTTGATACAGAGCACTTATGCGCCGGCCGATAACCTGATGGAGCTCCTGCTAATGATCGACGCTGCTAAGCGGGCCTCGGCCTACAAAGTGATCGCCGTGATCCCATATTATGGTTTTGCAAGACAGGACCGAAAAGACAGGCCCCGTGTAGCTATCGGATCAAAATTGGTCGCTAATATGCTTACTGCCGCGGGAGCCGATAGGGTGATAACCATGGACCTTCATGCTCCGCAGATCCAGGGATATTTTGATATTCCGGTGGATCATCTTGATTCTTCTGCCGTTTTCATTCCTTACATAGAAAATCTGAAACTTGCCAATCTTACATTTGCCGCTCCCGATGTTGGAAGCGCCAATCGCATCCGTGAGATCGCCACTTATTTCGAGTGTGAAATGGTGATCTGCGACAAGCACCGGAAAAGGGCCAATGAGATCGCCAGCATGGTGGTTATTGGCGACGTTACCGATCGGGATGTCATATTAATTGACGATATCTGCGATACTGGAGGCACACTTTGTAAAAGCGCGGCATTGATGAAAGAAAACGGGGCAAGAAGCGTAAGAGCGATGTGCACGCATCCCGTTCTAAGCGGAAATGCTTACAAGAACATCGAAGGCAGCGTATTAGAGGAGTTGGTTGTTTGTGATACCATCCCACTGAGGGGAGAATGTAAGAAGATCAAGGTTATTTCTACAGACGAATTATTCGCAGTAACTATACGTAATGCCTTTGAAAATAAGAGCATTAACAGCCTTTTTATGAGAAGTCGGATGGCTAACAAGAAATAATTGATAATTTATCAATTGATAATGGATAATTGGGAAATCTTCAGTTCGGAGGCTCCTAATTATCCATTATTTCATTATCAATTATCCATTAATTCACCTACCTTTGCGCCTCATAAAAAAATCATTAAAAATGAAAACAATTACAATCGAAGGACAACTGAGGACCGAAAGCGGAAAAAAAGCCACCCGCCAACTTCGCTCTCAGCAACTTGTGCCAGGTGTAATTTATGGTGGTGCAAAAGAGATCAATTTCTCAACTCCTGCGTCTGCTTTGAAAGACATCGTGTACACTGCAAACTTTATGCTTACAGAAATTAAGATCGACGGAACCACATACCGTTGTATTTTAAAAGATCTGCAATTTGACAAAGTAACTGACCTGCTTACGCATGTTGATTTCCTGGAACTGGTAGAAGACAAAAAAGTAGTCGCTACCTTACCATTGAAGTTCGTCGGTACTCCTGCCGGCGTTAAAGCTGGTGGCAAGTTGATGACCAAGATGAAGTCGTTGAAGGTTAAAACCTATCCAAAATACCTGAAAGAATTTATTGATGTTGATATCAATAAACTCGAATTGAATGAGAACATCAGGGTAGAAGACGTGAAGATGGAAAATATGGAAGTATTGAACTCTCCACGTATTCCTATCGCATCTGTTACCATGACTCGTCAGTTGAAACAGGATGAGGCCACAGCTCCTAAGGCTGCTGCTGCCGGCGCTGCTACAGCAGCTGCTCCTGCCGCCGCCGCTGCTGCTCCAGCCGATAAAAAGAAATAAGGGTAAACCAGATCATATTCAATGCCTTCCCAACCGGAAGGCATTTTTTATTATTCAACTTTCAACCCAGCCCGAACGGTATTCAGTCGGCGGGCATCCAAACTTTAATTACCTTTGCCCACTTAAACTATAACTCTCATGGGAATGGACAGAAATACGATCATTGGTTTTATATTGATCGGTGCGTTATTGGTAGCCATGCTTATCATTAACACCAATAGCAGTCATGAATACGAAAAAGAACAAAAGAGGATAAAAGACTCAACAGAATTAGCAAAGAAAAGTAAGATTGACCCTGTAGCTGCAAAACTCGATTCATTAAAAGAAGATTCCATACGCAATGCGCATAAGCAACTTCAGCCATCAGCGTTCGCGATCGACAGCACAGAAAAATTTGCAGTTTTGGAAAATGAAGTGATCAAGGTCACTTTTACCAATAAAGGCGCCCAACCCAAAGAGGTTGAGCTGAAGAAATTCAAAACATTCGATGGTAAGCCCCTGCTTCTGCAAACGGGCCCATTCAACAAGATATCCTACAAGATCAACGTAGCAGCCAACGACCCCCGGGAAACGGCCGATTTGGCTTTTGTACCTGGTGAGCAAAAGGTAAATGCCGACAAATCACAATCCATCTCTTATGTATTAAAAGATAGCAGCGGAAAAGAGATCACTCATCAATACACAATTAGGCCCGATGATTATATGGTTGATTTTAATATCTCCATGAGTGGCGCTGATAAATTGGTAGATCAAAATGCGATCAATCTATTGTGGCAAACTGAATCCAGGCAATTTGAAAAAACGATCTCATACGAAAAGACACAGACCCATGTTTGTTATTATTACAATGATAAGTATGACTTTTACCAGTTGGGAAAAAGTGGCGATGAGAAGTTTGAAAAACCTGTTGATTGGTTGGCCATCAATGCACAGTTTTTTGTAACAGCCTTGATCAACAAAACAAAATTTCAAAGTGCTGTGGTGAATTGGATATCACCAGATGATTCACTTAGGATAGTATCTCAAGCGAACATAACCTGCAGGATACCCATAACGACGCCCAGCATCAATATTCCGATGCAACTGTACTACGGCCCCAATGATTATAACATCCTTGATAAATACAACAACAATATGCACCAGATCACAACCTATGGTAGTGGTTTGTTTGCGTTTGTAAAATATATCAACAGGCATTTTCTTTTGCCTGTATGGGATTTTTTAAGAGGCCATATTGCCAATTATGGATTGGTCATTCTTTTGCTGACTTTGATCATCAGACTTATCACTTCGCCAATTCTCTATAAGAGCTATGTAAGCGGCGCAAAAATGAAAGCACTTAAGCCGGAGATAGACAAACTCAAAGCCAAATTCGGCGACGATAAACAAGGTTTCAGCATGGAGCAGATGAAGCTATGGAAATCTGCAGGCGTGAGCCCATTGGGTGGTTGTTTGCCCGCATTGCTGCAGATACCGATCTTCATGTCGCTCTATTATTTCTTCCAGGCCAATATTGCGTTGCGTGGACAAAGCTTTTTATGGGCAAAGGACCTTGCTGCTTATGATTCGATCTATCAACTGCCTTTTTATATTCCTTTGTATGGCGATCACGTAAGTTTATTTACGTTGACAGCCGTGCTCACAAGTTTGCTCATTTCTATTTACAGTATGAGCAATATGCAGGATCAAAGCAACCCGGTAATGAAATACATGCCTTATATCTTCCCGGTGCTGTTGTTGGGTGTATTTAACCGTCTCCCTGCCGCTCTTACCTGGTATTATACTGTTTCCAATACGATAACCCTCATTCTCCAGATCGTTATCCAAAAATATATCATCAACCACGAAAAGATCCTGGCACAGATCGAGGAGAACCGTAAGAAGCCTGTAAAACAAAGTAAGCTGGCAGAACGCATGGCAGCCATCCAGGAAAGCAATAAGAAGCTGCAGGAGATGAAGAATAAAAACAACAAACGTTAAAGGAATGTTTAAATAGAAAAGGCCCGCAGCTTGATATTTATCGCTGCGGGCCTTTTTGCGTCCCGCAAACCATCTTTGGCACGGGATTTTATTATCTTTATTGAAACAAGCAAAAAAATGAAAAGGTTAAGGTTGATCAGTTTGGCAATAAGTTTACTGCCCGGAACTTTATTATATGCCCAAAAGACAATTTCTGAAGGCACAATAGTTTACGATATCACCATTCAATCTGGTACCACACTTCCTAAAAAGGGTGATGCACAGGATGGCGCAAGTAAGACCGTATATTTAAAAGGCAACAGCAGCCGTACGGACCAGGTGACTTTTTTAGGTAATGAAACCAATATACACGACGCCAAATCAGGTAATGCGGTGATCTTAAAAGAGTTTAGCGGTCAGAAATTGATGATCACACTTACTAAAGACAACTGGGCCACTAAGAATAAAAATTTCAATGATATAAAATTCGAATTGACGAATGAGACGAAGAATATAAATGGATACAACACTAAGAAAGCTATTGCAACGGTGAACTCGAAAACTTTCATAGTGTACTATGCGCCGGACCTGCTGGTGGTCAACAAAGATTATGATCCTACGTTTGCCAACCTACCCGGTTTGCCGATGGAGTATGAGATCGAATCAGGTCAGTTGAAATTCAGGTACACTGTTGCGAAGATCAGCTTTGATCCTGTGCTGGTATCTAAATTTGATTTTCCAAAATCGGGTTATCGGGTGATGACGTACGAGGAGAATCAACAAATAAGAAAAGGAACATTATAAGCGGGGGAAAGAAAAAACCCTTTCGGTTGAAAGGGTTGATATTAATGAGGTCTGATGATAATTTTCATTCCGGTATAACCTGGCTTTACTTCAGGCATGGTTATAACGTGTTTGTAAGGAACTATATAAACTGTATTTCCTTTTTGATAAGTAACCAATGTGTTGTTGAAAACAGAGTTGCCTGAAAATTGTTGTTTGGTCAACAAGCTACCCGTGTATTTTAAACCCGAACGTAAATTCAGTGAAATTGAATTCTTTAAAGTAGAAGTGGCGGCAATATTCATTATTCCCCTGCTTTTACTTTTTCTGCCAATGCCTCCATCCGCCAAACTACTCAAGGCGATGCCAGAGCAAATGCCCATCACGAGCAATATTTTGGTTATTTTAATCATTGGTGTTTATTTACCTCACAAATATATTGAAAAACTTTTGGAATTTGTTAACCGTTCATACATTCTTTTAGCTTTATTTTAACGTATTTGTGCAAAAAAGGTTACTAAAACTTGGTTATTTCTTCAAAACTGGTTAATTTACAACAACCTACAGCGCATGAGCAAATATCCTTACCGCCAGGACAGAGAGGAATTAAAGGAGCTTTTACAACAATTTGATAACCTCAAAGCCGGCAAAAGCAATTCCTTCATTGAAGAAGATTCCTTCGAGCGTATTATCGACCATTTCGACGAAAAAGAACAATTAGCCTCGGCCCTGGAAGCCGCTGAATACGGCATTTCTCAATACCCTTATTCTTCGATGCTGTTATTAAAAAAAGCCGACCTGCTTATCGCCCTGCGTCGCTATAAGGAAGCATTACATATTCTGGAACAAGCGGAATTGCTGGATAGCAAAGATACCAGCCTGTATATTTTGAAGACAGACGCCTACTTGGCTTTAGATCAGCAGGAAAAAGCTGCTGCTGTATTGGAAGCAGCCATTGACGATTTTAATGGAGATGAAAGAATTGATCTGTTATTCGAGTTGGCCGATGTGTATGATGACTATGAGAATTTTGAAAAGGTATTTGACTGCCTCAAAATGATACTTGAGCAGGAACCCAGTAATGAAGAAGCATTGTATAAGATATGTTTCTGGACAGATTTTACCGGCCGCAATGAAGAAGGCATCAGGCTGCATCAGCAAATCATCGATAGTTTCCCTTTTAATGAATTGGCCTGGTTCAACCTGGCTGCCGCCTACCAGGGAATAAAACTTTATGAAAAAGCGATAGATGCTTATCAGTATGCAGTTGCTATCGATGAGAAATTCGACTACGCCTGGCGCAATATGGGAGATGCCTATATCCGTTTGCGTAAATACAAAGATGCTGTTGACGTGTTGGAAAAAGTACTGGAGCTGGCGAGGCCGGAAGATGTTATCTATGAAGCGATAGGACATTGCTATGATAAAATGGGCAATTATGCGCAGGCTCGTTTCAATTACAGGAAGGCCAGCCATTTGAATAACGACGACAGCCAGTTGCACTACAAAGTTGCCTGCACGTACATGAATGAAGGCATTTGGGACAGAGCGATAAAAAGCCTGGAAGTGGCCATGCGCATACATCGCCTGCAACCGGAGTATAACCTGGCGATGGGCCAATGTTTTATGGAACTCGGCAAGTTGGATGATGCGATCACTTATTTCGGAAATGTGGTGAGGGTAAGGCCAAAGAATTTGAATGGCTGGATCGAATTGTTGAAATGTTTATACAAAGCCGAGTTGTATGACGAAGCGCTCGAATATGCAGGATTTGCATTTGAACAAACCGATGGCAAACCTATCTTTCTATTTTACAAGAGTATTGTTTATTACGCAATGGGTAAATCCAAAGAAGCTTTGCTTCAACTGGAAGCCGGCATGGCAAGAAATCCAAAACTGATAAAGAAATTCATTGAACTAAATCCTGCTATACTTCAAAACCAGCAAGTGGTGGATATCATCGCCCGCTTTAAGAAAAGGAAATCAATTTAGCAAAAACTCCCGGCTGATCTTGATCATGTTTTTTCGTTCCTGCGTTTGCCACACAGGAGTTATCTTTGCAATCTTAAATTAATGATTTATGAATTTTAATCTTTCGCAGATACCAGAACGGAATAAGAAACCAAGAGATCACGGCATTACAATGGTAATGGACAAGGGCCTTAGTGTAGAGGAGGCAAAGAATTTCATGAGTGCTTCTCATCCGCACGTTGATATTGTGAAACTGGGCTTCGGTACCTCATATGTGACGCCGAACCTCAAAGAAAAGCTAGAGATCTACCGTGGTTATGATATCCCTGTTTATTTCGGCGGAACATTATTTGAAGCTTTCCTAATACGCAACCAGTTCCAGGATTATATAGATGTATGCAAAGAGTTTGGTATAAGCATGATGGAAGTGAGTGACGGATCGATCAATATTCCCCATGCAGAGAAATGCGGCTATATCGAAAAACTCACCAAATACGGAACGGTGTTAAGTGAAGTAGGTAGCAAGGATGCTGCTCACATCATCCCTCCTTATAAATGGATCGAATTGATGAAAGCTGAACTGCTGGCGGGTGCCACCTACGTGATCGCCGAAGCTAGGGAAGCTGGTAACGTGGGTATTTACCGCGGTACGGGTGAGGTGCGTGAAGGTCTTGTACAGGAAATTCTCACGCAGATCCCTGAAGAAAAGATCATTTGGGAAGCGCCGCAAAAAGCACAGCAATTATATTTCCTTGAGCTGATCGGTTGCAATGTGAACCTGGGAAATATAGCTCCATCCGAAATGATACCACTGGAAGCCATGCGCATCGGCTTGCGTGGCGATACTTTCTTTTTATACCTTGATAAAAAAGAAGGCTAGTGCGTGTCTTTGGTATCATAGGATACCCGTTGGGACATTCGTTCTCACAAAAATATTTTACTGAAAAATTTCAGCGAGAAGGGATCGACGATTGTAAGTATGAAAGCTATGCCATCAAACATATTGATGAACTGGAACAGGTGCTTAAACAACAACCCCAACTCGAGGGGCTAAATATTACGATACCTCACAAACAGTCGGTACTTTCTCTTCTTGATGATTCAACAAATATTCCATTTGGATTGAATGCCTGTAACTGTATCAGGATAGTTGATGGAAAACTCATTGGTTATAATACCGACGTGATCGGCTTTGAACGATCAGTTTCACCACAACTTAACAGTCATCATACAAAAGCGCTGATATTGGGAAACGGCGGCGCTGCAGAAGCTGTTAAATTTGTACTGCGGCAACTCAATATCAACTACAAAATAGTGAGCAGGAAAATTCATAAAGATGCTGAATTGACCTATGCTGATCTGGACGAGACGATCATCAAAGGAAACCTGCTGATCATCAACACTACGCCTGTCGGCACTTTCCCAGAGGTTGATGCTTGTCCGGAAATCCCCTACCAATATTTAACTCCGCAACATTTTTTGTACGACCTGGTATATAACCCCGAAAAATCCTTGTTCCTCAGGAAAGGAGAGGAGCATGGAGCGCTGATCAAAAATGGCTATGAGATGCTTGTTGTGCAGGCGGAAGAAAGCTGGGATATTTGGAACAATGGTTAGGCCTGTAATATTGCTTTTAATTTTTCAGGAACTCCTGCAACTTTTTTTGCCGCATAATCGTAACAAACCATTCCTGTTTTTGCATGCGCCAATAAAATAGTTGTATCACTCCTTTTTGTCGTGAGCTGATAATATAATTCAAAACTTACGCGGCTAATTTCGTCGGCAGCGATCTTTACTTCTATCACATCTCCATAAAAAGATTCATTCTTAAACTCTATAGCAAGATCACTCATGATCAGGCCAATTCCTTCCAACTGCAATTCAGTATAGCGGTGTTGTTTTAGCCATTGCATGCGGGCTTCGTGTACGATGGCAACGAACGCATCATTGCCAACATGATCGCCGTAATTGATATCGGTGATACGAACTGGTATATGGAATGTCGCGAGCGGTTGGGGAGGTATTTCAATTTTAATTCTGGCCATCGTAGGGATCCAAGTTGATTTTAACGATTGTAGATTTCTGCCACATCGATCATCTCGTGTAATTTATTTTTTTCACTCATTATAACGCGAACTTTTCCGTCGTGAAAATAACTGTAAAATTTGTCAAGTGCCTCCTTGTTGTCGCCCAGTGCTTCGGGGAATTTATTATAATCGTAGATGAAAACACCATTTTTTTCCAATATGTAATACGCCGCCCAGCCAGTATCACCACCCATTCGTGTTCCTTCATAATAATAAAGACTGATCTTACCGACCCGTAACCTTTTACCAAACACAGTTGAATATTTTCCAATTCCAATTTCGGTCACGTATGCTTTGGAATCCTGATAAGTAGCCACGTCTTCTATTCGTATCTTTTGATCATCAATTTTTATTTTGGCATAGCCGACGTTGATGTTGGACCCAACTATTTTTTCACCGGTTTTTTTTATGACAAAATATTCAGCTTCAGTAGATCTTGCCTTTTTCGTTTCATCTTCCCATGCATCAGTCGGAACGATAAACGAAGAATGGATAAGTGTCACTGCGATGACGGCAAACATTATTGTTTTCATTGTAAAAATTATTTTAAATAAAAATAGCCAATAAAGCCGAAAATGATTCATCCCGACCTGTGCGAAATCCCGTTTCGTCGTTGTAAAAAACTGATCAGCTTTTCCATCGCTTTTTTTCGATGACTGAATTTATTCTTTTCTTCCATTTCCATTTCTGCGAATGTTCTTTCACTTCCATCGGGAACAAAGACTGGGTCATAACCAAAACCAAGACGCCCCTTTTTCGCTTCGATGATCCTGCCGTTGCAAATGCCTTCAAATAAATATTCTTTATTGTCAAGTATCAACGAGATGATCGTATGAAAACGAGCTTCTCTTTCTCTTACGCCAGTCATATTGAGCAATAGCTTTTCAACGTTTTTATCGAAGTTTTTATCGGCGCCTGCATAGCGTGCGCTTTTTACGCCAGGGGCTCCATTCAAGGCCGTCACTTCCAGGCCAGTGTCTTCGCTAAAACAATTCTTATTGGTGAGGCGGTGTATCGTTCCTGATTTTTCTGACGCATTTGCTTCGAGAGTGTCATGGGGTTCTGGAATATCGATATCGATCCCGGCTTCTTTCAAACTGATGATATGAAAATCATCGCCCAATATCGACCTCATCTCATCTACCTTATGCTGGTTATTTGTGGCGAAAATTAGTGTATCCATTTGTGAATATAAGGTTTAGGGTTTAGAATGTTTAGGAGGTTTAGATGCATACTAAACTTTCTAAACCTCCTAAACCATCTAAACATAATTTTAATACTTCAATCCTGTGTATAATTTATCAAATGGTAAATACCTGTTTTAAACACCCCCATAATTTTTTCTTTTCTTCGATATTACTGCCCAATATTTTTAAAGTGGGTGAAGAAAGATATACCTGGTTGTTATACTGCTGTATTTGATAGTGGGGAAATTGAAGCGGCAATTCCAGCATGGATGGTTCGATGCCGAACAACAATACTTTTTCGGCCGACAATTGTTCACTGATATCTTTATACGCCAGTGATGGATTTTTAGAGCGATTCAGCAGTGCTACGTCTGCCATGCTGAGTTTACAAGCGGATAAAATGCCCAACAAAAAATTCAGTTCCTCGTCAGGCAGGTATATCGCTTCGGCATGATCGACAATGATGGAAACCCGCTTCTTATTCTCTCCCAAAAACGACAGGTTGCCTGCTATAACAGCGGCGGGATGGGCATTTTCCGTTTTCAAATCAACCAGTGCATTTGTATAAAGATCCTGCAGTAAAATTGCCGGAAGCTGAATATTATCTAAACTCATAAAAGCGGGTATTATCGGCTGACTTTTTCGTTTCTTTGCTGTAAAATTAACGAATATGATTGCAGCCGCCGATATAAATATTACCACTATTGTACGCAGTAAACTGAACGATATCAACCTCGAGAATATTCCTTTTGGGAAATATTTCACCGATCACATGCTGGAAGTGGATTTTGAAGATGGTGAATGGAAGAATGCGGAGATAAAACCTTACCAACCTTTATTATTAGAGCCATCGATCGCCGCACTTCATTACGGACAAGCGATCTTTGAAGGGATCAAAGCTTATAAAGATCCCAAAGGCGATGCGTATATTTTTCGTCCGCTGGATAATTTCAAACGGTTTAATATTTCTGCCGAAAGAATGCAGATGCCGCAAGTTCCCGAAGAGCTTTTTATGGAAGGCATGCGCATGCTGATCGATCTGGATAAGAACTGGATACCCCAACAGGAAGATCATTCGCTTTATATCAGGCCATTTATGTTCAGTTGCGATGAGATGATAGGAGTGAGGCCCAGCGAAAAATACAAGTTCATGATCATTTTGAGCCCTACAGGCCCGTATTATAGCGCACCGATGCGTATTTATGTTGAGGAGAAATATGTGCGTGCTGTGCCAGGCGGGGTGGGATATGCAAAAGCCGCAGGTAACTACGGTGCTGCCATGTATGCCACCGCCCAGGCCAAGAAGATCGGGTACGACCAGGTACTGTGGACAGATGCCTATGAACACAAGTACGTGCAGGAATGTGGTACAATGAACGTTTTTTTCATCATTGGTGGCACAGCGATAACCCCCGGACTTGAGGCGGGTACGATCCTGGCCGGCGTTACCAGGGATAGCGCCATAGCGCTTTTGAAGGAAATGGGCTTCACCGTTGAAGAGCGCCCCCTGAGCATCGATGACATTATAGCCGCCCACAAGGCAGGCATATTATACGAGGTATTCGGCACGGGCACCGCCGCAACCATTTCCCTCATCAAGGAACTGCGCTACAAGGACTATGTCATGGAATTTGACGTAGAAAACTGGCAAACGGCCCCGGAACTGAAGCGCCAATTGAATGCGATCCGGTATGGGCAGCAGGCGGACAGTCATGGGTGGATGTACAAGGTTTAGTTGGCAGTTGACAGTTGCCAGTCGGCAATTAGCAGGCTGAAACGCCCTGATAGCTGTGATTCCGGTGAAATGTGAATAAAAATTCAGTTTTTTAGCCATTTATTTTCCATTTTCGATTGAGAATTCCTACCTTTGCCGTCCGAAAAATAAAAGGTCTATAATGCCTACAATTCAACAGTTAGTAAGAAAAGGAAGAGAAATCATCAAAGCCAAGAGTAAATCAAGAGCTTTAGATAGTAGTCCACAGCGCCGTGGTGTTTGTACCAGGGTGTACACGACGACGCCAAAGAAGCCAAACTCAGCTTTGCGTAAGGTTGCCAAAGTGCGCCTGACCAATAAGATCGAGGTGATCGCTTATATCCCAGGTGAGGGGCATAACCTGCAGGAGCACTCCATCGTGTTGATCCGTGGCGGTAGGGTTAAGGACCTTCCGGGTGTACGTTACCACATCGTTCGTGGTAGCTTGGATACTGCCGGTGTAAAAGACCGTAAGCAGAGTCGTAGTAAGTACGGTACCAAGAAAGAAAAAGCTAAAAAATAATTAATTAAATGGTCAGGCGAGGACGTCAGACCAAAATAAATCACGATGAGGAAGACACAACCGAAAAAAATTCCCTTAGCACCAGATCCTAAATTCAGCGACAAACTGGTTACACGTTTTGTAAATAACCTGATGTGGGAAGGCAAAAAAAGCGGTGCTTATATCATATTCTATAACGCATTGGATAAGGTTTCCAAGCAAACGGGCGAAAATGGCTACGAGGTTTGGAAAAAGGCATTATCCAACATCACTCCAGGTGTTGAGGTTCGCAGCCGCCGTATCGGTGGTGCTACCTTCCAGATACCTGCTGAGGTTCGTGCCGACAGGAAAGTATCTTTGAGTATCAAATGGATGATCAAATACAGCCGCGAGAGAAACGGTCGTAGCATGGCTGATAAGCTGGCTAACGAGATCGTTGCTGCAAGCAAAGGTGAAGGTGCTGCTTTCAAAAAGAAAGAAGATACACACCGTATGGCTGAAGCCAACAAGGCTTTTGCTCACTTCAGGATCTAATTATACGATTAAAAACATATTTGAGCCGTCCCGATTTAATTGGGACGGCTTTTTTGTTGCTTTCAAGTTTGTAATTAAAAAAAATCGACGTACCTTTGCGGCGCTAAAAGGTAGACGGTAAAATGGATGGAGCTGTACTCATTTAGCATACTATGAGAGTAGAAAGTATCATATCAAACCCTTCCGCTTAGCGGACTTCCTTCAAGGGATATATTTCCCCCTCAGGGGAAGAAAAAGATCAGCAAAGAAATAAAGTACAAGAGTGCGACGCCAATGAAGATGAAAAAAGATTCAGAAGCCGGACACATAAATTTTTAAATCGAAATCTTAAATTTTAAATAAACAAAATGGCAGACTTACGTTATCAAAGAAATTTCGGAATTGCCGCTCATATTGATGCGGGTAAGACGACGACCACCGAGCGTATATTATACTATACCGGTGTGAACCACAAGATTGGAGAGGTGCATGATGGCGCCGCTACCATGGACTGGATGGCACAGGAGCAGGAAAGAGGTATTACTATTACTTCTGCTGCTACTACTTGCTTCTGGAATTTTCCGATGGTGCAGGGCAAGAAGACTCCAGACACCAAACAATATAAATTCAACATCATTGATACTCCGGGCCACGTGGACTTTACCGTTGAGGTAGAGCGTTCACTGCGTGTGTTGGATGGTTTGTTGGCTTTGTTTTGCGCCGTTAGTGGTGTAGAACCTCAGTCTGAAACCGTTTGGCGCCAGGCCAACCGTTACAAGGTTCCGCGTATCGGATTCGTTAATAAAATGGACCGTGCGGGTGCAGATTTCCTGAACGTGGTAAAACAAGTAAAGGAAATGTTGGGCGCAAAAGCTGTGCCTTTGCAGTTGCCGATCGGTGCTGAAGATAATTTTACCGGCGTGGTTGACCTGATCACCATGAAGGGAATTATCTGGGACGATGCAACACAAGGAATGACTTACAAAGAAGTTCCTATTCCTGAAGATATGGTTGAGGAAGTGAACGAATGGCGTCAACACCTCGTGGAAGCTGTTGCTGAATACGACGATAAGTTGTTGGAGAAATTCTTCGAAGATCCTAACAGCATCACTGAAGATGAAATGCACGAAGCTATCCGCAAAGCGGTTATCGATATTTCGATCATCCCGATGATGTGCGGTTCATCTTTTAAGAATAAAGGTGTACAAACTGCATTGGATGCTATCGTACGTTATTTACCTGGACCAATGGATATCGAGGCGATCAAAGGAACCAATCCTGATAATGGTGAAGAGATCCTTCGTCATTGCGATCCTAAAGAACCATTCAGTGCCCTGGCATTTAAGATCATGACCGATCCATTTGTGGGTCGTCTCGCGTTCTTCCGGGCTTATTCTGGCAGACTGGATTCTGGTTCTTATGTATTGAACACCAGAACCGGTAAGAAAGAAAGGATCAGCCGTATCATGCAGATGCATGCGAACAAACAAAACCCGGTTGATTATATTGAAGCAGGTGATATCGGTGCAGCAGTTGGATTTAAAGATATTAAGACAGGAGATACACTTTGTAATGAAGATAACCCGATCGTACTGGAAGCGATGACCTTCCCAGAACCCGTTATCAGCGTGGCTGTGGAACCAAAAACACAGGCTGACGTAGATAAGATGGGTATGGCGATCGCTAAACTGGTAGAAGAAGATCCTACGTTGAAAGTGAAAACAGATGAAGAAACCGGCCAAACTATCTTGAGTGGTATGGGTGAGTTGCACCTGGAGATCATTGTTGACAGGATGCGCAGGGAATTTAAAGTGGAGATCAACCAGGGTGCACCACAGGTGGCTTATAAAGAAGCCTTCCAGGCAACTATTGAGCACCGTGAAGTGTTGAAAAAGCAAACCGGTGGTCGTGGTAAGTTTGCCGATATCATTTTCGAGATCGGGCCCGCTGACGAAGAGTTTTTGAAAGAAGGGAAGAGCAATTTCCAGTTTGTTAATGGCTTGTTTGGTGGTAGTATTCCAAAAGAATTTGTTCCTGCTATCCAAAAAGGTTTTGAAACAGCTATGACAACAGGTGTACTTGCAGGTTACCCGATGGTGAGTATGAAAGTACGTGTATTTGATGGTAGCTTCCACCAGGTGGATAGTGATGCGATGAGCTTTGAATTATGTGCTAAGCAAGGATATCGTGAAGCAGGCAGAAAAGCAAAGCCAACGTTATTAGAGCCGATCATGAAAGTAGAAGTGCTTACACCAGATCAGTACATGGGTGATGTAACAGGTGACCTTAACCGTCGTCGTGGTATGTTGGAAGGTATGGACAGCAAGCATGGTGTGCAGGTGATCAAGGCGAAAGTGCCTTTGAGCGAAATGTTTGGCTATGTAACGCAATTGCGTTCATTGTCGAGCGGCCGTGCAACTTCAACCATGGAGTTCAGTCACTACAATCCAGCGCCAAACAATATCGCTGAAGAAGTGATGGCGAAGGCAAAGGGTAAAGTGAAGATCGAAGAATAAGCCTCAGAGAAGACTCCTCAAGGGAGACTTTAAAAATACAAACCCCGCTTTTTGAGCGGGGTTTTTTTATGCTTATTCGCGAATGATTTGATTTTGATCGAAGCGAAGAAAATGATCAATATTCAACGTTCAATTTTCAATGGTCATTAGAGGTTTTATTTTTATAGGGGACCAAACTGAACATTGAACATTAAGCATTGAACATTTTTTTCTATTGCTTTCTCAATGCTTTAAATTCAGACCCCTCTTTCCATTTGGGCCAATTAGTTTGAGATGAGATCTTTTTTCCCCAATAAAGTGGAGAAACTTTAAATTCTAAGCTGTTCAACTTTTGGGTTTTGACTTTTAACTTTCAACTTTTATTAATATCCTGCTTTCGCTCCACCAATATTCTCGATCGGATGCCAGGTAGTTTTGATCTCCTGGAAGTCCATGATAAAATAAGGTGATTGAGCCGAATCGCTATTCCATTGTACCTTATCATAAAGCACAACTCTTTTTACATTCAAAGCAGATTTGTCTTTGATCATTGTTTGCGTTGCTGCATCGGTCTCGCAATACACGGTTGCATTCACGTCCATGTGGTCGGCGAAAAAAGGCGCCAACTCAGCAACTTTACCGGTAAGGATATTTACAACGCCACCCGGAAGGTCAGAGCTGTTCAGCACTTCAGCGAATGTGACTGCACAAAGTGGTTTTGCATTTGAGGCAAGAATGACACAACTGTTTCCGCCTGCGATGATCGGAGCGATCAATGACACAAGGCCGATCAAAGAATCATTTTGCGGCGCTATGGCAGCTACAACACCAGTTGGCTCGGGAACTGAGAAATTAAAATGTGATGATGCAACAGGATTCACTGAACTGAAGAGTTGCTGAAATTTATCGCACCAACCACTGTAATAGATCAAACGGTCGATAGCAAGATTCACTTCTTTTTCTGCCTGGATCTTCGTTGCGTCCTGCTTCATCAATTCGTCGATGAACTGTGCCTTTCTTCCTTCAAGCATTTCGGCTGCACGATATAAGATTTGTCCGCGGTTAAATGCTGATCTTCCGCTCCATCCACCGAAAGCGCCCCTGGCTGCACCCTCTGCATCACGAAAATCTTTGCGTGAACCCAAACAAACATTGGCCAATTTTTCGCCCTTGCCGTTTGTTGCAACATAATATCTTCCTGATTCGGTGCGAGGAAATTGTCCGCCAACATACATCTTGTAGGTCTTCAAAACTTCCAGTCTTTTTTCCGAAGGAGAATGGTCCTTGCCATTTTCACTAAACTTAACCGATCCTTTTTTTATCAATACTTTTCCCATGATGCAAAAATTAATTGTTGATCAAATTGATGTAAGCCGTCAAACCATGCAATCCGCCTTCTCTTCCGTATCCACTTTCTTTATAACCTCCGAATGGTGAAGTAGGATCGAACTTATTGAAAGTATTCGCCCAAACCACGCCTGCCCTCATCTTCGTTGTCATGTTGAATATCTTGGAGCCCTTGTCTGTCCACACACCTGCCGACAAACCGAACGGAGAGTTATTTGCTTTCTCGATCACTTCATCATCTGTTCTGAAACTTTGAATGGCCAGCACTGGCCCGAATATCTCTTCCTGTGCAATTCGGTTTGATTGCGCAACGTTGGTGAATATAGTTGGCCTGCAAAAGAAACCTTTGCGTGGGATGGAACAACTGCTTTGATACATTTCTGCCCCTTCCTGCTGGCCGATCTTTAAATATTTATTGATCTGATCGAGCTGTTGTCTTGAATTAATTGCGCCGATATCTGTGTTCTTATCCAAAGGATCACCAACGATCATCGTTTCCATTCGGTCCTTTAATTTTTGTATCACTTGTTTGTAAACAGATTCCTGTACATACAAACGCGAGCCTGCGCAACAAACATGTCCCTGGTTAAAAAATATTCCGTTGATCACGCCTTCAACCGCCTGGTCGAGTGGGGCATCATCAAAAATGATATTGGCAGCCTTACCGCCTAATTCCAATGTTGCTTTTTTATTCGTTCCGGCAATTGCACGTTGAATGATCTTTCCAACATCTGTTGATCCGGTGAAAGCGATCTTATTGATATCCGGATGATTAACGATCGCAGCGCCAGTTGCGCCGGCGCCGGTAATGATATTTACAACTCCGGGAGGAAGATCGGCTTCCTGGATGATCTCGGCCAGCTTCAAAGCCGTGAGGGGAGTGGTTTCTGCGGGCTTCAATACTACAGTGTTTCCTGTTGCCAATGCCGGCGCTATTTTCCACGCGGCCATTAATAAAGGAAAATTCCAAGGAATGATCTGCCCTGCAACACCGAGGGGCTCGGTCATGCGATTTGGAAATGCATATTCCAGTTTATCTGCCCATCCTGCATAATAAAAGAAATGATTGGCTGCAGTGGGAACATCAAAGTCGCGACTTTCCCGAATAGGCTTTCCTCCATCCAATGATTCAACTATCGCAAATTCTCTTGCTCTTTCCTGGATCATCCTGGCGATGCGATAAATATATTTTGCCCTTTCCCTGGCGGGCATTTTTTTCCAACTGCCATCATAGGCCGCTCTTGCCGCTTTCACTGCCCTGTTCACATCAGCTGCATTGGCTTCCGCTACTTCCGATATTTTTTCTTCGTTGGCGGGATTGATGGTATCGAAATATTTTTTGCTCAACGGCTTTTCGAATTTTCCATTAATGAACAGATCATAACGCGGGTTTATTTTCGCGGCACTCTTACTTTCAGGCGCCGGCGATAAATTCCTCGCGGATTCGAATTTCAATTTTATCGTGTTACTCTTTGTAGCCATTGTTTTTATTTTTTTGTAACCAGCATTTAATCTTTATTCAACTTTAGTGGCGTCGCACTCTTGTACGATAGCACCTTATTCAACTTTTTTTATCTCACGCAAAGCCGCTAAGTTTAGCAAAGTCGCAAAGGTCTTAGCGGCTTTACGTTCTCTTTGCGCCTTTGCGTGGGGATTAATCTATCGAAAAATAATTCGCCGACTGATACACACCCGTTCTTTGTTTCATCAACTGCATCAATATATCATTGGCCAGGCTGCTTGCACCAAACCTGAACCAGTGGTTGTTCATCCATTCTTCGCCCAGCACTTCGTTGAGCATTACAAGATAATGTAGCGCCAACTTTGATTTGGAAATACCACCGGCGGGTTTCATCGCAATGCGCTTGCCAGTCTTGTAATAGAAATCTCTTATCGCTTCGAGCATCACCAGGGTTACGGGCATTGTTGCAGCCGGACTTATCTTCCCTGTAGATGTCTTAATAAAATCCGCTCCCGCATACATGGCGATATCGCTTGCTTTACGCACTTTATCGTAGGTGCCCAATTCGCCTGTTTCTAAAATTACTTTCAATCTTGCCTCACCACATGCTTCCTTGATCGCTGCGATCTCGTCAAAAACAAAATTGTATTCGCCTTGCAAAAACTTTCCTCTTGAGATCACCATATCCACTTCATCAGCCCCTTGTGCAACTGCATATTTTGTGTCACGGATCTTTACATCACGCGGCGCTTGGCCACTTGGGAAAGCCGTTGCCACCGATGCTACCTTTACACCAGAATTTCCCAATGCCTGTTTGGCAACCTTTACCATCGATGGATAAACACAGATGGCTGCAACCGTTGGCAGTCCCGGATAAGAATCATGCAGGTGAAGTGCCTTGTAGCATAGCTGCTTTACTTTTCCGTCGGTATCTTTTCCTTCCAACGTGGTGAGGTCGATCATATTCAGCGCCAGCATTAAACCATTGAGTTTGCTTTCATTCTTGATGCTGCGCTTGGTAAAGCGTGCGGCACGTTCTTCAATACCTACCTGGTCAACATGTGCAGATAAAGTAAAATCAGGAATTAATTTTGTTGCGATCATTTCGTTCTTGTTATTTTTTTGATATTTCCCACAAAGGCACAAAGGTTACAAAGCATCTTCTTTGTGTGTTTAGCGTCTTAGTGGGAAAAATACTAAGCCGTTAAAACTTCCAGCGCCTTCACTATTAAATTTTCCACAGCAGCATTACCATCTTTTGAAAACTCCTGTACCACGCGATTGGCCACAATTGCATTCACACTCAAACAATCATGTCCCATCAATTTGCCCAGGCCGTAAATAGCCGATGTTTCCATTTCAAAGTTAGTGATCCTGTGATTATTGAAGCTAAAGTCGGTCAGGCGATTAATGAGGCCAGGGCTGCTTACTCCAAGGCGCAATATCCTTCCCTGCGGACCATAAAATCCCGGGCAAGTGACCGTGATGCCTTTATGAAAACCTTCGCCGAATTTTTTCAGCAATAGCTGGCTTCCTTTGAATGCATAAGGGTTGGTGACGGTTGTATCTAATTGTGTTTGTTCAATAAATGCCTTCGCCATTTCCTTTTCTTCTGTATTCTTTTCGTAGGCGTAAAAATTAAGCAGGTTGTCGAGGCCCAGTCCATGGGTGGATGCAACCAGACTATCGACGGGAATATCTGCCTGCAGCGCACCCGACGTTCCAAAGCGAATGATATTGAGTTTATTGAATTTGGTTTTTATAGTGCGGGTCTCGAAATCAATATTCGCCAGCGCATCAAGTTCATTCAATGCGATGTCGATATTATCAGGACCGATGCCTGTAGACATCACAGACAATCTCTTGCTACCAATATAGCCCGTATGTGTGATGAATTCGCGGTGCTGCTGCTGGCATTCGATACGATCGAAATGCCTGCTCACTTTTTTAACGCGGTCTGGATCGCCAACTACGATAACTGTGTTGGCCAGTTCTTCCGGTCTGAGGTCGAGGTGATAAATGGCGCCGCGAGCGTTAATGATCAATTCCGATTCTGGAATTCTTTGCATAGTCAAAAGTTGATGACCAAAGATACAAAAATGAACAGGGTTTTGAACAACCGGAGATCGCTGGTAGTTGGTTGGCTCGTAGGGAAATGCTGAGCCTGGCTGTTATTTTTCCGGCTGTTTATATGGAAGTTTAACTATGACCTTAAACCCCTTTCCCGGCGAAGTGTCAAATTCAACTTTTCCATTATAGGCTTTTGTGCGGTTTCGCATAATAGTCAGCGCCATTCCTTTTTGTATTTCTTCGAGATCGGCACCTTTTCCATTATCCGATATATTAAGTGCAAGGTATTCTTCTTCGGGATACAGTTGGATGATGACTTCTGAGGCTTCGGCATATTTGAGTATATTATTCAATTGCTCCTGGATAAATCGATATATCGTTAACTCAACGGGGGCAGGTATATGCATTCCATCCGTTGATAGCATCAGCTTCACTTTGAAAATATTTAGGGCATTCATCTTATAGACAAGATCATTAAGGGCTTCAGTAAGGCCAATTTCTTCAATATAAGAATTTCCGATATTGCGGGTGATATTGTCGATCCCTCCGATCGCTTTTTTAATTAAGGTCGTAGCTTCATCAATCGTTTCGGCGGATGGCCGATCATTACGCTTCTTCATTAATCCAAGATGCATATTTGCGGCAGTTAATATCTGGTTCACATTTTCATTCAGTTCGTAACCGATCTGTTTCCTTTCTTTTTCCTGGCTTTCAATGGCGGTTGTTAAAACGATCTTTTGATTTTGCTCTTGTTGTTCTTCCAATTTCTTTTGCAACATGATCCTTTCCGAAATGTCCCAATTGGTTCCGATCATCCGGATGGCTTTCCCTGCAGCATCCCTTTGCACCTGGGCCTTTGCTCTTATATAGTGTATCGATCTATCCGGCCACAGCACCCTGAACTCCGTATCGAATTCTTTTTCGCCATTAATAGCCATTGTAATAGCATGTCTTCCAGATTCTTTGTCATCCGGATGGAGCCCATTTTCCCAAGCTTCATAGGCACCCGAAAAATCGGATTGGCCGATGCCATATAACTTATACATCTTTTCATCCCAGGTTAATTTATCATTGGCAATATCCCAATCCCATATCCCGATCTTGGATCCTTGGGTAGCCAGTGAAAGTCGTTCGGTGGTTTGTTTTAGGTCCGCTGTTCTTGTATCCACCAATTCCTGCAGGTTTAGGTTTAATGACCTAAGGGACTCTTCTGCTGCACTTCTTTTCGCATCAATTTTATCAAGATGCATTGCCGTTAGTGCAATGAGGAAAAGACAAACTACTATGGTGGATGTGACAAATACAGCGATACCAAAGTTCTCAGAGAGAATATTTAATTTATGGATCTGCATTCGTATAAAACCCATGATGAGAATAATACTTGCAATAAGGGGAAAAAGCCTTCGGGCCATGATACTACCTGTAGTTTTACCCGTTAGCAAACTGACAATACCAAATGAGGGATTGATCAACGAGGCGGCAATAGACAAAATAAAAAATAGCCCGGAAGTATTCAGCGCCATGGAAGAGAAAAGCGATAACCTGTAGAATGTAGGGAGATTATACAAATAGCCCATCAACACAATGAAAGAAACGAGCGTAATAAAATGAAGTATGTATTGCGCCAAAAGTCTTAAACTATTCCTGGTTGAAGTAATTGCGATCAATGAGCTACCCATAAGGATGAAAGAAATTGCAGTTGGTGCGGCCATCCTGCCAGGAAAGTCCATAGCACCCGTTAGTGGAGTATGATCTCTTACAAAAAATTCATCTAACCCTGAATTGAATTTGAATGCATACTCGCAAAAACTGATCAATCCCAATATTGTAACAGCCAATAGGAAGGGTGTTTGAGACTTGAAACCGGCTGTCTTATTTTTTGAAAGAAAGAAAATGGCAATACCAATGAGTATGAAACCGATGGCGGTATTGAATTTCATTGGAGCCAATCCGGCAACAACACTCGTCAGATTATCATTGCCAGTCATCCACCCAATAATTACTAACAAACCAGCAACCACACTAATTCCCGCGGCGGTCTTTATGTAGTATCTATTTTGAAATCGTTTCAAAAAAATAATTTTTATGTTTGATTTGAACGCATCGTGTTCAAAAATAAAAACGATATAGAGGGAGCGGCGCCAAGTTACATATTTAGGCAGGATACTGGCGTAGTATTTATCCTACAGATAATGCTTTTATGGGATATGACGGTTGAGATTAACTAAAAAGATCTCATTGTTTACAATGAGATCTTTCAGCCTGGTGCCAGGGATATTAATTTAATGAGGGATATTATTTTATCCCGTATTTATATTTATAGCGTTCAAACAACTGCTTTTGCTTATTGTCGAGATTGATCTCGCGGCCCTGGATGTACACCGCTGATACAAGACTGCTCTTCATATCGAGTATATCGCCATCGCACACAACAATATTTGCGTCCTTGCCTTTTTCTATCGTGCCCGTCTTGTCATCAATGCCTAAAATTTTTGCGGCATTAGAGGTCAATGCACTTAAAGCTTCTTCCTTTGTTAAACCATAAGCAGCCATTGTGCCCGCCTCAAAAGGAAGATTGCGCTGCTGCCAAAAGCCATCACCTGCATCCATGCAAATGGTGAACAATACGCCCGCTCTTTGCAAAGCAGCTCCTGTTTTATAAGGTTGGTCAACGTCGTCATCATCGGTTGCAGGTAAACTATGTGGCTCAGCTAAAATAACGGCGATATTATTTTCACGCAAGAGGTCGGCGATGATCCAGCTATCACTGCCACCAACGATCACTACTTTGAAATCAAACTCCTTTGCAAAATCCATTGCGATCATCATTTCTTTTACGAGATCGCAGTGTATAAATAAGGTTTGCGATTTGTTGAACAAACCTTTCACCGCTTCGAATTTTAAATTCACGGGCGAAGGGTTGCTATTGGCGAGATATCCTTTTGCTTCGCGGAAAAATTTGCGAATACCTTCGATCCTGTCCAAACCCTGCTTCACGGGATCTTCCTGGTCTCCCTGTTGCCTGCGCCTGCCACCACCGCCGCCACCCTGGTTGGGACGATTCACCAATGCGGGCATATTGAAATGAATACCATTATCTGTTTTGTATGCCGCATCTTCCCAGTTCCACGCATCCAGTTGCACTACTGACGATGTGCCGCTGATGGTGCCGCCTCTTGGAACGATATGTGCGAGTAACACACCATTGCAACGCAAAGTGTTTATTATTTTGCTATCGGTATTGTAAGCAACCAAAGAACGTATACTTGGATTCACATCTCCCAACTCATTAAAGTCAGCGGTAGCACGCACTGAACCTACTTCTACCAAACCAAGGTTGGTGCTGGTTGCAATAAGGCCGGGGTACACCTGTTTGCCTTTTAGGTCGATGATCGTCTTGGTGTATTCGGCAGGCAGTGTTGCGGGCGAACCCACATAAACTATTTTGCCGTTCTCGAAAACAATGTCGCCATTGATGACCTGTCCGTTGCCAACATGAATAACAGCATTGACAAGGGTGGTGCTGCCAACTTGTGGAGGAGTAGGGTGCATGTTTTCCTGGGCCATTAGCCGAAAAGGTGCTAAGGCGATAAGAAATGCAAAGGATGTGATGATAATTTTTTTCATATCGAAAGTTTTTGCCACAGAGAACACAGAAGCACTGAAGGAAGTTTTTATTTTCTTAGTGCTAGTGTTTCTTGTTGACATTTTTAATATTTTCTGTTTTGTTCTGTGTTTCCGTGCCTCTCCCAAAAAATCGGGACAACCGTGGCAACTATTGTTCAGTTGATGCGATCCTTTCCTGTATCCTTCCCCACAAACTCTTTTCAATTTCATGATCGTCCTCGCAATAATTTGCTTCGCGGAATGAAGGCATTGCAGGCGTAGTTCTTTCTCCACCTTTTTTAGCGCTGATCATCTTTTGTATCAGCCTTGCTCTTTCTTTGGCTATATCTTCACGCAGGTTCCTGTCGCGGTCCCTGTCGAAATAAATGATGCCATCCACCATTGTCTTTTCTGCCTTTGCATAAATGCTGAGCGGATGATCACTCCAGAGCACGAGATCAGCGTCCTTACCGGTTTTGATACTACCCGTTCTGTCGGCCACGTGCAGCATGGTTGCCGGGTTGAGCGTTACCATCTTCAATGCGTCTTCTTCACTCATACCGCCATACTTCACACTTTTTGCAGCTTCCTGGTTGAGGCGGCGAGCCATTTCAGCGTCATCGGAATTGATGGCTACGTTGAGGCCAACCTTTTGCATGATGTATGGATTATAAGGAATGGCATCCACCACTTCCATTTTATATGCCCACCAATCGCTGAAGGTGGAAGCATTGCTTCCATGCGCCTTCATTTTATCGGCAACTTTATAACCTTCTAAAATGTGTGTGAATGTATTTACGCGGAACCCGAACTTATCAGCAACTCTTATCAGCGCCGTGATCTCGCTTTGTACATAAGAGTGACAAGTGATGAAACGTTTCTTATTCAGTATTTCAGATAATGCCTCCAGTTCCAGGTCCTTTCTTTTTCCAGGTCCCATTTTTTCGTAATCCCTCGCACGTGTGAATGCATCCATCAACACTTCCTCAACACCCATACGGGTATCGGGGAAACGATTATTGCCTTGTGAACTGCTGGAACGTTTTACATTTTCGCCAAGAGCGAATTTGATGAAGGGATCCCAGTTGGCAAATTTCAGTTGTTCTGCAGTTGAACCCCAGCGCAGCTTTAGCAATTGTGTTTGTCCACCAATGGTATTGCAACTGCCGTGTAAGATATGACTGCTGGTAACACCGCCACTTAGCTGGCGATATATCTCTACATCTTCAGGATCGATAACATCTCCGATCCTTACTTCCGAAGTAACACTTTGAGAACATTCATTTACACCGCCGGTAACCGCAATATGCGAGTGTTCATCGATGATACCGGGAGTCAAATGTTTGCCGGTGGCATCAACAACTCTTGCGGTAGCATCGCTGAGGTCTTTTCCGATCGCAGCGATCTTCCCATTCTTAACCAACACATCGGTGTTTTCCAATTTGCCTTCTTTTTCATTGGTCCATACCGTTGCATTTTTAAACAAGATATTTTCCTGCAGCGGCATCTCCCTGAAACCATAACCATTGAATGGATAGGTGATCACGCCGCCGATCTTTGCTGTTGCGTCCATCCTGCCCCTTCTTCTTGAACTATCACCGCCCATGCGTCGTGAGCTATCACCCATCCTGCTGCGAGAAGTGTCGGTACCAAAGCCTCCTCTTCTTTCTGGTACAAAATCGCCGGTCTTAACAGCGGTCCAACTGATCCATTTTCCGTTTGATGACTGGCCGGTACCACTCCATCTCTCATCGCCTATCACACCACTCAATCTTGTTGTGTTGCTGCTGTCTTTTTTAAATGCATAATTCAGTTTAACGAGTTTGTCTTGAATAACGAGATCAGCCTTTGCCGTATCTGCGGTGATGATGCTTGCGGTTGGTTTGCCTGCTTCACCTTTCAATTCTAATTTATAAGTTTCGCTATTGACGGTGAGGGTATATGTACCGCGAATATCTTTCCATCCATCTTCTTTCAATACATATTTATTACCCTGTACCCAGTTTTGATAGATGACGGTTCTTTCATTGAAGATGGGGCCAGATGTAATGAGGAAGTCAGCGATCTTACCCGCTTCAAGACTTCCCGCTTTATCAAACACACCGAGCATGGTTGCCGGAGCCTTTGTCAATGCATCCAATGCTTTTTGTTCGGATAAACCATTCTGTATCGCTTTGCGCAGGTTGGTGAAAAAAGACGGCATGTCTCTTAAACCGTTTGCCGTTAATGCAAAACTGATACTGGCTTTTTCAAATGCACCCGGATTTAGCGGCGCCATTTCCCATGCTTTCAGATCTGCAATATTTACAAACCTTGCGTCGGTAGGATCTTCCACATCCATGGCTTGGGGAAAATTAAGCGGAACAATGAATGATGCATTCGTTGCTTTTACATCATTTATTCTTTGGTATTCGTTTCCGCCGGCTTTGATGATATACTGAACGCCAAATTCATCACCGATCTTGTCGGCTCTCAGGTCACTCCATTTATCGCCGCATTCAAATATCTGTGGCAGTGCCTGGTTATCGTTGAATGCCTGCAATGATAAATTGGTGCCTTCGGTTGCGGGCCTTGTCTTGTACCATTGTGCGTCTAAAAAATTCTGGCGCAAAAGTGCCACACAACCCATCACCGAACCGGGATAATCCTGCGTTGAACTTCCTTTATCAAAAGAGTAAGCCGCCGAAGCTTTTTCCTTCAGCATTACTTTATTTTCTTTTTCGTTGGCCAAACTCACAAAAGCGCTGGTGCCTCTTGAAATGCCATCCATTTGCAGGGCATTCACCGCACCGAACCCGATGCCACGCAATTCTTTTGCCTTTGCTTCATTGACCGCAAATATTGTTGAAGCATCCACTTCAGATTTAATGGCCTGGTTCCATCCATAAGCGCCCTTGGTATTGGATACCATTTGCGACTGGCCGCCAAAACTAAATCCTGCCCTTGTGGCAGGCTGAGTTCCATAGTCGCTGTACATATCGATAAAAGAAGGGTAGATGTACTTGCCCTTGCAATCTACCACTACAGCATCTCTCGGGATGGCAACGCCGCTGCCTACAGCTTCGATCTTACCCTGGCGTATCACCAGTGTTGCATCCTTTACGGTGGTTTGAGCGTCTTTTACAATGGTTGCATTGATGAAAGCATAGCATCCTTCTTTCGGATTGGCCACATCGTTGGCAGGAAAAGTAGCCTGCGCATCTGCCCGTAAAACATTCAGCAACAATACCAGGAGTACTACGGGGATTTTCGTTATTTGCATGCAATTAAGTTTTGATATTAGAGTTGGAGCGATAAATATAACAAATGATTGTACTTAAAGCTAACCGTTGGCATAATTTTGTTTTGGTAAAAATGTATTTTTGAGCTGAGCGATAAAAATCAATAGATTTGTTAGCTGCAGTTGACAATTGCAAATCATATTTCATGAAAAGAGTATTGAGCATCATTCTTTTATTAACTGTTGTTACGAAACTCTGTGCGCAGGACAGTGCAATAGCCCCCGTGTACACCGGCAAGGTTACGGTGATCAAAGATCCAAGGTTGGATATCCTTGCCAGGAAAGAAGTGGAATTCAATACACTTGGAGTGAAGGCGGTCAAGGGTTATCGACTGTTGGTGATGAACAGCAACGACCGGGAAAAGGTAATGGCGGTAAGGGCTAAATTATTGCAACAGTTCCCCGACCAGAAAGTATACATGACCTTCCAGTTTCCCTATATCAAACTGAAGTTTGGCAATTTTGTTGAGAAACCCGACGCCGAACGTTTCAGGGATATGCTTTCTAAAACGCAGATCGTTACTACTAATATTTATGTTGTGCCCGAGATCGTTGAGGTGAAGCCTGATAAGTTGAAACCTGAAGATCTGTAGAAGTCTAAAAAAGTAAAAAGTCAAAAATCAAAATGGCAACCGATCTAAACTTTTGATTTTTGATTTTTGACTTTTTTGAGCAGCAACAAAATTAAAAGAGCCTGGCCACTTATGCTTAAAGAGAAAATAAAAGAACTGGCAAAGAAAAATGCCCCTGAATTCATTGAGGTAAGGCATCACCTACATTCCCACCCCGAATTGAGTTTTAAAGAATTTGAAACATCAGCATTCGTTCAGCAAAAATTGCAGGGCTGGGGAATCCCATTTGATATTAAGGCAACCACGGGTGTTGTTGGTTTGATAAAAGGAAACAATCCTGGTAAGCGCACCATCGCTTTGCGTGCGGACATGGATGCCTTGCCGATAACAGAAGAAAACAATGTTGATTATAAGTCGCAGCACCATGGCGTGATGCATGCATGCGGACATGATGTACACACTAGCTGCCTGCTTGGCGCAGCAAAGATCCTCAACGAATTAAAAGACGAGTGGGAAGGAACGGTGAAACTGATCTTTCAACCTGGTGAAGAAAAAAATCCGGGTGGTGCAAGTCTGCTGATAAAAGAAGGCGTACTGGAGAATCCGAAACCTTCGGGCATATTTGCCTTGCACGTTCACCCGGGATTGGAAGTGGGAAGGTTGAGTTTTCGTGGAGGTATGATCATGGCGAGTGCCGATGAGATATATATTACGATCAAGGCAAAGGGCGGACATGCTGCTGCGCCGCAATTCACAGCCGATACCATTTTAATTGCATCACATCTTATCATCAGTTTGCAGCAGATCGTTTCCCGCAACAATAGTCCTTTTAATCCAAGTGTTTTATCGATAACTTCTTTCCAGGGCGGCAATACCACCAATGTTATTCCGAGTGAAGTGAAACTGATGGGAACATTCCGTGCAATGAATGAAGACTGGCGCTTCAAGGCGCATGAGCTGATAAAAAAGCAAACCATCGAACTGGTTCATGCTATGGGCGCCGAAGCCGATATTCTCATTGATGTGGGTTATCCCTTTGTATTGAATGATGAAACGCTTAATGATGCAGCAAGGAAAAAAGGAGAAGAATATGTTGGCGAACAAAATGTAGACACCACCGAATTAAGAATGGGCGCCGAAGATTTTTCTTTTTATTCTCACCAGATACCCGGCTGTTTTTTCAGGCTGGGTGCGGGCAATGTCGAAAAGGGAATTTCAAGTGGCGTGCATACACCAACATTTAATATTGATGAAAGTGCGATAGAGATAGGGATGGGGATGATGGCGTGGTTGGGAGCATCTTAGATCTCACGCAAAGACGCTAAGTTTTGCAAAGCCGCAAAGATTTTTGTGCCTTTGCGGTTCCTTTGCGCCTTTGCGTGAAACAAAAAAAAATAAAAACACGAAAATGAAAATAGCATTCCACGGCGCAGCAAGAACCGTCACCGGTTCAAAACATTTGCTCACACTAAACAATGGCAAAAAATATTTGCTCGACTGTGGTATGTTCCAGGGGATGGGACAGCAAACAGATGCATTGAACCGCAATTTCGGTTTTGATGCAGCATCGGTAACAACGATGATCCTCTCGCATGCGCATGTGGATCATTGCGGATTGATACCAAAGCTGGTGAAAGATGGTTTCAATGGAAAAATTTATTGTACGCCCGCAACCAAAGAACTCACCGCTGTGATGCTGGAAGATTCTGCAGGCATACAGGAAAACGAGATCAAATACGAAAACAAAAGAAGAGCACAGGAAGGATTACCTTACCTGCTGCCCTTATACACTACACTTGATGCGATAGCTGCGGCGGATCATTTTGTGCCGGTAGATTATGATCATTGGTTCACGATCGATGAAAACATTGAAGTGATGTATTCAGATGCAGGCCATATCATCGGCAGCGCTGCCGTGCATTTGAAGATACATGAGGATGGTAAAACAACACGCCTCACTTTTAGCGGTGATGTGGGAAGATACCGCGATGTTATTTTAAAATCTCCGGCTACATTTGACCAGGCGGATTATATTTTGATCGAATCAACCTATGGCAATAGCCTGCACGATTCTGCAACCACTACGCCCGATCAATTATTAGCATGGATAGAAAAAGCCTGCCTCCAGAAAAAAGGCAAGCTCATCATTCCAGCATTCAGCGTAGGAAGAACGCAGGAACTATTATATGCATTGAACCAACTTGAAATAGAAAGAAGATTGCCCGATCTGGAATATTTTGTTGACAGTCCGCTGAGTGTGAAAGCTACAGCTATAGTAAAACATTATCCTCAATATTTTAATAAGACGATCCAAAAAGTATTGGAGCAAGACAGTGATCCATTTGGATTCAAAGGATTGAAATTCATTCAAACTGTTGATGAATCAAAGATGCTCAATTTCAAAAACGGTCCATTGGTGATCATTTCCGCAAGTGGCATGGCTGATGCCGGAAGAGTGAAACATCATATCAGCAATAATATTGAAAGCAGCAGAAATACTATTTTGCTTACTGGTTATTGCGAACCGCATTCATTGGGTGGCAGGCTAATGGCCGGTGCGAAGGAAGTTCATATTTACGGTGTGCTCCATGAAGTGAATGCCGAGATCGGTTCTATTCGCAGCATGAGCGCACATGGAGATTATGATGATCTGTGCCAGTTCCTTGCCTGCCAGGATCCTAGGCAAGTAAAGCGTTTGTTTGTAGTACATGGGGAATATAAGGTGCAACTCGAGTTCCAGCAACGCCTCATCAGCAAAGGTTTTGTAGATGTGGAAGTGCCGGAAATGCATTACGAGGTTGGCCTGGCGTAAAAAACTGGGATTTGATGTAAAAAAGTGTTTATCTTAATCCTGTAAACATCATCTCTTCCCTAAAGCCCTTTTTATGAAACAGTATTTTATCCTGATCTTCTCCCTGTTTTCATTACTGAACCTATCTGCACAGAACAAAAAATTACCCGACTTCGGTAAGGTAGATGTCTCGGAACTTCAGCTGAAGGAATGCTCCTTTGATAAGAACGCGGGAGCGATGACCCTATTCAGTGAGGCGGAATCTTTGTTTAAGATCGATATGAACGCTGCCAGCAACTGGCTATTCGAGCAAACGGAAGTTCATGTGCGTATAAAAATATTCAACAAAGAAGGATTCAAACAAGCTGATGTAAAAATTCGGTATCCAAACTCCGACATGATCAGCATTAAAAAGCTGACCGCTCAAACCTATAATCTGGATGCCTCCGGAAATGTGGTGATCAGCAAGGTGGATAAGGCCGCCATTTATGATAAGAAATTAAATACGCGTTGGCAGCAAAAAATATTTTCATTCCCCGATGTCAAAGAAGGTTGCATACTAGAGTATAAATATATCATTGACGGTGACGCTATCACGAGTTGGTATTTTCAGGATGATATACCGGTAAAGTTCAGCAGGTTCATTACCAATTTCCCCACCGAGCTGATAATGGCTGCCGATCCCAATGTTAACCTGCCCCTGAAAAAAGGAAGCGGGATGGAAAACAACAATAATGTTAACTGGTACGAAATGGAAGACATCCCTGCGCTAAGAGATGAACCCTTCATTAGTTGCGACAGGGATTACCTGCAACGGATACGATCAAGGCTTATCGCACTTGATTTTCCCGGCATACCCCGCAGGAATCTTACCGTAATGTGGCCGACGATCATTAAAGTTTTGTTGAAGGACGATGATTTTGGTACACAACTAAAAAAGGATATTCCCCGCACGGCAGACTTAGATGCATTGCTGCAAGCAGTAACTGACCCCTATCAAAAAATGCGGATCATTCACAGCTACGTTCGAAAGAATATGGAATGGAACAACTACGACAATATTTGGGCATTGAATGGTGTCAAAGCAGCATGGAAAGATAAAAAAGGCACGAGCGGCGAGATCAATCTTATTCTTATCAATCTCTTAAGAGACGCGGGTCTCAATGCGCATGCGATCTTGTTAAGTACCACCGATAATGGCTTGATCAATACCGGTATACCCGGTTACGAGCAGTTCAATAAAGTGATGGCTTTTGTTGAAATCGGCGATAAGCATTATGTGTTGGACGCAGTAGAAAAGAATACACCTGCATATCTCATCCCCTGGGAAGTGATGGCATCGGAGGGATTGCTGATCTCCAATCCGGAGAGTGGAGAATGGGGATGGAAAACACTTTGGGACGCAGAACATAAAAATGACAAGGCGATAACCATCAATGCTTCGCTGGATGAACAAGGCACGTTGAAAGGAACAGCGTCGGTGCGTTCGGCAGATTATGCAAGGGTGAAATTATTACCATTGATCAAGCAAGGAGCGGGAAAGCAAAAAGACGAATTGATCTCGCTTCCCGATATGAAGATCGATAGCCTGGTAGTTGAGAACCTGGATAATGATACGCTGCCGATAATGCAATCATTTAATTTTAGTGTGCCCACATCTTCTTCCAGCGATTACCATTATTTTTCGGTCAATCTTTTTTCGGGACTCGAAAAAAATCCATTCATTGCCGATCAACGCCAGTCGGATGTTTTTTATGGAGTAACACAAGATTACATGATCGACTGCGTAGTGTCGTTGCCCGATGGATACAAGATGGATGATCTGCCAAAGAATGTAAAAATGATCACGCCGGATACAAGCATTGTTTTTTCGAGACGATCTGAGTACCAGGACGGGTTGCTGTCCGTGTTGATCCACCTCGAGTTCAAATCGCCCATGTATGCGGTGACAGACTATGATATCTTCAAGGAGTTCTATAAAAAGTTATTTGACTTCCTGAATGATAAATTTGTGTATAAGAAGAAGTAATGTGCGACTTGAGAGGTTCTTATTTATATTAACAGTTTGACTTTTAAATTTGCACATCTGCATATTTGCACATCTGCACATTGACACTATGATGGACATCACCTACACCGACGTCATTAAGATCCTCGTGGCATTTGCGCTGGGAGCCTTGTTGGGGTTGGAAAGAGAATATCGAAGTAAGCCGGCGGGGTTTCGTACCCTTATCATGATAACGGTTGGTGCAACTGTGTTCACCATTTTATCCTATCGCATCGGTTCTGCTACGCCCGATCGCATTGCTGCCAATATCATAACCGGCATTGGCTTTATTGGCGCCGGGGTTATTTTCAAAGAAGGATTGAAAGTGAGTGGCATGACCACGGCATCTACGATCTGGATCGCCGCGGCCATAGGGATGTCGGTGGGATATGGCGCCTATTATTTGGCGGGCGGCGTAACGGTCCTGGTATTGGTCATCTTAATGTTGTTATCCAAACTCGAAAATTCATTTGATCGGGTTCACCAGGTAAAATTTTACAAGATCAGTTTTAGGGTGGATGAATATACTATCGAAGAACTTGAAAAAAGTTTATCCGATTGCGGTGTGAATTTTACGATAAACAAAGTGTTGAAGAACAATAACGAGCTGATCGTTTTTTATAAGATAGCAGCCAACAAGAGATCATTTCAGAATATTGATACCTATTTGATGGAAACGAAGACGATAAAGAGTTTTGAGGTGTAAGGATATTTCAAACTGAAATTCGTAATGCTTTATGAAAAGAATAGTTTTATTGCTGCTGATCATCACGAGTGCCCGATCGAATGCACAAATAGCGGTATCATCCTACCATGGCTACATCACCGAACCTGTTGAATATTTCGATGCGCCTGACGGCGGTTATATTGGCATCGATGAGATATGGAAACCGGGTACCCACTCAGGGATATGGGGTAAAATCCGCAAAGACTTTGTTGTTTCTAAGTTTGACGATAAGATGAGCAATAAGGTTCAATTGCCGATCATAGATCATGGAGAAGAGTACAGCGGTTATTTCGCGAATTTCGTAAGATCAGGTAATAAATTTTTTGCTATTTGTGTTGATCCAATAACAAATGGTTCCGTAGCAAATATGAGAGTTATTGAAATTGATCCACATGATCTGAAGGTGATCGACAATAGGATAGTAGCCACTGAAAAGGAAATTGACATGACGCTGCTATATTATTATTGGTCTCTCGATCCGGTGATCGTCAAGAGTTCGCCGAATTCGAAAAAGCACTGCGTTTTTATTGGAGTGGATAAAAAAGAATTTTTCCTGATGGCACTTGATGAATCTTTAAAGCCGATCTGGAAGGGCAAATTTGAAATACCGAAAATAAAGCGATCAGAAATAAAAGATATTGATATTGATGATGAAGGGAACGTTTTTATTACAGGTATTGATAAAGATAATACGGTCTACCTGTCCAAATACGATCATGATGGGAAAAGCACGGTAAGCGAACTTACGATGCCCGAGGGAAAGATCAATAATGCCAGTGTATTGGCAAAAAAAAATACCAATGAAGTATTTATTGCCGGTACTTATTCCGAAAATTCTAAATTTTCGAATGGAGTGTTTAATGCACGCCTGGATAAAAATACGCTGGAATTAAAAGACATGCACAAAGAGATATTTCCAGAAACAATTGTTGAGCGACTCCATAAAGATGGCTTCGCCAGGGGTAAATCTAAAGCGTATGGACTTTTTCAAGCTTACGTGTCGGGCCAGCTTTTTGAAAATGGCGACGGAACAATGAGTTATGTTATCGAATGTATACAGCCATTGGGCCCAACGGGATTGCAAAAAGGCGTAGGGAGCCTGGTGACCACAAAAATGAAAGAATCTACAAATGTCTTTTCGCATATTCCGCGTTATGAAGTGAATTCTTTTATTGGAGATCAAAAACAGTACTATGCCAATTCATGTGGGAAGAACTTTTACCTGTTCTATTATGACCATGAGGAAAATCTACATAGAGATGTTAGTGAGGATCAAAAGGTCTACCAGGGCAAGAACGGAGTATTGACGGTTGCAACCATTAACGACGGAAAAATAGTGAGGGCTGCGGTCCCGGAAGGAGGAGGCCTTTGGGAAAGTATCAGGCGTTATTTGATTATGGAATGCAAAAAGTAAAAGGTCTCTTAAGCTAAAAGCGGTCTAATCTAAAAGCGCTCATATCTATTTCAGTCGGGTTCCCATTAACGATCTGGGTAACCAATTTGCCGGTTCCGGTAGCTTGCGAAACACCAAGCATGGCGTGACCGCCGGCGATCACAACATTTGAGAGGTTCGAAGTTTTTCCGATATATGGCAATCCATCCGGAGTTACCGGCCTCAATCCATTCCATATTTTATCAGCAGGAGGGAGTCCGATCTTCAAGCCCGGATAGAATTCTTTTGCGGAATGATAAATGCCTTCCATTCGTTTTACCAATACTTTATTGTTGATGCCGCTAAGTTCCATAGTACCGCCGATGCGCAGTTGGTTTGCCCATGGCGTGATTGCGCAGCGGCCGTCGACGAGGATGGCTGGATAATGAATATTTTTTTCAACATTGGGATAAGTATAGCTGTAGCCTTTTCCGGGCTGCAACAATAATTTTATGCCGAGCGACCTGGCAAGAATGGGCAACCAGGATCCTGTGGCGAGCACAACCATTTCGCAATCCACTTTTTCTTTATCGGTGATCACGCTGCTGATCCAATCGCTCGCTTTTTCAAAACCAGTGACATTGCTATTCAATAGAAAACGAACGCCTTTGGTTTCTAAATAATTTTTCAATGCATGCATTATCCTGCCCGGGTGAAAATGACAATCATCTTTGAAAAGTACTGCGCCGGCGATATCCATCTCCACATCGGGTTCACGCTGCTGTACTTCGACTGCATTGAGCCGTTCTACTTTTAACCCAAATTTTTCCGCTTCATCTGCTATATGAAATTCATGCTCCAATGTTTTTTGCTGCTTGCAAAGCATGAAGCATCCTTTTTCCTCCATGTTGAATGTATCCCCAATATCGTTTCGCATATCGTTGATCAAATGCCGGCTCAACTGCAGGATATTGTTGAGGTGCGGCGCATTTCTTTCAACGGTTTTGGCGTTGCTGCTTTTCCAGAACCTGTATGCCCAACGGATGAGGTCGGCATCCAGTCTTGGTTTGATATAGAACGGGCTGCTACTGCTTAGCATATGTTTCAATCCCTCGGCAATGATGCCAGGGGAGGCAAGCGGAATAAAATGACTGGGTGACATATAACCCATATTGCCAAAAGAACAACCATCGCTGATATCGCCGCGATCGATGATCGTTATATCATGACCTTCTTTTTGCAAATAATAAGCACTGCTTAACCCAATAATGCCGCCTCCGGTGATTACAACCTTCATACCCCCTGCCCCCCTGAAGGGGGAACCTCAGCTCGAAGTACACTGCTGCATAGCGCAGATACTTACGAACAGAGCTTATGTTTTATGAATGATCTCTATGCAGATCAACTTTATAATTCGATTATCATTCCTTCTTCTGCCACGCCAAAGCCAGCGGCTTTCGCTTTATCTTTTTCGCCGGATGTTTTTTTTAGCAATGGATTGGTATGGTTGAAATGAATGAACACGATCTTTGATCTTTCTTTTGCCGGCAAGCTATCAAATCTTTTCATGCTTTCTTCAACAAAGGGATGAGGAATCTCGCTCATGTCCCTGCCGGACAGCTCGCCGTTCTTATAAAATGTTCCGTCGAGTAAAGCCAGATCGACTTTGCTGATCTCTGTAATAATATTGCGATCCCATTTTTCCCATTTATTGATATCGGGAATAAAGAGGACCTTCTTTTTATTGCTTTCAATGCTGAACCCTACTGTTTCAGAAAATTCATCGCGATGCGGTACTACGATCGGGGTAACGCTGAGTGATTCATTTAACCGAATAGTGCTATCAGCCTTCAATAGACTCAATTTGATATTGTGCAACGAAACTAATTGGCGCCAGGGCCCGTTGTTGCGTAAGAAGGAGTCCAGCCTTGGCATTACCCATACGGGCATATTGCTGGCGTTCATTGCTTCCCTGCCCAATTGCATAAGACCCGTATAATGGCCAGTATGGGCGTGAGTGATGAATATTCCGGCAGGCAGGCTATCTGGGGTGGCAGCAAAACCGGATTCAAGGGACTGCAACTGATATTTGAAATCTGGGGTCGTTTCAAACATCCAATTCTGCTGCGTTTTGGAATCAACCAGGCCAAGGCAAACAACCATTTCTTTTTTTTCGAGCCCTCGCCAATAAGCCTGGCAACATTCTTTTTGGCAACCCGCTTGCGGGTAACCGGCATCCTGTGCAATACCCAGCACAACAAGAAACCTTTCGGGAAGTTGAGTCTTTGTTATTGGCTTGTTAGAAGTTTTACTTGAATTACAACCTTCAATCAACAACAAACAATATGCAGTTGCAATTAATAAAAATGGTTTTATTCTCCGCATGAGCATAATTCGTGCAATTCGTGTAATTAAAATTCAATCAGATCACCTGGAACCCCAAAGCATAAGGATCATCTTCATCATCGATCGTGATCGTGTTGTATCCATATACCCTTGCCCAACCTTCAATACCCGGACGAATGGCTTTTTTATCTCCGATCATTAATTCTTCTTCGATCGTTCCGGTAAACTTACTACCGATGATACTTTCATGAATGAACGGGTCTCCCTTTTTTAATTTTCCTTTTGCATACCATTGCGCCATCCTTGCCGAAGTGCCCGTGCCACAAGGGCTCCGGTCGATGGCTTTATCTCCATAAAATACAGCATTGCGTGCGGTGGAATTCTTGTCAAGCGTTGCACCGGTCCACAAAATATGGCTGCATCCTTTTATTGTTTCATTCTCCGGGTGAATAAATTCATATTTTTCATTGATCCGCTTGCGCAACTCTCTTGCCATGCCGATGAGTTGATCTGCCGTAAAATATTCCAGCCCTTTAAAATTCTTCTGCACGTCTACGATCGCATAAAAGTTCCCTCCATAAGAAACATCGATGATCAATTCGCCCAACTCTGCACAATCAACAGCCAATTCTGTTGCCGCTAAATAAGAAGGAACATTTGTGAGTTTGACAGACTTCACTTTATCGCCTTCTTGTTTGTATTGAATCATTACCAAACCCGCTGGTGCTTCCATTCTTACAATACCAGGTTGCTTCGGCTTGATCAGTCCTTCTTCGATAGCGATGGTAATTGTTCCAATAGTTCCATGTCCGCACATGGGCAGACAACCACTTGTTTCGATGAAAAGAACGGCCACATCATTTTGCGGATCATGCGGTGGATACAAAATGCTTCCACTCATCATATCATGTCCACGTGGCTCAAACATCAACCCCTTGCGTATCCAATCGTATTCTCTCAAAAAATGCTGACGCTTTTCGCTCATGTTATCGCCCTGTAACGCTGGTCCGCCCTGTTTTACAAGGCGCACGGGATTGCCGCAGGTGTGGGCGTCGATGCAGTGGAATGTTTGCTTCATAACTGTTGGGGATCGAACTGTCAGCCTGAGCCTGTCGAAGGCGGTTTTCTAAAAATAGACCCGGCTTCGCCAAGCTCAGCCTGACAACTTTTCAAAATGAGGCAGCTCTAAACTTTGCCAAAGTTGTGTAAATTTACTCCATGGAACAATACGGAAAAATTTTACTCATCGCGATGCCAGCCTTTTTGGGATTGGTATTGTTTGAAAAATGGTACGGCTGGTACAAGGGTAAAGATACCGTGCGCAACATGGATATGATCAGCAGCCTGAGCAGTGGCGTTACCAATGTTACAAAAGATGTTATCGGCCTCTACCTGGTCATCCTTTCTTATCCTTTTTTGATGCGCAACCTGGCGCTTATACATATCTCCAATACGGCAATCGTTTATATAATTGCTTTTTTTGCGCTTGACTTTGCAGGATATTGGGTGCATCGCTTACAGCACGTGGCTAATTTTTTCTGGAATGGCCATATCGTTCATCATAGCAGCGAGGAGTTTAATTTGGCTTGTGCATTGCGGCAGAGTATATCATCGGTGGTGAAAACCTTTGCCATCTTCCTCTTACCTGCGGCTTTGTTTGGAGTTCCTTACCAGGTCATTGCCGTGGTGGCGCCGCTTCATTTGTTTGCACAGTTTTGGTACCATACGCAGCATATCAACAAGATGGGATTTTTGGAAAAGATCATCGTTACTCCTTCCCATCACCGTGTACATCATGCCATCAATCCTCAATATATTGATAAGAACTACGGACAGATATTTATTTTCTGGGATAAAATGTTTGGAACCTTCCAGGAAGAATTACCAACTGCGCCACCTGTGTATGGCATCACAAGGCCCGTACAAACCTGGAACCCTATCAAAATAAATTTTCAACACGTGTGGTTGCTGATAAAAGATGCGTGGAGAACAAATAGCTGGAAAGAAAAATTTACTTTATGGTTCAGGCACACAGGTTATCGCCCTGCCGATGTGGCGGCTAAATATCCAGTTTACAAGATCGAAGACGTGTATCATTTTGAAAAATATGATACGGCGGCTTCGCTTGCACTGAAGGCCTGGTGCTGGGTACAGCTGATACTGATCTTGTTGTTTGTGAGCTATATGTTTGGGAATATTTCGATCATCAACAAATTGGATCGATCCTATATCTTCCTATACGGCGGTTTTATCTTTTTATTTGTGTATGCACTTACCGACCTGATGGATGGAAGTAAATATGCGATCATTCCGGAATTATTAAAAGCTATTATGGGCATCGGGATCATCTACTATCTCGGCGATTGGTTTGGCGCCAGCACATTTTTTTCCTGGATCAACTATGTGCTTGTAGCTTATTTTGTGATCTCCGTAGCAATAACATTCTTTCTTACTTATTCAAAGGGAAAAGAGAATTTGGGTTTAGAACGTTTAGGAAGTTTAGAGGGTTTAGAAGTTTAAGTAACAGTCTAAACATTCTAAACCATCTAAACTTCCTAAACCTATTTAGTCAATTCATTATTCACCGTCCTCCATATCCCCAACGGGTTTCCATCCTTCAATTCTTCGGGCAACAATTCATTGCTCCAGTTTTGAAATGCGATGGGCCTTGCAAAACGTTTGATGCCATCAGCGCCAACAGAAGTGAAACGTGAATCGGTTGTTGCGGGGAATGGTCCGCCGTGTTGCATGCTCAGACAAACTTCAACGCCTGTTGGAACACTATTGAGGATAAACCTTCCGCAGATATTTTTTATGGCTTCTACCAATGGCTTGTTTTCATAAATATCATTTTCGGTGGCCATTAAAGTGGCCGTTAGTTGTCCTTCCAGTTGCTTTGCTATTTCGGTCATTTGATTAATGCCTTCGCAGCGGATGATGATGGAGTAGGGGCCGAATACTTCCTGGTGCAACACGGGGTTGTTCAAAAATACTTCTCCCGTGGCCCTTGCAATGATCGGAATGCCGGTATTCTCATCCACATCAGCGGTTACCGCAGATTCTGAAACGAGTGTTACCATCTCTTGCGTCAGTGCCAGCGTTTTCTTGTCTCTGAATGCATGGGCGATCCCGGGGTGAAGCATTTTTCCTCCCGGAATAATTAATATCTCTTCAGCCAACGCTTTTTCAAATTTGTCCAGGGCCTCGCCTTCAATGCCAATGATCAACCCTGGGTTGGTGCAAAATTGTCCAACGCCAAGCGTGATAGAACCAGCATACATTTTTGCGATCTCTGCAGCATTCGCTGATAATTTTTCCGGGAACAAAAAAACAGGATTGATGCTTCCCATCTCCGCAAAAACAGGAATGGGATTTTTTCTTTGATTACCCCAATCGAATAATTGTTTTCCTCCTGCATAAGAACCTGTAAACCCAACTGCTCTTGTGTGTGGGTGCGTTACCAATGCCTTTCCAACTTCAACGGATCCGCCATACACGTGTGCAAAAACTCCTTTGGGCATATTGCATTTCTCTACCGCCTTTGCTATCGCATTAGCCACGATCGTTGACGTTTGGGCATGAGCCGGATGAGCTTTTACGATCACCGGACAGCCAGCGGCAAGCGCACAAGCAGTATCACCTCCGGCCGTTGAATAAGCAAAAGGAAAATTGCTTGCGCCAAATACAACTACCGGCCCCAGCGGCACCAGCATCTTTCGTATGTCTGGCTTTGGCGGAGCTTTATCCGGGATGGCAGTATCAATTCTCGCTTCGAGCCAATCGCCTTTTTCGCAAGCGTCACCATAGCTATTCAGTTGAAATATCGTTCTTGCTCTTTCGCCACGCAATCTTGCTTCGGGGAGATTGGTTTCACGCATGGCCGTTTGAATGAGTTCATCGCCGCAGTTCTCCAATTCAACGGCAATGGCACGCATGAGATCCGCCCGTTGTTTTAGTGAGAATTTTCTATAGACGTGAAAGGCATGCCATGCTTCCTGCATGATCGCTTCTATTTCGGATGGAGTGCTATCGTTGAACATGGAGTATTGAAAATTGATTATTTAACATGCTGTATTATTAAATTTTACCCTTTACAAAACGTTCCTACGGAACGTAAATTCGTTAATGTCCAATTACTACCCACGAACTGTTCCTACGGAACAAAATAGGCACTTCACATTGTTCCGCTAGGAACAAATTGTAGGCAGATCATTATTTCGAAGGCCCCCAGCGTTCCATAGGAACGCATTGTGCACCGTTAAACTATGGGCCTTGCTGCGATCCCATCATTGATGATCTTCAACACATCTTCTCTTTCTTGCCCTACCAAGGTCAGTCTTGGTGCTCTCACAAATTCCGAACCAATACCAGCTCTTGTTTCCGCCAGTTTGATATATTGAACGAGTTTGGGATGAATGTCCAACTCCAGCAGCGGCATGAACCAACGATAGATCTTTGCAGCCTCCGCTATCTTTCCTGCTTTCACCAAATTATAGATCGCAACGGTCTCTGCCGGGAAGGCACAAACCAATCCTGCTACCCAACCATCGGCGCCCAGGCAAAGTTCTTCCATTGCTAAGGTATCAACGCCGCATAAGATCTTTAGCCGGTCACCAAACCTGTTGATCATCCTCGTCACATTCGTCACATCTCTTGTTGATTCCTTTACCGCCTGAATGTTCTGGCATTCGATGAGTTCGGCAAACATATCGAGTGTTACTTCGATCTTATAATCCACCGGGTTATTGTAGATCATGACGGGAAGATCGGTTGAATTGGCAACGGTTTTAAAATAAGTAACTGTTTCGCGGTGATCGCTTTTATAGCGCATCGGCGGAAGCATCATCAATCCCTTTGCGCCCCAGTCACGGGCATAGTCGGCTTGCTGCAAAGCTTCTTTGGTAGAGCCTTCCGCGATATTCAGGATCACCGGAACCTTGCCTGCGCATTTTTCTACAGCAAACTTTACCAGCGTTTCTTTTTCTCCAACGCTCAACACGCTTGCTTCTCCCAATGTGCCGCCGAGAATGACGCCATTGACACCCGCAGCCAATTGCGCTTCCAGGTTCTTTTGAAATAAAGGAAGATCCAATTGATCGTCTGCCGTAAATTTTGTGGTGAGTGCGGGAATAACGCCGCTCCATTCGATACTCATGAGATTTTTGTTTGGTATGCAAACTACGAAAGCTAAAAATAATAACCAGTTATTGGGTTAAGAATATCTTCTGTTGATCATTGATCATCACCTGTTGTTTGAAAAGCGAGTGTAAAAATGAGCTGTCAGCCTGAGCTTGTCGAAGGCGGGTTAGTTCAACAGCCCGGCTTCGACAATCCCGTTAGTTATCGGGACTGACAACTTGTTAAACTGATGCACCTCTTGGATGCTGATAAATTTTCACAAACTCTTTGAATATAAGCCCATGATTTTTTCGTATCTTAATAGGGACTTCTCACGTATAAAATGAGTAATTATGAAACATAGATCATATCTGTTTGGTTGGATGGGCACAGCTTTTATCGCCATGGCAATGATCCTGACAGCTTGCGCAGAAACAGCACACGTTATAAAAGACAATTCGGTGAACATGGCACGCTACAAAACCTATGCATGGGTGCAAAAGACAGCGCCAAAAGATGCAAAGCCAAATCATGAAAAGGAATTGGTTGAACAAAACATTCGCAATGCAGTGAGTGAGCAATTGCAGAAAAGAGGCTACGCCGAAACGGCTACCGAACCCGAACTCTTTGTGAGCACCGACATGCTCGTCGAAAAGAACAACGAAAAAAGAACGGACGCCGTTTTCTCAGACCCACAATATCGAAATTATTACAACCCTCGTACCGGAAGGATGGTCACCTTCTATTTTCCATCGCAACTGGTGGGTTATGATGATTATTCCGTTACGGTAAAGAAAGGAACGGTCACGCTCACTTTCATCGATGCCAAAACTGACAAGGCGGTGTGGCAGGGTTGGGCATCGAAGCGTTTGGAATCAAGCATGATGGATTCGGATGAGATCTTCCAGGATGTGAGATCGATATTTAATAAGTTTGATGGGAATTAAAAATCTAGCTGAACTCGAATTTGTCCAATTTTGGGGAGCTTCTATTGTTCGGCGGCACTCATAAATTATCCCCATCTGGGACCACCAGCCATATTCTTCAGGTGAACAAAACATTGACCACCTAAGAACACATCATCCGAGAAAATTTGTTCGATGTAATCATCAATCGGTTCCGTTTCATGGATCAGCCGGTCGACGGGTTTTAGCAGATATTCAGCCGGCCGGAAACGTCTTTATGACTGGTCCTCTCACGGCCTAGTAGTCGTCTGACTTGTCAGATATTCAGCACAGTTTTATGGAATAATCGCACATCAGGACTACTGACCAGTCATCGGTGCCGGAGGCTTGATGCTTTGCACCTTAATGGGCGCCCAGTATCGGCACCACCGAGATAATTTATCAACATTTTGAGGTCTGAACGTGTAAAATCCTGGAAAAATCATCCCTCATTTATGAAACAGTGGTTGCATTTCACGAAACTTTATTTTACTTTGTCCAGACAAATGTGAAAACAAATGTTTGGACATTTGTACTAACAAACGTTTGAGAGAGGCACCTGCTGCATCAGTCTTTCGGTACCAACCCGACAAAAACCAAAACAAACCAGCATCCTATCAGCTCTAAGCATTATATGTGAAATGGTTCTAAAAATTGGCGAACGGCGCCAGCGGGATACAATTTGGCGTTAAGTTTGCCGTTAAATAAAAAGCCCCTCCATGTTTGAGATGGAAGGGCTCTGGTGACCGGTTAAAGATACCGGAACTAGGCGCCTTAACAAAGGCTCTGTTAATCACTGTTTAGGTGAAAATGGTCACATAGGACTACTTATTGCAATGCCTGCATTTAAACACGTACACTTTGTCTCTACAAATCCGTTTACCGGACCTTGTAGTAATGCAGTGAGTAAACACAAGACCATTTGAACAAGTACAAATGATTGGACTCTTTTTGATGGGTTTCTATTATTTACTTTACCTAATTGCCACTACAGAGCGTGACTGTTGCCCACAGTATGAAAATACTGGTTACAAAAAAGCCTGGGAGATCAACCCCAGGCTTTTAGCTTTTTAAAATTCTTCACCTTAAAACATCAAACATGGGAATGAATTCAACATGGTAAAGTTTTAATGATTGGCAGTAAATAATAGAGATGCAAAGAAAGGAAAAAGTTTTGAATATCAAAACGGGGTTTTACGACGACGGTATAGTAAAATTACGATATGGGCGACTGGCCGCTCTTCACGTCTGTGGATAACTACATTTTCATTATCGCCGGCGCCATCATAATTTTGACCAAGATTTCAAAGAACAATAATTTCTGTCCTAAAGCTCAAACTTCTTCAAAGGCCCGCTCTGATCAGCGGGTTCTTTATTTTAAGCAAATTTACTTCCCGAAAAAATAAATGTACGCGGTGTATTATCCACATAAAATGCAGAATTGTGCGAAAATCACTTTTCAACGGCCGCAAAGCCGCGTCAGTGCTACATTTATTAGTTTTCCACAGGGTGAAAAAATAATCCTTTTATTTTTCAGTTAAACGACAGGATGCATATTTGTCATGACTTTAAACCCGCTACAGGCTTAGTTTTCGGGAATTTCTCAGGATTTTTGTCAGTTTTAACCCGTACCAGTATATATTATTTCGGGAGTTGTGTTTCACTTAGTAATTTTTTTATTGCCTTCCGTGAAGTTGTCGATTAGATTTTGTGGGATCGTCTTTCGAAGGAACCGGGTTCTAGCGGGCATTGAATTCAAGCTTCCAGCATGCTTTCAATGCATTGGGGAGGCGTCGTCTGTAGTCACGCGTTTTTGCGACATACGCCATCACGAAATTCAGCTGCCCTAGTACTGCCAGTTTTGACCCTAGTTTCATGGAAGGAGCGTCTCGTGAATGTCTCAGGGATGTCTCATGATTGTCTCGTGCAAGCCTCTGGAGTATCTCGTAAATGTCTATGGAGAGTCTCACGGGAGTCCCTGGTAGAAATCAAGGTGCCGCAATTTTTCCTGCAAACAGCTATTGGATAAATATGATATCGCATTGAACAATAGTTTCCCCCCTAACTGCTCCCGAACTGTTCCCGAAAATGGTGGATGGTTTCAGAAGAAGTTGGGGAATAGAGCAGGTTGAGTTGTGGTAAATCATAAGGTTGAGTAAAGGATAATATCATCGTGTGCACCAAAAGACTTTGACAAGAGTGTGAGTTCGATCTTAAAAGGTTCGATGAAAAATAAAATCCAGGGAGATCAAGGAAGTCCTGTTGGGAGAGCGACAGGTTTTTTTTCGTCTGAACGGACGGGGATTTCACGTAATTCACTGACTATCCTGACGCTCGCGACGCAGATTTCTATATATCCCATGAAATGAATTAAATTCGAGAACCTGGTTGCCGAAGCAGATACTGTGGATTCAACAATTTATCAAATCTCGTTTTATGAATAGAAGGCTAATAATTGCAGTTTCAGTACTTGTTATATTACTATTGATAACTCCTATTTTGTTTTACATAATATACTTTCATTCCCATTCCATATCGAAGAGCCCGGCCGATTGGGGGGTATTTGGTGATTTTTTAGGTGGACTCATAAATCCTTACGTGGCTATTCTAACATTAATAGTCACCATATATATAGCGGTTGAAATATCAAAATTAGACGACAAACGAAACGAAAAGGCGATTGATTTTGAAAGAAGAAGATTCTTAAACGAACTCAGGGAGTCAGAATATCGTAGGATAACAACTGAATTGCAAAAAATTTCAGGAGCATTAAGTAGCGACGGTGACGAAGGTGCTAATGATATTTATGCAATTCTTATGCACGTTAAACATTTTGAATTATATAACGGGCATATCTTTCCTTTTCTTCAAGAAACCGAAATGCAAGAACTAAATGATTCTTTGGAACTGCTATGGAAAGCAAAGGATAAGAAAGCTAGCGCTGCGGCCCTTGTCGAACTAACTGAAGCAGCTAGAAACTTTATTGTTAAATCTCTTGCTTTTTGTAAAAAAATGCAAGATTTCATACTGCAAGAAGTTTAGAGGCGACGAATAAAAGTATTTGCATACAAGGTTGAGATTGTTGATCATCTTCGATTTCAAATCAAAAACGGGCAGGCAGCTAAGAGTACCCATGAGCAACAAACCCGCCATCTTTTTCAATTGTGCATTGACTCTGCAATAAAAAAAACCTCTCAAAATCTGAGAGGCTTCTTCCAGTACCACGTACGGGAATCGAACCCGTGATTCCTCCGTGAAAGGGAGGCGTCTTAACCCCTTGACCAACGCGGCGTTTTTAATAAGGGAGGGCAAAGATAATGGTAAACACTTTTTTAGCCAAATATTTTCAAACAACTGTATCAGTTTGCAACATTCGGGGTATATCAGATGGAAACACAGGACTGTATTGGGTTTGCGGAGGTTGCAGGTGGCAAAAATTCATCAAAATAAAACATATAAATTGTTGCACATGGCGTACTTTTGCCCCGCAATTCGGATAAATACCGGATTAATTCAAAATTTAGAATTTAAAATTCAAAATTAATAAGACATGAGTACAGTAAAAGTTGCAATCAATGGTTTTGGCCGCATTGGCCGCCTGGTATATCGCCAGATCTATAACATGGAAGGCATCGACGTGGTAGCGATCAATGACCTTACCAGTCCTGCAGTATTGGCTCACTTATTAAAATACGATAGCGCCCAGGGCCGCTTCGGACAGGAAGTAAAACATACCGAAAACTCGATAGTGGTAAATGGCCACGACGTAAAAATATATGCGCAAAAAGATCCGGCACAAATTCCATGGGGTCAGCATGATGTTGACGTAGTGATCGAAAGCACGGGCTTCTTCACCGATAAGGCGAAGGCTGAAGCGCATTTAACGGCTGGTGCAAAAAGAGTAGTGATATCCGCTCCTGCCACCGGCGACCTGAAAACAGTGGTGTTCAACGTTAACCATTCGATCCTGGATGGTAGCGAAACCATCATCAGTTGCGCAAGTTGTACCACCAACTGCCTGGCTCCAATGGCAAAAACGATGAATGATAATTTCGGTATCATCACCGGTATCATGAGCACGATCCACGCTTATACCAATGATCAAAATACTTTGGATGCACCTCATCCAAAAGGCGACCTGCGCAGGGCAAGGGCCGCGGCTGCTAATATCGTTCCTAACAGTACGGGCGCTGCAAAAGCGATCGGACTGGTATTGCCTGAATTGAAAGGCAAACTGGATGGAGGCGCTCAGCGTGTTCCGGTGATCACGGGTTCCGTAACGGAATTGTATTCTATCTTAGAAAAGACAGTTACCGCCGAACAGGTAAATGCAGCGATGAAAGCCGCCAGCAACGAAAGCTTTGGTTATACCGAAGATGAAATTGTTAGCAGCGACGTGATCGGCATCACATTCGGTTCCTTATTCGACGCAACACAAACCAAGGTACAGGCAGTGGGAGATAAGCAATTGGTGAAGACTGTAAGCTGGTACGATAATGAAATGAGCTATGTGTCGCAGTTGGTGCGCACGGTGCATCATTTTGCCGGACTAATAAAATAAAAGCTTCTGTCAATCGTCTACCTGGGTAAGATGAGGCCGGATTGAAATATTTTTAAACCGCAGAGATTATGAGTCCCGATAGCTATCGGGAGAGCTTTCGCAGAGATACTCAGCGTAAACTCTGCAACTCTTTTTCTCTGCGGTTCTCTTTTAAATATCAAGACTATGAGCAAATTTTCAGATCATAATTTCAAGGGCGAGAAGGTCCTTATCCGTGTGGACTTCAATGTTCCTCTCGATGCGAACTTCAATATAACAGACGACACAAGGATGAGAGCCACACTGCCCACTATCAAAAAGATATTGGCAGATGGCGGATCCGTTATCTTGATGAGTCATCTCGGTCGCCCGAAAGGTGGACCGGAAGATAAGTTCTCATTAAATCACCTGGTTAAACATTTGTACGAATTGCTTAACTCTCCGCCAGCCGGCGGAGATGGGGGCAACAACGGAAACACCAAGGTATTTTTCGCTAACGACTGCATCGGCGAGCAAGCCCACATGACAGCTTCGATGCTTAGAGCAGGCGAAGTGCTATTGCTCGAAAATCTTCGTTTTTACAAAGAAGAGGAAAAAGGCGATGAAGCATTTGCCGAAAAATTGAGTAAGCTCGGTACCGTGTATGTGAACGACGCATTCGGTACGGCGCACAGGGCGCATGCATCGACGGCGATCATCGCAAAATATTTTCCTGCCGATAAAAAAATGTTCGGCTTGCTGATGGAAGCAGAGGTGTTGAACGCCGAAAAAGTATTGCATCATGCAGAAAAACCTTTTACTGCCATCATTGGTGGCGCAAAGGTTTCAGACAAGATAATGATCATTGAAAACCTGTTGGAAAAAGCAACCGATATCATTATCGGCGGCGGCATGGCCTATACTTTTATGAAAGCGATGGGAGGCAATATTGGTAAATCGCTTTGCGAAGATGATCGTTTGGATACCGCAAAAGAACTGATCGAAAAAGCCAAGGCAAAAAATGTTTGCATTCACCTTCCATCCGACTCTGTGATCGCGGATAAGTTTGCTGCCGATGCGGAAACCTCTGCGGCGCCGAGCAATAACATTCCCGGCGATTGGATGGGGCTTGACATTGGTCCCAATGCCTGCGATCAATTCAGCAACGTGATCCGTCATTCAAAAACAATTCTGTGGAACGGTCCGATGGGTGTTTTTGAAATGGAAAAATTCCAAAAAGGTACCAAGGCTATTGCTGATGCAGTTGCCGATGCTACCGCCGATGGAAGTTTTTCGCTTGTTGGTGGCGGCGATAGTGTTGCTGCGGTGAACCAATTTGGGTACACAGATAAGGTAAGTTATATCAGCACCGGCGGCGGCGCCATGCTGGAGTATTTTGAAGGAAAGACATTGCCGGGGATCGCGGCGATAAAGGAATAAAGGATCTTCGCTTTCATCTTCTCCACAATCAGTTCCTCCTTCAGGGGACGGAGGGGGTGTAGAATTAACTGCACGTATTGAAAAACTATATTATTTTTACTCTCTAACAATTAAAACTACTAACATGAAACGTATCGGTTTATTTGTCGTATTAGGCATCGTTGTTATTCTCGTTTTCTGGGGATGCAGCGGATATAATGGTTTGGTGAAGCAGGATGAAAATGTAAAGAACGCCTGGAACAATGTTCAGGCAGAATATCAAAAAAGATCAGATCTTGTAGGAAACCTGGTGAACACTGTAAAAGGGGCTGCCAATTTTGAACAAAATACTTTAACGGCTGTGGTAGAAGCAAGAGCTAAGGCAACCAGTGTGCAGGTAAATGCAGAGAATCTTACACCTGAGAAACTGGCGGAGTTCCAGGCTGCTCAGGGACAGTTGACGAGCTCACTAAGCAGGTTGCTGGTTTCTGTTGAAGCTTATCCCCAGTTAACGGCAACCCAAGGCTTCAGAGATCTGCAAGGCCAACTGGAAGGTATTGAGAACAGCATCAAAGATTCCAGGAGAAAATTCAATGACGAGGTAAATGTTTACAATACCAAAGTGCGTTCCTTCCCGGTAAATTTGATCGCCGGAATGGCTGGATTTCATACGAAAGAAGGTTTCAAAGCAGATGTCGGTGCTGAAAAGAAAGTAGATGTGAATTTTGATGACATGAAAAAAAAGCCATAAACCTTAGTATTATACTTTTGTCATTTCGATCCCGATAGCTATCGGGATCGACATGACAAACAGTTTTTAAAAAGCGATACCAGCATAAATTTTCTACCGGGTAAATGAACAAAAAAAAATATTCCATCTTTATTGCTGCAGGGATCCTGCTCATTGTGGCGGTCTATTTCATTGTGTCTTATAACTCTTTTGTAAAAAAAGAAGAGAAGGTAAAGCAGCAATGGAGTGAAGTGCAGAATTCATATCAGCGAAGGATGGACCTTATCCCCAACCTGGTAAATACTGTAAAGGGAATCGCGGCATTTGAACAAACAACGATCGTTAAACTAACGGAAGCAAGAGCGAAAGCGGCGTCGGTAAATGTAGATAGTAATAATCCCAATGCAACTGATTATCAAAAACAATCAGATGCACAGGATGAACTGGCAGGCGCGGCTAATAATTTACTGGTCACAATTGAAAAGTATCCGGATCTGCAGGCTACTGCTTCCTTCAGAGGTTTGCAGGCACAGTTGGAGGGCACCGAGCGGAGGATAAAATTTGCAAGAAAAGATTTTAACGCAGCGGTTGCGGATTTTAATAAAACAGTGAGAAGCTTTCCTAAGAACCTGGTAGCAGGGCTTTTCGGGTTCAAAGTAAAAGAAGGCTTTACTGCTGATGAAGGTTCGGATAAATCCAAAGAAATAAAATTCTAATGGGCATTTTCCCTTTTTTTAAGAAGAAAGAATTTTTTACTCCCGATGAAAAGGAGCGGATAGTGGAAGCTATTCGTCTTGCTGAAAAAGAAACCAGCGGAGAAGTGAGGGTATTCATCGAAAGCAAAAATCCTTTTGTGGATCCGATCGACAGGGCAGCAGAGATCTTCTTCAAATTAAAAATGCAGGAGACCCAACATCGCAATGCCGTGATCGTGTACATGGCAACGAAACATAAAGAGCTCGCCCTGTTTGCGGATGAAGGTATTTACAAAGCCGTTGGTGCTGAGTACTGGAACGATGCGGTAAAAAATATGCTGGCTCGTATTTCGTCCGATAGTATCTGTGAAGGCCTGGTACAATGCATCCTGCAGATCGGGCAAACACTCAAAGAAAAATTTCCTTACTCACCAACTGACGATAAAAATGAATTGCCGGATGAAATAGTTTTTGGAAGATGATCCCCGGCACTAACTCAATGAAGAAACTCGCTCACATATCAGTCCTCATTTGCTCTGTTCTTTTTTCATTTGTGGCAAATGGGCAGTTTTCGATGGAGAAGACCATTAAAACTCCGCCTTCTCCGATGCGGCTGGTAAATGATTTTACTACTATTTTAACCGAGGATCAACGCCAGGCATTGGAAAATAAACTGGTGAGGTTCGACGATTCTACTTCTACGCAGATCACAGTTGTAATTGTTCCCAGCCTGGATGGAATGGATGTGGCAGATGCGGCAACGGAACTCGGCCGCAATTGGGGAGTAGGACAAAAGAAAAATAATAACGGTATCGTATTGCTGATCTCGGAAGCAGATCACAAATTGAATATTTCAACCGGTTATGGCCTTGAGGGTGTGTTGCCGGATATTACCTGCAAGCAGATCATCGACGATATCATCGTTCCTAAATTCAAAGGAAACGATTACTACCGCGGAATTGATGAAGGAACAGACGCGATCATACAAGCTACAAAGGGCGAATTCAAAGCAGCTGCACACCCTTCCCGAAAAAAAGGTATCGGGTTCGGAAGGATCATTTTTTATATAATAATGATCATCGTTTTCTTAGCTGCGTTCGGTGGTGGCAGCAAAGGCGGCGGAGGTTCGTTTATGAGTCGTCGCGGTGCTTCTGCATGGATGCTCGGTAGCATGTTGGGTGGTGGCGGAGGCTCCGGATGGGGTGGTGGCGGAAGCAGTGGTGGCGGTGGCTTTGGTGGATTCGGTGGTGGAAGCTTTGGGGGAGGTGGTTCCAGCGGAAGTTGGTAAAGGGTAGGGTTTGAAGTTTTCAGTTTAAGATTTTCGGTTAAGCACTCTAATGAATCCGGAAGCTTTTCGATATTTGAACTGCCAAACAGAAAACTCCAAACCGTAAACGATAAACTCTTGTGAGCATTTTCCCATTTCTAAAAAAGAAACAAATTTTTACTCCGGCTGAAAAAGAGCGGATCGTAAAAGCCATACGACTAGCTGAGCAACAAACAAGTGGTGAGATAAAAGTGTACGTGGAAGCTAAGAACCCCTTTGTTGATCCACTGCAACGTGCGAAAGAATTATTCTCCAAACAAAAAATGGAAAATACCAGGCACCGCAATGCGGTGCTTTTGTATGTAGCGCTAAAGGATAAAGAAATGGCGTTGTTTGGCGATGAAGGAATTCATAAAGCCGTTGGCGATGCATATTGGAACGATACTGTAAAGAAAATGATCCACGAATTTGGCAAGGGAGATATTACCGACGCTATTGTTCGATGTATCGAAGAGATCGGCCAGGCATTGAAAGAAAAATTTCCTTACAACAAGAATAATGACATGGATGAATTGACCGATACCATCGTGTGTGATGGATAAACTAAACAACTAAATTCAACTTATGGTAGTAGACTGTGTTACAATTTTACCACGTCTCATTGGAGGCTGCTTTCGCCTCCACAGCCGGCGTGGCTGCGTACCTGTGCCGGCGCTCTATTTGCTTCTTTGGATCCCGACATGTATGTCGGGACCAATCCCGCCTTCGGCGTGACCGAACCAAATAATGCGCCTTGCACAGGTATTGGTAAAAACTCGAGTCGGGGAATCATTGTTTGAGCTCTGAACATCGCTTCGGACTTCTCCATGATCTTCGCTTCGATGTAGAATTACTGAAGTTGAGTTTACAGCAGTGCAAAAGCTAAATCAGGGAACCACCCGGGAAAGGGCTGTAATTTTTCCCGGGCGCCTTTTTTGTTTCTTTTTTGGGCGAAGCAAAAAAGAAAAAGCAAAATGGTATAACAGAAGCCTTGAAATTAATTTTCAAATTCAGACATTACTCAAATTATCGTGAAGCGTTTCTTTTCCATATTGTTATTTACCCTGGCAGTTGCTGTCGGGCATGCGCAAAGTAGTTTTGAGCCTGATGTTTTATTGGATCCGGCTAGTGCCCCTGATCATTTGGTGACTGATTATGCGTCAGTACTCACGGCGTCGCAGCGCCAGGCACTCGAAAGCAAATTGGTTGCTTTTAACGACAGCACTTCTAACCAAATTGCTGTTGTGATCGTTCCCACAGTGAATGGAAAAGAGATAGCTGACTTTGCAACTGAATTATTTCGTGCGTGGGGCATAGGAACAAAAAAGAATAATAATGGCGTGCTGTTGCTGATATCGAAGGATGATCACAGGCTTAATATTACCACCGGCTATGGTTTGGAAGGAGCGTTACCCGACATCACCTGCAAAGAAATAATTGATGATATCATTGTACCCAAATTTAAAGGAGAAGATTATTACCGGGGCATTGATGAAGGAACTGATGCCATCATGCAAGCAGCGAGAGGCGAATATAACACGCCCATCGAAGAAAGTTCATCCGGTCATCTTTCCTTTTTACAAATATTACTTTGGATAGTTGGGATCATCGTTCTCTTGATATTAATAAAGACGGGGTTGCTCTGGCCACTCTTAAACCTTGCATCGATATTCATTGGCAGTGGAGGCAGCGGAAGCGGCGGCGGTGGTGGTAGTTTTGGCGGTTTCGGCGGTGGAAGCAGCGGCGGGGGCGGGGCGAGTGGAAGTTGGTAAGATTTTTGGTTTAGAGTTTGGGGCTTTGGTTAAGCAACTCAAGTGATCGGAAAGCTTCTCGATCTTTGAACTGCCCAACAGAAAACTAAAAACAATAAACACCAAATTCACGTATATGTCAACCGATAAAATTTTTCCCAAAGGCGAACCCGCTTCCCCTGATCATTTTACAGGAACTGTGTGGATCTACACGTTAGTTCCAAACAACGACAAACTGCATTTTACATCAACGAGTGTAACATTTGAAGCGGGAGCAAGAACCAATTGGCATAAACATGCCGGCGGACAAGTGCTGATCGTAACAAATGGCTCTGGCCAATACCAGGAAACTGGTAAGCCCATTCAGGTAATTAAAAAAGGAGACGTGGTTACAGTAATGCCCGGAACAAAACATTGGCACGGATCTTCGCCTAACAGCGAGCTCACGCATATCGCCGTTAACATGAACACTCAAGATGGAATTGTGGATTGGTTGGAAGGAGTAACCGACGAAGAATTCAAAGGCGGTAAATAAATATCTAAAAAATCTCAATAAAAAAAATGCCCCCGGACCTTCCAGGGGCATTTTTAAAATCTGCGCAATCATCTTCAATCGCTTATCAGCGATTTATTTCATTCCATTGTTTATATAATCTGTGATCTCTTGTCCTTTCGCTTTGCCTAATTTCTCCAGTGCCGACTTAAATGTAGGTTCAGTGAATCCCCTAAACTGCTCAGGTATCTGCTTCCTGAATTTTAAGATCATGTCGATGCCTCTCTTTACATTGGCAACGTTGTTCACCTTTTCCAGGTATGCAGCAAAAGTTTCCGTCATGCCCAGTTTTTCCTGGCTCAATGGCGCTTTGTCGTAACCGCTGGCAAGAAGATCAAAATCAGCTTCCGTGCCATTGTTCATCAACACATCATTTACGGCATCGCCAAGGTCGCCTTTTGCATCCTTGGAATATTTCTTAGCCAATGTATAGGCGTTATTGGGCTCCAGATCCGCTAGGCCACTCATCGCCGCACCGGCAACGCTATAAGATGAATCGTTGACATTGTTTTTATAAACGCTGAGGTACTTTGCATCCTTTGTTTTTACTAAAAATGCGATAGCAGCAGCCTTCGTCGTTTTGTCTTTTTCCGTGTTGGCGATATTTTCAATTGCAGCGATAACATCTGCATCTTTTGCAAATTTAGAAGCACCTAATTTAGTAATAGTGCTTCTGCGCAATGGCGCATATTTATCTTTCAAACCTTCCACCAATTCTTTCATGTTCTTCTTTGCAAAATAATCCAACGCTTCTTTACGGTCTAAATAAAGCGGTGCTGTTCTCCACTGCTTGATAAAATTATCTGCAGTTTTATTATCCGTCTTTGACCAAAGTATCACTTTGTCTCCGTCAACATTGATCAGGTCGGGACGCTGTGTGTAGTTGAATGTAAACGTGTCAACCTTATTTTCTACCCACACGTTGTAGCGCTTTTTCATTGCACCGGTGTACACATCGATAGCCAATGGCAAACGGAAAACCTTATCCGTCTTTTGTGTTTGTTCGATGGTAACAGTTGCTTTGCCGGCAGCGTCATCATAAGCATAATCGATCTTAACGATCGGGTGGCCACTTCCATAGAACCATTGATTCCAGAACCAGTTCATATCTTTACCGGTAACCTCTTCAAAGGCCAAACGCATTTGTCCTGATTCGCCCGGTTTGAATTTATTGGTGGTTAAATAAGTGTTCAAAGATTTGAAATAAGCATCATCACCAACATAGTTGCGCAGCATGTGGTGCACACATCCGCCTTTTTGATAACTCACCAGGTCAAACACGTCTTCTTTATCTGCGTAGTGAAAACGAACGAGGTCCTTCTTCGCATCGTTCGGACTGCGAAGATATTGGTCCATACCTTTCTGATGTTCATCATCACCAGCATCTTTGCCATGCTTATATTCCATCCACAATGTTTGGCTATAATCAGCCATGGATTCATTAACGGTGATATTGCTCCAGCTTTCGCAGGTTACCAGGTCGCCAAACCATTGGTGAAACAATTCGTGGCAGATAACGGTTTCCCAGCTATTGCCATCAGTAAGTTGTCTTGAGTTTTGATAAGCCGATTCCTGGTGAAGTGTTGCCGAAGTATTCTCCATCGCACCACTCACATAATCACGTCCAACGATCTGTGAATATTTTGGCCATGCATAATCAATACCCAGCCTGGTAGAATAAAATTGTATCATCTCCGGAGTAAGTCCAAACACACCACGTGCATAAGGCGCCTGCTCTTTCTCTACATAATAACTTACTTCTTTTCCTTTCCAACTGTCTTTGATGATCGCATAATCTCCCACGCCCATGAAGAACAAATAAGGTGCATGAGGGAGATCCATCTTCCAATAATCTGTTCTTGTGCCGTCAGCATTTTTTTTCTGGCTGATCAACAAACCATTGCTAAGCGTAACATATTTTGCGGGCACGGTCATGTAGATCTCGTCGGTAGTCTTTTGATTGGGCTTGTCGATCGTAGGCATCCAGCAGCTGTTGGCTTCTGTTTCACCTTGTGTCCATATCTGCGTTGGCTTGTCTTTATCTTCTCCTTTTGGATTGATGAAATAGAGGCCCTTCGCATCATTGATGGCAGCGCTTCCTTTTACTTTAACGTCGTTGGGCTTGCTGATATAATCTATGTAGATCGTATAGCTTTCGCCGCCTTTATAGCTTCTGCCGAGATTGATGTTCAGCTGCCAACCGTCGTATTTATATTTTAAAGCCGACTTCGATGATCCGTTCATCATGGCGATCTCTTTTATCTCCATTCCCTTTGCGTCGAGTGTCAAAGAATCTGTTGCATAAAAATGAGGTTTTAATGTCAGCCATTCTTTTCCATACAACCATGATTTGTCGTAATCGAATTTTACGTCGAGTTTGGTATGTACAAGATCATTTATCCTTGGACTGGACGCCCGGTAGATCTTTTTCCATGAAGTGTCAGTTGGTTCCGGACCAAGAGCTGGCTGGGCCATCATGGATAGTGGGCCTGCGATCAATGCGAGCAAAAACAAGATTCTTTTCATATATAATTTTTAGAGTGCAAAAATAAGTGCCTTGTTGTTAAAGGGTAGGCAATTTTTTTATAAATGGTAAGGGGGCGAAAATAATGCCCCGAATTTAATTAGCTTTGTCGGCAAAGTATCATAATTGAATGAAGTATTTATTCGCATCCCTTTTGATCTGTTTGTCGGTTAGTGTGCATGCCCAGCAAAATCATTTTATTTATATACAGGCAGATAACAGGCAGCCCTTCTATGTGAAGCTCGATAGCAAGGTACTCAGTTCCTCAGCTTCAGGCTACCTCATCATACCCAAATTGAAGGATAGCAGCTATGATCTTTCCATTGGATTTCCTAAGAACGAATGGCCCGAGCAAAAAGTTACTTGTAATATAGATAGAAAGGATGTTGGCTACCTGCTGAAGAATTTTGGAGAAAAAGGATGGGGCTTGTTCAATTTCCAGACGATGGACCTGCTGATGGCTGAGGTAAAGACTGAGGATAGCACTAAAACAGTGGCAACAACAAATGATCCATTCTCCAACGCACTTGCTAATGTGGTGAATGACCCCGCGATCAAGACCGTGGAAGAAGTTAAAGAAGACACTGTTGCTGTAACTGCGCCGGTGAAAAAAACGCCGGTAAAAAAAGAGATAAAGACTCCCGCAAAAAGTAAGGCAAAAAGCCCGGTAGTTTACAAACCCAAGGACCGCATTCTAAAATTGCTAAGCAGGAGAAATACTGATAGCTTGAGGATGGTATATGCAGATAGGGTGAATGGCAGCACAGATACCGTTAACGTGGTCATACCTTTTGAAAAGCCTGTTGCCAAAGTGATACCGCCCAGGAAGGTTGCTCCACTTAAGAGAGATACGGTGGCTAAGCTAATCGTATCGAATAAAAAGCCGGCAAAGAAACCCAAGGTTGATCTTGCCAAGGCAAACAAAAAGATCAATGACAAGAAAAAAGATAGTATGGCTATTGCATCTGCTGAAGTAAAAGCAGAAGAAGCCAAGACCGATATTGTTTTGGATACTAAAAACCAATCTATTTCACCTGACACCGCGGTTGTGACTGAACCAGCGAAAAAGTTGGTAGATATTCTTGGCGAGATGGCAAAGATTGATAAAAAGGTCAATGAGGAGGCGATATCGGCTGCAGAAAAAAAGAGATCAGAAGATGAGGCAGCAATTAAGAAGGCCAACGAGGAAGCAGCCCTTGCTGCAGAAAAAAAGAAGGCTGAAGACGAAGCTGCACTAGCAGCCGAAAAGAAGAAGGCCGAAGAAGAGGCTGCTGTTGCCGAAGAAAAAAAGAAAGCTGAAGAAGCTGCGCTTGCCGCGGAAAAGAAGAAAGCCGAAGAAGAGGCTGCTGTTGCCGAAGAAAAAAAGAAAGCTGAAGAAGCTGCGCTTGCCGCGGAAAAGAAGAAAGCCGATGATGAAGCTGCACTTGCAGAGGCAACAAAGAAAGCAAATGAAGAAGCTGTCCTGGCGGCGGAGAAGAAGAAGGCCAAAGAGTATGCCGATTCTGTTGCACAAAAGACGCTGGTGCAGGAAAAGCCAAAGGAAGATATAATTCCAAAAACAAACTCGGCTCCAGCGGTACCAACCTATGCGTGTAAATACGTTGCCGATGGAGATGAATTCATGAGTCTACGTAAAAAAATGCTCAAAGGAAAAAGTGATAATGAAATGTTGTTTATAGCGCACCAATTGTTTTTAAAGCGTTGCGTCACTACAAAACAGGTGGAAAGGCTGAGCGTATTATTTACCAACGACCTGGCGAAGTACAATCTCTTTGATGATGCTTATCATTTTATAGCTGATGCGGATATCTTCCCCACTTTGCAATCACAACTCACCGACGAGTATTATATCAAGCGTTTCAAGGCGATGCTGAGGCAGTAGGGAGTAGGGAGTGGCAAGTAGCAAGTAGGAATTCCCTACTTCCCACTCCCCACTTGCCACTTGCCGCTGTTTTCTTAGCTTTGACCATGCCTCGTTATTTCATAGAAGTTGCTTACAAGGGTACTGCCTACTCAGGTTTCCAGGTGCAGCAGAATGCCAACTCAATCCAGGCCGAGATCGAGAAGGCCATGCAGGTGTACTATCGAAAGGACTTTGTGCTTACCTGTTCTTCCCGTACTGATGCAGGTGTACATGCTTTGCAGAATTTTTTTCATTTTGATGCAGATGAGCCTGTTGCCGACGCAGCTTACCAGTTGAATGCTATTCTTCCTTCCGACATTGTGGTCAAAAAAATATTCCCTGTTGCCGATGATGCTCATAGCCGTTTTGACGCAAGGAGCCGCGAGTATCGTTATTATGTTTATGATAGCAAGAATCCTTTTATAGCGGACAGGGCTTACTATTTCCCCTATACTTTGAATATTGAAATGATGCAGGCCGCTGCAGCAGAGATCATGAAGCATCATGATTTCACTTCTTTTTCGAAGCGCAATACGCAGGTGAAGACCTTTGATTGCGATATCATGCAGAGCGAATGGGTGAGGGAAGATGATGGATTGGTATATAAAGTAAAGGCCAATCGCTTTCTTCGCGGTATGGTCAAAGGCCTTGTGGGTACCATGTTACAGGTAGGAAGGGGTAAATTATCAATTGAACAACTAACAGACATCATTCTCTCCAAAGACTGTTCCCGTGCCGATTTCTCTGCACCATCGCATGGCTTATTTCTTTTTGCGGTAGAATTCCAGTAAAATCAATCTCCAGACTTTTGTGATGTTATTTTCTTTTTTGCTTCGCCCAAAAAAGAAACAAATGCTTCGGCTTCGTTCAGCAGGCGCCCGAAAAAAATTACAACCTTTTCGTCCCACACGTGCGGGATGATTTAGCTTTTGCACTACTGTAAACTCAGCTTCGGTAATTCTACATCGAAACGACGACCGAAGCGATGTTTAGAGCTCAAACAATAATTGCACCACTCGCGTTTTCACCAGTACCTGTGTAAGGCGCCTTATTTGGTTCGGTCACGCCGGAGGCGGGATTGGTCCCGACATGTATGTCGGGATCCAAAGAGCCAAATACAGCGCCGGCACAGGTACGCAGCCTCGCCGGCTGTGGAGGCGAAAACCTTGGAAATTAAAGATGGGTGGCCGAAACAGTAGAAATTAATGCGACCACTTTAATTTCAAACTGATAAATTATTAAGTAATCCCGTTCATTTTTCATCTGAAAACCGTGATATTTTGTAACGATTTTGTTAAAGCAAAACCATTGTGATTTTTTTTAAAAAAAACGTTGATGGCTGTAATGCAATACAGGTAACAGTTTAGCGTCAATGCGATGGTTTTCAAGGGTCCCTGTGAATAACTATTTGCCAAAATTATTTTGCTACCAGTTGATCCGCCCTTATCTTTGCCGTCCGCTTTTGAAAAAAGGCATAGTTCTTAGAAAAAACAAGCTCAAATTCTTCAATTTATTTTCAAGAAAACTGAAGAAAGATTTGGGTGAGTAAATAAAGGCCCTTACCTTTGCACTCCCAATTAAAAAAAGGGGACAAAAAGTAAAGCCAATAAGTTCTTTGAAAGTTTGGAAACAGCAGCAAATAATCATTTGATTATCAAGGTAATGTTAACGCAAATATTAATTTAGAATTTGACGTTAATTTCGATGAAATTACACAGTCACGTTCAAACAACTCATTTACAATGGAGAGTTTGATCCTGGCTCAGGATGAACGCTAGCGGCAGGCTTAATACATGCAAGTCGAGGGGTAACATGGGTAGCAATACCTGAT